>WNEY01002773.1_pt1 | contig 12958 bp, 12 predicted proteins | sample 5400531 | NCBI WGS metagenome assembly WNEY01 (sample SAMN13153338, study PRJNA577476) | soil metagenome | isolation source: 200 cm saprolite under Douglas fir tree site 1 | place: USA:California | collected 2015-04-18
CCGCGGCAGCGGAGGCGGCCCTCAATGACCTCGAAGAGGCATCTGCGGAGATCAAGCTTTTCGGGACCTACCCGGCGGCCTGATCCTGGCGCCCTGGTGGCATCGTCGTAACAAATCTTTCATTTCGTCTTATGTAGGACCCATTAAGTGATTTGTTCTAAGCTCTGCCATCGTGGGTCGGCAGCGGGGTGCATCAGTTGCGGAGGACGCACCCCCGAAGGTAGAAAGGCGTCGGCTGCCAGGCGTGAATCTGCGAGCCGGTTCGGTCAAGCAGGCGCGCCAGGAGGCGGGACTGAGTCTGGCCCAGGTGGGCAAGGGTCACGTCACCGCTCCGGCCATATTCCTGATCGAGACCGGACGCACGCGGCCGTCGCTGCCCACGCTCGAGCACATCGCGCTGCGCACGGGCAAGCCTGTCGAGTTCTTCCTTGCCGATCCCGGCGGGGTCACCGACGAGGCCAAGGAGGGCCTAGTCGAGCTGGAATCGCTGCTCGCGCATGGCCAATATCAGCAGGCCATCGAGCTGGGCCATAAGCTGCTGAGCCTGGGTTCGTCGGCCCATCGTCTTGGCCCAATCCGATACCACCTCGCGCGCGCATACCTCCAGCAGGGAAAGCCGGAGCCGGCGCGGGACCTGCTCAAGCAGGCGTCGTCGCATTTCGAATCTGTCGGCGACGTGCTGATGCTGGCCGAATGCCTAGGGTCTGAGGCGTCGCTTGCCTACTTGACCCAGCAGCCCGAGGCGGTCGCGATCGCCGAGCGCGCGCTGGCACTGTGCCGCAGCCTCAAGCCGGTTCCGGAATCGACCGAATCGCGGCTGCTGGGGGTGCTGGCCTCCGCCGAGCTCGCGGCCGGCGCCTGGGCAAAAGCGATGGAGCTCTACAAGGAAGCGATCGAGGTCGCCGGTTCCCTCCAGGACCTGCGTCGCCTGGCCCTGAGCTACCACGGCCTGTCGTATGCGTATCGCGAGATGGGACAGACCGAAGCTGCAATGAGGTATGCGCAGCGATCGGTGGCGCTGCTCGAGGTGTTGCGCGAGCGTGTCTCTCTGGCCCGCATCGAAAACGAGCTGGGCCTGTTGATGATGGCGAAAGGTGACAACGCCGGCGCCCGCCGGCACATCGACCGCGCTCTCGAGCTCACCGACGAGACCGACCTGGAGTTCGGACGCGGGAGCATGATCCTGAGCTTGAGCGAGCTCAGCCTTCAGGAAGGCAACGTGGACGCGGCCGCGGAGCTGGCCGAGCAAGGCCTTCGGATGGCCGAGAAGATGCAGGAAGGAGCCACTGTCGCCGAGGCGCACATGTGGCTCGGCCGGGTCGCCGAGCAGCGTGGCGATGACGAGAGGGTCGACCGCGAGTTCGAGATGGCGCTGGCCGGCTTGAGCGCCCACGGTATGACGGAGCGTTTGCTCCGCTGCCACGGCATGTATGCCGAGATCCTCGAGCGGCGAGGAGATCTCAAAACTGCGTACGTCCACATGAAGAAGGCGCTGTCGGCGAGCAGGCCTGGCCTGCTTCGGGACAAAGGGCACCAATCCGCGGAGCGAGCCGGGTCGGCGTAGCCCTGGGGCTCCCCACCCTGTGGGAGCTCCCCGCCGCGAAGCGCAGGGGTGTGGGGAGCCCCGTGCTAACGTAACCTTCAGCCTCCTACATGGCCAAAACGCTTCGCAACTCCAAGCCCACGCTTGCTGCCGAAACCGTCGTCGCCGACTACCGCCTCGCCTACAGCAGCCGCAGGGCCAGCATCATCGGGCGTGCGGAGGTCCTGCGCGGGAACGCCACCTTCGGGATCTTCGGCGACGGCAAAGAGGTCGCCCAGCTGGCGATGGCCAAGACGTTCCGGCCAGGTGACTGGCGGGCCGGCTACTACCGCGACCAGACCTTCATGTGGGCGACGGGCATGTCGAACGTGCGCTCGTTTTTCGCGCAGCTCTACGGCAACACCAACCTGGATGCCGACCCCGCATCGGCCGGCCGGCAGATGGGCAATCACTTCGCCACCAGGTTTCTCGACGATCGCGGCGAGTTCAAGCGGTCGGTCGACACGCCCAACTCGACCGCGGACGTATCCAACGTGGCGGGATGGATGCCGCGCCTCCTCGGTCTCGCATACGCATCCAAGCTGTATCGGAACAACGCGCAGCTTCGCACCGCGCAGGACGGCTTTTCGGTCAACGGCAACGAGGTCGCTTTCGGCACCATCGGGGACGCGGCGACGAGCGAAGGGCATTTCTGGGAAACGGTCAACGCCGCCGGCGTCCTCCAGGTCCCGATCGCGCTGTCGGTCTGGGATGACGGGTACGGCATTTCCGTGCCCATCAAGGACGAGACCACGAAGAGCTCAATCTCCGATGCGCTGCGCGGGTTCATCCCGGACGACCGCCCCGGCATCGACATCTACGTGGTTCCAGGCTGGGACTACACCGCCCTCATCGACGCCTACGCAACCGGTGTCGAGCGGGTGCGCGCCACGCACAAGCCGGCGCTCTTCCACATCACAGAGCTGACGCAGCCGCAGGGCCATTCGACGAGCGGCAGCCACGAGCGCTACAAGTCGAAGGAACGTCTGCGGTTCGAGGTCGAATACGACTGCATCAGGCGAATGCGGGACTGGATCATCGAATCCGGAATCGCCAGTGAATCGCAGCTCGAGGGCTGGGAGGCCGCCGACAAGGAAGCCGTGGAGGCCGCGAGGGACCTGGCCTGGGAGGCTTACCAGACGCCGATTCGCAGCGAGCGCGACCGCGCGGTGTCGATTCTTCAGCGGGTCGACACGCCCAAGGTGGCCGAAATCGCCGCGACGCTGACGGACGCCAACAAGGTCACCCGGTCCGCGATCCTCTCCGGCGCGTCATTCGCGCTGCGCACGCTGCGCGGCACCAACTCACCGGAGCGGACCGAGCTGGTCAAGTTCATCGAGGACTACAAGCGAGAGCATCGCGAGCGCTACCGCTCTCACGTCTACAGCGCCTCCGACGAGTCCCCGCTCAAGGTGCCGGTGGTTCCCGCCGTCTACTCGGACAAGTCGCCGACCGTGGACGGCCGCCAGGTGCTGCTTCGCAACTTCGACGCCAACTTCGCGCGTGACCCTCGCCTGTTCGTGATCGGCGAGGACGTCGGCCGGTTGGGTGACGTGAACCTCGTGTTCGAAGGTCTGCAGGCAAAGTACGGCGATCTGCGTCTCACCGACACGGGAATCAGAGAGGCGACCATCCTCGGGCAGTCGATCGGCGCCGCCATGCGCGGCTTGCGGCCGATCTGCGACATCCAGTATCTCGACTACTTCCTCTATGCGCTGGAGATCGCGGCCGACGACCTCGCCTGCCTGCACTGGCGGACCGCGGGGGGTCAGAAGGCGCCGGTGGTCATGCGCACGAAAGGCCATCGGCTCGTCGGCATCTGGCACGCGGGCTCGCCGATGGCCGTGCTCATCAACGCGCTGCACGGCATCTACATCACCGTCCCACGAAACATGACGCAGGCGGCCGGCTTCTACAACACGCTGTTCCGAGGTGACAACCCGGGTGTCGTGATCGAGGTGCTCAACGGGTACCGGATGAAGGAGCGGGTGCCGGACAACATCGGCGAGTTCACGGTCCCGCTGGGCGTTCCTGAGGTTCTGCGCGCGGGCACCGACGTGACCGTGGTGACTTACGGCGCGTGCTGTGCGATCGCGCTGGATGCGGCACGGGCGCTCGAGGAGCTCGGCGCCTCGTGTGAGGTGATCGATGTCCAGACGCTGAACCCGTTCGACATCCATCAGTCCATCGTTCGGTCGCTCGAGAAGACGCATGCCGTGCTCTTCCTGGACGAGGACATGCCGGGCGGTGCGTCGGCGTTCATGATGCAGCAGGTCCTCGAGCGCCAGAACGGGTGGTGGCACCTCGACGCTGCGCCGCGCACGCTGGCGGCCTCGCCGAACCGGCCGGCATACGGGCCGGATGGGGACTACTTCACCAAGCCGAACCGGGAGAGCGTGGTCGAGGCCGTCTACGAACTGATGCGGGAGCGCAACCCGGAGAAGTTCGCACCCCTTTAGTGCTTTTCCGCACGTTTTGACCCAAACGCGCCAAACGAAGCGGAAAATTACGCACCGTTGGAGCCAAAGATTCGAAACGCGCGCATGAGTAGGCTCGATGTGGCATTCGAGGAGATGCTGCCGCACCCAATCGAAGCGGTGTGGTCGGAGCTCACGGACAAGATCGCGATCTCGGACTGGTTGATGCCGACCGACGACTTCAAACCCGCGGTCGGGTGCCGCTTTCGCATGAAGGCGCTCTCGATGGATGGATTGGTGGATGCGGAGGTGCTGGAGTGCGAGCCCCCGCGCCGCATGGTCTGGTCCTGGTCCGTCGATGATCGCAACCCGCCATCGAAGGTCACGTTCATGCTTGCTCGGGATGGCGCGGGGACACGCTTACGAATCCGGCATGTAGGCGACTTCGATCCTGTGGTGGTGGGAATCTTTCGTGATGGCTGGCCGGGTCGGATCAAGGCCCTGGCCGACTTGATTGGCAGGGCTGGCGGCAATGGCTAGTCATGCTTAGTCGGGATCGGCTGGGAGGAACTCCATCACGGTCAGCGAAGGGGCGCGGCTGAGCAGGCCGATCCCGTCCAGCACATAACCGATCCAGGCCGCGGCGCTCGGCATCGCCTGCGGCGGAACCGGCCTTCGCGGCGCCCTCACCTCACGCACGGGCACGCTTTCCGGAAGCCCGGCGAGGCTTCGGGCTTTCCGCACCGCCGTCTCGAGACCACCCAGCTCGTCGACGAGCTTCCGCTCCAACGCCTGGCTGCCCGTCCACACCCGTCCCGCCGCAATGGGGTGCACCTCGTCGCGCGTCATCTTGCGTGACGTGCCGACCGCCTCGAGGAACAGCTCGTAGGTGCGGTCGATCTCACCCCGGACGATCTTTCGTTCCTCATCGGTGAAGGAGTCGTCGTCGCCCTCCAGCGTCACATGATTCCCGAAGGCAACGGTCTCTCGATTGACCAGCAACTTCGTGAACATGCCCGCCGTCACGAGCTTACCGGTCAGGACTCCGATCGACCCGGTCAGCGTGCCTGGCCTCGCTACGATCCACCGGCCCGGGGTCGCGACCAGGTAACCGCCGGAGCCCGCGACCGGGCCCATCGCGATCACCAGCGGCTTGCGCTTGGCGATGAGCTCGAGAGCCTGGCGCATGGCTTCTGAGGCCGTGGCCGAACCCCCGCGAGAGTTCACGTAGAGAACCGCGGCCGCCGCGCGCTTGTCGGCGGCGATCTGGCGCGCAAGCGGCACCACGCTCAAATCGCCGGCGCGCTCCTCACCGACGATCGGCACATCGATGGGTGGCTTGATCGGCAGCTGGCCGCTGCGCCCATCGACGATCGTGCCCTCGACTCGCATGATGGCCACGTACCTGCCCCGGCCGGTGTTCGGACGCGGCGCCCTCAGCCGGCGTCGAGCCTGGTCCCAGGTCGCGATCCTGGCGCGGGAACCGTCAGCGCCCAGGCGATCCGGGAGCTGCTCCTCAGGCAGCAAGGCATCGACGACGTGTGTCTCGAGGGCGGCTGCGTCCGTGTATGGCGAGCTGTCGACGAGCTTCGCGGCTGCGTCGATCTCGATCCGCCGGCTTTCGCCGACCGCTCGCACGAGCTCCTTGTGGTTCGAGTCGAGCAGCCACGTCAGCTGCTCGCGATATTCGGATGACATCTCCGATTTCGTGAGCGGGTCGGCGGCCGACTTGTACGGCGAGATCTGGATGAAATCCGCCTTGATCCCGACGCGGGCCAGAGCGTCGGCCAGGAACACCCCGGTCGAGGAGAAGCCGAGCGGGCGGACCAGCCCCGCCGGCATGAGCACGATCTCGTCGCACGCGCAGGCGAGGTAATAGGTGCCTGTCGTGTAGAACGGGGCCCACGCGATCACGCGCTTGCCGCTCGCCCGAAGCTTCGATACAAGATCCCGCAGGTCCTGCAGGGTGGCCATCGGCATTGGCACCGGCCGGAGATGAAGGATCACGCCCCTGGTCCGCCTGTCGCGCGCGATGGCATCGAATCGCTCGCCCAGCTCCTTGACGCTCAGGCGGGGCTGCGAGACGAACCGCTGCCAGAAAGGACCGGGCGGGTCCGGAAGCGTTGGGAGCCCCGACTCGAGAACGAAAATCACGTAGTCCGGCGTTCTGCCGATCGATCGCCGCAGGCTCGACAGCAGCCACCAGACGTAACGGAACGGAAAGAAGATCACCCTCTCACCAACAGCTCACGAAAAGCTTAGTTGGCGCGAGGGCCCGAGCTTTCTCAGACTACCTTCGAAATCTCCAGGTGCTCGTCGAGGTTCTCGCTGAGGCGCGTCGCCCCGTACTCCTGGCCGACATGCTGGTGATAGGGGACGCCGGTGAACAGGTGGTGGCTCCTCGTCGGGATGTCCGCGTTCGGCTCCCATTCCTTCCGCTGCAGCGCCATGTAGCCGTGCTCCTTGTCGTTCTTGAGATCGTCGAGCAGGACCGACATGCCGTGTCCCGCGGCGTGCTGCAGCGCGAGCGTGATGAAGATGAAGCCGACGCCGAGCTCGCTCAGCTCATCCCAGGTGATCGGGTTTTTCTCGTTTTGCCACTTGAAGGAGGACGAGTAGTTGAACGCGAAGCGCGCCCCTGGAAATCGCTTGCGGATCTCGCTGCAGAACTGCTCTGTCGGCCCACGCTCCGCGGTCGGAAACTCGCACCACAGAAGGTCGGGGACGCCACTGTCCATGTAGCGAAGGCCGCGATCGATGGCGAGCTGGATTCCGCGCGTGCTCTCTGGGGCCTCGGTGGCCGACACCGCGTCGGTACGCGCAATGATGACGAAGTCTTTGTGGCCGAGGTCGTCGGCCGCGTTGCGCATCATCTTGAGCTTGCCGGCGAACTCGTCGGCTGAGATGAGCGCTTTGCCCGCGATGTGGCCGCAGCGCTTGGGCATCACCTGGTCCTCGAGGTGAGCGGCGGCGACGCCGGCGCGGACGTAGAGGTCGACAGTGCGCTGGACGTTGAACAGGTTTCCATAACCCGCATCCATGTCGACGACGACCGGCGGGATCTCCAGGTGCAGCGGCTCGACTCCCTTTTCGGGATCGCCCATGGCCATCGTGAGCTGGAATTTGCGAAGTGCGCTGACGGTGCGGCGAGCGCCATCGGCTATCTCGACCGAGGAGTAGATGTCCATGTCAGTCGTGCCGAGATGGCCGATCGCGAAGGAATAGCCGCTGAAGTACACGGCATCGAAGCCGTGGTACATCACGAGCTCGGCGCCGAATGGGTCGTAGACACCCGGTCCGAAGACGTACTGCTTGGTCGCGAGCAGTCGCCGGAGCCGCCGGCTCGGCTCCTCGTTGCGAGATGCGGGAATCTTGAAACCCTCCGGAAGGAGGGGCGTTGATATCAGTTCCATCGCCGTACTACTCGTTCTCGTGGTCGCAGTTGCAAGGCTCCGGGCACTCGCATTCGTGGACGGTCGTGGTCCGGTTCTCGAGCTCCTGTGACTGTTCGTTCCTTTCCATGAGCGCCAAATTATCAACTGGCTCGGTATAAGTCCAATTAATTGATTTGATCGTCATGATCAATAAAACCGATAGCTGGCGGGAACTACTCGGTCGTGTTCAGCAGGGCCAAGAATGCCGCGACGATCCCCTCCGGCTTGCCCGCGTCCCGGCGCCGGAAGGCGACGATCGAGTTGTGCATCGGCGGAGCGTCCCTCATCCGGACCATGCTCAAAGTCCGGCCCTCGATCTCCCTGGCCACGGCCGTGCGCGGCAGCAGAGCGACGCCGAGGCCGCGCTCGACCATCTTCTTGGCGGCCTCGATCGAGTCCAGCTCCATCAATCCGCGCAGCTTGGTGCCGGCGGCAAGAAATGCGGCCTGCGTGATCTCGTAGTAGCTGGAGGTGCGATCGAACATGATCAGCTTTTCGCGCGCGACCTCGGCCATCGTCACAGCCCGCCTCTTCGTGAAGGCATGGTCGAGTGCGCACACGAGGACCAGCTCCTCGGTGTGGAACGGCCTCAGCTCCAGGTCCGGATGCCGTATCGCGCGGCCAAGCCCCAGCTGCACCTCGTCGCGAAGGACCAGGTCGACGACGTCCTCGGAGTGGCCCGTGCGCACCGACACCTCGACCCGCGGATGCGTGGCCACGAACGTCTCCAGCAGCTGCGGGAGGACGTATGTGCTGACAGCGGGGGCGGCCGCGATCATCAGGTGGCCGGCCGAGGCTGACATCACCTGCTCGAGCGCGTCGCGACCGTCGGCGAGCGCGCGCAGGGCTCGTTCCGCGTACGGCACCCATGCCTTGCCCGCGTCCGTCAATCGCATGCCGTGCGGCGTCCGCAAGAACAACGATGTGCCGAGCTCGCGCTCGAGACCGTGAAGGCGGGCCGTGAGGGTTGGCTGGGTGATGAAAAGGGCCTCGGCCGCCCGGCTCACACTTCCGCGCCGAGCCACCTCCAGGAACCCTTCGACCTGGACCAATTGGATCGAGCTGCCCTTGCCGTTACGTGACTCGTCTATAGCCACAGCCGTGGCTACAAATTCTATCTATGGCGCCGGAGAAGCGAGACTCCCGACCAGATGGCCAGCGCCCAGACCGGACCCATCGTGATGACGAACGGCCGGATCGTGTCGCTGGCCGAATTCGAGTTGCGGTCGAAGGCGAGAAAGACGAGCACGGTTCCGTACGCGAGGATGGCGAGCGCGGCAGCGACACCTGCGACTGTTGTGATCTTCATCGACCGTGCATTATGAGAGTCATGTCTGATTTGTTTTTCGGCTACCACATGCCCAACTACACGTTCTCCGGCGCCCGCGGTGGCGAGATCTTCGACCGCGTGGTGGAACAGGCCACCGCCGCCGAGGCGGCGGGCTTCGACCTGGTCACGGTGATGGACCACTTCTATCAGATTCGTGGCGTCGGCCCGGAGACCGAACCCATGATGGAGGCCTACACGACCCTCGCCGCGATAGCGGCGCGAACCTCGCGCGTGAAGCTGGCGACGATGGTCAGCGGCGTGACGTACAGGAATCCGGCTTTGCTCGCCAAGATGGTCACGACGCTCGACGTCATCTCGAAGGGCCGGGCCATGTTCGGCATCGGCGCGGCGTGGAACGAATCCGAGCACATCGGGTATGGGTTCGAGTTTCCCCCGATCGGCGAGCGAGAGGATCGGCTCGAGGAGGCGGTGACCATCGCGAAGCTGATGTTCACGCAGGACCGAGCGTCTTTCGAAGGCAAGCACTTCCGGATCGAGCAGGCGCTCAACGTCCCCCGCCCGGTGCAGCCCGGCGGCCCGAAGATCATGATCGGGGGCGGCGGCGAGAAGCGGACGCTGCGCATCCTCGCCAGGCATGGCGACTTCGGCCACCTGTTCGGCGGCCCGATCGACGCTCTGAAGCACAAGCGAGACGTCTTCCTAAGGCACTGTGAGACCGAGGGCCGCGACCCTTCGACGGTGACGCTGTTGATGGGCAGCCTGGCAATCCTGGTCGAGAACGCTCGCGATGCGAAGGCCCAACTGGAGAGGATCCCCGAGGAGCGCCGCGCGATGGTGACAGTCGCCACACCAGTGGAGGTCGCGGAGAGGCTGCAGCCCTACATCGACGCAGGCTTCGGCGGATTCACCTTGAGCAACCAGACGCTGCCGACCAAAGAAGCGATCGCACTTGGCGGGGAGCTCATCAAGCTCCTCTCAGGAGCCCGTTCGGCGGCTTAGCTCTTGTAGTTCAGCTCACCGGCGGTGACCGGCACGCGCAGGAAGTTCTCCGGCGGCGCCAGCGGGCATGCCCAGCGCGGGCTGTAGGCGCACGATGCGTTGTAGGCGAAGTTGAAGTCGATCACGACGTCGGGTGAGCGGGGCGTGGTCTCGAGCACCAGACCGTCGGTGTCCTTGGCCGTGTCGAAAAGGTACCGCCCGGCTCCATAGGTCTGATGGACCGCGGTGGTGTCCTTGAACGGGACGAACAGCCCGCCCGCGTACTGAACCAGGCTCAGGACGGTCAGCTTGCACGGCTCTGCGGCCAGGCGAAAAACCAGCTGCCCGGCGCGCCGGTACCGGACCGCGCCATCCTCGCCGCCGGTGTCGATCAGCAGCTCGGATCCATCGCCTGGTTCCATCAGTGCCGGCACGCGAAAGGACGGATCGTGCGGGAAGTAATGAAGCCCGGCGAAAGACGCGCGTTCCTCCGGCTCGATGGGCGATTGGGGATGGGTCTTGAAGAGGCGGTCGCGGCCCTCGCGAAACTTCTCGAGCGAGTCGGGCCCGCCGATCCGGTACAGATCGCCAACCCTCCGCCGCCAATCGACCAGGTCGAGAAGCGCGACCGCGTCAATCGTCACCACGCCTCCCAGTGGGTGATCGGCTCCAACGGGATCCGCTCAGCGGGCTTGAAGTCGCCGCCCGTGTGGAAGCCGACGGTGATCAGCGCGGCTTGCGTGTATCGCTCAAACGGGATGCCGAGGAGGTCTGCAACCTCGCGTTCGTATCGGAGGTGCAGCGTCGTCCAGGCGGTGCCCAGTCCGCGAGCGCGGGCGGCGAGCATGAAGCTCCAGGCCGCGGGGAGGATCGAGCCATACAGGCCCGCGATCTCGAGGTTGGAGACCCCAGGGCGGTCCACGCGTCCCTCGATGCAGGGGATGACCATCACCGGCACCTCGTGCATCCGGTCGGCGAGGTACTGGGCGGACGCCGCGACCCGAGGCAGCTGCTTCCGTCGCGGGTCGTCCCTCTCGTAGCGCTTGCCGCCGCTCCTCGCGTAGTCGTACCACGATTTCTTGTACAGCTCGCCGATGACCCGCTTCTTCTCCGGGTCGGTGACGATCATCCATTGCCAGCCTTGTGAGTTGCTCCCGGTGGGCGCCTGGACGGCCACTTCCAGGCATTCCAGCAAGATCTCGCGCGAGACCGGCCTGTCGAAATCGAGGCGCTTCCGTACCGCGCGGGTCGTGGTGAGGATGTGGTGCGCGTCCATCAGCTCAATTGTCGGCTGAATGCGACGGGACGAGCTTGTAGCTTGCCTGGGGCGGAAGGTTGGTCAGGGCCTGGTGCACGTCGTCCTCTGTCGCGCCGACCACGGACAGCTCGTAGTGCGTGCCAGGGGCGACCTCGGCGGTGGGTCGATGCTCGGCGGGGGCGGCCGGCACGGCGTCGGCATGCGGGGCTGGGCGCTCTGCTTTCGCCGGCCGAGTCGAGGCGTCGGACCTGAGCACGCGCCAGTGATAGACGCCGACCGCGGCCGCCACCACGACTACAGCCAGCGACTGGCCGAACGCGAGGTTGGCGGGATCGTTAAGCCTCGGGTGCGCGCTGAACGCCTGCTGGAAAACGACGTACAGCACGCCGATGGCGCCGCCCAGGACGGCGAGCACGCTCGCGAGCAGCACCGCCCACACGTACAGCCGCCGCGCCAGCGCCTGGCGATCTTCGAGCCATGGCACCCGACGCCAATGGGCCAGCCAAACGGCGGCGCCGACGATCAGCAGGGTGACGCCCAGGCTGACCGAATCCTTCCAGTCCGGGGCGGGAACGCCGATGATCGGCGCTTCCGCGGCCTGGGCGAGCGCGGCAAGCAGGTCCGCAGCGCCAACCGCAAGCGCGCCCATCGATACGAGCGCGACGAGGTTCGTGTAGAGGCGGCGCATCCCGGCCTGGCGGGCGGCCTCCCCGGTAGCCGCGTCCAGGGCCAGCCGGCGCCGGATCAAGAACCAGGCGGGACCGTACACGATTACATACGACGCCGGTTGGCCAAGGCCGGCCAGGATGTCGTTGCCGAGACCGCCCGGATTCTCGACGCCGAGGGCGCGCGCGACCCCGTAGTACAGGATCTGGCTGGCGCCGATCAGGGCCACGACTATGCACACGCCGACCGCGATGAACCCCTCGACTGCGCGCAGCGTCGACTTGCGGTCGTCATGGAGATAGCGCGTGGCGAGGACCTGCGCGTGAAATCCCCAAAGGAGCAACCCTCCGACGACCAAGCCGGCCGATATGGAAAGGGGTTGATAGACCGATACGGAAGTGTTCAGCGCCTTGACCCAGACGGCCTGGATCAGGCCCTGGGCGCCGATCAGCAACATGAAGAGCCCGACGATCAGGGCGAGGTACATGTACCAGCGGCGAAGCGTGGCCGAGGCGCCCTGCTCGCCAACAGCTGCGCGGTCTCGAGCGGCGATGCGGTAGTGAACAGCCCAGATCGCGAGCAATACGACCGCGACCCACGCGTCCTGGGCGACCACGATACGGTCGAAGGCGAATCCATCGAGCTGCTGCTGCAAAAGATTCGTGACTCCCATCGCCAGCGCGATCGCTGCCCCGATCGAAGAGCCGGCGCAAGCGAGGTAGAGATACATGCGGCGGATCGCCGACCCGCGCTCGGCCGGGTCTCGCCGCGCGAAGCGACGGCCGAACCACATATGGATGGCCCAGAGCGGAAACGCCACGAAAGCCATCGCGGTAAACCCGGCAAGCGAAGACCGGCTGGACTGCGCGTCCGGCGAGTTGAGGAGGAACAGGAGGGCAGTCGAGCCGAGATTGGCGAGGCCGAAAACGAGCACCGCGAGTGCGGCGATGCTGACGAGATAGATGTAGAGGCGCCGTGGGATCACGGTCGGAACGGTACTACCATGAACCCGTGATCCCTCAAGAACTGCTCGAGATTCTGGCCTGTCCCAAGTGCCACACCAAGCTCGAGCTCAAGGAGCCCGACCACCTCCGGTGCCCTAACTGCAAAGTCCTCTACCCAATCGTCGACGGCATTCCTGTCCTGCTCATCGAGGACGGGAAGCCGGAACTGGATAAGTGATTCTCCCCACCCGACCGCGCTAGCGCGGGGTCGACCTCCCCACGAGGTGGGGAGGCTAGGCAGCGCACTCCAGGTGGCTGGTATCGATCGGCGATTGCGGGCTGTGCGCCTTCTGTTCGGCGGCCGTGATCTCGTCATCCGTCAATGCGT
>WNEY01002775.1_pt1 | contig 12957 bp, 11 predicted proteins | sample 5400531 | NCBI WGS metagenome assembly WNEY01 (sample SAMN13153338, study PRJNA577476) | soil metagenome | isolation source: 200 cm saprolite under Douglas fir tree site 1 | place: USA:California | collected 2015-04-18
AATGGTGGCGAGGAGTTGCGCCACCTTCATGATCGGCCCCTTGAGGCCGCCAAGCGCCGCGGCGAGCTCGACCGCGCTCCTGCCGCGATCGAGCGCGAACCCGAGCAGCCGCGCGCCGGCGATGCGGGCGGCGACCCCGCTCATGTTGGTGCCGACGCGGGCATAGCGGGCGGCGCGGGCGGAGAAACGGTTGGCTTCGCGGTCGGTCATGGGCTCGTTCGGCCGATCATGCCTCGATAGATAGCACGCCTGGGGCGTGTTCGCTTGGATCGAGCCGCCCCCTCTCCGCCGTCGTGCCCGCGCCTGTCGTGGAGTTAATGCCCGCTTAACCCGCAATACCGTCTTTTTCGATCAATTTTAAATCGATTTCAAAGTCTGATCGCTACGTCTCGGCTCGCAAGGGAATACATGACTGTATTTGGCGGGGCAGTCGACCAGCATCGGAGGATCCGATGGTCACGTTATTCGACACCTTGCGTGCCCGACTGGAGGCATTCCGCGTTGCTCGCGGCGGGAACGTCGCGGTCATATTCGGGCTCGCGCTGGTCCCGCTGGTCGGGGCCGTGGGCGCAGGCGTCGATTACTCGCGCGCCAACTCCACCAAATCGCACTTGCAGGCCGCCGCCGACAGCGCCGCGCTGTTTGCAGCCACCGGAAGCTACAGCTCGGACAGCCAGCGCGTCACCGCCGGCGTCAACGCGTTCAATGCGAATTACCAGGCGCAGTTCGGGACCGCCTCGTCGACGGTGACGGTCGCTAACGGCACCGTCACCGTCAAAGCCTCGGCCAGCGTGCCCACCACGATCCTGGGCGCCGTCGGCATCACGACGCTGGCCGTCAACGTGACTTCGGTGGTCCATGTCGGCGGCAGCGCGCCCACGGCCTGCGTTCTCGCCCTGCAAACCTCGAACGACGGCATCTTCGTTCACGGCGGCTCGTCGCTGAAGGCGAACTGCGGTCTCTATGCCAATTCGACGAGCAGCAACGCGATCGATTTCGACGGCGACAGCGTCACCTCCGCGAGCTCGATCTGCGTCGTCGGGAATTACGTCAAGGATTCCTCGGCAAAGGTCGCGCCGATGCCGCAGGTCAAGTGCGCCGCCATGGCCGATCCGCTGGCATCGTTGCCGGCGCCGTCCAACGCGGCGGCAAGCTGCAATTACAACGGCTACGAGGTCGACGGCACCGGGACGCTCAACCCGGGGGTCTATTGCGGCGGCATCAAGATCGGCAGCAGCGCCAAGGCGACCTTCAACCCCGGCGTCTACATCATCCGCGACGGGCAGTTCAACATCGGCAGCTCCGCGCAGGTCACCGGCCAGAACGTGATGATCTACCTCACGGGCAGCAACGCCAACCTGGACCAGGGCAGCAGCAGCTCCATGAACTTCACCGCGCCCAGTTCCGGAACCTATAAGGGCATCGTGTTCTTCCAGAGCCGCACTGCCAACACGAGCGAGAACCGGTTCGGTGGATCGAGCACCACCGTGCTGCAAGGCGCGGTCTACTTCCCGAACGGGACCGCAGAGATCAATTGCAGCGGCACCGTCATGGCCAACGGCGACTACACGGTCTGGATCGTCAAATACCTGCAGATCGACTCGGGTGCCACCTTGCAGGTGAACAGTAAGTATTCCGGCAGCTCGACTCCTCTGGCCGACGGCCTCTCGACGATGGTTCTCGGCAGCAACACATTCCTGTCGAAATGACGGTGCGCTACTGTGGTTGATGTCCTTCAATGCGCGTCAGCAGTTCTTCTTCCAGCCAAGCCCGGCGCTCCCTGAGCCGCTTAACCTCGGCCTCGAAACCATCGAGGAGCTCGATGACCTCACGGTACTCGTAACAAAGAGCGTCGAACCTTGCGTCTGTCACCACTAACCGGCGCACGGTCGCTTCATTCTCCGAGAACCTTGCTAGCAACGATCGGATGCGCTCGACCATTTCTTTGGTCCCCGTCTTCAAGGTATAAACAGAACGACTGATCGCTCCCCCGTCTTCCGCACGACGCTTTATCTCGGGACAAGATTCGACGACTTCGGGCTAGGATTTCGTCTTTCGAATCTCATCGACGATTTCGGGATTGGCCAGCGTCGAGATGTCGCCGGCATCCTCGTTGTTCGAAATCGCCGCAAGCACGCGGCGCATGATCTTGCCGGAACGGGTCTTCGGCATGTCGGGCACGATCACGACACGGCGCGGGCGGGCAATGGGCCCGATCTCTCGGATCACGGAGGCCTCCACCCGCTTGCGGATATCCTCGCTCGGTTTGAGCCCGGGTTTCAGCGATACGTAGAGGTCGGGCGTCCTGCCTTTGATCTCGTCTCTGGCAGGGACCACTGCCGCCTCGGCAACCTCGTCAACGAGCAGGCTGGCCGACTCGATCTCCTTGGTCCCCAGCCGGTGCCCGGCCACGTTGATGACGTCGTCGATTCGACCCAGGATGCGATAGTAGCCGTCGGCCGCCTGCAAGGCGCCGTCATTAGCCATGTACGGCCAGTCGCGCCAGTCGCGACTCTTTCGGTCCTTGCAGTAACGCGCGTAGTACTGTTCGACAAAGCGATCGGGGTCCTTCCAGATCGTCTGAAACGAGCCCGGCCAGGGGTTCTGGATGCAGATGTTTCCCGCGCGCCCAGAGCGCGCCGGAATCTCGTTGCCAACCTCGTCATAGATGATCGGATGAATGCCAGGCACGCCCGGCCCCGCGCTTCCCGCCTTCATGGGGTGAAGGGCCGGGACCGTGCTGCACAGGAAACCGCCGTTCTCGGTTTGCCACCAGGTGTCGACGATGACCGCCTCGCCCTTGCCCACGACGTCGTAGTACCACCTCCACACCGCTGGCTCGATGGGCTCGCCCACTGTGGTCATATGCTTGAAGTGGTGATTGTATTTCAGCGGCTCGTCGGGCCCGGCGCGGCGAAGCGCCCGTATCGCTGTCGGCGAGGTGTGAAAGATATTGACGTCGAGCTCTTCGGCGATGCGCCACGGCCGCCCGGCGTCGGGATAGGTGGGAAGCCCCTCGTACACCACCGACGAGGCGGCGAGCGCCAGCGGCCCGTAAACGATGTAGGAATGACCCGTGATCCAGCCAATATCGGCCATGCACCAATAGACATCCTGCGGATGGATGTCCTGAATGTATTTCGACGTCCCTGCGACGTAGGATAGGTATCCGCCGGTACTGTGTTGACAGCCCTTTGGCTTCCCGGTGGTGCCGCTTGTGTACATCAGGAACAGCGGGTCCTCGGCCAGCATCTCCACCGGGTCAATCCTGCGGCGCCGGTAACGCGACAACACCTCGTTCATGACGAAGTCGCGGCCCTGAACCAATGGCGTTGGGCTCGAATACCGGCCCGGGTACCTCTGCCACACAAGCATCTTCTCGACCTTCACGCCCTCCTTTTCCGCCTCGTTGACGGCGACGTCCGCTTTCTCTTTGTGATCGAGAAGCTGGCCGCCGCGGTGATAGGCGTCCATCGTGATCAACACACGGCTCTCGGAGTCGACGATACGGTCAGCTGTCGCCTTGCCACTGAAGCCGCTGAAGACCTGCGAGTGAATGACGCCGAGCCTGGCGCAGGCGAGCATCGTGATCGGAAGCTCCGGCACCATCGGCATGTGCAGCGTCACCCGATCGCCCTTCTTCAGACCACAGAAGTCTCGAAACAGCGCGGCAACCTCGTTTACGCGCACATAGAGTTCCTGGTAGGTGACGTGCTGGATGGCTTCGTGTTCCGGCTCGGGGACGAAGTGGATCGCGGTCTTGTTCTTGTACTTGGCGAGATGGCGATCGACGCAATTATAGCTGGCGTTGATCCTGCCGCCCACGAACCATCTCCAGAACGGTGGGTTGCTCGTGTCCAGCGTGACGTCCCAGATCCCGTACCAGTCGAGAAGATCGGCGTACTCCTTGAAGCAGTCCGGAAAGTTCTCGAGATTGAATCGTTCAAAGACCGTTTTGTCGGTCAGGTTGGCCTGGGCAACGAATTTGTCGGGCGGGTTAACGTAGCCCTCTTCCTGCCAGTGAACCGCGATTTCGGCCTCGGACACTTCTGCAGTTCTATCCTGCGACATATGATGCCTCCCAGGTTATCGCGTGGCTGAAGGAAGCCATGCCTCCCAAGCGAAGGTTGATAGCATAGCACTAGCGGGCCGGCGGCCGAAAGTCTGACGCTGACGGTGGCCTTGGCTCCGCTTCAGCGGGGCTTTTTTCTTTGAACCTCTGGGACGCGACTTCGGGCGGTTCCGCTCCTTGGTGTGGCAAGTCTTGATTTCTCACTCGGGCCAGCAGCGAGGCACGACCCGATTGCGATGCAGCGCCCAGCGGGCCGCAATTTGACGCGGCGCAGCAACGAATCACATTGCCAAGGAAGCGAAGCAATCCTAGCCTTCACACTGCATCAGTAAATCGTAGGCGACTTGCCGAGAGGGCAAACCGGCCGAGACGGTCGGTTGTGCACAGGAGGCGACGATGAATGTTCATGCTTCATCGAATCTTCATGCCTCATTGAGTCTGCATGCCTTATCGAATCTTCATGCTCCATCAATTTTGATATTTGTACTTTCGGTGTTGATCGCTGTGCCATATGTACTTTGGGTCGTGATCGTCGCGTTCATCGTGCTCGCGTTCAGTAGCTAGGCAAATGAGTGCGGAACGGGGCCGGCCAAAGCCCCGGGCCGAGATAAGCGCTGTCGTGCTCGAGCACATCGAGAAGCGCGAGAGGTTGCGAGGATTGTCCGCTCCTCTTCGGGAAAAAGCTGGCACTCAGCAAGCTCGCGATCGAGCAAGGACTTATTGACTTGAGCAGTCGTCACAAGATCGCCCCGGGGCTTGATGTCGTTGAGGAAGAAGGACAGCCATTCCGATGTTGGACACGACCGAAAGAGCAAGGAGGCAAAGGAAATGTTGAAGCAACTCATGAACGCGCCAATTGGCGTCGTGCTGCTTGGCCTCATGGCCACAGTGGCCGCCTCGGGGCAAGCGCAGGCCGAGAAACGTACCTTCACGATTGCCGCGGTGGAGATGAAGGGTGGTGTAACGGTCGATAAGGAGCAGTTCCCCACCGAGGCGCTGCCGGCCGGCGCCGGCTACGTTCTCAATAAGCCCGACCAGACGGGCCGCTGGGAGGTCTCAGTTTATCTGTGGACACCGAGCCAGATCATCGTCAACCAGGACGATGAGGTGACGCTCGAGTTTATCGGCATCAACGGCGCCAGCCATCCGACGACGATCGCGGGCTACGACAAGTCGTTTGTGCTCAAGCGCGGGCAAGTAACGAAAATCGACTTCAAGGCCGACAAGGCCGGCGTGTTCGCCATCCAGTGTGGCATGCACAAACCGTCGATGGTGAGCGAACTGGTCGTTCTGCCGCGCAAGTGAGGCCGATGGGGGAGGGGTGACTGCCGGCCGGAGTATCGGCGCGGCTGAATGCGGCAAGACCCCTCCTCGACCGCCGGCCCCCGCGGCCTCGCTACGCGTGGCCGGCACGCACTAGGCGACCGGGCATCGCGCCGGTGTGCGTGCCGCGCTCGAAGATCGGCGTCCCCGCGACCAGCGTCGTCTCGTAGCCGTCGACCCGCTGCACGAAGCGGCGGCCGCCGGCGGGCATGTCGTTGACGAGCTCGGGCTTGTGGAGCCGCAGGCGCTCGAAATCGATCAGGTTCACGTCGGCGCGCAGACCCGGCTGGAGCCGGCCGCGATCGCAGAGGCCGAAGAAATCCGCGGTCTCGCTGGTCTGCCGCTTGACCAGGAGCTCAAGCGGCAGGCGCGGCCCGCGCCGCCGGTCGCGTCCCCAATGCGACAGCATGAAGCTCGGCATGCCGGCATCGACGATGGAGGCGCAGTGCGCTCCGCCGTCGCTCAGCCCGAGCAGCGTCGCCGGGTCGGTCAGCATCTCGCGGATCGGCTCGTGATCGCCGTGCACATAGTTCACCAGTGGGAAGTAGAGGAACCGATTCTCGGCCTCGGTCAGGTAGTCGTAGGCGACTTCGTCGGGCGCGCGGCCCTCACGGGCGGCGATCGCGGCGATGCTCTTCTCCTCGGCCGGCTCGTAGTCCGGCGGGTCGCCCATGACGAAGAACTTGTCCCAGCGCCTGGTGATGAGCTGGCGGAACTGCGCGAGCTTGCTCACCTCGGCGTCGGACGGTTTCTCGGCCAGGATTTGGCGCCGCAGCGCGGGATCCCGCAAGCGCGCGCGTTGCTCCGGGATGCTCAAGCCGTCGAGCTGGCGGTAGCTCGGACGCACCGTGAACGGATTGAGCGCGGTGCCGATGCCGAGCATGACGCCGATCGGCCGGCCCGCGATCTGCGCGGTCATATTCGCGCCCTCGGCGCGCGCGGCATGCACGGCCTGCAACAGCCGCCGCCAGCGCGCGGGATCCTCGTAGCGGTCGGTGAGCAGGAACCAGACCGGGCGGCCGGTCTCCTTGGCGAGCTGCGTCAGCCAGGCGATCTCCGCATCCTCGTCGTCGAAATCGCTGTTCATGCCGAAGGCGCCGGCGCCGACGGCGCCGAGCGCGGAGCCGATGCCCAACAGCTCATCGCTTCCGGCATTGCGCGACGGGACCATCTCGCCGCCGGGTGTCTTGTGGGAATCGGTGCGGGAGGTGGTGAAGCCGAAGGCACCGGCCTGCAACGCTTCGACCGTGAGGCGGCGCATCTCGGCGATGTCGTCGGCGGTGGCCGCTTCGAGCCGAATCGCGCGATCGCCCATGACGTAGACGCGCAGCGGAAGATGCGCGGCCTGGGCGGCGACATCGATTGCGCGCGGCCGGCGCTCCAGCGCATCGAGGAAATCGGGGAAGCTCTCCCAGTCCCACGTCAATCCGTCGGTCAGGACGACCCCGGGGATCTCCTCGACGCCTTCCATCAGATCCATCAGCGCCGCGCGATGTTGCGGCCGCACCGGAGCGAAGCCGACGCCGCAATTGCCGAACATCACCGTCGTCACGCCATGCCAGCACGAAGGCGCCAGCAGCGGGTCCCACATCGCCTGCCCGTCGTAATGGGTGTGGACGTCGACCCAGCCGGGCGTGACCAACAGGCCGGTCGCATCGATCTCGCGTCGACCCGGACCCGGCCGGCCGCCGACTTCCGCAATGCGCTCGCCCGCGATCGCCAGGTCGCCGGTGAACGCCGCCTTGCCGGTACCGTCGATGATGGTGCCGCCGCGAATGACGATGTCGTGCATCGAAGCCGCTCCTCCGGGGTTGACAAGATGCGATGATGCGCCCGCAGCAAGCGCGATGCAACAGAGGCGCCGCGGCGCGACCGCGGCTTCGGCGCGCCCCGCCCGGCGACCGGATCGGCCCGCGAGCCTCCCGCCGGCTCGATCGGATCACGGCCGCGCGATGCCGCAAGCGCGGGCGAGCGCGCCGGCGAGATCGAGCAGCGCCTCGTCGCCGCCCGCCCAGCCGATCAGCGACAGCCCGGCCGGGCAGCCGGCGACGGTGCCGACCGGCAGGTTCATCTGCGGCAGCCCGGCGAGCCCCGCCATGCAGGTCAGCCGCATCACCCGCACGCGGAAGGATTCCATCTCGGCGCCGCTCGAATCGACCGGCGGCGGGATCGACGGCGCGGTCGGCAGCGCCATGATCGTGCCGGGCGCGAGGAGCGCGCACAGATGGGCGCGCCCGGCGGCGAGCACTTTTCGCGCGGCGGCGGCCTGCGCGGCCGTCACCGTCGCGGCGAGCGCCATGCGCTCCTTGATGCCGGGTCCGAGCTTCGGTTTCGCCTGCGTGACGAAATCGCCGAACGTTTCCCAGACCTCCTTCGCCTGGACGACGCGGAACGCCTCGCGCCAGCCGTCGAAGCCGCCGGGCGCGACGGCGAGCTCGGTCGGCCGCGGTAGCACAGCGGCGACTCGCGCGAGGAATTCGCGGCCGAGCGCGGCGACCTCGGCGTCGGCCTGCGCGAAGGCATCGGTCGCGACCACGAGCCGCTCCGCCGGCGCCGCGACCGCCTCGCCGCGGAGCAGCACCGCGCCGACCCGGCGGAAGACGCCCGGCGCGCTGGCAAACCAGCCGGCGACGTCGAACGACGGCGCCATCGCCATCGCCCCGGCGAGATCGACGCGGCCGTGGCTCGGGCGCAGGCCGTAGAGGCCGTTGAACGCGGCCGGGACACGGACCGATCCGCCGGTGTCGCTGCCAAGCGCGAAATCGCAGGCGCCGGCGCCGCACGCCGCCGCCGACCCGCTCGACGAGCCGCCGGGAATGCGGCCGGGCGCGCGCAGATTGGCCGGCGTGCCGTAATGGGCGTTGACGCCGGCGACGCCGTAGAAGAATTCGTCGCAGATCGTCTTGCCGGTGATGGTGGCGCCGGCCGCCAGGATCTGCTCGACCGCGGCGGCATGGCGCGCGGCCGGCTTCTGCGCCGCGAGCCAGTCCGGGCTGCCGCCGCCGGTGCGGTGGCCCGCGATATCGTACATGTCCTTGACCACCGCGGTCAGTCCGAAGAGCGGCCCGCCGGGCGCGCCGCGCAGGGGTGCCGCGAGATCGTGGGGGACGAAGAACGATCCGCTCACGGCGTCTGCCCCTTGTACCAGTCGAGAATCGTCTCGCCGTCCCACGCCGCCACGCCCGGCCGGCTCAGCACCTCCTCGAAGGCGCGGCGGACGTGGTTGATCCGGTGCGGCATGCCCGACAGATAACAATGCATGGCGACCGCCATGATCTTCGGGCGCTCCGCCGATTCCGCGTACAGGCATTCGAACTGGTCGATCACCCGCCGATACATCTCGTCGGACGGATGGTTCTGCAGCGCCATCAGCACGATGTCGTGGAGCTCGAAATTGTAGGGCAGCGCGACCACCGGCTGGTGCGTGGTCTTGAGCGTCACCGGCTCGTCGTCGAGCACCCAGTCGCCGATATATTCGATGCCGGCGGCGGACAGATGGTCGAGCGTCTCGAAGGTCTGCGTCAATCCCGGTCCGAACCAGCCGCGCGGCCGCCGGCCCCAGAATTTCGCGACGATCACCACGGATTTGTCGATCACCGCCTTCTGGTCGTCGAGCTTGTGCATCGGCACCTGGTCGTAGCCGTGGGCGTTCAATTCCCAGCCGGCATCGACGCAGGCCTGCACGACCTGCGGATAGGTCTCGCAGACGCGGGCATTGAGCGTCACCGTCGGCTTGATCCGCAGCGCGTCGAGCATGCGCTTGATGCGCCAGAAGCCGACCCGCATGCCGTATTCGTGCCAGCTCCAGTTCGGATGATCCGGCAGCATCGGCTGCCCCTGCGGGGGCGTGATCACCATGCGCGCCATCGGCCGCGCCATGTCCCATTCCTCGAGCGCGAGCACGGGCCACACGATCAGCCGCAGGCCGCGCGGCAGCGCGAGGGGCTTGCGTCCCTCGATCGCGGAATACGCAACGCGCTCCCTCGGATGCATGGTTACTCTCCGGCCATTCCGTTCGGTTTAAGAAACCTGTCGGCTGGGGGCCGGGAAGTCAAATTCAGCGGCGCATCGGGACCGGCCGGTTTACTTGCGATCCCCGAGGGTCACAGCCGGTATATAGTGGAAGAGATCAATCAACGGAGGGAACCCGATGTACCGACATATCTTGATCCCGACCGATGGCTCGGAGCGGGCCCACAAGGCCGTCGTGCATGGATTGGCGCTCGCGAAATCGGTCGGAGCCAAGGTTACCGCCCTCACCGTCGAGGCTTCGTTCAACGTCTATGATGTGCCTGAATCGAGGGTGAACCGAATGTCCGGCGCATTCGCCGAGTACGCCGAGCACGCGAAGGCGCACGCCGCGAAAATATTGGGCGGCGTAGCCGAGGCCGCCAAGGCCGCCGGCGTGCCGTGCGAGACGGTCCAAACGATCCACGACCATCCATACGAAGCGATCGTCGCGACCGCAACGCAGAAGGGCTGCGACCTCATCGTCATGGCCTCGCACGGCAGGAGCGGGATTGCGGCGGTCGTGCTGGGCAGCGTCGCCACCAAGGTGCTGACGCACACGACCATTCCGGTTCTGGTGTGCCGCTGATGTGATATTTTCGAGGTCATGAGCGGCATTCGCAGCTGGACGGCGACCTGCGGTGGAGAAATGCCCGCCTTCGTTGCGGCGCCCGAGGACGACGCGCCGGCGCCCGCCGTCATCGTCATGCACGAGCGCTACGGCTTTGTCCGGCACACGCGCGAGCTTGCGGAACGATTCGCGCGCGACGGCTTCGTCGCCATCGCGCCCGACCTCTATTTCCGATATCCGGACCAGGAGGCGCTCCATCGCGGCGACGTCGGCTGCGACATGACCGATCCCGAGGCGGTCGCCCGTCTCGACGCCGCGATCGAGGCGTTGGCGGCAATTCCGCAAGCCGACCGGAGCCGGCTCGCGGTGATGGGCGTCTGCCAGACCGGACGGCACCCGCTGGTGCTCGCGGCCGCGCGCCCGATCGGCGCGGCGCTGGTCTGGTACGGCTCGGCGCAGCCGCGGGAGTGGGCGGTCGGCGGCAAGTACCCGCGCCCGCTCGAGGAGATCATCGCCGCCGTCGCCTGCCCCGTGCTCGGCATGTTCGGCGAGACCGACCATCTCATCTCGATCGACGACGTGCGGCGCTTTCGCGACTGCCTGGAGCGTCACGGCAAGTCGTTTCGCATTCGCCTCTATCGCGACGCCCCGCACGGCTGGCTCAACGATACCATGCCCGGGCGCTATCGCCGCGCCCAGGCCGAGGCGGCCTGGGCCGAGCAACGCGCGTTCCTGGACGAGGTCCTCTCCCCGGGCTACGACCGGTCGCGGCGCGCGCAGCGTTACGAGGCCGACATCGCCGTCGATTACGACTTCAGCCGCAACGTTCGCCAGGAATAGGAGCCGCCAATGGCACGCGATTTCGAGGATCACTGCTGGAAGGACATCGTCGACGAGGAGACCCTCGAAATCTACGAGCCCTATCGTCGCGAGGCTCGCGTCGGACGAAATCCCGCGGTGCTGGCGATCGATCTCTACAACAAGGCCTACCAGGGCGGCGACCGCCCGGTGCGCGAGGTCAATCGGCGCTATTCCGGCTCCTGCGGCGAGCACGCCTGGAGGGCGCTGGACCCGACCAGGAAGCTCCTGGCCGCCGCCCGCAGGGCGGGCCTGCCCGTCGTCTACACGACCCGCCATGCGGACACCGCCGGGGTGCGCTCGACGCACCGCAGGATCGGTGCCGAGGCGGAGACGCTTTATCACATCAAGGAGGAGCTCGCGCCCGCGCCCGGCGATCTCGTGGTCTACAAGGAACGCGCCTCCGCCTTCTTCGGCACGCCCCTGATCGCGCACCTGCGCAAGCTCGGGGCCGAGAGCCTGATCATATGCGGCGAAAGCACGTCGGGTTGCGTGCGCGCCAGCACGGTCGACGCCTATTCCTACGGCTTTCACACCGTCGTGGTCGAGCAATGCACCTATGACCGCTCGCTGCTCAGCCACAAGGTCAATCTGTTCGACCTGCACCACAAATACGCCGACGTCATGCATGTCGACGAGGTGATCGCGCATCTCGAAGGCCTGGCGCGCGCGAGCATCCCGGCGAGCCGGCGGACCGCGCCGGCATTGACGACAAGCTCTCGAGACATGTGAAGACCTCGCTTCACTGCGCCTTGATGCCGGCTTCCTTGATGACCGGCCACCACTTCTCGATCTCGGCCTTCTGCTGCGCGGCAAGCGCCTCCGGCGTCTGCTGCTCGCGCGGCCAGATACCCTGACCCAAGTCGGCGAGCCGCTGGCGGACCGACGGATCGGCCAAGGTCTCCACGACCGCGGCATGGAGCTTGGCGATGACATCCTTGGGCGTGGCCTTGGGCGCCCAAAAGCCGTGCCAGAACGACGCGTGCAGCCCGGGCACCCCCGCTTCGTCGATCGTCGGAGTATCGGGGGTCGCCGCCCACCTCCTCTTGGCCATCACCACATAGGCCTTGAGCTGACCGGCGCGGACTTGCGCCAGCGCGCTCGCCACCTGGGTGAAGGTCAGGTCGATCTGCCCGGCCACCAAATCCTGGATCATCGGCGCGGCGCCGCGGTAGGGCACGAACTGGAAGCGGGTGCCGGTGTTCTTCTGGAAGTAAGTCCCGACGACGTCCGCGCCGCCGCCGACGCCGCCGATCCCCACGGTCGCCTGGCCCGGGTTTTCCTTCATCCAGGCGATCAGCTCCGCCAGATCTTTCGGCGGCAAAGCGGCTTTTGCAACGAACCACACCGGACAATCCGCCACCAGCGATATCGGCTCGAAATCCTCCACCACGTCGAACGGAAGCGCGTAGGTCGCGCCGTTGACGACGTGCGTCTGCCAGTGGCCGAGGATGACCGTGTAGCCGTCGGGCGCCGCGCGGGCGACCCGGCCGGTGCCGATGGTGCCTGCGGCCCCGGTCGGGTTCTCGACGATGACGGACTGGCCGAGCGCCCCCTTCATCCGCTCGGCGAGGACGCGCGCAAGCGCGTCGGTCGGCCCGCCCGCCGGGAACGGCACGACAATGGTGACGGGGCGCGACGGATAGGTCTGCGCCGCGGCGGTCGCAATGCTCGCGGCGAGGAAGGCGACTGCAATTGCCGGAGGCTTCTTCATGCCATCCCCCTTGAACGGCTTTCAACCGCCGCGAAGACGGTGTGCAAACCTGCGAAACGTGCTGTTCTGTCGGCGCCGGAAAAGGATGGCGCTCGAGCGTACGAGGCGACGCCTGCCGACGACATGCAAGCCGCCCGTTTTCCTGAGCGAGGATCTCGGCATGTCCCGCGAGGGCAGCTTGCGAAAGCTTATGCGACCCTTTGCCCTTGCGAAAGGGGCATGCACCCCGGAGATTTGAAATGGAAGCAATGCCTGCGCCGGGTCAATTTGCTGAAAGCCTCGCCGCACCCACGCAACATCTGTGTACGCTTCGTGTTCGGCGTCTTCGCCGCCTCACGCAACACTCGCTTCAGGCGGGCCGCTACGGCCTTACCTGGGCCGGACTTGCACCGGCTGATCGCGCCAGCTTGG
>WNEY01002776.1_pt1 | contig 12957 bp, 14 predicted proteins | sample 5400531 | NCBI WGS metagenome assembly WNEY01 (sample SAMN13153338, study PRJNA577476) | soil metagenome | isolation source: 200 cm saprolite under Douglas fir tree site 1 | place: USA:California | collected 2015-04-18
AATCTCCGCGATCATGAAGAGTGGGGCTCAGTGCGGTGGCTGACGGCCCCGGCGGGTGAGCCAGAGTTGCTGACGGAAATGAGGAGCTGATGAGCAACGGGGCTGGTGATTCGACCGTGGCTGGTGAGTCAACCGTGGACGATGAGTCGATCGGGGCTGGTGATTCGGCTGGACTCGGTCAGCCGGCCGCGCTCGCCGAGGCGGCGGGGCTCGCGGAGCCGGCCGGGCTCGCTCAGTCGCCCAGGCCCACTCAATCGACTGACGCTGGTGAGTCCGCTGGACTCGGTCAGCCGGCTGGGCCCGCTGAGTCGGCCGGACTCGCGGAGCCGACTGAGTTGGCTGGAGTCGGTCGGTCTGCTGAGTCGGCTGGGCAGGCTGAGTCGGGCGGGCACGCTGGGCCAGGCCAGTCTGTGCTGGACCCGGCGATCGCAGCGCGGCTGAAGCGGGATCCAGCCGGGCTGGTCGCGGCCATCGCGCAGCAGTACGACACCGGCGAGGTGCTGATGCTGGGCTGGATGGACGACGAGGCGCTGCGCCGGACGCTAACCACCGGCCGGTGCACGTACTGGTCCCGCAGCCGCCGGGAATACTGGGTGAAGGGCGACACATCGGGTCATCAGCAGTGGGTGAAGTCGGTCGCGCTGGACTGCGACGGCGACGCCATCCTGGTCAAGGTCGACCAGGTGGGCGCGGCGTGCCACACCGGCGACCGGACCTGTTTCGACGCCGCGTCGCTTGACGCGGTCACCGGGGGCAGGGCTGCCACCGGCGACCGCGTCGCCACCGGCGATGACATCTGCCGTTGCGATCATGTGCCGCCTCCCGTCTAGTGGGGAGAATAGCCATATAAGCCACGGCAGGGAGGTACGGCGATGGCCGGAGGCAGCACCAAGGCGAAGAAGGCCGCGAAGTCCGGGCCGGACGGCGGCGGAGCGGCAGACCACGCAGCGGCCCACCACGCGGAATCCGGCGGCAAGGCCGCCAAAGTGCACCGGATGCCGAAGAAGCTGTACGAGACCGAGCTGTTCCGGCTGCAGGCGGAGCTGGTCAAGCTGCAGGAATGGGTGCGGGCCGAGCAGGCCAGGATCGTGGTGATCTTCGAGGGCCGCGACGCGGCCGGGAAGGGCAGCACGATCAAGCGGGTGGCCCAGTACCTCAACCCCCGGATCGCCCGCATCGTGGCGCTCCCGGCGCCGACCGAGCGGGAGCAGACCGAGTGGTACTTCCAGCGCTACATCGAGCACCTGCCGGCCGCCGGGCAGATCGTGCTGTTCGACCGCAGCTGGTACAACCGCGCGGGGGTCGAGCGCGTGATGGGATTCTGCACAAAGGAGGAGTACGGGCGGTTCCTGCACCAGTGCCCGATCTTCGAGCGGCTGCTCGCCGAGGACGGCATCCTGCTCAGGAAGTACTGGTTCTCGGTGAGCGACGACGAGCAGCAAAACCGGTTCCGGTCCCGGCTGCAGGACCCGATGCGGCGCTGGAAGCTTTCTCCGATGGACCTGGAGTCCGTCACCCGGTGGGAGGACTATTCGCGGGCCAAGGACGAGATGTTCGTGCACACCGACATCCCGGAGGCCACGTGGAATGTCGTGGAAAGCGACGACAAGCGGCGGGCCAGGATCAACATGATCGCCCACCTGCTGTCCTCGGTTCCCTACCACGACGTACAGCGGATGCCGCTGTCCCTGCCGCCGCGGCCGCCGTCCCAGGGATACCAGCGGGCGCCCAAGGACATGCAGACCTACGTGCCCGACCACGCCGCGGCCATCGAGCAGCACGAGGCGTGATCGTTACCGGGTGGCTCAGCAGCAGGCATGGCAGGCGCGTCGGTTTCCCCCGGTGGAGCAGGTTGCCTCCGGGCTGTGGTCGGTGCCGGTGACAATCCCGGCTAGCCCGCTGCGGTACACGCAGGCGCCGACGCAGAGGATCGCGTATACGTCGGCGGACCATCTAACGCCCGGACCGACCCACGGGCTCAGCGCCTTGGCGAGCCGGCCATAGCGCCATGGGCGGCCTGCACCCGGAAAACCGACGCCGGGGACGCCGTGAGTCAGCCGCCGTACAGCGACTCCAGCGAGGTGCCCGGGTCGCGCAGAGCTTCCACGTCCACTGGCTGGCCGGACCGCACCAGCGCCTGGATCGCGTCGTTGACATCCCAGACATTGACGTTCATGCCGGCCAGCACGCGCCCGCGGTCCCCGAGCCAGAACGCGATGAACTCGCGCCCCTCCACATCGCCGCGGAAGACGACCTGGTCGTATCCGTCAGGCTCCACATAACCGGCGTACTCCATGCCCAGGTCGTACTGGTCGGTGTAGAAGTACGGCACCAGGTCATAGGCGGCGTCCCGGCCCAGCATCGACCTGGCCGCGGTCTGCGGCTGGTTCAGCGCGTTGGCCCAGTGCTCGACCCTGATGTGCTTGCCGAGCAGCGGATGGAATGCATTGGCCACGTCACCGGCGGCAAAGATGTCCGGGTCGGAGGAACGCAGCTGCGCGTTGACCCAGATTCCGTTGTCGATCTCGAGCCCGGCGGCCGACGCAAGCTCGCAGTTGGGCGTGATCCCGACCCCCACGATGACCATGTCGGCCCCGACGTGCCCGCCGTCGGCCAGCCGCACGCCGTCTGCCTTGCCGCCGCTGCCGGTGATCTCGGTGACCTGCACCCCGCCGCGCAGGTCCACTCCGTTGTCCCTGTGCAGTGCGGCGAAGACCTGCGCGACCTGCCGGCCGAGCACCCGCTGCAGCGGTAGTTCAGCCACCTCCAGCACGGTGACCTCGGCGTCAGCCGCCCGGGCAGCGGCCGCTGTCTCCAGGCCGATCCAGCCGGCCCCGATCACCACGACCCGCGACGCCTCCTGAAACGCTGCCTTGATCCGGTCGCTGTCCCCGACCCGGCGCAGGTAGAAGACACCATCGAGGTCATCGCCAGGCACCGGCAGCCGGCGTGGTGATGACCCGGTGGCCAGCAGCAGCTTCGCGTATCCCGTCCTGCTGCCATCGGCCAGGCTTACCTCGTGCGCGGCGCGATCGATCGAGGTAACCGCGACGCCGAGCCGCAGGTCCACGTCGTGCTCGGGGTACCACTCCTGCGGATGGACATACATCGTCTCCCGGTCCGCCTTGCCGAGCAGGTAGTCCTTGGACAGCGGCGGGCGCTCGTACGGCCGCTCGCTCTCCTCGCCGATCAGCACGATGCGGCCGTCGAACCCCTCCGCCCGCAGTGCCTCCGCGGCCTTGGCCCCGGCGAGGCTTGCGCCGACGATGACGTGAGTCGTATCCGTGCTCATGCCTGGCTCCTCTGCTGCTGTGCTGGCTGTGCCCGCAGGGTGTCGGCCAGCTGCTCGCCGAGCCGCCCCCACGCGCTGTCAAACGTGGTCACGCCGTTGTCTTCGAGGGTCGCCGTGACATCGTCGTAGTCGATACCGAGTTCCGCTAGCTGGTCGAGCACCTGCTGCGACTCGTCGTAATGCCCGTGAACCGAGTCGGCGGGCACGTGACCGTGGTCGGCGACCAGCCGCAGGGTGGCCTCGGGCATGGTGTTGACGACGCCGGGCGCGACCAGGTCAACCACGTAGCGGGTGTCCGGGTAGGCCGGATCCTTCACCGACGTCGATGCCCACAGCGGCCGCTGCGGCCGGGCGCCGGCCTTCGCCAGCGCGGCCCACCGCGGCGAGCGGAAGACTCGCTCGTAGTGCTGGTAGGCGAGCCGGGCATTGGCGATGGCCGCCCGGCCGCGCAGTGCCGCCGCCTCGCTGGTCCCGATCTTGTCTAGCCTGGCGTCGACCTCGGTATCAACCCGGGACACGAAGAACGAGGCGACCGAGGCGACCGACGACAGGTCATGCCCGGCCTGCCCGGCGCGTTCCATGCCGTCGAGGAAGGCGTCCATCACCGCGTCGTAGCGCAGTAGCGCGAAGATCAGCGTGACGTTGATGCTGATCCCCTCGGCCAGGCATGCGGCAATCGCCGGAATGCCCTGCCGGGCAGCCGGGATCTTGACGAACAGGTTGGGCCGGTCGACCAGCCACCACAGCGCGCGCGCCTCGGCGATCGTGGCCTTGGTGTCATGGGCAAGCCGCGGGTCGACCTCGATGGAAACCCGTCCGTCGACGCCGTGTGTCGCGTCGTAGGCCGGCCGCAGCACGTCGCAGGCCCAGCGGACGTCGAACGTGGTCAGCGCGCGCAGAGCCTCGCCGACACCCACGCCACGGGCGGCCAGGTCACGCAACTGCGGGCGGTATGCATCGCCGCCGGTGATCGCCTTGGCGAAGATGCTGGGGTTAGTGGTCACTCCCACCACGTGATCGCGGGCGGCCAGGTCGGCCAGGCTGCCGGACAGCAGCCGCTCCCGGCTCAGGTCATCCAGCCAGATCGAGACCCCGGCTGTGCTCAGCGCCGCTAGCGTGTCGGTCATTGCGGTCCTTCCTTTCCGGCTGGCTCGCCCGTTCCGATCACAACGCAACATCGCCCGGGCCCCGGGTCAAGCGCTGGGGACAGCCCGCTCGCGCCGAGGCCGGCCGTGATGCCCTCAATGAACGCCAGGTTCATGCCGCAGGTCAGGTCGGGGTGCTCCGCGGCAAGCCGGTGAAACGGGCAGTTACGCAGCCTGATCGTGCCGGTCTGATCATGCCAGGGCTCGAAGCCGTGCTCGCGCAGTGCGGCCTCCGCGGCCGGCCGTTCGCCGGCTTTCCCTGCGCGGTCGGCCCGGTGGCTGCTGCCCAGTTCAGCGCCGCACTGGCGGGCGGCGGCCCGCAGCGCTGACTCGCTTGTGCCGGTGCCGTCGGCCTCGACGGCGCGGGCCAGCAACCGGGCGGCGAGCTTGTATTCTCGCGGCGGCACCGTCACAGCGAACTCGGCTGCTGAGCGGCTGTAGACCTTGGCCGGACGGCCTGCCCCGCGGCCGCCTCGGCCCGCGGGCCGCTGGTAGGAGGCGGTGAGCAGCCCGAGTCCGACGAGCTTGTCCAGGTGGTAGGCCGCCAGCCCGCGGCCGATGCCTGCCGCTGCCGCTGCCTCGTCCCGGCCCACCGGCTCGGCGCTGGCTGAGACGAACTCATAGAGCCGGCCGCGCACCTGGTCGCCGAGGCCGCTCACCGCGGCGAGGCCGCTCAGCGCCGCGATGCCGGACCGTTCTTGCTGCACCGTTGCAATCTATCACCAATCAAGTTTGGTTAAATAGCGCCGGGCAGGATTAGCTGCCCCGGCGTGGTCCGCGGCCCGGCGCAGGCTGCCCGGCACGTCGCCAGGTGGAACAAGGCGGCGGCCTGATGGGCTGCATCAGCTCCCGGCGAGGCCGGCCGAGGCGTAGACGGCCTGGTGCTCGCGGGCCGACCGTGACCAGGTGAACCTGCTGGCCACGGTCAGGCCGGCGGCGCTGAGCCGCCCGGCGAGAACGGGGCTGCCGAGGACGTCGGCCAGTGCCTTGGCGAGCGCGGCCGCGTCGCTGGCCGGCACGATCACGGCGTCTTTCCCCGGCCGCAGGTATTCAAGGAACACCGGCAGGTCGGACGCGACTACCGGGAGCCCCGCGCTCATGGCTTCCAGTACGGCAAGCCCCCAGCCTTCCTTGGTGGACGGGAACGCGAGCACGTCCGCTGCGGCATACCAGCCAGGGAGCTCGTCGTCCGGCACGGTTCCGAGTTGCACGACGTCCGTGCCGAGACGCAGGCCCAGCTCGGGAAGCATGGCAAGGACGCGCTCTGCGTATGCACGGTAGTCCTGGAAGGAATGGCCGCCGACGATGGCAAGGACCGGATCGCGGCCGGAGTCCCGCAGTGCCGCGAGCGCGCGCATCAGCGTGTCACTGCCCTTGCGAGGCTCGATGCCGCCAACGGAGAGGATGAGCGGCCGGCCCGATGCGCCCGCCTTCAGGCGCAGGCGCGCGGCGAGGCCGGCGTCGGACGAGCCTTCACGGACGTCAAGACAGGACGATCCGTCCGGACGAGCGGGATCCCCATGAACCGAGTAGTGCGGACCCAAGGGCCGCCGTGTCTTGATGCGCAGTCGACTGGCCGCGGCGAGGAAGCCGCGGATGATCTCGAGCGCATCGTCAGCTCGATCGGGCTCAAGGTGCCCACGATCACCACGCTGCTGAAGATCGCCGGTGCGCTCGGCCGCCCGGTCTCCTACTTCGTCGAGGAAGACGGCAGCCGGGATGACCTGGCAGTGCTCACTCCCGCCGACGAGACCCGGCCGGTGTACACCTCGCACAAGGGCATCACGCTGAACAGCATTTCCGGGCCGTACGCGCGCTTCCTGCTGGCCGGGGCGCGGGCTACCGTTGCGCCGGGGGCCAGCAGCGGCCGCAAGCCCATGCAGCACCCGGGGGAGGAACTGGTGCACGTCACGGACGGCGTGCTCGAGTTCAGCGTTGCCGGGCAGGCTTTTCAGGTCGGTTCCTGGAGCACGCTGCACTTCCGCGGCGACCAGCCGCACACCTGGCGCAATCCGGCTGACACTGCCGCCATGGCGGTCTGGCTGGCGCTGCGGCCGCAGTGATCAGCAGGATCCTGCCCCAGGCAGTCAGCTCGGCAGAGACGTTCGGCGACATCGCCGGCGCGACGCTGTTTCCGGCGGAAGAGGTGGCCATGGCCGCGGCCGAGGGCTCGCGAAGGGCGGAGTTCGCGACCGCCCGCGCGTGTGCCCGCGCCGCGCTCGCCGGGCTCGGCCTGCCCGCTGCGCCGATCCTGCCCGGGCCGTCTGGCGAACCGCGCTGGCCGGCCGGGGTGACCGGCAGCATCACGCACTGCACCGGCTACCGGGCCTGCGCCATTGCCCCGAGCAGCGCGCTTGCTGCCGTCGGCATCGATGCGGAGCCGGACCTCCCGCTGCCTCGCGGTGTGCTTGACGCGGTGGCCACCGCCGCCGAGCGCACCTGGCTGGCCGAATGCATGAGCGCGGCGCCGCAGGTGAGCTGGGACAGGCTGCTTTTCAGCGCCAAGGAATCCGTCTACAAGGCATGGTTTTCGCTGACCGGCCTGCGGCTCCGGTTTGAAGACGCGGCCATCCTCGCCGATCCTGCCAGCGGCAGGCTCACCGCGCGGCTGCTGACGCCGGGCCCGCCTGACGAACGCCAGCCCGCCCGGCTGGAGGGGCGCTGGCTGGCAGCCGACGGGCTGGTCGTGACCACGATCGCGATCCCGGCCCTGAGGCCCCGCTGAGGCCGCGTCATGAGTCGAGCCTCAGATCCACGTACGACGCAGACGCCACCGGCCTGGGCCCTGGGCTCGGGGTCAGGCCGGGCTCGGGGTCAGGCCGGGCTCGGGGTCAGGCCAGGCTCGCCGTGGCCGGCCGGCCTGCCCGCCATTCGGCCTCGGCTTCCCCCATCGGGGTGGAGGCCGGGCCCTGCACGAAGGGCCAGATCTCCTCGGCGATGGCCCGCCAGTTGGCGGTCGCGGTCAGCTCGCCGAGCACTGCGAACAGGCCGAGGTTGATGCGCTGCAGGATCACGTAGGACCGCGGCACGCTGACGTACCCGGCCACTGGGCTGCGCACGTCGAAGAACCGGCGCACGACCGAGGACGCGTAGTCCCCGGTGATGGTCAGGGGTCCTGGCTCGCGGATGGTGTCGTAGAAGACGGCCAGGTGCTCGACGATCGTCTGCGTGTCCAGCGGCGCGCCGGGGCGCAGGAAGCCGGCGTCCTCCAGGCTGCGCCGGAACGCCTCCGGATCTCGCTCGACGCATAGGTTGCGCGCCATCATCATGAGCGGCCGCAGCTCGGCCGGGGTGAAGTGCTTGACCAGCCCGAAATCCAGGAAGGTGACCTTGCCGCCGCCGTGGAACAGGTAGTTGCCGGGGTGCGGGTCGCCGTTGAAGGCATGAACTTCGTACAGGCTGCGGAAGACGAACCGGTAGATCGTCTCGGCGGCCAGGTCGCGCTCTTCCTGTGACCAGCTGGCGAGCTCGGCGAACCGGCCTCCGCCGGACAGCTCGCTGGTGATCATCCGCCGGGTGGACAGCTCGCCGATGACCGCCGGGATGGCGATCGTGGGATGGCCGTGGTAATAGGCCGCCATGAGGCGCTGGTTGCCGGCCTCGCGCCGGTAGTCGAGCTCCTCGATGACGCGATCCCTGAGCTCGGCGAGCAGCGCGTCGACGTCCTGGGCCGGCGCGGTGATGCGCAGCATCCGGCGCAGCAGCGCGACGTTGCCGAGGTCGGCCGCGATGGTCTCCGCGATGCCGGGGTACTGCACCTTCACCGCGACCGCGCGGCCATCGAGCGTGATCGCGCGGTGCACCTGCCCGATCGACGCGGCGGCGATGGGCTCGGGGTCCCAGCGGGCGAACGCGCGCTCTGGCGGCACGCCAAGCTCGTCCTCGACGACACTGGCGGCAAGCTCCGGGCTCATCGGGGGGACACTGTCCTGCAGGCGGCTCAGCGTACGGCGGACGGCAGGAGCCAGGCCGTCGTCGACGTAGCTGGCCATCTGGCCGATCTTCATCAGCACGCCCTTCATCGCCCCCAGAGTGTCGGCGACGTCCTCGGCGGTCCGCAGGGCGAGGTCATGACGCAGCCGTTCCCTGTTCTCGCCCGCGGCCGCGAACAGCCGCGGCGCGCTGGCCGCGTAGCGGGCCCCGCCGCGGGCGGCGAGCCCGAGCGCGGCCAGCCCGCGGCGGGTGCGCAGCCGCCCGAGCCTGCGCCGCAGCAAGGCCAGCACCAGCGCCGTGCTCGCGCCGCCGATCGTTACCCAGGCAAGCAGCCGCTTCACGCGGGCCGGGCCGTTCGAACCCGGAGCGCGATCCGCTGCCGCGCTTCCAGCACGCCTGGCTCGCTGAGGAACACGGCGTCCAGGACGCCAAGTGCCTGCCGGATCTCGGTCCGGCGGTCCGGCGTCAGCGCGGCCGGAGCGCGGTAGCCGTACATTTCCCTGGCCCAGTCCGGCAGGGTCGCGATCGCGGCATCCCGGACGTCCTGCCAGATATCGGCAATATCGGGGTCCAGGCCGGGCGGGTCGAGCAGGTAGGCCATCGACTCGCGGGCGGCCGGCGTGCAGCGCAGGCCGGGCCGGACCGACGCGATGTAGGCGGCCAGCTCGGCAGCGCTGGCCGGCACCATAGCCGCCGGCACGCCGACGAGCTCGGCGGCGACCACCATCTCGGCGACGTAGCGGTCGGCGTCTGCCGGGGTCAGCGGGGTGCCGAGGGCCTGCCGGGCGGCAATGGCCGACTCGACCAGGGCCACGTGCACCCAAAGCAGCAGCGCGGGATCGCCCGCGGCGTACTGGTGCCCGGTCACCGGGTCGATGCCGCGGACGTGTTCATGGATCCGGCGCACCCGGGCCGCGGCCTGCTCGGCGGCCGCCCGCTCGCCGAAGCTGACCGTCGTGACGTACGCCGACGTCGCGGCGAGCCTGCCGACCGGATCCGCGCGCCAGTCGCTGTGCTGGTCGACCCCGGCCATCGCGAGCGGGTGCAGCGCCTGCATCAGCAGTGCCCGCAGTCCGGCCACCGGGCCGGCCAGGTCGGCGCTGATCCGCCAGGTGACGCTGGCAGGCCCGAAGAAGCCGTCGTCGGCCGGCCGCTCCGGCACGCCGGCGGCGTAAGCGGCCGCCGAGCGCTCGACCAGCCCGGCCGCGGTCGCGTAAGAGTCTGCCGTCATCGCGGCCCGCCAGCGCTGATTCCGATCCAGGGGCTCATGCCTGCCAAACTACCTACTCACCCGCGATGCCCGGATCGGCTCAGCCGAGCGTGAACGGTCCCTGGTGCCGCCAATGGCGCCCCAGCACGCCCGCCCGGCCCCCGGCCCAAGTCATACCCGCCACATAGCCCGCCCGTGCAACACCCGCCCCGCCCAGTCCCGGCCTTGCCATCGACGTTTCATGATCACCGGTCCGGCCGAACAGGCGCTTCCGGCGCTCGTCCTATTACTACGGAAGGTTCTGGGGGTCGCAGCGCCCGAATCCTCCGTGATCATGAAACGGCCGGCTCAGCCGAGCGTGAAGGGGTCGCGGCCGCCGCCGGTGAGCTCGATCCAGATGGCCTTGGTCTGGGTGTACTCGTGCACGGCGTCGGCGCCGTTCTCGCGGCCGATCCCGGACAGGCCCGTGCCGCCGAAGGGCACGTCCGGCCCGTGTACCCCGGCCCGGCAGTCGCCTATCGTGGCGGCCCGCCGCCAGCCAGGGAGAAGGCCGATGCTCGACGACCTGACGTACGACGACAGCGAGCCGCCCTCAATCGGGCTCAGTAGGCGATGCAGACATGCCTGCGCACGGTCGCCGCATCGGCGAGCAGCGTGAGCATGCAGGCGGCGAGGTCGGCGCGGGAGACCGTGTACCCGCGCGGCAGGTTGCGGTCGACCGCGGTGCGGTAGGTTCCGGTGGCCGCCTTGCCGGTCAGCCGGGGCGGGCGCATGATCGTCCAGTCCAGGTCACTCTCGCGGACCTCCTCCTCGGCGCGGCGCATGTCGGCGCAGACATGCCGCAGTGCCGTGCGCCGGACCAGAGGCTTGGCGAGATAGCGCATGAACGGCCCCTCGCCCGCGTCGGTGACAACAGAGCCGCTGACGGTGAGCAGGCGGCGGATGCCGGACTTCTGCATGGCCTGGATGATGCTGCGGACGCTGTCCTGGCTGATCGTGGTCGGGCCGTTGCCGTGCGGGCCCAGCGCGGACAGCACAGCGTCCGCGCCTGCCACGACCGGAGTGATCATTGCCGGGTCCATGACATCGGCGGTCACGATCCGCAGCCGCTGTCGACCCGCGGCTCCCAGCCGGTCCGTGACGGCGAGCCGGCCCGGATCGCGGACGACGGCCGTGACCTCATGCCCGGCCGCGACCGCCTGCTCGACGAGGCAGCTTCCAGTGCCGCCGGTGGCGCCGAAGATAACGAGCTTCATGATGCCTGCCTTTCGATCTTCGGATACGGTAGATTCGTAGTTCATACGATACGGAGAACATATCATATGGAAACAATATCATCTGCCGACCCTGATGCCGCGCGGCGCCGAAGACGCCTGAACCGGGAGATCAAGGAGGCGCTGCGCGACCTGAGCATCCAGCTCGCCCTGCTCAACCACCGCATCGGCGGGCACATCGAGCTCAAGGGCACCGACCTTGAGTGCCTGGACCTGATCAGTCGGCATGGTCCGGTCAGCCCGAGCGCACTGGCGCGGCGCGCCGGCCTGCACCCCGCCACCATGACCGGCATCCTGGACCGGCTCGAACGCGGCGGCTGGATTGCCCGCGACCGGGATCCCGCCGACCGCCGCGGTGTCGTCGTCCGCGCGAACCCCGGCCGCGGCGCGGAAATATTCCGCCTCTATGCAGGGATGAATACGGCGATGGACCAGATCTGCGCCGGCTATGCGGACGATGACCTGGACCTGCTGGCCGGATTCCTGCGCCGCACGGCCGAGGCGGGCCAGGCCGCGACTGCCAAGCTGGCTGGCGACTGAGCGGCGGAGGCCGTCCCTCGCGGGCTGGATCATGACGACGGAGAACGTGCAGGGGACCTGGCGACCACCCGCAATACTTGGCACTACGTCATCCATGGGGGGCGGCCGGCACGATCATCTTCTGCGGACGGTGCCCGCCATCTCCTCGATCGGCCAGGCAGGTGCACTGATGAGGGAAACGACCCCGGCCAGCCCTGCTGCCGCGGCGGGCGGCGCTTACGCGGCGGGCGGCGCTTACGCAGCGGGCGGTGCCGATACGGCGGGCGGTGCCGATACGGCGGGCGGTGCCGATGGCGGTGCTACCGGCCCGCTGGCCGGGCTGCTGGTCGCCGACTTCTCCCGGATTCTCGCCGGGCCCTACTGCACGATGCTGCTGGCCGACCTCGGCGCGGACGTCGTCAAGGTGGAGAGCCCGGGCGGGGACGACACCCGGACGTGGATGCCGCCGGTCCGAGACGGCGTATCCACCTACTACCTTGCGGTCAACCGCAACAAGCGCTCGGTCGCACTCGACCTTCGGGAGCCCGGTGACCGCGCCGCCGCGCAGGAACTCGCCGCCCGCGCCGATATCCTCGTGCAGAACTTCAAGCCTGGCGGGCTGGCCAGGTTCGGCCTGGACTACGAGTCGGTCAGCGGCCGCAACCCGGCCGTCATTTACGCATCCATCAGCGGGTTCGGCTCCGGCGCCGGGGCGGCGCTGCCCGGCTACGACCTCCTCGTGCAGGCGGCCTCCGGCCTGATGAGCCTGACTGGCGAGGCCGGCGGAGAGCCCTTCCGGGCAGGCGTCGCGGTGTTCGACGTGATGTCCGGGCTGAACGCCGCGATCGGCATCCTGGCCGCGCTGCATCACCGGGCCAGTACTGGCCGCGGCCAGCATGTGCAGGTCAGCCTGCTCTCCTCGGCACTGTCCGGGCTGGTCAACCAGGCCAGCGCGGTCGTCGCAGGAGGCGTGGTGCCCTACCGGATGGGCAACTCCCATCCCAGCCTGTTCCCCTACGAGCCGCTGCCCGCCGCAGACGGCGAGCTCGTCATCATCGCGGGCAACGACGGGCAGTTCCGGAAGCTGTGCGAGGTGCTCGGCGCTGCTGAGCTCGCGGACGATGTGCGGTTCGCGCGCAACAAGGACCGCACCGCGAACCGCGACAAGCTCCGGCCGCTGCTGACCGAGCGCCTTGCCCGGCGCACCGCGATGGAGTGGTTCAGCGAGCTGACCGAAGCCGGCGTCGCCTGCGGGCCGATCAATACCGTCGACGGCGGGGTCGCCTTCGCGCAGCAGCTAGGCCTCGACCCGGTGGTGACGGCTGGGCAGGGCGCAAGGGCGATGCCCGGCATCCGCAATCCGATCGGGCTGTCCGCCACGCCGGCGCAGTACCGGCTCCCGCCCCCGGAACTGGACGAGCACGGCACACAGATCCGCCGGTGGCTGGCCGGCCCGCGGTCGATCTCGTAGCCCCGCAGTCGTTTCGTAGCCCTGCAGACTACGGAATGTGCCCCCGGGCCACCGGGCAGTTTCGGCGGCTCACCACCGGCAGCCACCCGGCCACGGCGCTCGTCAATCGCAGG
>WNEY01002777.1_pt1 | contig 12957 bp, 8 predicted proteins | sample 5400531 | NCBI WGS metagenome assembly WNEY01 (sample SAMN13153338, study PRJNA577476) | soil metagenome | isolation source: 200 cm saprolite under Douglas fir tree site 1 | place: USA:California | collected 2015-04-18
GGGGCCTGCGCCACGATGGCGAGGAGATTTTTCGAGCCCATAATGCTGCCCATGCCGCCCCGGCCAGCAAAACGCGGCTTACATTCGCGGGTCTCGATCTCGTTGCCCGTGCTGCAGGCAATGGCGCCGTAGTAGTTGTGCTGCCAATGCTCCCCTGCTGGTCCCAGGGCCGCCACGTGCGAGCCAGGATGCCGATCGGCGAGCAGCATGATCTTCTCGTGGGTCGTCTGGCCCAGTAGATCACTGGCGTTTTCCAGTGACAGATGGAGCGCGTCGCCGTCCTTGTGGATGAGCAGATAGACCGGATGCTCGGCGCGTCCCAGGAAGAGGATGTCGTCGATGCCGGCGGACAGGACACGCGTCCCAAAGTCCCCTGAAGCCGTCGACCACATGGCCAGGGGACGGCCATTCTGCGCCACTTTGAGTGGGCTATAGGCGGAGAAGAAGGTCCGCAGGCCGGTCATCATTTCCGTGCCTGAGAAGATCCCAAGGTTCATGAGCAGGGGTGATGAGGGCGCAAAGGCGTCCGTTACCTCATAGTCGTCGAGGAGCTTGAAGGACCGGCCAATGCCCCCGAGAAAGTCTTCCATGTCCTGGCAGGGGAGAGAGTCCTGACGGATATCCCCACGCCCCAGGTCAATGGTTACACGGCGGAACTGATAGTCGGTGATCTGCTTGATGTCACTAGTGACCGTGGTCCACATATATAGCATTCTCCCTCACGTGAGCGGATAGCCTGGCGGGCAGTGCCTGGCGCGTCTTTTGTACTCTTTCTCCCTGCTCCAGTCAATCGGTGTCGGGATGCGTCGAGATGAACTTCCCGGCTTGCACGTAGTCAACGTCAGGCGATCGTACCTCCACGCCGGCAGCTTCCTCCTGGAGCAGGAACGTGACACTGCTGTCTTTGTCGCCCCAGCCACGGTTGAGCGCCTCAATGGCGATTTGCTCGGCCAGACTGGCCACCGGCATGGGGACGTTGAACTCCCGACCGAGTTCATTGGCCAGGGCAATATCTTTGTGCGCCAGGGCCAGCATGAAGCTCGGGTCATCATAATCCTTGCGGAAGACGTTGCGCGGCACGCTCTCGTGCAGATAGCGCAGGCGGCCCGTCGAGCCGCGCCGCACGCACTCCCACAGGGTCTCGGTATCCACACCGGCCTTGACGCCTAAGGTGAGGCCTTCGGCAATGGCCTGGCTCACCCCCCGGCTGATCATGTTGTGCACCAGCTTGCAGATACTGCCAGCGCCAATGGCTCCGGCATAGAACACTTTATCGCCGAAGGCGTCGAGAATCGCTTTGATACGCTCGAAAATCTCCCGTTCACCACCGACCATCACGGCTAGATTGCGCGTCGCTGCGCCCGTCTTTCCACCACTCACGGGGGCATCGAGGACATGGGCGCCTTTAGCCCGGAATTGGGGCTCGATCTGCCGGATCAGGGTCGGACGGCTGGTGGAGAGATCGACATACACCGCGCCGGGCCTGATGCCTTCGAGAATGCCCTGAGAGCCGAGCGCCACAGCCTCGACTTCCGCCGGGCCGGGGAGCGAAGTGAACGTGACGTCACACTGGCGCGCCACCTCTGCAGGGGAAGCGGCGTAGCGGGCACCGCGCTCTATGAAGGGCTGCGTCACGGCCTGGCGCAGGTCGTAGACCACCATGGGATAATCCGCCTTCTGGATATTGCCGGCCATGCCACTGCCCATATTGCCTAAGCCGATGAAGCCAACTGTCTCCATATCGCCTCTCCTGTCCGTAGCTGCACCCGGTATACTGTCGGCGCTGTGTTGGTGCGAGCATAGCACTGATGGCGTATGTATGCCAAGAGGTTATAATACAGGCCGCGGATGGACGCGGATGGGGACAGACGACCTGGCCCAGGGAGAGCGGCTATGCCAATACGGAGTCAACACCTCCCGATGTCCTTTGAGGAGTGGGAGCTCCTGCCCTATCAGCCCGGCTGGAAGTACGAGTACTGGGACGGACGCGCGCACATCACCCCCAATCATCAGACCGCGGTGACTACGGCCCCGGTCACCCCACGCCCCGTCAATGCCCCCTGTGCGCTGCGCCCCGTCCTCGCCGAGGATGAAGCGCTCTTGCTCGCCGTCTATATGGAAGCCTTTGCGGACAATCAGGCGTACTGCGATTATACTGATACAGCATTTCTCGACGCGGCGCGCCGTGACCTGCGCGAGAGCTTTACGGGTCACCGCGCTCCCCTGCTGGCCGCGGCACGCGTGGCGGTGGCCACAGAGGCGACCGGTGCGCCGCTGGTAGGGGCAGCTCTGCTGTCGCGTGACCGCGAGTACGGGCCGATGCTCGACCTGCTCTTTCTCAGGCCCCCATGGCAACGCCGTGGCCTGGCCACAGCCCTCGTCGCTAGCGCCATGAACGCCTTACACCAGGCCGGCGAAAGCACGCTGACGAGTTGTTACCAACTGGCCAATAGCGCCAGTCAGGCCTGGCATCGCGGTTTTGGTTTTGTCGAGCGCCCGGACCTGCGCTATGCTCAAGCCTACCATCGCCGTGCCCGGCAGGAGCTGTTCCGACGCGAGAAAGCCGGAGACCTGACAGCCACAGAGCGCGCTGCGCTGCACGCTGACGTGCAGTATTGGCACGACCAGGTTGAGGCGTTGGAGCATCTGGCGGAGGCGCAGGGCCATAGGGCGGTCAGCCCACGACCACCGCACTGGTAGTGGCACAGACCACCTAGCCTTCCCTTGATAAGCCTACGTAGCCAGGCGCAACAAACGGCTGGCGTTGCCACCCAGCACGGCGTTTTCCGTCTCTGGATCGAGCCCTAACGCTTTCACTTCGGCAACAGGGTGAGCGAGCCCTGCGGGCAGCGGGTAGTCGCTGCCAACCACCAGGCGTTCACGGCCGTAGGTGTTGACCAGGTAGCGCAGCATGTCCTGCCTGAAGGTAATAATGTCAAAGGCGAACTGATTGACGTAGGTTGACGGGGGGCGCGGAATGGCGGCCTGGCACTCAGGATTATTACGATACCCCATGTCGAGGCGGCCGAGCAGACTGGGGAAAGCACCACCACCGTGGTACAAGACCACGCGTAATGCCGGATGCCGCTCCAAGACCCCGCCGTAGATGAGCAGCGCCGCGGCCAAGCCGGTGTCATACAGGTTGCCCACCAGATTCCCCAACCCATAGCGGGCCAGCATACCATGGGGCGCCGCTTCAAACGGGTGGATACAGACCACTATGCGCAGGGCCTCGGCCGCCTCCCAAAAGACCTCGAACTGGGGTTCATCCAGCCCTTGCCCAAGCACGTTCGGGGGGATCTCTACGCCACGCAGGCCCAGGTGTGCTACGCGTTCTAACTCGCTGGCCGCGGCCGGGGGATCTTGTAGCGGCACAGAAGCCAGCGGCACGAAACGGTCAGGATGGCGCGCGCAGGCAGCGGCGAGCGCGTCGTTGTTGATACGGGCGATGGTTAACCCCAAGGCTGCACGGACCTCGGGATACATCACGAACGGGACGCAGGAGATCGCCTGGATGTCTACACCCTCGGCATCCATATCGCTCAGCCGTGCCTCAACCTGCGAAATCCTGGCGTGTAGCGGACGCCGGGCGGTATCCTGGATGACAAAAAAACGCTGTCCATCACGCTCGACGATGCGCGTGTCGTAGTGCGCACCCTCACGCTCGAGATAGGCCACGACCTCTGGAGCCACCAAATGATTGTGCATATCGATAACGCGTACCACAGTCCCGTTTCTCCTCAGCGGGGCTCAGCGAAGACCCTCACCCTGTGATAAAAACCTCTCCCAGAGGGAGAGGGGACTCAACTACGCCGCCTCGGCGTGCGGCAGGATCGGTGCATCATCCGCGTTGATCCGCGTCCATCTGCGGCCCGCCTTAGCGTCCCTTGAACACCGGACGGCGCTTCTCCAGGAAGGCACGTCTGGCTTCCTGGGCATCTTCTGAGCCCTGCAGGATGCCGCCAGCATTGGACGTCAGCACCATGGTGGTCTCCAGAGAACTGTCCAGGGCGGCGCGCATGATACGTTTGCTGATCCACTGCACCATTGGCGGGGTGCGCAGAATGCGCTCACACAGCTCCCGCGTCGTTTCCTCCAGTTTGTCGGTGGGCACCAAGTGGTTTAACATGCCCCACTCATAGGCGCGCTGGGCGTCGATCTGTCCGACGTAGGCGAACTCCAGGGCGCGGCCCAGTCCGATCATCTTGGGCAGGTAGTAGCAGCCGCCATTTTCCATGATCTGGCCCAATTGCTGATAGCCGATGAAGCGCGTATTGTCGCAGCCAATGCGGATGTCGCAGTGCAGGGCCATGTCCATGCCTGACCCGACCGCCGGGCCGTTGACCATGGCGATAGTGGGCTTGCGGATGAGCGAGATGTCCCGGTGCAGTTTGGTAAAACCGTGGAAGAAGTGCTCTCTGGCGGCGTCCGGACCCTCAGGAATATTGCGATTGCCGGAAAAATTCTCCCCCTTCACGTCATCGGGAGTATCGCGTCGCATGTCAGCCCCAGAACAAAAACCCCGTCCCACACCGGTCAGCACAATGACCCGGACGTTGGGGTCATCATCCCCAGCCCGCATGTACTCCCCGACCTTGGCCACAGTGCCGTGCTCTTCAGAGCTGCCGATGAGCGCGTTCATGCGCTCGGGACGATTGAACTTGATCCACAGAATGCCAGAATCCTCAGGTTCGTAGAGGAGGTAATCGACGAGTTGCGGTCCCATGTGCTGCCTCGCTTTCTGCTGCTGCTGCCGACTTTCACCCCAACTCTCTCTCGCAGGGGAGAGGGAGGAAGAATACTACCGTCAAAATATCTCCGGTGTTGTACTGCGGTTGCCCACCGAAAGCAAGGGCTCTCGCCGCCGGCGTGTTACCTGCCGCCCACAAAGCCCAACTGGCGCCAGGCCTCGTAGAGCACAATGGCAACGGCATTGGAGAGATTGACGCTACGACTCACGGGCTGCATGGGAATGCGGAGGATGTGCTCGGGGGGGAAACTGTTGAGAATATGGGCCGGTAAGCCAGCGCTTTCCTGGCCAAACAGCAGGGCGTCCCACGGTTGATAAGCCAGGTCGTGATAGGCCCGCTGGCCTTTGGTGCTGAAGGCCAGGAGGCGGGTATAGGTCGTGGCATCACAAAACGCCTGGAGCGAGGTGTAGTGCTGCACGCCTACCCACTCATAGTAATCCAGGCCGGCACGACGTAACTTAGCATTATCCCACACGAAGCCTAAGGGGTGAATGAGGTGGAGCGCAGCTCCAGTGTTGGCGCAGAGCCGAATGATGTTGCCAGTGTTAGAAGGGATTTCCGGCTCGCATAAGACGATGTGCAGCATAGCGACTCGTGGCGCAGAGGAGAGAATCGAGCTGCGCCACCGCTCGATCCTCCATCCGCGTATGGGTGTGGTGCGGTAGAGTTATCCTGCCAGCGGCACGGCGAGGGACACACGTGGCTGCTCGCCGATGCCCCGGGTGATGTGGCCTTTCCCCGTGAGGTCTTCCGCCACCAGGACGTCGCCCGGATCTAATACCCGCTTGCTGCCGTCCCCTATCTCGATCTCCAGCTGGCCAGCCATCATTACCACGTACTGGCGGCGCGGCGCATTATGGAAATCGCTCAACGACTTGGCCGGCCCCTGGTTCAAGCGCACCGGGCCGGTACCGACCTGGGCCGACAACGTGGCGAACGTCGCCAGATCGAGCTCCTGGAAATGGGTCTGGTTATCCGCACCAGTGTAAATACGCACAACTTTCATCGGCTTCCTCCTCTCGGGCTTGTGCAACTCGCTATGCCACCATCACATCCTGACATGCTTCTATCCACCGCAGGCTATCACAAGCCGAGGGCACACACAACTCTCTATCTCAGCCGCACACCGCACCCTTGTCACCATCGTGCTGTCGCGGTACTATTGCGCCATCTCCCTCTCCCATGGGGAGAGGGAACAAAAAAGCATGCGTCAAAACACATGCAAACCCGAGGAGACATGACATGGCGCTACAGGTACAACCGCAAGACAAAACTGTTATGGCCAATGGTCTGAAGCTCCACTATCTCGATTGGGGTGCCCCGGACAATCCGCCTCTGGTACTGCTCCACGGGCTGCGCGGACATGCGCATGCCTGGGACGACTTCTCGGCCGCGGTGTGTGAAGACTACAATGTCTTGGCCCTCGATCAGCGGGGCCGTGGTGATAGCGAGTGGGCCAAGGACGGGGTCTATACGACGGAAGCGTACGTAGCAGACCTCCTCGGTTTCAGTGCCGCTCTGCACCTCGACTCCTTCATCCTGATTGGGCACTCGATGGGTGGGCGTAACGGTATGGCCTTCAGCGCCCGCTATCCCCACAAGGTACAAAAACTCGTCGTCGTCGATATCGGTCCGGGGGGAAGTACCCCGGGGAGTGCGCGTATTCGCCAGGAGATCAGCACGGTGCCTGAGGAATTCGAGTCCTTTGAGGCCGTGGTGGCCTATATGAGCAAGCAGAACCGCTACGCGGCTCCGGAAGTCCTCAGACGGCGTCTGCAGTACGCCACCAAACCGCTGCCCAACGGCAAGATCGGTTGGCGCTACGATCTCGCCATTCGTGAGCAGTGGCGCCGTGGGCCCTCCACGCCCGAAGACCTCTGGCCAGCCTGGCGCAGTCTGAGCTGTCCGACGTTGATCGTGCGTGGTGCCGACTCAGACATCCTCAGCCCCGAAGCGGCCCAGCAGATGCTCGCAGCTCAGCCACAGGCGCGCGAGGTGGAGATCCCGCGGGCGGCGCACATGGTCTTTGAGGACAACCCGGACGCTTTCCTGCCCGCCGTGCGTGCCTTCTTGCGTAGACACGAGCCATGAGACAATCACCCCTCCGTCTGTGGCAACGGCTCAGTGTGCGGATGGTAGCGGCCTTCGTGTTGGTCACGGTCTTCGCCATTGGGCTGGCTGCCCTGTTGCTGTTCCGTGGGCTGGCTGATGTGCCGCTGCTCGGACGCCTGGAAGCCGTGCGGGATTTCCAGGGCTTGCACCAGGTGCTCGAAGAAGTCGTCAGCGCCAAGCTCCTCAATCTCGCCCGCACCGGCGTTCTGCTGATCGATCCGGTGGCTCAGGTCGAGGCCCAGCGTCTGTCTGACCAGGAATCTGAGGCGTATCGGCGCGTCCAGGCGGCACTGGCATCGATCCGCAAGGCGAGTGAACTGACGACGCCCATCTACACGCTTACCGACTATGACCCGGCCACACAGCGGGCGCGCGTTGTCGTCGTGAGCGACGCCGATGAAGCCCTCCAGCCCGGCGCCCTCTTCGCAGTAGGACCAGAGGCAGCGCAGATACTCGGTTGGACTTTCGAGGACGGGTTTGCACGGTCCACGCTGATCTACTGGAAGTGGAACGCCGAGCGCCGACAGCGGGAACAGTGGATGACGGCCTTTGCACCGATCATCGATGCCACTGGCCAGACCATCGCCGTCGTCGCCGTGGAGCATCAGGGAGCGTTGTTCTCGTACTGGTTCGAGGCCCTGTCCCTGGCAGTCATGCTGGCATGCGTGGCTGGGGGGCTCCTGGCGACAGCAGTGGGGGCCGGGCTGGCGTGGCGCGTGACCCGGCCGATCAGTGCCCTCACCGGCGGTGTGACGCGCGTTGCCGACGGCGATCTGTCCCTGGTGCTGCCGGTGCGCTCGCACGACGAGGTGGGCCGTCTGACGAGTGCCTTCAACGATATGGTCGAGGGTCTCCGCCAGCGCGACTTCATTCGTAACACCTTCGGTCGTTATGTGTCCCCGGAGGTCGTAAAGACCCTCCTCGAGTCGCCGGAGGGGCTCAGGTTTGGGGGGGAGAAGCGCGACATTACGGTCTTGATGTCAGACCTCCGTGGCTACACGCAGTTCGCCGAGCAGGGCGATCCCACGTGGGTGATGGAGACCTTGAACGACTATCTCGCACGCATGACCGACATCATCATCGAGTACGGTGGGACCATCAATGAGTTCATCGGTGACGCCATCTTCGCGGTCTACGGCGCACCCATCCCGCACCACGATCATGCCGAGCGCGCCGCGGCGTCGGCGCTCGCCATGCAGCGTGCCATGGCCGACATCAATCGAGCCAATGCCGAGCACGGCCGGCCGCGCTTTGAGATGGGCATTGGCATCAACACGGGCGAAGCGGTGGTCGGCAACATCGGCTCGGAGCAGCGCGCCAAATACGCTGTGGTCGGCGCGGCGGTGAACCTCGCCGCGCGTGTCGAAGGGTGTACGGTGGGCGGGCAGATCTTCCTGAGCCCCGCCACGTACGCGCAGATACACGACCTGGTGGAGGTCGCTCCGCCAGTGCCGGTCGAACTCAAAGGCATTGCCGAGCCGCTTTTGCTGTACGAGCTGCGCGGCATCGCCGGACGATTCGCCCAGCGACTGCCCGAAATGGACACCGCACTGGACCGGCAAGTGGAGGTCTCGCTGCCCGTCGCGTGCTGGGTCATCGACGGCAAGGTCGTCAGCAAGGAAGAGATCGCTGGCGCCGTCCTCCAATTGGGCCTGCGGCAGATCGAGGTGCGCCTGGACACGCCCCTGCGACCGCTCACCAACGTGCGGTTACGACTCACGTATCCCATGCTCGGGCAGGACTCGGGTGACCTGTACGGCAAGGTGCTGACTGCAGAGCAGCAGCATGGTGTGTCCGTGACTCGCATCCGGCTGACGTCGGTCGACGCTATGGACCAGAAGATCATCGATGGCCTGGTGGGTGTGTAGTGCAGCCGCCTATGTCCCCTCTCCCTCCGGGCGAGGGTTTTAGCGGGGGTAAAGTGTATTAAACATTCCTCTATGCAGGAACCATAGGTTTTGCCCCGATTGTACAGGTGCCCCATGACACTCCCCGGCTATGAGATCGGCACAGAACTGTCGCGCAACGACTGGTCCCTTCTGTATCGCGGCCGCTGTCAGGAGGACGGGAGGCCTGTCCTCCTCAAAACGCCACGCCGTGATCCAGCTTCGCCGTTCGAGGTGCGGCTGCTCGCACATGAATATGAGATCCTCCAGGGGCTTTCGTTACCTGGGGTGATCCGTGTCCATGAGTTCCTGCACCACGACCAAGATTGTTGCCTCGTACTAGAGGATGATGGTGGGACGCCGCTGCAAGCCCTGCTCACCTCGCGCCAGCGAGACCTTGATACCTTCTTCAAGCTGGCGATTCAGCTGACGACCATACTGGCCGAGTTGCATCGGCGAGAGATTACCCACAAGTACCTCAACCCCTTGAGCATCCTGTTGCACCCCACGACCGGTGAGGTCTGCCTCGCCGACTTCAGCCTCGCTGCACGGACTGTCAGCGAGACGCAAGCGTCGCTTGCCCTCTCTCTCCTGCACAGCACGCTGCCATATCTGTCACCAGAGCAGACTGGCCGGATGAACCGGATGGTAGATTACCGCACCGACTTGTATTCTCTCGGCGTCATCTTCTACGAGATGCTCACCGGTGACCCACCCTTTCGTTCTGATGACGCTCTCGAACTGATCCACTGTCACATTGCGAAACTTCCTACGCCTCCTAGCAAGGTCGAGGCCACGATCCCTGAGCCGTTGTCGCAGATGGTCATGAAGCTGCTGGCCAAGACCGCCGAAGAGCGGTATCAGAGCGCGCTGGGACTGCGGGCAGATCTCGAGCGCTGCGCGCAGCAATGGACCAGGCTAGGTAAAATCGCCCCGTTTCCTCTTGGCCAGCAGGATATCTCTGACCGCTTTGTCGTCCCACAGCACCTCTACGGTCGGGAACAACAGCTTGATGAGCTTCTGCGTGCCTTTGAGCAGACCTGCCAGGGCCGGTCAGCCTGTATGCTGGTGGCAGGCTATGCTGGCATTGGCAAAACCACGCTGATTCAGGAACTCTACAAGCCCTTGGTGCGGCATCGAGGTTACTTCATCGCTGGCAAGTTCGACCAACTCGAGCGCAACATCCCCTATCGCGCCTTACTCCAGGCCTTCCAGCGGCTGATTCAGCGTCTCCTCGCCGAGGGCGAAGAGCGCCTGCACCTCTGGCGCGCGCGGCTGGTAGCGGCGCTGGGCGTCAACGGCGGTGTCCTGGTCGAGGTGTTACCCGAGATTGAGCTGATCCTGGGCAAACAGCCGCCAGTACCGCCCCTGGGACCCACCGAAGCGCAGAATCGCTTCATGATGGTGGTACAAAACTTCCTTGCTGTGCTGGCGACACCGGAGCATCCGCTGGTCGTCTTTCTCGATGACCTGCAGTGGGTGGACTCCGCAACCTTACACCTGTTGCCGCCGCTGCTGACCAATCCAGACCTCCGCGGTGTGTTCTTGATCGGCGCCTACCGCGACAATGAAGTCAGTGCAGACCACCCGCTGCTCAAGACCCAGGCGGCGCTTGTGCAAGCAGGGACACAGCTCTATCACATCACCCTGCCTCCTTTGGAGCTTGAGGATCTCACAAACCTGGTGCGAGATTCCCTGCACAGTGACCTCGCCGACTCGCGGCCGCTTGCCGAACTCCTCAAGCGCAAGACGGACGGCAATCCCTTCTTTGTCATGCAGTTCCTCAAGACGCTCCATCAGGAAGGCTGCATCACGTTCGATTACGACCGACGTCGTTGGACATACGATATGGACATGATCGCTACAGCTGCAACCACGGACAACGTCGTCGATCTGATGAGCCGTAAGCTCCAACGGCTCCCACAGCGCACGCAGCGTGTCGTCACCCTGGCCGCGTGTGTGGGCAACCGCTTCGATCTGCATACCCTGGCGATCGTCAGTGAGCAGACGCCAGAAGCCACTGCTGTGGACCTGCAACAGGCCATCGATGAAGGTTTTATCTTGCCGACCGGCGACGCTGCTGCAGGGACGACCACGACCGCGTACACCTTTTTGCATGACCGCGTGCAGCAGGCCGCCTATGCGCAGATTGCTGACGCGCACAAGCCACCGGTGCACTTGCAGGTTGGCCGTCTGTTGCGTGCACAATGGGACCGTGCCAGAGCGCCAGAGCAGGTGTTCGATATCGTCAGACACCTGAACTTCGCCAGTGCCCTCATCACCCACGACGCGGAACGCCTGGCCCTGGCTCAGCTGAATTTGACTGCAGGTCAAAGGGCCAAATCCTCGACCGCGTATCAAGCGGCGCTGATGTACTTCAAGGCCGGCATCGCCCTGCTCACCGAGGCGCAATGGGATGTGGACTACGCGCTGCTGTTCGCGCTGCACCTCGAGGCGGCAGAATGCGAGTATCTCAGTGGCCATTTTATCGAGGCCGAGCGCGCCTTCGACCGGCTGCTGCACAGGGCGCGGACGCGTGTGGACAAGGCCAAAATCTACTCCCTCAAAGTCCTGCAGTATGAGCACATGTCGCGTTACAGCGATGCTATGCGTACTGGCAGGGAAGGCATTGCGCTCTTCGGGCTGGCTTTCCCCGACCCCCCAGAGGAGCGACAGGCTGCCCTGGACAGCGAACTTACAGCCATCCAGACCCTCCAGGGTGCGCGCCCCATCGAGGCGTTGATCGAGCTGCCCACCATGCAGGACACCGAGATGCGTGTCGCCATGACACTCCTCAGCAACCTGCATACCTCGTGCTTCTTATCGGGCGACAAACCCCTTACCCTGCTCAACATTGCGACCATGGTACGCCTCTCACTGACCCATGGGAACGTTGAAGAGTCAGCCTACGCCTACGTACTGTACGCTGCCATGCTCCTCGGTCCGCTCAAGGAGGATTACCGCTCGGCCTACGAGTTCGGCCTCCTGGCTCTGCGCCTGAACGAGCGCCTGTACAACCCGGCGGTGCGGGCCAGGGTCTGCATGATGTTTGCCTGGGCCGTCAGTCTGTGGCGCATGCCACTGGAGGCGTCTTTCCCGTATACGCATGAGGCCTTCCGCCTCGGCCACGACACTGGCCTCTTCGTTGATGCCTCCTGGGCGCTGTTCAACGACATCTGGTTTGCCCTGCTCACCAGCCGTGACCTGGCGGTGTTCGACCAGGCATATACGCCGCACGTGGACTATAGCGAGCGCATCAAGATGCGTCATATCGCCGATGCAAAGCGCGTGCTGCTGCAGTGGGGACGGGCCCTGCAAGGGCTGACCGAGCACCCGTTCTCGCTCACGGACGCGACGTTCGACGAAGCGGCGTACTGTCGCACGTACCAGGGGCAACGGCTCTTCGAGATGCTCCACATCGTGCCCAAGCTTGCCATGCAGTATACCTTTGATGCGTACCAGGCAGCGGGTGAGGCCGCCCGGCAAGCAGAGGCGATCATTCGGAACGATTTTAGCGGCACGATCTGGGATGCGATCAGGACCTTCTATCAGGCTCTCACCCTTGCGGCGCTGTATGCCGAAGCCACCCCAGAGGAGCGGCAGGAGACCACGGTACAGTTGGAGGCCTTGCACCAACGGCTGCAACGGTGGGCCGAGAACTCGCCGCAGAATTTTCAGTCTCAGCACTGCATGGTCGCGGCGGAGATCGCGCGGGTGCACGGGCACAGTGCTGATGCCATGGCGCTCTACGAAGCCGCCATCGCCGCGGCCACAACACATGAGCGCTGGCGCGAACGCGCCCTGGCGAACGAACTCTACGCCCGGTTTTGGCTGGAACGGGGACGGCAGAAGGTCGCCGCGGTATTCATGACGGAAGCGCGCTCCAGCTATGTACAGTGGGGTGCGGCGGCCAAGGTCAAGGACCTGGAGCGCAAGTACCCCGACCTGCTGGAGATACAGGCCGATGCCAGGCAACAGTGGCAAACGGCAGCGGTGACCGTCCCTCTCGACATCTCGACCGTGATGAAAGCGGCGCACGCGATTACCTCGGAAATTGTGCTGGAGGATTTTCTGCGTGAGCTGGTGCGAATCGCTATCGAGAACGCCGGAGCGCAGCGCGGTGTGTTCCTCCAGGAGCAGGACGGGCAGCTCATCGTTGTGGCCGAAGGATCGGTCGACGCAGGCGCAGTCAACGTCGTTGGGTCGCA
>WNEY01002779.1_pt1 | contig 12955 bp, 11 predicted proteins | sample 5400531 | NCBI WGS metagenome assembly WNEY01 (sample SAMN13153338, study PRJNA577476) | soil metagenome | isolation source: 200 cm saprolite under Douglas fir tree site 1 | place: USA:California | collected 2015-04-18
CTCGCTCAGACAAATACAACGATGCGAACGCCTACCATGAGCAGTACCGAGGCTAGCAGCCTCCGAACGATGTAGTCGGGAAATCGTCCCGACGCATAGCTTCCCAGCACAATGCCAGGCACGGAGCCCATCAGAAGGCTGGCCAGCAGCAACACATCAACGTTACCGAGCCAGAAATGGCCCAGGCCCGCGATCGTAGTGAGGGGAACGGCGTGCGCGATGTCCGTTCCGGCAATGCGAGTGGCGGAAAGCCGCGGGTACAATGCTACCAGGAACGTTGCGCCGAGTGCTCCAGCGCCAATCGATGAAAGCGTCACAAGAACGCCCAGCAGAGCTCCGGCCGCGACCGTCAGCGGCGCGCGATGATCGGCAATATGTTTCTCGTAGCGCATGGCGATTCTTACAACGGTGCGGCGGCCCATTAGTAACACGACCGCCGTTAGAATCACGGCTACTGCCAATACCATATTGATCAGCCCGCCATTGACATGCGAGCGAGTTGCGGCAAGCACTCCGATCGTGATTGCTGCGGCGGGGCAGCTTCCGAAGACGAGCAACCGCGCGATCCGCCAGTCAACCGAATCCCGGGAACGATGGACAATTGTGCCGAAGGTCTTCGTAATGCCCGCAAACGCGAGGTCGGTGCCGACGGCGACCGCGGGGTGAATACCGAATAACGTCAGCGCGGGCGTGACCAGGGAGCCGCCGCCCACGCCGGTGATTCCCACTAGAATGCCGACGACAATTCCGAGGAGGGTGTAGGACAGGTCCATGGGTTCAGAATGAAATTAAATGGGTGAGTGGCTCACTGTCTGGTCCGGACACCCTGAATGCAGCTCGATACTAGGCTGCGCGGGAGCGTGGCGAAATTGGGCAATCTCCTCAATCCGCCCTCGAAATGCCTTAGGGTCGCCTAGGGGAACGCCTGAAGGGTTACCACCGGGCCGCGTGCCAGCCGCGCGCCGCGCGACGCGAAACTCGTGCGCCGAAGCGGTGGTCTCTAGGCGAATTCAATGAACATCGCTGAGGTCCATGCTTTGGCATCGTCCGTCTGGCGGCCGTAAAAGTACACCGGCCGGAAGCCGTGCGGGCCGTTGCCCGGCTCAATTTCCAGCGACCCGCCGACATTGCGCGGCAACGCCGAATCAGTCACCCGCTCGACACCGAGAAACAGCTCCGTGCCGCCCAAGTCGCGGCGCACGCTCCCTGATTCGAGCAGTTCGGCGCCGGTGATTTCCCATTCGAAGGTCGGGCAGTGCACGAACGGGTTGCCCTCAAGCGGATTGCCGACCTTCACGTAGCCGTCGATTCTGCCCGACATGCGGATGCGGCAATGCGGCAGGTTGCTCACGTCGATTATCACGCAGTCCGCATCGCCGTAGGTGTCGGTACGAAACCCGATGTCAGTCGGTCCCGCCCGCCACACGGATTCCTCCTGATGTTCGAAACCACCGCCGGCAAAGGAATTGATCGTGCCGTTGATAATGCTGATTGTGCCTCGCCACTCCGCCCAGCGATAGCGGTCGGGAATACGCGCGCCGCCCCAGCGCACGCGGATGCGGCGATCGGAGTAGCCGGCTTCTTGCTGCAGGTCCCGACGCCAGATACAACCGGTATGGTCGTAGGCCGCAATTTCGTCCCAGCCGGCGTTGCCCAGGAAACGGTACTCGATCTTAGCGGGCCCTTTGATGCCGAACTCGTCACCCTGCATGTGCTTGCCGCAGCGCGTGAGCCCGATCAGGCGCTCTCCGGTGGCGGCGAAGGTATGACGCGCGCGCAACGCACGGCCGATGGTCGCGCGATCGAGCTTGTCGGCGATGATGCCGGTGAGGCCGCCCTTGGTGCCGAACACTTGCGTCCCCGGCAGACCGCCGCCCGGGCGACCGCGGTGTTCGTCGCCGCTGGCGGAAGCTCCGAGCTTGTAACCGCGCGCGATGACATCCTGATAGAGCCAGCCAAAGTGTCCCCACGACGAGCTGATCTCAATCAAGCGCTCAAGTTCAGGGTGATGCCAGTCGGGGACGTAGCGGCGTCCGCCGACGTGGGGCATGATCAAATGGTTCTCCGGGTCGTGACAATAGGCGAGCCACAACTCCTCGATTGGCCAGCGGCCGAGATTGACGGCGGCACCCTTCATGTCTTCGTTCCAGGTGAAGGTGCGGTTGTGTTCGCCCTTGCCGTTATACGGGAACTCGGGCTTCTTTCCGTGCAGGAACACGACGTTATGGTCGCCGCCGGCGGTCGAACTGCCGCACCATTCTTGCACCGGGTAACACACCAGTTCGCCGTCCTTGTGAAATTCCTCCATGGTTTTGACGCCGAGCTCCCAGTTGGCGTCAGTGATCTGAAAGTCGTTCGCGGTGTAGCTGATCACGTCGAGTCCGGCGATATCGCGGCCGTATGCAGTGTTGTAAGCGGGGCTGTTGGTGCCGACCGTATCGTGGGCGTGTACATGCAGGTCGCCGTAAAACAATCGGGCACAGGGCGCACTGTCGTCGACGGTGACGTAATGTACCGCGTCCGCGACATCCAGCGTACCGGGCATGCGTGCCGTGATCATGAGCTCGCCGGCTTCGCGCGGCAGATCTTTGATCGCGGCCGTCGCCCAGCCTTTCGCGCCGAGTTCGATCTCCTTCCGGTAGACCTCTTTGCCGTCGAGACAGGCGATGATTTCGACCTGCCCGCCGGTGTCGACACAGGCATTGCCCCAGCGGTCGTGTGCATTCACGCGAATAACGAAGGGCGTGCCCGGCTTCACCAGGCGCGACCCCACCAGCGCCAGCGACGCGGGAGCACCTGCCACGATGTCGATCACGACGTCGCCCGGTACCGCGACGAAGCGCGAGGTACCGAGCGGATCGACGTAACAGCGGAAGCGGAACTGGTTTTCGACGAAAGTCTGGACGCGGGTACCGGGGCCCCCCATGCGACGGTCGCCCAGCCGGATGATGATGTGGTCGCCGGCGTTGAGATAACCATCGACCGTGTCGACGATGACCGCCTTCTGAAACGGGCGTTCGTGCCCCTTCTGGTCGAAGCGGACTTTGAGCGACTGCACTGTCGCAGCGCTTTGCCCCTTGACCAGGGGGCCGGCCTGGTATTCGGCCGAGACGTAATTCGCTCCGTGTGGATCGACCGTCTGAAACAGCGCCCAATCGGAATAAAACTTGAATGTCGCCTTGAACCACGCGCCGTCGGCGACCCCGGACGCGCCGACTTCGTAGTCGAGCACCACTTCATTCCAGCTTCCAGCGACGAGTCGATCGACGTTACAGGTGACCCTACCGACGAAGGGCCGTGCTTTGTTTCGGTCGTAGAGTCCTATGGGAGCGACGTATCGGCCAAGACGCTTGCGCAGTTCGTTTTCGGTGAGCTTTTCTCGCTTTTCCGTCTTTGACAGGTCGGTCATCTTGTTCATCGTCGATCCTTACCTTAATTCGGTCCATTTTCCCACTGGGGCGCGGTGCTTGCGTCTTGTGCAAGCCCGGCGCTTAGCCGGCTGCCCTGAAGGGCGGCGGCGCGGTGGGGTCCCACACGGGTATGCCGAGGAACGCATACCACGGGGCCATAACACAAATGCCGTAAGCAATTGCGATCAGCACCGACACCCAGCCGACCTTGACGTAATCGGTCATGCTGAAGGTACCGCTGCTGTAGGCGATCACCGCGGCGGTGATCTGGGTCGGCAAAAGGTAGGCGAAACTGTCGGTATCGGCGACCAGCATGGTGAAGGCAACGGGATTCAGGCCGAGCTTCGGCGCCATCGCCAGCAAGACCGGTGCAATCATGGTGACGGCCGCAACGTTGGACAGCATGCCGAGACGGATGACATGCGTTCCCGCCATCAATATCAGCAGAACGGCCCACCAGGGATGTCCTTGGGCGAGCGGGTGGATGCGGTCTGCGAGCCAGCCGGCCAATCCCGAAGCCGACATCGCGGCGGACAGCGATAGCGCTCCGGCGAGCAGCAGCAGGGTGCCCCAGATCGTACGGTCCTGCAGTTCCTTCCACTTGAACTTGAAAAGCCCCGGTATGAAAAGTAAGGCAAGCCCGATCAATGCGGCGTTATGCGACGCAATCTTGTGCCATTGCTCGGTCATCCATGCGGCTGCGATCAGGCCGAACACGGCGAGGATCAGCCACTCGCTTCGCGTCATCTTCGGCAGCTCGCGATGCTGCTTCTGCACCGCCGCGAATCCGCCCGCGATCGCCACGTTACGGGTCTTGAAATAGTGCTGCACCCACCATTGAGTCAGCGCGAACATGCCGAGATAGGGAAATTGCAGCAGGAACCAGTCGAGGTAGGAAATGCGTAAACCGAGGTTCTTCTCGAACAATCCGATGATCACGAGGTTGGGCAAGTGCGCCGTCATAATGCACATTCCGCTGATCATCGAGCCGTAGACCAGCGTTTGGATCACGATCGCCTTTTTGCCGTTCGATTCCTGCTGGCTGTCACCGAAGAAGTTGGTGATGCCGTTGATGACGGGGAGCAGCGTTGCCGCGCGGGCGTTGGCCGCCGGGATGATCAGCGACAACACCATATTGACGGCGAACATCGCCCAAATCACGCCGTTGACGGTCTTGACCCTCATCCAATTGAGCAGGGACAGCGCGATGCGCCGGTCGAGACCGGCGGCTTGCATGATCGCGGCGAAGATGAAGGCGGATAAACAAAGAAACACCACCGGGGTCGTGAAGCCGTCGGCGGCCTTGGAAAAGGGCTTGATTGCGTCAGTCATGACCAGCAGCGTCGGAATCAGTAAACCGGAGATTCCGACTGGGATGGCCTCGAAAATCCACATTGTGCAAGCCCACACCATGACGGCGAGGGTCGCTTTACCCGCGGGTGATAAGCCTTGCGGAGCGGCCATTCCGAGTATGAGGAAGAACAGCACCCACGCGATCGCGAAGCCGATCAGCGTCTTGTTGGGCGGCAGTCCGGCGGCCGCTATGTTGGCGCGAAATTGTTGAAGAAAGCCGAGGGTAGAGGCCGATCCCTCAGTCCGTGCGGATACCTTGATCTGCTCTCTGGTCTTGGTCACTAGCTTCTCCGACCGGCGCCTGCGGTATTTAGGCGGACAATCCGCCTTGCTGCGGAAGACGTCACAACAGAGTCGGTCGCCGAACCGTGAAAAATCATAGCGTGGATCGGCGACGTTTGAAAATGTCTACGCCCAGCAATATCGAAGAACAAATCGACCGGATCCCGCGCTGTTTATCGACCAGGAGTGAACCTGGCCGCCGCGTCAACTCGAAGTAAAAACAAGTAAAAGAAACAAGGAGTTTATTCTTCTGGCATTCATATTGCTTTTTCATTTTCGGGCTCTTTTGACACTACTTGATTCTTAGGACTTAACGGACATTGAGATCCGAAACCGACAATTCCGAATCACTTATGTCGCCATCTCAACATCAGAAGAACGAACGGGTTTACCCGATAGCGACGGGCTCGTCGTCATCTATGAGGTCTGCTTTTGGCCGAGTTTCAAAACTTGCATCCGAATACCCAATTACCCGGCTGTTCAACCCGGACCAGCAAGAGCTCGCGTTTTCGCGACCCGGTTATTTCTTTCGTTCGATCTAGGAGGAACCATGTTAATCGTTCGAAGATCTCTCGCTCTTCTGAGTATCGTTTTTTTCTTTAGCTGTGCAGCGTATGTACAGAACGCCAAACCTTCGTCTTACGAGACGGCGATCGACAACAGTGGCGAGAGCGACGCCGTCATCCAAGACGTACGCTCCACGCTAGGGCTCGGGAACGCTTCGCCGAGCAGGACCGCGCTTATCAAATTGGACGAGCCGTATTTCGAATAGCGTCGTGTTTCTGGAATTATTATCGGAGCGCATGCCTTGACACCGAGTGGGCCCACCCACGAACTTGACTGCGCGTCCGCCCCACGCGCAGTAACGCGCCGATCGCCCTTGGGATCGCTCACCCGCTCGGCCTCGGCCAGCACCACAAGCTTGTACGCCGCGATGAACTGTCGGCGCTTCGCGACCGCACGCACTCCGGATCGGCGCCGTGGCCGATTTCCTCTTCGGTCGTGCAGTTGGCCTGGGCGCGGTGCCCGCGAGAGCTGACGTCGCAGAAGGAATGACGGCGCGCTACTGCTTGGCCATCTCGAGTTTGCCAAGCCACGTAAGCATGTCGAGGAACTCCGCCCGAGACGTTTCCCTGAATCCTCCGATAACACCTATCTGCTTTAGGATCGCTGCTCCGCCTTCGCTCGAATTAAGTGCAATAAGCGCGGAGCGGATCTTTTCGACCTGAACCGCAGAGAGCTTGGACGAGGCGATAAGGGGCGTATTGGGAACTTCCCGACTTCTTGCGATCACCCGGCCGCCTTTCTTTTCCCAGTTGCGTCCCACGCCGGAATAGGAGGCAACCACCCCTACATCGAAAAAGCCTTTCTCCATCGACCACTCGATCGCGGCCTGATCGCGCATGATGCGCACCTGTTCCTTAGCCATGGGAACGCCGGCATCGCGCATCATGGCGTTGGCTATGCGCCACATATAGGCATACTGATCCGGTGTGACAATACGCATGCCTTTGATATCGGCAATCGTCTTGAGCGGTGAATCCTTGAGTACGATGAAAAGCGCCTGTGCAATTTCCTTGGAGGCCACTACCGGCTGGTAACCATAGTCGCGAATCCCCTCGGCCAAAATGTCCGCCGGTCGCGCTATCACCAGCGCGTAGGCTCCGGTCTCCACCGACTGCCGCATCACCTTGATGTCGCGCACCGCGACAAGGATAATAGGCCGGCCGAGCGCTTTTTCGATCACTTGCTTGAAGCTCTCGTAGCGCGTGGAAATTTCGAAAGCATCGACGTTGCCGGCGCCGCCCTCGCTGACCGCCAGGATGAGCTGGCGTTGCGGGTCAACCGCTTTCGCGGCCGGCTTTTGAGCGAACGTGCCGACGCTAACGACAAGCGCCAGCAAGAAGGCAGCGAGGCGGACAATCCCGAAGTTCATACCTGTCGTCGTCATTTTGATTCCTCCAATATCCGGGCACGCTCTTCAGCCGAAGCGTAGTCGAAACCGTTCCGGTTGTACACGGCCGCCGCCGCGTCGCTGCGGATGAATTCGACCCACGCGGCAGCCGCCGCTTTGTGCGGCGCATTACGAATCATCGAAATCGCAAGCTCATCGCGGAAATTGCCTTCGGCCGGAAGGGGCACGTAGTCGAAATACTGCGGCATACGGGTCCTCAAGTAGTCGCCGAAGTGGTAGTACATGGGCGCGACATCCGCCAACCCGTCGTAGATGAATTGCGGATTCTCGCGGTGGTGCACGGTAGCCGGGGATAGCGTGCTCGTCTTTTTCAGCAGCAGATCGGGAAACTGCGGCCCGCCCTGCGCCCGCAAGGTGCTGGAATAGCTCTCGAACGAATCCGGCTCGCGCTTCGGAGACGAGAACGCCACCCTCACGTCCTCGCGCAACAGATCGGAGATCCCCGGATGTTCTTCGGGTTGCCCGCGCGTACCAGCAGGACCGCGCCGCGGTTGCGGGTGAAGATCGACCATCCCTCAATATATTTTGCCGCGCGCAATCGCCGCTGCTGGCGCGGTCCGGTCATGAAAACGTCAGGCCAGAGCTTGCCCGGTTTGACATCGAACCAGAAATTGCCGAGCACGAGCTGGCCGGACTCCATCGCATCGATAAGACGACCGGGTGGCGTCGTAGCGTAGAAAATTCGGTCAACCTTGAGGCCCTGATGGCGTGGCTGTGCCCGCACCCATTCACGGAACGCAGTCAACAGCTCGGGGAACACCCGGTACTGGTTGCCGGCCATGAATACGACGAGGTCGGGATCGTGATCGCTGCCGTGAAAGTCGAGCAATATATTCGACTTCTCGGACACGTAGAGACTCGCTTTGGAGACGAGAGCGCTCGGTAGTTCTAGCGGCCAGGGGAGAGGCGCCTGGACCTGAGCTTGAGCAAGTTCGATTCCGACGCTTAGAACCATGGCCGCAGCTCGAGGGAGCAAAGATTTACGACGATACATATCCGCTCCTCTGTTGAGGAACGAGGTCGCGCCAAAAACGCGACGCACCGCGCACGGAGGCCGCGCGGCGCACGTATAGCTAATAGCATAGCTCAAAGCGCCAACCCGCACTCGGCGATGCACAAACCGATCAATTCCGCATATTAAAAGAATCGATACACCAAGCGTCCGAATAAGCAGAGCCCGTTTGTGTCAATAGCGAGCGGGCGAACGTTTGCGCGGATTGAGTTCGCGGGCGCGTTCCCAGACGAGCACAGCGAGCCCGCCCGCGCACGCCCAGACAACGGCGGTCTCGAGACCGGCGGTAACCACCAGGAGCGCAACGGCCAGGGTCGAGGGTAGGGAATACTTTCCGTCCAAACGGATGGTCCGCAGGGGAGTGGAGCGAACCAGCCCCCAACCCACGAGCATCAGCGCGCCCGCCATCGCGGCCGCCGGCACCTGTGCGAGAAGGTTTCCCGCGGCGAACACTAGTCCGAACAGAATCACAGCCGACAGCACCGCCGCCCAAGGAGTGCGGGCGCCTGCGTGGACGTGGGCAGCGGAGCGATTGAAGGAGCCTGAGCCGGCAAAGCCGGAGGTGAGGGACGCGACTGCGTTGCCAAGTCCTTGGGCCACCAGCTCGTGGTTAGGATCGGATTTTTCGTCATCCGGCGAGGAAATCGATCGGGCGATGATCACGGTTTGCAGCGCGCCGATCAGGGCGATGGCGATCGCACTTTGAAGCAATTGCTTGAGCACGTAGAACTGATCCCAGGAGAAACTCGGCATCGAGAACGGGAGGAGGCTCAAGGCCATGTATCCCACCCGGTCCAGATTGGTCGTGTCGGAGCCCAGCAGGCCGTCGAGCGCGAGGGCGAGGAGCGTCCCGGAAACCAGAGCTACCACGAGGAGCACACCGCGAAACACGCGCATCTGTCTAATCGCCACGGCGGCCAATATCGAGATAAGGGCGACCGCGGCTGCGCACACATTGAGTCGGGGCAGACCGGCAATCGCGTACCATAGAGAAACCCATGGCGCTTCCCCGGGCACCGTCAGCATTCCGAAGACGACCGGCAACTGAGTAACGATAATCACCAGCCCGACGCCCAAAGTGACTCCGTGGACGATGCAGTCGGGCATGGCATCGAACAGCCGCCCGAGCCGAGCCCCAGCCGCAAACAGTTGCACCAGCCCGACCATTGCGGTGAGTGTGAGGGCGAGCGCAACATATTCGCCGCTATAGGGTGTGGCAAGCGGCGTCAAGGCCGCGGCGAGCATCACCGCCACCGCGGTGTTGGGCCCGGAGAGCAGTCGGGGTGACGAGCCCAGAAGCGCGGCGACGATCACCGGGAAAACCGAGGTGTAGACGCCGGTTTCCGGCGGCATGCCCGCCAGAGTGGCGAGAACGACGGTCTGGGGCAGCATGACGACCGCGGACACCCAGCCGGCCCGCCAGTCGCCGGCCCGCGCGTCGCTCCAGCGCAAGGGTGCGTGCGCCGCAACGAAGCCGATGATGCGCGCGATCATTTGTCCAGCAGGCCGCGCAAAAATCCCTTGCGCGGATCCGGCCAACGCTCCTGCAGGTCGATCCAGGCGGCCACGTCGAGCGCCTCCTGGTCCGTCAGATCGGCTTTGCCGAGGGGCATGTTGGCCTTGAGAAATCCCGCGAGCAAATCAACCTCGTGAAACCCCGCGCCCTTAGCGTAGCTCTGCATACCCCAGACGGGCGGACCGATATAGTTTCCGGCGGGATCTTTCCGCCCCTCACCGCTCTCGCCGTGACACACCGAGCATCGTTTTGCGTACACGGCTTTTCCGCGGAGCGGATTCGGATCCGAGCCGGTTCGCCCGAGGGTCGGAAAACCACGTCCCGGAAGCTCGACGCCAGCCGGCTTTCCGTTCGCAAGCCATTGGGAGTAGGCGACCAGCGCGCGCACTTCGGGGCTGTCCAGAGGCGGGGCGATGCCGTTCAGGCTGAAGCGAAAGCACTGCTGCACGCGTTCCTCGAAGCTGTTCACGCGGTCGCTTTTCTTGAGGTAGGCCGGGTACATGCCCCACGCAGCCCACATGGGCGAGGAGTGAGGCCGGCGCCCGGCATCCAGATGGCAATTGCCGCAGGACAACGCGTTGCCGCTGTAGCGGCGCGCGTGTTCCGGCGTATTGGTGAAAATGCGATGGCCTTGCCTGACCAGATCTCCGTACTTGTCCTGCGGCAGCTTGCTGATATCCGGGAGCGCCGAAGAAGGCGAAGGCCGTGCGGATTGAGTCCACGCCGGCAGGGGCGCCGCCAGCATCGCAACTGTCCACAGCGCCAGGCACAAAGCGCGGCGGGGAATCCCCGGTAGGAGGAGGCGCACGCGGGAAAGGAGAAGTCCCGCCTCGCCCTTGCGCCCCCTGCAGCCTCGGGTATTAGGACTTTTGCTGGACCCTTGGGGTGACGGCCGGCACACTCCTTCCTCCTGAAAGTTTTCGATCAACCCCTCACTTAGTCAGCTTCACTTGCCGCTGGCAAGCGCCGAGGTGTCCATCATTCGTTGCAGAGCTAAGAACTCGTCGTCGCGCCCGGCGACAAAGGGGCTGGTTTTCAAGGCCGTCCGCGCCTCCACGGCCAGTGCGGAGGAGTCCTTGTTCAGTGCAAGCGCGGCTCGACGCAGCTTGACGCGCATGTCCTCCGGCACCAGCTTGTGTGCAATCAGCGCAAACCCGGGCGCGTCAACCGTCTGCCCCACGATTCGGAAACGGGACGGCTGTGCCGACACGATCTTCTGCGCGGTGCGGTCGCGGATCACGGCGACATCAGCTATGCCGTTGTCGACGGCTAGGACGATGCCCTCCGCGGCCGCAATGTGCATGCGAGCGCCGGGCTGCAGGACGATGTTCTGCTGCACGAGGGTATCGTTGGCTAGAATCGAGAGCAGCAGAGTGGGCGAAGGCATGGCGATCCGGGTCGCGGGACTGAAGTCCTTGAGGCTCCGCAGCTTGCTGTCCTGCTTGACGACAAAGACCCCTCGGATGCGCTCCTCCTCCACCGCGATGGGAACGAAACCGGCCTTCTTGATGGCCTCGGAGGCGAAGACCGGTGGACCGAAGAAGAGCTTGTACCCCGTGTCGCCCTGCACCATGCTTCGCATCGCAGCCCCGGGCGCTCGCACCGGAAGCAGCAGGACCTGGGTGCCGATTTTCGATGACAGATAATGGGCGAGCGGAAGAAACCGGTCCATGATCTCGAAGGATTCGGACTGCCCGGACTCCACCCCGGGGAACACGCCCAGCGTAAGCTTCTGGGTTTGCGCCGAAACCCCTGTCGCAGCTGTCAGGGCGAGCGCCAGGGTTGCGCAGCGGATTAAACAAGCGGGGTGCTTCATAGATCCTCCTAAACTCGAAAAAGACGAATTCACGGATATCTGATGTTGGTGAGCTCGGATTCGCCGAGACCATTTAAGAAAGTCTTCGTTGTCTTCGTTAACTGCCAGCGCCGGAATATACGCTCGCAATGCCAATCTGACTGCGCGCGAGAGATTGGCACTCGGGCAAGCGCGCTGTACAGGAAGAATTTCGCGACCCCCAGCGCAAATGCCTTGAGTCGGTAATAGTAACCACGGCCGGGCATTAAGACCTGTCGGGTATCAACGACAGTTGCCGTCGGGTTTCCATAACACGTGAATTATTTGGCGATGGGAAAACCGCCAATAAATCACAGCGAGGCGAAAGGCGAACAGGTAGAAACAGGTGGAACAGATAGAACAGAAGCGAGGGAGCGATGATGGAAAGGGAGGCGGGTCCGCGCCCCGTTCTGTAGACCGTGGAGCCGGCAAAGCCCAGGCGCGCCGGTCCAGGGCCCGCAGTGAAGGGGAAATTACGGCTTTTTCAGGATTGCAGGCGCGCGTATTCGAGAACAGGACCGGATGAGCCGGGCTTGGCGCAACCGAACATTGAGCGGACTTCCAGCATTCCCTCGTCCTCCTCCGAGCCGGAGCCAAATTCGTAGAGCGGAGTATCCGTGTCCTTCGCCAGCGCTTTGCGATAATAGGTCAGCGACTGCGACAGAGCGGCGCAGGCCGCCCGAGTCTCTTTCAAACGGCTGCGTGCGCCGGCCAGTTGGAAAAAGACTTTACTCGCCGTCCAATAGTCTCCCGCTGATACGAGCGACGGCAACGCCTGCTCGATGGCACCGGAGAGTTTCCTGTCCGCATCTGAGGACGACGCGGGCGCGAGCCCGGCGCAGCCGACGAGAAAGGCGGCAATCAGAATTACCAGATTCCGCTGAGTCAACATTGTTCCTCCTCATCGAAAGCAACGCTCAGACCGCAAAGGCGCAGAGTTCGTGGCAGCGACACGGTGACCGCTAATTGCCGTTTCCTGCGCACCAAGCTCCAAAATCCATGGTTCCAAAAGAGCCTGATGCCACCTAAAGCAATACCGATGCCAGCACCATTCCGGTGTCTATTTCTGGTGGTAAGTGCCCTATAATGTGAATTAGTCGGCACGGATCAAGACTTCGCTCAGGGGACCCCTTAAGTGAAACTCGGTAAGGAGCAGATTCGGCGCTTCGAGCAGGACGGATACCTGTTCTTTCCCGGTCGGTTTACACGGCAGGAAACCGGGGTGCTTGTCGAGGAAGTGCCGCGTCTTTACGCCCAGCAGCGCCCCGAAAACATTCGCGAGAAAAGCGGCGACGCGGTGCGCACGAACTTCGCCGCGCACATGTACAGCTATCCCTTCGCGAAGCTCGCGCGCCACCCGCGCATGGTCGAGCCGGTGACGCAGCTCTTCGGCGAAGACGTGTACATGCATCAGTTCAAGATCAACGGCAAGATGGCCTTCGACGGCGACCTCTGGCAATGGCACCAGGACTACGGCACCTGGAAGAACGACGACCTGATGCCCGAGGCGCGCGCGATGAACATCGCGATTTTCCTGGACGAGGTCAACGAGTTCAACGGGCCGCTCATGCTC
>WNEY01010311.1_pt1 | contig 12955 bp, 15 predicted proteins | sample 5400531 | NCBI WGS metagenome assembly WNEY01 (sample SAMN13153338, study PRJNA577476) | soil metagenome | isolation source: 200 cm saprolite under Douglas fir tree site 1 | place: USA:California | collected 2015-04-18
GGAGAGTTCGAGGGCTCTATTCCCTGAACCGTGTCTTCCTTGAACTTTCGATAGTGACGAGTAAGAGTAGAGAGTTCTTCCTGAGCCCATTTCTCCGAGGCGTGCGTCGTGACCTGGGCGTTTGTCTGGGACGTACGCCAGATTTTCGAGAGTCTTCGGTCGATAAGCTCGACCACTAGCCGTTCCAGTCTTCTTGTTTCCTCGTCTAGAAGGATAGCCTTGAGAGAACGCTGGTCTAGGTTTCTCTGGGCTTCCTTCAATCTTCGGACGTAAGCGGCTACGTCTCGAAAGAGCTCGGGTTTAAGCTCCTGGAGTTCGGGGCTGTGGAACTCTCGTCGCCATGCTTCAATTGTTTCATCATAGATAGTAGGCGTGGAAAAGCATCTCTCTGGAGGACGAGGCTAGCTCATTGGCGAGCTAATAATATCTTGATGGTGGTCTAGGCGATGGGCTCTGCTCGGTGCTTGCAGAGAAGGAGCATGGCAGCGGTCGACGGCAATAGTACAGTCTCGTCCTGGTATGGTCCGAACCGTTCTTCCCCAAGTCTAAAGCCTGGAGACTCCTTGACTTTGACCTTCATTTCGCCCTGGAACGCCAGGGGTTCTGTGAACGGGTCGAACTCGTCTAGTCTTTCCTCCTGAACCTTCATCGCAAGCAGTCCAGTGTGGCCGTTGAGGGTTCCTGGCATTCTGATGAGTCTGTGAATATCTGTTGTTACGACGGTGTCTATTTTTGCCGATTTCTTCTCGACGGCTTTTGACACTAGGGTTTTCCATGTGGAGATCCCAACCCCCTTCACTGAGCTCCAGAATGGTTTCTGGAGAAGATCTTCCCTGTCCCAGGACTTCAAGGCCTTGATCTGAGTCGAGGTAAGGCCTATCTGGTCCATTTCGCTCCCGAGGATATCGTAGATTCCAGCAACTATTCGTCCTCTCCATCCCGGTTGACCCATCAGCGGGCCTTCTGCCAGCTTTGTCCCTCCAACACTGGTCTCCTCCAGTTCGTGGAGTTGCGGGTCCAATCCCTGGGCTAGAAGATAGTCGGCGATTTCCCTGCGTTCTTCCTCTCCGAGCTGTGAGGTTTGTTTGGAGTATACGTGGACGTGGTATCCTCGGTGTCCTGAGAAGAATAGTCGGGTGGCTTCATGGTCTATTCCCAGATCCGTGTAGAGCATCTCCAAGAGCTTTGCAGTTTCCTCCTTCGCCTCCTGGAGGCATCTATCGCAGAGCCAGGTTTGCTCTTCCATACGATCATTCTTACATTTCGGGCAGAGTTTTGGAGCACCCCCATTTCCTGTTGTGCCACACGCTTTACATTTCCAATTGTCATGGTCCGGTTTGCATGGTGTGTTGAGATGGTCCGCGTCAATATCGAAGACCAGATCGGCACCAGTCCATCCCTTCTCGTCCATCGGTGCCGTAGGTTCGCGATAGTAAGCCGTGGAGAAGTAGACATGCAACGGGACCAGGTCTCTAACAGCAGTCAGGAGTGAACTGGGGTCTTTGAACGAGCGATGCCTGACCATGAACTTACCATTGAAGAGCAGGAAGCCGTATTCCCTCTCCGCCGGGCTCGGAGGCGGGTCCATCTGCCGGTTCGGGTCGAGGTAGTATTGCTGGAATCTCTGTCTGATGACTTGTTCAGCTGGGTTCACGTTTCGGCCCTCTTCCGGTCAGGATTCTCGCTTTTCTCTTGTAGTAGCTTAGAGGGTTTCTGATTGTGCTGCAGATCTCGTCCGGTTTGTAGCAGACACCATGTGTTTTGAGTGTCGTGCACATTGGGCAGATGTACTTTGTTCTCCCGCCTCTCTTGCCGGCGATGTGTTCAACCTGGTAACGGGTCATTTTCTCTGAAAAGTCGCTGGCTGGCTTGAATGTCTTGACAATTTCCTCCTCTCCTGCTCCGATGTTGACGAGGAATGATGCAAGAGTGAATCGGCCCATGTGTTGCACATTCTTTCCTTCAGCGAGATTGTCAATGAGGTGTCTGACGCAAGGAGGCATTGCTTCTGGCGAGGGTATCTTGGGAAGTTCATAGTGGGATGGAATGCCTAGCCATTTGGTGATGAGTCCTCTTGTCCGTTCGACTTTAGGCTGCAGGAGCTTCGGTACCTCACCCGGAAGCCTACCACTCCTGTCCACTATCCTCGTCCTGACCTCTTCCTCTAGGAGACGGGCTAGTTCTTCTCGGGTCGCATAGACTAGACCGTGGTCCAGAATCCTGTTAGGTAGCTTCCATTTTGGCTCTTTGAGATGAACAGAGTTCCTGAGGTAGTCGGCCAGTGAGATCGCGAAATCGTAGAACCTTTTTCCGGGCTGGGCATCGATTTTCTCTAGCGTCCAGCCGAAGGTTGTCCGGGCGATGTAATCGAGCTTTTCCGGGTTTTCCTGTCGGAGTAGCTCGTAAGCTCTCTTAGCTTCCGCGAGCGCGAATCTTCTCTGCGCCCTCTCCTCCCCCGTAAGACTCAGGATCAGATTGGAAACCGGGAACGAGAGTATCTCAGCGTTCTCGTTGCCAAACTCGTTCGAAACTCTTCCTTTTGAGAGGGCTTCTTCCAACCGCTTTTCTGCTCTCTCCAGGACCGGGCTGAAGTCTGGGGATGCGATGTCGTCGATGGAAATTCCTAGTTCTTTGATGTAGTCGGAGGCTTCGTTGAGGAAGGGATACTTGGCTAGGTCAGCCCTTGTTAACATTAGGTTCTTCTTATTCGGCCTCTATTCTTGGGGCGAGATAATAAAGAAGTCTTCCCTGCTGGGGCATTTCGAACTCGACTTTGATCGGCATGTTGGTAGAGAACTCGAGAGATGCGACCTCCGAGGCTCCTGAGCCCGCTCGTATTATCTCTCCAAGATAGTTGAGGTTGTACGTAGCCTTCGCCGGTTCTTTCACATCAAGTTCGAGGATGGCGTCGCTTCCCTTGTCCAGTTCTATCAGGGCACTAGTCAGCTCCCCTGATGCCCTGACAACGAATTTTTCTTGGCTTACTTCGAACTTGACGTTGTCGCTTATGGATTGTGCGTCATCGATAATGTCTCGCAAGCTCGATGCTGTAATCTTGACTCTCGCGTTAAACGGGACCTTTGGTGTGGGAACTTCTTCAGTGGAAGGTTCGAGCGTTGGTGTTATGAATTTCCTGACAATGTTGCCTTTGAGAGTGATGTTGAGCTTTTTGTTCGCATCGTCATAGACGACCTCGATGGATTCATCACTTTTCGTCCTCTTCAACAGTTTGAGGAGGTTCGATACGCTCAGGCGGAGCTTGGTTGGAGCCGTGCACTCGTAAGTGTCGAAGGCTGTCTTAGGCCATTCGAAGTCGACCATGGCTATGTGGGATGGATCCATGGAGCGCAGCTTGATCCCTTCGGGCGAAGCGTTGAAGTCGGCCTCTTCGATCAGGCTTGAGATCGCTCCGATTAGGTTCCGGAAGAGCCGTGCATCGTTCATGGTGGCTTTGAACATGGGGTTTGCCTGCTTTTCCTTCTTAGCCGACGTTTCCGCTATTGAACTTTCCAGCAATTCTAACTGTTCTCCCGCCATGTGGCTCCGCAGTTGGTACATCTAAAGAATTGGGTCGAGGACTCGTCTCCACCCCTCGTCTGGACGAGCCAGTAGAATGCCTCGTGATTGTTGCACTTCGGGCATTCAGCCTTGGCCTTGGGTAGGGTCCGTATCTTCTGTTCCTCCCGGCCTATGACCACAATCTTTTCCCTCTCATGAGCCAGCTTGCTAACTTGCTTGTCGCCGCGGCTGCTCGTGTAACCGCATTTTCCGCAGGCCATGAACACCTTCTTCTCTCTCTTAGCAGGCAGAAGCGTGGACCCGCATTTCGGACAGAACTGCAAAACAGGTTCGCTCTCCAAAAGCCTAGGAGGCGAATTTATTTGTTAGCTTGGAAACCCCCTGTTTTTCCCGAAAAATCGCGATCTAGCGACCAAGTGGGCGATTCGCAAGGGCTCTGGGAGCATTCCTGTTGCCCAAGTTGTGGAGAGAATCTCCTGAAGAACCCCGGGCGGAAGGAGACTCTTTACCTGCAACCATTTCCTTCCAACCTTGTATGGTTTGAAGCCGTCTGAATTTCTCTTTCCCGCCAAGTCGATCTGGATGACTGGCAGCCTGGTCAACCTCTCGATGACCTTTGCGTCGAGTCGCCCTTTGGGATCGTGTGTCATGATCAGCCTAAGTTCCGGAAGAAATCTCGTCCCGAGGATCGCAGATCCAATTGACTTGCTCTCCGGAATAAGCTTCGATGGAAGGACGATAATTCCGTCTAGGAGGATACCGCCCCTCACAACTGCGCCCACCAGGCGCCGAGGCTTGCACAGGTCGAGTCCTAGTGTCCTGATCTCCTTCTTGACGGTAAGCCTACGCGTCATGATTGTTGTCTGAGCTTGGACAGGGCTACTTCCGTCAGCGCGGAGAAGTTCTTGATAGGGTCAAGATTCTCTGTCTTTAGACAAGCTGTTAGCCACGTCTCCTCTGCCCACTCGTCTGGGGAGAAGCTTTCTCAATCCGGCCGTTGCTGCTGCATCTGCCAAGATTCTGTCTTGGATCTTCGTTCCCCTTGGCCGACCAGTGGTCTCTGTTAGAGCTATCGAGTAGGCGAAGTTGAGGAGGGAGTCTCCGAACTGAGCGAGTCCAGTGTTTGTCAGAATCTTACCGAGATCCTCGTCGTTCAACCACGATCACTGGTGAGACCGGAGATTCTTGCGCTATTGAAGATGCTCATTGGAAGAGGATTGATGGTAGAGCGTTGAGGGATGTTATTATCGAGTCGGCCCCTGCCTCCTCCAGTTCCTTTCTTGAATAGAATCCTTGGGGGAGCCCGATTGCTCTGGTGCCTGCCCGCTTTCCGCCCAGCATATCCACAGGCTCATCTCCAACCACGAAGCATTCTTTGGGCGGGAGATGGAAGTGTTCGATGGCTTTCAGGTAGGGTTGTGGTGATGGTTTGAATTCCGCAACTTGTTCTGGGGTAACTGCGCAGCGGAAGTAGTCTTCCAGCCTCCACGTGTCCAAACGTCTCGCGAGCCGTTTTTTTCGCACAAAACTCACGATGCCCATGACAAACCCCTTCTGCTTGAGTTGTTCCAGGAGCTTAACGAGATCGTTTCCGGGCCCTGTCTGATCCATTCTGGCATCTAGCTTCTCGAAGAATCTTGCCCGAACCTCCTCGTCTCGTTCAAGTCCCTGTTGTCGAGCGAGGGAGACGGCTATTCCGCTTATCTTGAGGGTTTCTCGCGCCTCACCGTTTCTGATGAGGTTTCGGGCCAGCTCGAGAGCTTCGTAAGCTGTGACGGCAACGTTGAATTCTCTGAGTGTTTCTTCGATCAGAGAGATCCAGAGTCTCCGGTCTCCGTAGAGTGTGCCATCAAAATCGAAGATGATGCCCTTCGATGGCAGGGGGTAGCCCTGCTAGCTGTCGGCTTCGGCTGTTACCGCGGCACTGAACTTTTCTATGAATTCGTCGGTGTCCTGGTGGACCTTTTTCGCGGCTCGTTCCAAAGCCTTCTCGGCTGAGGACTCACCTTTCATCCTCAACGTTATGACTGGTTTGGTGAAGAGTGGGTGTGTCTTCCAAGAGCGCGTCTTGCATTAGATGACCGAAAGTGTGGCCTTCTCCTTCGACCTCAATCTTGAGGAAGCCTTTGGATTTCTTCAAGACGTTAACTTTCAACTTGGGACGTTTCCTCCTGGTCCAAAGTCGTCTGCTAGTCGTCGTCTCTCAACATTTAGGCATAGCGTGCAGCGGAGAATTCTTCCTGATAGTACTAGCTCGCCTCCGCACCTAGAGCAGTAGGCTTTGATCACACCCATGTCCCGTCCGACAGTTGTCAGCTTCGGTATTCGCTGGCTTACATCGATTACCTTTCCGCGGATAATGTCGTTAGGTTTGCAGACATCGCCCATGAAGCGCTCGAACCTTGGACTAGAGTTAGAAATGTGCAGCATCCCAGTGAATGGGGGTTGTAACTTGTGCCCGTCGACCACTACAATGTTGACAATGGCCATTTTCTCTTGCACCTTCTCAACAACACCGATGATTGTGGATCCTTCCTCTGGCACGACCGGGGGTCCGGCGGATGTCTTTACGGACACTATGTGGCGGTTGGAGTCAACTGCGGCTACTCCTGTTTGGGACGAGTAGACTGTTCCGTTTACCTCTACTGTTCCACGGCCTGACATGAATTCTTCGACAACGCCAAGCTTTTCTCCGGGAACCACAAATTGTCCGTCCAGCTTCTTTATCATGGCTGTTCTAGTAACCTTTCAGGAACAGCCTCTTTTGGTCGGCCCGATTCTTATACCCTTGTCTTGAGACGGGATGATGCTGGATGCTGGTTCGATGCTCGCCAGTGTCGGGCGGGCTCATTCCTGCAGAAAACGGTAGCTTATTGCATTTTTTGCCCGCATTCGGGGCAGAACTTGGTCCCGGCGGCGACTGGTTTCCCGCAGTTGGGACAGGGTGTCATGGCTTGTGCAGGGGGCGGTGCTACGAACATGGTTGCTCCACAGTTAGGGCAGAACCGAGCGCCCTGTTGAACGCCGTTTCCGCACTTGGGGCATGCGACGAGTGCCGCCTGGGGCTGCATCGAGGGTTGCATCTGCGCGTTCATCACCTGGGGTATGAGGACCATTCCTGACCCGAGTCCTGCGCCTGGAGAGGAGCCGAGGCTGGCTCCAATGTCCTTTGCGGTCTCCATCCTCAGTACGTCTGATGTGGCTGCTCTCTGTTTGATCCAGAAGAGTCTATCTCGGAACTGATCGGAGGTGTCGATGCCTTCGAACTTGAAATCAACAAGATCGGTCCCGATTCTCTTCAAAGCATCGTTAATGTTGACCTTTACAGTGACCGATGCCTTGTCGAGCTGGGTGAATGCTGTTTGAAGATCATATTTCGACATTTCATCGATGACTCTCTCGTTGATGAATCCTCGGATGAAATCGTCCACTTGTGAGGTAGCGTAAGCACCCTGTCCTCCAACGACCTCGTTAACGAACAGGTTCGGGTCAGTCACCCTAAGCCAAGCTGTCCCGTGAACCATCAATGGAGCAAGCTCTGTCGTCTGTGCCTTCGCTCCCCATTTGCCGGCGAACTGTTTCGTAGAGACGTATATCACCGTGGCGGTGAAGGGCGTTTTGCCCCCGAAAAATATGCGGTACGCTGAAGTTATGAGGGGAAGATTGAGCGTTGTGAGAGTGTGCCTTCCCGGCGGAAAGACATCGTAGGCCTTACCGTCTTTAAGAAAGACTGCTGTCTCATACTCATGAACGACCAGCTGCGCGGCGTTTGTTATTTCCTCTACTGGGTATCGCCAGACGATATCGTCGGGGCCTGCGCCTCTCCATTCTATAACTTGGGGCATTACTGCTGTACTCCCAGGATTACGTCTTTGCGTCCGTTATACGCGGTTTCTAGAGCGTCAACGGCTTTCATCGCGTCGGAGATTTTTCCCTTCGTATCCTGAACATGTCCGTTGTCTACAGAATCCTTGAGCCCTTGAATCGCAGTTGTGACACTGTCGGTCATCTGTAATAGTTGATAATCATAGTCCATCATTCGGTCCAAGTCAGGTTCCTTGACCTTTGTGACATCAAAGAAGCCAGCGTATCCGTATTCTGAATGATTGATCCGTTCAACAACCCTATCGAGTCGGGCCATCAGGTGATCCGTGTCGTCCCAGGTGTCGTTGATTCCCTGGTTGACCAGGGACCTGTAGGTGTCCTTCGCTTGCGATTCTGCACTGGACAGTTTCTGGTAGATCTGGTTTCTGAGAAGCTTATCTGACTCACGGCGGATCTCTTTCTCCTTGTATCCGTGGAATCCTGGAATGAGGAGCATGATTTTCTCTTGAAGATTAGTCTGGGACTTCGCCCGATCGTAAAAAGCGCTACTGCCTGGCTGGCTCAACATCGAACCTCTCCTTAGATTATCAGTTTTCCTGTGCTAAGTTACTTTTAAGGGTGTCAAAACCCACGCGGGTGAAATCCGGGACTATCCATTTTTTCCATTTGATGCTCGAAACCTGCAGATAGATCAGCACAGGGAAAAGTTCGTCTTAGATATCAAGAGGGAATAGGTGACGATTAGTCTTTGGCGCTGGTTACAGAATAGCTATGTCGAGTTTCATGGGTTGAGGCCGTCGCGCAGATGAAGACCGTCAACCAGGAAGAACCTGTTGCACGAGGCCGTTTCATCGATTGTCCCGAGTGCAAGACTCATACTCTCAAGCTCAAGAGAATAGTCCAAGTTGGACGATGCAAGAGCTGTCACGAATCATACAAGATTGTAGTGGTATACGTTAAGGAAGGGAAGAAACCCAAGCCTGCGACGAAAACAGAGTCTGCGACTGTAGTAAGCCCCGACGCAACATTACCGTCTTGGCAGGTGCCGTCAGACAGTTCCCTTTTCGGGTTCTCATCAACGGAAACAAATTCGATCTTCTCGGACACCGGTTCCATTTTCGGCCAGGACGACAAGAACGGAGAGACTTCGACGAGTAGCGAACAGTAGGGATCAAGGCTGATCATGGGCGCTTTGGTGAACCAGAGGTTCGCGTCAACTGCTCTTGCGTCGTAAAGTCGTTGAACAATACCCCCCCTTTCTGGAAAGGTCATTTGCTGTCTGACAGGGATTCCAGGCGAGTCTCCGGATTCAGCGCGTGGTTCAGGCTTAGATGCAGAGGCGAAAAGTGCCGTCTTATCGCCCTGCCAAGAACGATTTCTCGGGCAGTGTAGGGAAGGGCTCCCAGATTCGAGAACAGGGCTGACAATCGGCGATCTCGAAGTAGAATTAGTGATTTCCTTCAACCACTCTTGCAACGCGGGACTGGGTCGCTAAGACCCCCTATTTTCCGGAAACCATTTCCTGTCCGGCGCTGCTAACGGGCGAGACTGGCCGATCAGGGCGCAATTCGGGCTCGGATGGCATTGGAAAGATCACGACAATCCCGAACGAATTTCGGGAGAGAGTTCCTAGAGGCGTCCCAGATTCACAATCGGGGTTCATTTTGGGCGCAGAAGCCAAGTAGCGTGTTGATACAACTACCAACGGTCGTAGTGGACGAATTTCTCGATAGGCTTCCTCTTGGGAGGGCCGAGTCTAACGGATGGATATCCAAGATAGACCAGACAGGCTACCTTAACATGCTGCTGGATCCCCAGGATCTTCTTGACCTCCGGCTCTCCACGGGTCGGAGTGGACCCGTGAACGGTCAGGCAGGTCGCGAGACCCAACGCGTGGGCTGCCAGCATAAGGTTCTGAACTGCCGGATAGATACTCGCATACCTGACCTCCTCACTCTTGCCAACACGGTTTAGGTCGACGCAACAATAGACTATGACAGGTATTTTCTCGGTGTTCCGAAGCATCTCCGTAGCCTCATCATAAACATCCCTCATCCGAGGAGACATTCTCGAACTACCAGCAAGCCTTTCGAGCCATGTTCTGAGCATAGGTTCTTTGAGACGTGCTTTCACCTTCGCATCACGAACAACAACAAATTCCCATGGCTGAGTATTGCTTCCGGAGGCAGCCTTAGACGCGCACGCGAGGACGATTTTCAATTTGTCCTCAGGGATCTGATCAGGCTTGAATTTCCTGACTGACCTAAGCGAGTTGATCCCGTCTAGTAGAGACATATCGCTCGGCATGATGTCTCGGACTCCACTCAAGGTTAAAGACTCTCGCGCCCCCAACTTCATATCGTCAATTGTCTAGTTCTCAAAACGAGCGCTTGAGAATCGCGGTTGATCTCGACGGGGTCCTCGCTGAGACAATGGAAGCATGGTGCAAACGCGCCAACGAATTCCTAGGCACAAGTTTCAAGCTTGCCGATCTCGACACCTGGGCGTCCTGGCGCAAGCTAGGGATCAGCAGAGAACAGTTCTTCCAGTTCCTGGACGAAGCATGGGACGACTGGGAAAGCATCCCGCCCACAGAACCGAGACTGGCAGAAAAAGTCCGAAAAATAGCCCGCTCGGGACAGATCGACGTGGTAACAGGACGCAGCAGAGAAAGTGTCAACGCTGCCAAGAGCTGGCTCGCCGAACACAAAATACCATACCAGCGATTCGTACGCGTCCCAGGAATGAAAGACAAGATCTTTCTAAACTACGATGTCTACATCGACGACGCTCCGGAGCTAATGCCCTTGATATCGCGCAATCCGAAAATGTGGGGAATACTATACAGTCGGCCATGGAACAGAACCGTTCCCGAACTCCGCCAAGTCTTCAGAGTCGAGAGCTGGACAGAGATCGCAGGACTCTTCAAGCAAATCAGACAATAAGCCCAGGGGCGAGTTTCTGACTCTCAGAATAGTCTCAAGATTCGAGGAAAGTGACACCGGCTAGAATGATCCGAGAATAATCGTTCCTGGAATCTTTATACCGAATCGTATCCCTCCCCTAGCTTCTGAGGAAAAGGACCCGTGAAAGGCGAGTACAACGTTCCAGAAGATGTCTACTATACGAAAGAGCACGAATGGGTCCGACTTGAAGGAGACAAGTGCAGAGTAGGGGTAACTGACTATGCTCAGAACTCGCTGCACGAGGTCGTCTACGTTGACCTTCCAAAAATAGGCCTCACCGTGACTCAGATGCAGAGCCTTGGCACGGTCGAATCAGTAAAGGCCGTTGCTGACGTCTACTCTCCCATATCAGGCACAGTACTGGATGTCAACAACACACTCTCAGACGCCCCCGAGCTGGTCAACAAAAGCCCATACGGAGAAGGATGGATCACCATAATCAGGCCAGGGGATCTGAAGAAGGAACTGCCTGGTCTCATGAAAGCCCCAGACTACAAGGACTTCTTGAGAAAAATAACCGAGAAGAAATAGGGGTTCAAAGAATGATACTTTTGGTTGCCTAGGAAGTTTATCTTCGAGACTCTCCGACCCTATCCCTGACCATTGGCGTCCATGGCTCCGGAAGCCTTCGCCCTCCTCTCTCCTCCACTGAAAGGACTGCTCCAAGAGACTGGAATCTCAAAACCTACCCCACCACAAATCGAAGCTATTCCCCTCATCGCCCAAGGCGACAGTGTCCTCATAATCGCCCCCACAGGTTCCGGCAAGACCGAAGCGGCACTGATTCCATTAGTCGATAGAATGATCCGGAATAACGACCGAGAAGGCATCTCACTCGTTTACATCACACCTCTCAGAGCGCTAAATCGAGACCTTCTCAAGCGACTAAGAACCTGGTCCACCAAGCTCGGCTTCTCGGTCGAGATCCGACACGGAGACACCCCGGCCAAAGACAGGAGACGGATGGCGTTCAAACCACCCGACCTTCTCATAACAACGCCCGAGACCCTTCAAGCAATGTTGCCCGGGAGACGAATGAAGGAACATCTCCGTCAGGTCAGATCCGTTATAGTCGATGAGATTCACGAGCTGGCAGGCGACCGTAGAGGGGTCCAGCTCACAGTGGGCCTCGAACGCCTCAGAGAAATCGCTGGACACGAGTTCCAGAGAGTAGGACTCTCAGCCACGGTTGGCAACCCCGAAGAGATCGCCCAGTTTCTCGGCGGCGATCAGCCCGTCAAGATAGTTCAGATCCCACTCAGCAAGTTAACCAGATACAAGGTAGAATATCCCCCGCCTGGAGAGGAGGATCGAGAACTCGCTCGACGCCTCTACACTACCCCTGAGGCAGCGGCACGACTCACACTCGTTGATGATCTGGTCGAAGCGCATGACTCTACCCTCATCTTCGTCAACAGTCGGGTCAACGCTGAGATGCTAGGTTCCAAGTTCAATATGATGGACCGAAAGATAATGGTCCACCACGGCTCGCTCCCAAGAGAGGAAAGAGTTCGTGCGGAAGAAGCATTCAAGACTGGAGAAATCAAAGGTCTCGTCTGCACGTCCACTCTTGAGCTGGGAATAGACATCGGCTCCGTTGACCTAGTCGTCCATTACATGTCCCCTCGGCAGGTGAGCAGTCTTGTTCAGCGCGTCGGGCGATCGGGTCACACCCTCACTAGAACTTCCCATGGAGTGCTAGTATCGGTGTCAACTGAAGATCTGTTGGAATCAGTCGGAGTCATTGATCTAGCGAAAGAGGGACGATTGGAGAATACGAATATCCATGTCGGAGCATTGGACGTGCTTGCACATCAGATTGCGGGATTACTGATGGACTCGGAAGGGAGCATAGAACTCTCACGAGCAAAGAGCATCATCAAGAGAGCCTACCCATACGAACGCTTGGAGGACGGCCCACTTGATCAGGTCATCGAGTTCATGCGCAAGATAGGTTACCTCAAGAAAGATGATACGACACTCTACCGCACCTCTAGGACCCGGATCTACTACTTCGAAAACCTGAGCATGATCCCCGACGAACGCCGCTACCTGGTTGTGGACCTCACCAACCAGCAGAACGTTGGCATCCTAGGCGAAGAATTCATGGTCACCAAGGCTCGCGTCGGACTCAACTTTATCGTCAAAGGTCGAGTCTGGCAGATCAAACAGATAACTGATGATGGGAAAGTCTACGTTCTTCCCATCAACGATCCCACAGCCGCCATCCCGGGATGGGATGGACAAATACTTCCCGTGCCTCGCGCCCTCGCAACTAAGGTAGGGGCCTACCGTGCCGTCGTTGAACAGCTCCTGTCTGAGCATGCCGCAAAGTCGACATCGGTTGAAAACTTGTCGCAGCTATGGCCGGCCGACGTCTACGGACTGAGACGGCTTATTGAAGAGATAGAAGCCCACAAAGCCACCGGCGCACCAGTCCCGACCGACCAACGGATCCTTATCGAAGGCTTTGACCGATACATCATCCTCCACACACATCTTGGAGACATCGTCAACTTCACCCTTGGAGAGGTAATCGAGGAACTCTTCCGCCGCCAAGGCCTCGTCAGAATGTGGTGGTCAGATGCCTATAGAATTCTGTTCGAGATGACGGCAGACACCTCCGACCTAGACCTAGAAAATCT
>WNEY01002780.1_pt1 | contig 12951 bp, 11 predicted proteins | sample 5400531 | NCBI WGS metagenome assembly WNEY01 (sample SAMN13153338, study PRJNA577476) | soil metagenome | isolation source: 200 cm saprolite under Douglas fir tree site 1 | place: USA:California | collected 2015-04-18
CTTCCACCACGTTCTCGTCCGGGACGTCGCGTATCGCGGCATTCCGAAAGCGGAGCGCGCAGACCTACACGAGCGCGCTGCCAACGGCCTCGACCGCCGCGACGGCGCGGACGAGCTCGTCGGCTATCACTTCGAGCAGGCGTTCCGCTACCTGACGGAGCTCGCACGACCTGACGACCATGCGCGCAACGTCGCACAACTGGGAGGCGAACGCCTCGGCCGCGCAGGCATCCGCGCGTGGAAGCGCGCGGACGCGCCGGCAGCTGTGAATCTGCTCTCTCGGGCGATGAATCTGCTTCCTGAAACCGATGCAACGCAACGAGAGCTCGCGTGTGAACTCGGCGTAGCGCTGCGGATGCGAGGCGAGCTCGAACGAGCGCAGGACATCCTCGGCACCGCCGTCGAGGCATCGCGGACGGCAAAGGACAGTCGGCTCGAGCTTCGGGCTCAGATCGAACTGAGTCACATTCATTCGCTCGTGGATCCGCAGAAGGCGGGGGCACTACTCGAGGTCGCGTCGGACGCGATTCCAGTCTTCGAATCATTCGGCGACGATCGCGCTCTCGGAAGAGCATGGCTCCTCGTCGGTCACGTGAAAGGCGGGTTCCGCTGTGAGTACGCAGCGTGGGAGGATGCCGCAGCTCGCGCAGCCGACCATTACCGTCGGGCCGGGTGGTCACCCTCGACGTGCCTGAGCGGGCTGGCCTCCGCGCTCTATTACGGACCGAAGCCGGTCGAGGACGCAATCGCCCAGTGCAATGAGCTCCTTCGCGATCACACAGGTGACCGCGCAAGCGAGGCAAATGTCCTCGTTTGGCTGGGAGGTCTCGAAGCGATGCGCGGCCGCTTCGACTCAGGCCGCGAGGTTGTCGCGCGGGCAAGGGTGGTCTACGAGGAACTCGGGCAGACCGTCGCGCTCGACGTGTGCGGGGCCGTGGAAGGCGTAATCGAGATGCTCGCCGGCAAGCCCGTCGCTGCAGAGCAAGCTCTTCGAAGAAGCTGCGAGATCTGCGAACGCCTGCACGAGTCTGCGCTCCTCGCCACACGTGCCGCCCAGCTCGCTGACGTGCTCTACTCGATCGCCCGCGATGACGAGGCAATGGACTGGGTGGGTCTATCCCAGAGATATGCAGCGATCGAAGACATCGACGCCCAGTCTCTGTGGCGCGCCGTCGCCGCGAAGCTGAGCGCTCGGGCGGGCGATTCGGATCGAGGGAAGCAACTCGCGGAAGAAGCCGTAAAGCTCACGAAGCAGACCGACGGGCTCAATCACCGCGCAAAGATCCTGCACGATCTTGCGGAGGTCCTGGCTCTGGGCGGTCGCAGCGATGAATCCCTCGAGATAGCTCGCGAGTCGCTGCGGCTCTACGAGCTGAAAGGAAACATGGTCGCCGCGGACCAGACGCGAGCGCTGCTCGTCGAGGCGGCGATCGCGGAATAACACGAAGAGCCCCATCCGGGGCTCTTCGTGTTGGTGCTGCCTCTTTCTAGCCGTAGCATCCCCCGCTGCCGCCGCTACCGCCGCAGGCGAGATGCACACTCTCGCTGGGGCCGCTGAGGGCGACGCTCGTCGCTGGGATGGCCGCGAGCGCGAGCGCTGCCAGCGCCGCCGCCGCGAGCTTCTTCGCCTTCGACATCTGAGTCACCTCCCTTCGCTTCGAGCCGTTGCGAACTCGGCTCCGAGCGTCGGGGGGGTCACTCACGGCGGACTACGGCGGCGCCAACGGGCGACTAATGCGCGGCGTGCATGAAGGCCAAGCGACGGACGGCCGTCGCGCGAGACATCGGACGGCGACCGTCAGGAGTAGCCGCTCAGGACGAGGGTAAGATCCCCGAGTCCCGGCGAAGAAAGGAGCGATTACACGTGGCGAAGATGTTGTTCCGCCTCCCCAAGGCGAAGCGGGTGATCGAGAACCCGAGGGCTGAGGAGGTCAAGGAGCTCGCCGCGAAGATGCCGACCGCGCGCCCGACGAGGTACGGCAACCTCAACGTGCAAACCGAGGTGCTCGCGCGCTCGAAGCGCTCCACCTATCTCGTCACCGACGAGCCGGACGGCCAGAACCAGTCGATCCCGACCGACGAGGCCGCCAAGTGGGCCGAGCGCCAGGACGAGTACATCGCCGGGCAGGAGATGGTCCAGGTCGACGGCTACATCGGCAACGACCCGGAATTCCGGACTCCGACGCGGCTCTACGTGGAGGCCGCGAACGCGAACATCGCCGGCATGCAGCAGCAGTTGTATTTCGGGCCGCCCGAGGAGGACTTCGAGCCCGAGCTGACCGTCATCTACACGCCGAACCTGAAGGCGGACGGCCTCCCGGACGACCGCCTGATCATGGTCGACCTCGAGCAGGGCGTGACGCGCGTCTTCAATTCCGATTACTTCGGCGAGTCGAAGAAGGGCGGGCTGCGGATGTGGAACAAGCTCGTCTACGACCGGGGCGGCCTGCCGCTCCATGCGGGCTGCAAGATCATCCCGACGGACGACGGCGAGAAGGTGTGCCTGACGGTCGGTCTGTCCGGCACGGGCAAGACGACGACGACGTTCACGCGCCAGAACGGTTCGCTCCCGGTGCAGGACGACTTCGTGGCGTGGATGCCCGACGGGCGCATCTACGTGACGGAGAACGGGTGCTTCGCGAAGACGTACGGGCTCAATCCCGAAGACGAGCCGACGATCTACGGAGCCGTCACGCAGCCCGATTCGTATCTCGAGAACGTGTCGCAGCATGGCGACGACGTCGACTTCTACGACGAGAGCTACACGCAGAACGGGCGCGCGACGTTCCCGTTCCGCGTGATCGAGTCCGCCGCCGACCGCGAGATCGAGAGCGCGCACTTCCTCCTCATCCTCAACCGCAACGAGAACGTCATTCCCGCCGTCGCCAAGCTCGAGGGGCCGCAGGCAGCGGCCTATTTCATGCTCGGCGAGACGAAGGGCACTGCGGCCGGCGGCGCGGACGAAGCCGGAAAGTCACTACGGGTGCCGGGAACGAACCCGTTCTTCCCGGCGCTCCACGACCTGCAAGGGAACCGCTTCCTGGAGCTGCTCGACGAGCACCCCCTCGAGGTGTACCTCATGAACACGGGCCGGGTGGGCGGCCCGGAAGAGGACGAGCGCTCCAAAAAGGTGCGCATCAAGCACTCCTCGGCGATCGTGAAGGGGATCGCCGAGGGGACGATCGAGTGGGAGGTCGATCCCGACTTCGGCTACCTGGTCGCCGCCTCGGTTCCAGGGATCGACGACGACGAAGTGCTGCAACCGCGCAAGCTGTACGAGCGAACCGGGCGGATCGACGAGTACCGCGCCCAGGTCGAGCGGCTCAAGGCCGAGCGCGCCGAGTTCCTCGGCGACTTCGTCAGCCTTTCGGGCGAGATCGTCGCCGCAGTCGGCTGATTGCTGCCTGCTGGTAACGATCACTCGTAGGAGGGTTATAGGCCGCACGGACTACCCCGATAAGGGGAGACGTGGGGTCCGCAGCCCGCACATCCAGTGGCCAGGTGAGGTTGGGTCTCTCCGCGACCACTGCTGCCGCGGCCCTCTACAGCGCGGTCGTGCTGTTCGGCCTGGGGCCCGCCTCCCCCTCGGCCCTCGGCCGGAACTACGACCGCCCTGGGTCGGTCGTGCGGCTACCGCACGTTCCGCCCGCGTCCGACCCCGTGCAGAGGCTGCCGCAGGCCTCGCCGGGGTCGGCGCGGCACCGTTCCCGGCCGCCGGCGCCGCGAAGCCGAGTATCCGTCACACACGGGCCCGCTTCCGACGCCGCTGCGTCTGCACCCGCCTCGGCGGCTTCCGCTCCGGCCACCCAGCCGCCCGCTCCAAAATCGTTGGCGAGCGTGCCACCGGCGATTCTCGCCCCGACGGCTACTGCGGTACCGCTGCCTCCGCCCCCCGTGGTGACGGTCCCAACGCTCCCGACGCTCCCGGCGCTCCCCGGACCGCTGCCGCAGCTCCCGGCCACGCCCTCGCTCCCGCTGCCCTGAAAGAGCTCAGAGCTGCCAGGTTGAGTCCCGCAGAACCGGCACCCGCTCGCCTTCGCGCGTGACGCCGGTCACGTGGACATCCGAGGCGCCGATCATGAAGTCCACGTGGATCGACGAGCGATTGAGTCGTTCGCGGTCCTCCTCACCGGCCGCCGCGTCGTACGCGGAGCCGAGCGCGATGTGGCTGGCCGCGTTCTCGTCGAGCAACGTGTCGTAGAAGACGGTGTCGAGCGGGCCGATGCGGCCCTCGCGGTCCACGAGAGCGAACTCGCCCAGGCGCGCGCCGCCCTCGTCCTGCTTCACGAGGGTGCGCAGGGTCTCGGCCCCGGAGTCGGCGTCGATCTGCACCGCCCGCCCGCCCTCGAAGCGCACGCTGAGCCCGTTGACGATTCGCCCCTGGGTGTAGAGCGGCTTCGTCGCGCGCACGATGCCGTCCACCCGTTCCGGATCCGGGGAGGTGAAAACCTCTTCGGTCGGGAGATTCGCCATGTGCGGGATGCCGTCGACGGTCTCCTCCCCGCCCCCGATCCACCGCGAGGTCGGAAGCAAGCCAACTGTCAGATCGGTGCCGGGGCCCTCGAGATGAAGAGCGTCGAAGCGTCTCTGCGTGAGACGCTCGGCGGCCTCCTTCAGCTGCGTGTTGCGCTCCTTCCAAGCTTCCTCGGGCTGCTCTTCGTCGAGGCGGCAGATGTGGACGACCTGCTCCCACAGCTTCTCGAGTCCGACCTGCAGCTCGAGGTCTGGATGGACGAGCTTTGCCCATTTCAGAGTGGGACACGGCGCTACACACCAGTTCACCGTCCGCTCGTTGATCACCGTCGTCCATTCCTTCACCCGTGGGAAGACATCGCGTCCGAGCCGCTCTGGATCGAGGTCGTCGAAGAGGTGCGGTTCGAGCGGCCCGCTGAGCGAGATCGCCGCACCACGCTCCTCGCCGAGTTGCAGTGCCCGCTCGCCGTACCAGCCAGGTACGAAGTCGAGCACTTCGTCGGCGGCGTACTGCACGCGCGCGCGTTTGAGATACGGATCCCAGTAGTAGACGTCGACGAACTTCGCGCCGCACCTGTAGGCGCTCGCGGTGATCGCCCGGACGAGTTCCTCCTTTCCGAACCCGGCGGCGACATCAAGGATCTGGCCCTTCTGCACGTTCGCGCCGAAGCTCACGATCAGGTCGGCGAGGCGGTCGAGAGGCGGCTGCATAGGGAGGCGATGCTAGCTGTGCCGCGAATGGCTCTGGGTGGACACGGCGCGGGCGATCGAACGCTTCCTGGGCTCTCCCGGGCTGAGCGACGGTACGCGGCGGTCGTATCGCGGCGACGTGGAGGAATTCGGACGCTGGTTGGAGGAGCGAGGACTCAGGCTCCGCGATGTCGACGTGCGTGTGCTGACCGAGTACGTGGCCGGGCTGGGTCGCGCACGCCCGCGCAAGCTCGCGCCGGCCACGATCGCCCGAAAGCTCGCGGCGGTGCGAAGCTTTCTGCGTTTCACGCTTGGGCCGACACAGGTACCGGACGCCTCGCTGGCGCCGCGGCGCCCCCGGCGGCTGCCCGACACGCCCAAGCCCGCCGAGGTCGAGGCCGCGCTCGACGCGCTCGACGGCGACGGCCCGGTTGCGTTGCGCAACCTGGCGCTCGTGGAGCTCGTCTACTCGGCGGGGCTCCGCAGCGCCGAGGCCGTCGGGCTCGACCTTGGGGACGTGGACTTCGACCGCGAACAGCTCCACGTCCGCGGGAAGGGCGGCAAGGAACGCATCGTCCCGCTCGGAGAAGAAGCGGCGCACCTGCTCGCGCGGTACCTGCACGAGGCGCGGCCCGAGCTCGCCCGCGGCGCGGAGATCGCGCTGTTCATCTCGGCGCGAGGCCGCCGGCTCGACACGTCCACGCTGAGGCGCGTCTTCTCGCATCCGCACCGCCTGCGGCATGCGTTCGCGACGCACCTGCTCGAAGGCGGCGCGGACCTGCGCACGATCCAGGACCTGCTCGGCCACAGCTCGCTGTCGACGACGCAGCTCTACAGCCATGTCGACGGCCGGCGCCTGCGGCGCGTGTACGACCGCGCGCATCCCCGCTCCTGACTACTTCGGACGCGCCTCGGTAGGAGCTGGGGGAACCTCCCGGTAAGCCTCGGGGGAACCTCCCGGTTCCCCCGAACCCCTCCACTGGTCCGCTTCGCGGACGAGCGCTACGCGCTTCCCCCAGACCCCCTCCACCGGTCCGCTTCGCGAGACAGGCCGCTTCGCGGCCAGTCTCGAGGGACTGTCCCCGACGTGTCACGCGGGGCCATGGCTTTCCGCCGGAAGAGGCCCTGTCCTCTGGAACAGGAGTGTGAAAGTTGTTCCCCAGGACCTGGCGGCGGCGGACTGTTCGGGGCATCCTTTCTCTGTCCAAGGCGGGGAAGCGGCGCAGAACCGGCAGCGACTCCGTTTGGTCACCCTGCGCCCGAATCAAGAGTGGCAGGCGATTCGCTGCTTGCCGCGAAAGCGTCTGCCGTGGCCGGTTTTGCGCACGACCCTGAGGTCGCGGGCTTCCTCGCGCTCCTCGCAACGAGCCGCGCACCGCGGACGGTGGACGCGTACAGGCGTGATCTCTCGGCGCTCGCGGCGTGGCACGACCGGCCGATCGGTCGCATCTCGACAGAGCAGCTGGAGCACTACATCGCCGAGCTGCGCGCGGCCGGCTTGTCACCCTCGACCATCGCGCGCAGGGTCGCCGCGATCCGTTCCTTCTTCCGTCACCAGGCGCTGCTCGGCGCCCGCGCGGACAATCCCGCCGCGGAGCTCGACCTCCCGCGGCGCCACCGCACCCTTCCGCGGACCCTCTCCCCGGGCGAGGCGGAGCGGCTGGTCGAAGCCGCGAACGGCACGGGTCCGCGTGCGCTGCGAGACCGCGCGCTGGTCGAGCTGCTTTACGGAGCCGGACTGCGCGTCAGCGAAGCCGTCGGCCTGCAGAAGTCCAGCGTCGACCTCGACGCGCGGCTCGTCCGCTGCATCGGCAAGGGGTCGAAGGAGCGAGTCGTGCCGATCGGCCGGCAGGCAGCTCAGGCACTTCGGCGTTACCTAGCGAGGGGGCGACCATTCCTGGACTCACGACACCGTCCGGAGCTCTTCCTCAACGCGAAGGGCGGCGGGCTCACGCGCGCGGGCGCGTTCCTCATCCTCCGCCGCCTCGCAGCGAAGGCCGGCCTCGAACCGGAGCGCATCCACCCGCACCTCCTCCGGCACTCCTTTGCCACGCACTTGCTGGAAGGCGGCGCCGACCTGCGCTCGGTGCAGGAGATGCTCGGCCATGCCGATCTCGCGACAACCGAGCTCTACACGCACGTATCCGATCGGAGACGTCGGGAGTTGTACTTCCAGGCGCATCCGCACGCGCGCAGAAGAACGAAATAGGAGTTATGGAGCTCGATCCGAACATCGCCGTCCTCGCTGTCACGTGCGCCATCGGCTACCTGATGGTCCTCGCCGGGGTACGCAAGAGCGCGCTCGAGTGGAAGCGCCGGCAGCGGATTTGCCCGAGCTGTGGCCGGATGATCCGAGCACGCGTCTGCTCGGCCTGTGGCGCCTAGCCGGCCTCTAACCCAACCCTCTTGGACAGGAAGGCTCACGAGCCGGCGCGCCGCTAGCCCTTAGGCGTCGCTTGTCGACGCCGCATAGAGGCCGCGCGGGCTTGCCCGGGCGGCCGTCTAACCCAACCCTCTTGGACAGGAAGGCTCACGAGCCGGCGCGCCGCTAGCCTTTCGGCCCAGCGCGCTTCTTCAACTCACCGGCCACGGTTCGCGCCGCCTTGCGCAGCTCGGGCTCCTGGTCGTCGTCCTCGGCGAGACCGTTCAGCAGGACGATCGTTTCCCGCTGAGGTGAGCCGTTCCGCAGGCAGAGGACCGCAAGCCTGCGCACCGCCTGGTTTCCGTCGGTGGAGACCATCGTGTGCAGCAGCGGCCGGATCGAGTTGACGACACCGGGGCTCTCCTTCGAGAGCATCTGCACGGACAGGAGGGCCGAGCCGCGTGCCGCCGGGCTCTCGTCGTCGAGCCCACGCCGAAGCAGCTCGAGCTTCTGACGGAAGCGGAACTGCCCGATCGCGCGGTACGCCACAGCACGCTGCCGGTAGTCGGCGCTGCGCGCCGCGGATTCGAGCTCGTCGTCCCATTGCTGGCGCAGGGTCGCCAGCTCGCGCTCGGCTCCGGACTGCGCGAGCTCCTCTGCCTGAGCTGCTGCTTCGAGCAGGGACATGCGGCGCGGAACCTTAGCGCGTCGTTAGAGTCCGGCCGCCGTGGCACACAGAGTGACCCTCATTCCCGGGGACGGGACCGGGCCCGAGCTGACCGAGGCGACCCGCCGCGTCCTGGAGGCCACGGGCGTCGAGTTCGATTGGGATGTGCGGGAGGCCGGAGCCGACGTGATGGAGCGGCACGGCGGCAATCCGCTTCCGGGGAAGGTTCTGGAGGCAATTCGCGAGACCGGCGTCGCTCTCAAGGGGCCGATCACCACGCCGGTGGGGGGCGGCTTCCGCTCGGTCAACGTCGAACTGCGGAAGAGCCTCGACCTCTATGCCCAGGTGCGTCCCTGCAAGACCTATCCGGGCGTGCGCACGCGCTTCGAGGACGTCGACCTGATCGTCGTCCGCGAGAACACTGAGGACCTCTACACGGGCATCGAGTACGAAGAGGGCTCCGACGAGGCGCGCGAGCTGATCGAATGGATCAAGACGAAGGGCGGGAAGCTCGCGCACGACGACGCCGGCATCTCGATCAAGCCGATTTCGATCACGGGGACGCGTCGCATAGTCCAGTTCGCCTTCGACTACGCCCGCCGCAACGGCCGCCGCAAGGTGACGGCCGTGCACAAGGCAAACATCATGAAGTTCTCGGACGGGTTGTACCTGCGCGTCGCGCGCGAGGTCGCCGAGGGGAACGACGACATCGAGTTCGACGACCGCATCGTCGACAACATGTGCATGCAGCTCGTACAGAGGCCGGAGGAGTACGACGTGCTGGTCCTGCCGAATCTGTACGGCGACGTCGTCTCCGACCTCTGCGCCGGGATGATCGGCGGGCTCGGGCTTGCGCCCGGCGCGAACTTCGGCGAGGGGATCGCGATCTTCGAGCCGACCCACGGCTCCGCGCCGAAGTACGCAGGCCAGAACAAGGTCAATCCGATGGCACAGATGCTCTCCGGAATGCTGATGCTCCGCCACCTCGACGAGCAGGATGCGGCAGACAGCCTCGAGCAGGCGATCGCCGAGGTGATCCGAGAGGGCAAGAGCGTGACCTACGACATGAAGCCAAGGCGCGACGACCCGACGGCGGTCGGGACGAGCCAGGTGGCGGACGCGATCATCGAAAAGCTCGGGGTGCGCGTATGAGGAGAAAGATCACCGTGGTCGGAGCGGGGATGGTCGGTCGCACCGCGGCCCAGGAAGTGGCTCGCCGGGATTACGCGGACGTCGTCATCGTCGACATCGTCCCGAACCTGGCCAAGGGAATCGCGCTCGACATCAACGAGGCGGGGCCCGTGCTCGGCTACGAGGCGAAGGTCACCGGCTCGGAGGGCTACGAAGAGACGGCCGGCTCGGACGTGATCGTGATCACGGCCGGCGTAGCGCGCAAGCCCGGCATGAGCCGCGACGACCTCGTGACGACGAACGAGAAGATCGTCGGCTCCGTGACCGAGCAGGCGATCGCGCAGTCTCCAGACGCGATCATCGTCGTCGTCTCGAACCCGCTCGACGCCATGTGCCATGTCACGAAGAACGTGTCGGGCTTTCCGAAGGAGCGCGTGTTCGGTCAAGCCGGGATCCTCGACACTGCGCGGTTTCGCACCTTCATCGCGTGGGAGACGCAGTCGTCCGTCAAGGACGTCCAGGCGCTCGTGATGGGCGGCCACGGCGACCAGATGGTCTCCGTCGTCTCCGCGACGACCGTGGGAGGAGTGCCGCTGGCGAGGCTTGTCCCGCCAGATCGGATCGACGAGCTCGTCGAGCGCACCGCGAAGGGCGGCGGCGAGATCGTGGAGCTGCTCGGCACCTCTGCCTGGTACGCACCGGGTGCCGCATCTGCGCAGATGATCAACGCCGTGATGCTCGACGAGAAGCGCGTGCTGCCGTGCACGGCGTACCTCGAGGGGGAGTACGGCATCGACGGCCTCTACATGGGCGTCCCCGTCAAGCTCGGCTCGGGCGGGATCGAGGAGATCGTCGAGCTCGAGCTGAGCGAGGAGGAGCAGGCGATGCTGAACGAATCGGCCGACGCCGTGCGCGAAGTCGTCGGCGTGCTGAGCTCGTAGCGGTGGACCTAGGGCTCAAAGGCCGCACGGCGATCGTGTGCGGCGCGTCGTCTGGCCTGGGTCTTGCCACTGCGGAGGCGCTCGCGGGCGAAGGTGCGAACGTCACCATGTTCGGGCGACGCCGCGAGGTGCTCGTGCGCGAGGCCGAGCGGATCGGCGCCCTTGCCGTCCGAGGGGACGTCACGAACCCTCGTGATCTCGAGTCGGTGGTTCAACGCACGGTCGAAGCGTTCGGCACCATCGACATCCTCGTCTGCAACAGCGGCGGACCTCCGGCAGGGCCGGCGGTCGGCCTGACGGCGGAGGCGGTGGAGGAGGCGGTCGAATTGCTGCTCGTTCCGGCGGTCCGGCTCGTCGAGCTCTGCCTGCCGCATCTCGTGCAGAGCCCGGCCGGCCGCATTCTGGTGTTCACGTCGAGCGCCGTGAAGGAGCCGACCGACAACCTTGCGCTCTCGAATGCGGTGCGGCCGGGCGTGACCGGGTGGGCGAAGTCCCTTGCGCGGGAGCTCGGCCCGCGCGGAGTCACCGTCAACTGCGTCGCGCCCGGTCGGGTCGAGACGGCGCGGCTCGCCCAGCTCTTCCCCGACGGCCCGAGCGAAGCCGACCTGAACGCGATCCCGCTCCGCCGCTGGGGCACGCCGCAGGAGTTCGGAGACGTGGCCTGCTTCCTCGCTTCGGACCGGGCTCGCTACGTCACCGGAACGACCGTCGTGGTCGACGGCGGTCTCACCCGCGGGCTCTTCTGAACGCGCCGTAGGACTCGGCGCGTCTATCCTCGCCCCGTGCTCGCCCGGGCCCTGTCGCCACTGCGCCTTGCGTCGGCGGGGCTCGTCGTGCTCGTCGCCGCGGCGGTCGTGCTGTTCACGCGGGGCAGCGACGAGTACCTCGAGATTCCGGATAAAGCGCACCCGCTCGCAGGACTCGTCAGCGTCGAGGGTGCAAAGACTCCGAACGACGGCGGCGGGATCTACTACGTCGACGTCCTCGTGAAACGCGCTTCGCTGCTCGAATCCCTCGTCCCCGCAGTGAGGCCGGACGGGTCCGACGTCATCCAGAGGCGACAGCTCGTCGAGCCGGGGATCTCCGAGCGGGAGCGGCTCAAGCTCGAGGTGGCCGACATGAAGCTCTCACAGGTCATCGCCTCGACGGTCGCTCTCCGCGCGCTGGGCTACCGGATTCCCGTGCGCCTCGGCGGTCTGCGTGTCGTCGCCGTCACCTCGGACTCGCACGCCGTGGGCCTGCTCAAGCCCAGCGACGTGATCGTCGCAGCAAACGGCAAACCCGTGCGCGGGCGCGAAGACCTGCGCGTCATCCTGGCGCAACACCGCGTCGGAGACGTGGTCCAGATCGGCATTCGGCGCGGCAGCAAGCAGCTGACGCTCGCGGTCCGGACGACGAGCGACAAGAGTAACCCGCAGCGCCCGATCATCGGCGTCCTCCCGACTCAGGCGCTGGTCGTTCACTTCCCGTTCAGCATCCGCTTCAACCTCGGGGAGGTCGGTGGGCCGTCGGCAGGTCTTGCGTTCGCGCTGGAGCTGCTCGAGAAGAGAGGACGCGACGTCGATCACGGGTACAAGGTTGCGGCGACGGGACAGATTCAGCTGGACGGGACCGTGACGAGGATCGGAGGCGTGAAGCAGAAGACGATCGGTGCACGCGAAGCCCGTGTGGACGTCTTCTTGGTCCCGGTCGATGGGGACAACGCGCGCGATGCGAAGCGCTACGCGCACGGCCTTCGAATCATCCCTGTGGAGAGTTTTCAACAGGCGTTGCGAGCGCTGGCAACGTTGCCGCGCAAGGACTAAGAAGACGCTGTTTTCGGCAGAATCGAAACTGCCGGAAAGTGCTCAGTTTTCATCCGCGGCAACCCTTGTGTCCGACCGCGCTCTTCGTAGTATCCCCGATTGGCACTGCGGCCCGACCACTAGGCAGGGGACAAAATGAGCAAGCGAAACCAATTGACCTGCGACGACTGCTACTTCCGTCGCGCCGGGCTCTGCGCCCTACCGACCGACTCTCCGTGTCCCACGTTCCGCCTGCACAGCCGGGGCTCGCTCGTCCCACCTCGGCAGCCTCGCCTCGTTCCGCGGCCGCTCCGCTAGGACACCGTCAGCGGCTGTTCGACGAGTGCTGCCAGGCGCCGCACGCCCTCGCGGATCTCACCCGGCGACACGAAGCTGAACGCAAGCCGTGCGGTGTTCGGCGCGCCGCCGAAGTCCGCGCCCTTGACGAACGTCACGCCCGCCGTGCCTGCGCGCTCGAGCAGCGCTCCCGCATCGGCGTGCCCGGGAAGCTCGAGCCAGACGAAGTAGCCGCCCTCGGGCCGGCTCCAGCGCGCAGCGGGTAGCTCGCGCTCGAGAGCTTCGAGCATCGCGTCGCGGCGGGCGCCCAGAAGCGATCGCACGCGTTCGAGGTTCGGCTCGAGGTTGCCCCGCCGGAGGAACTCGAACACCGTCGCCTGTCCGAGCAGGACCGGCGTGATGTAGGTCGAGACCGCGAGCGTCTCCAGCTCCTGCTCGAGCGCTCCCGGGAGAACGAAGTAGCCGACGCGCAGGCCGGGTGCGATCGTCTTGGAGAAGGACGAGGAGTACGCCACGTGGTCCCCGTCGTCGAGCTCGAACAGCGTCGGCGGCAGTCCTCCCTCGAAGCGGACGAGGCCGTAGGGATCATCCTCGAGCACGAGCAGG
>WNEY01002781.1_pt1 | contig 12949 bp, 16 predicted proteins | sample 5400531 | NCBI WGS metagenome assembly WNEY01 (sample SAMN13153338, study PRJNA577476) | soil metagenome | isolation source: 200 cm saprolite under Douglas fir tree site 1 | place: USA:California | collected 2015-04-18
CTGAGTAGAGCGACCTCCGCAGCCATTCCTGGTCCTAACGCGATCATCACTCCCCAGTCTCCTGACCGCGGATCACCACTACGCACGACTTCCTCCAAAACAAACATGACTGTGGGGGAGGACATATTTCCGTAATTCCGCAATACAGTTCTGGAGAAACGTAAATGGGCATCCGTCATGCCGAAGTGCTTTTGAACGTTGTCGATTACCTTGCGTCCACCCGGATGAACAACCCAGAAGTCGATGCGAGATCTCGAAAGTCCATGACGCCGCAGCAATTGCTGGAGTGCGGTTTCGATCATCGGACCAGCCAGCTGTTGAACCGAGGCTCCCAGCATAATTCGTAGCTTCCCATCGCGATGTTGAAGTCCAACCTCGTGGATATGCTCGGTAGCGATGAAAGTCTCAAAGTCGATAATTAGTGGATAGCTGAGATTGGCTTGCTGCCCGGCGGCAAGCAGGAAGGCTGCGGCGCCATCAGCGCAGATCGCGTTACCGACAACTGTTTCGAGGGTGTTATCGACGTAGTAGCAAGCTGAGCAAATCTCGACGGCTAGCATTAACGCTTGGCGTCCCGGATTTGCGCGCACGAAATCGACCGCCCGCTGCAACGTGGGAGGGGCTCCCGCACATCCAAGGCCGACGATCGACGCTCTCTGCAGGTTGTTGCTGAAACCCATATGCGCGACGAGACGACTACCCACGTCCGGACACACATAGCCAGTGCACGTGCAGACTGCAAGGAAATCTACATCCTGCACCGTAGTTCCGGCTGCCTTCACACAGTTCAAAATCGCGCGGCAACCTGTTTCCATGGCCCCACGCAGATAGCGCTGATTCAGTTGATCGGAGGTCTCCTCGCGATTCGGAGCGCCTTCCAGATAAAAATGACGATAATCAATAGCGCTATTCAGGAAGATCTTCCGAATGCGCTCGCCCTGGTAACCCGCCGCTTGAAAGCTTTGCTCTTGGGTGAGCCTAATCGGTGGGTTCGCTATTCCGATACCTAGAATACGAGGATGGTTCACTGGTCCCCTACCAATTCATGGGAGGCCTCAGTCTTACCCTCGTGATGCGCAGCATCGAATTCCGCCGCGAGTTGAGACTTGAAGCTGCGGCTTGCCTCTTCGAACTGAGCTTTAGCCCGTGCCACGCGTCCCAACAATGCGTGCAGCTGCTTTGGACCCAATACCAGCAATCCGAGCATAATCATGAACAGAATTTCCGTGCCAAAACCCACGACTCACCCCTTGGCCAGGCCTTGGTCGTTGGCAATCGTGGCTGTTGTGCTGTCTGGCTTCTCTTCGTCTTTCATAGCTGCCTTGAAGCCGCGGATGCCCTCTCCGATTCCTTTACCAAGTTCGGGGAGCTTTTTGGGCCCGAACACAAGCAGAGCAATTCCGAAAATAACCAGCAGATGCATGGGTTGAAACAGTCCTTCAAACATATAGGCTCCTTAGGTCCAGTGAGAAAACTTCTAAACCGTGTTAGCAAAAATGGCAGGCGCTGCAACCGGTAACCGGACACAGCGCCCGCCCAGACAGCAGGGGAGAGCTTGCAACAATTAAAAGCCGCGTCGGACCGAATCAGCCTCGACAGCCAGCCGGTCAACCAATCTAAAAAACGCCGGCGACTGACCAAGGAGCAAGAGGTCATCCGTGAAAGCCTTGATCGTCGCGACCGCTCCCCCATTCTGTGTCAAGGTTGGCCGGATCACGGAGCACGGAGGCAGACTCTTGCTGATAAATTCGCATGGTTCTGGCAGGATCAGGTTCGTCTGGTCGAGCTCTGAGTTGCGGGCATTGAGATCCGGAAATGTCAGACCAGTTTCTGGATCAGTGACACCGGCCAAAGGCTGAGCTACCGCATTGCCCGCCTTGTCATGCCAAAGTCCGAAGTGGTCGATCTCAACTCCACCAATGCTTACCAGGATTCGCAGGACTTCAGGGTCGGTCGCCTTGAAGGCCAGCGTAGGATACAGGCTCGCACCCCCCTGCTCGATGAACGCAAAGTGAAATCCCGCTGTGTTTGCGATCGCTTGCATCCGGGCTTGTTGCTTGGTCGCAGGAGGGACCGGTTGAGTCTGGTCGGGAGGCGTGTCGGTGTCGTTTAATGGAATGGCGGGCTGGTTCTCGATGGTGAAAGGTCCCTTGAACTTCACCCCGAAATCAGGATTCTCTGCGCTGCGGTACCGGGTATACCAACTAAGGTCGACGTTGAGCTTCAGCAGGTTTGTCAGCCTTTTGACATCCTTGGCGCCGGTCGCTTTGCTGCTGGGCAGGTTTCGGAACGCATCCAGATCAACCGGCTCTTCTCCCTTGGAAATCAAGTAGGCGTTCAGGAAGGCCGCGTGGCTCAATTCATCGTCGGTGTTATCAGAAATGTATTGAGGCATATCGCCATCAAGGTTGCTGAGCGCGGCCATGTAGGCCGGATTGCCTCCTTGGACTCCTCCCAGTTCGTTGTATTGTTGCCACAGATCTGCCTCTATGAGCTCTACTGCTGCCGCGAACCGCAGGAGCGCAGCATCGCCTTTGGAAAGCGTGCCCCTGCTTCGACTGGCCTGCGCGTTGCCCTCGGCCCCTAACAAGGCACCCGCCGACAGCGTCGCACTGGCAATCCCTAGGCCCTTGAGGAATGAACGTCTCTTGACTACACTCTGCCAGTGATGTTGAACACCTTCTTCTATCGAAGGGTGACTTGCTTCGGGTGAGTATGTCTCGGACACCACCGCAGATGGAGAATTCTTTTCTTTCATGGTTTGCGTTCCAATTCCTTTGCTTATGATTTTGTTCCAGCAATACTGTGCGTTAGACACAACGATCAAACGACAAGATGCGTAAAGGATGTCATTTGATTGTCAACTCTTTCGAAGCTCGCGGTGACAACATCGCTGCGAGGTTTGGAACAGAGAGTGACTTGATAACTGGCACGAGGCGCTCTTATCTTCCTTTTCTTTTGCCTATGCTCTTCTTCCTGCTATATGTGAAACGTAGCTAGTCGACCGTTATTCCTGAATTCCAAGAAATATTTCTCCTGACGAAACAGCCTCTAGCTAGATGCTTCCCTGTCGATCGGTTTGACCTTGGGACTGAGGGTGGGAGCTTTACAACGGCAAGGCGCAGCGCAGGCTAAACGGAACCTGCTCGAGCTCGCGCGTGGAATTAACTAGCCAAGCCACTCCGATACTGATGGCGTAGAGTGCGATCATCGGAGCGGCGAAAAGACACATGTCCAGGATATCGGTGGTGGGTGTAATGATCGCTGCGGCAACAAAAATGACAAGTAAGGAATAGCGCAGATTCCGCGACATCCAGCGAGCCGTCATCATGCGCATCAAAGCCAAAAAGAACACGAGAATTGGCATTTCACAAATCAGCCCAAGACCGATGGTGATTGTCACAAACAGCTTCGTATATTCTCCAATCGTGATCACGGGCTGAACGCGTTGGCCGTAGCCGATTTAGAAGTCCAGGGACGCCGGGTAGACCATCTTGTAGCCAAACAAACCTCCGGCCATGAACAAGCCAACCGTACTCAGTAACAACGGCAGGACATAACGTTTTTCCTTCCGATACAGCCCCGGAGCGATAAACGACCACAATTGATAGAACACAAATGGAGAGGCCGCAAAGAGTCCAGCCACAAACGCCACTTCAAGATAGAGATTAAAGGGCTCAGTTGGGTTTAAATACACCAACCCGCCGCCGATCCCGTGGTGACGCAGCGTCTGTACAATGGGTCGTTGCATTAAACCGAAAATGTGGGTAGCAAACGACCAACACAAGAGAAATCCGACGAGTACCTCGGCGACTGAACAAGTGATTCGTTTCCTCAACTCCTCCAGGTGGGCTAGAAGAGACATCGGGTGCGTGTGTCGCGCCAGCAGGAAAACAGCGATGTCAGACATGGAAAGCCTCTACTGGCCCGCGATCGTTTTGGAAACTATCCCTCTGCATGCCGCCTGGGCCGGTTTCAACAGACATCGGACAATCGTTCACGCGTGCGTTATTGATCAGGTCGAACGAGGATTTCTCTAGGGCCGATAGGAAGTCATTACCGCACGCAAAACAGAACGCTATAACCATCATTGCAGCCAGCCCTGTAAGTCCGTAAATAGTTAGTTCGAGCATTCTTGTCTTCCCATGTATCTTCGCGCTCGTTGACGGTCATCCCGAGTCGACATGGGGTCAAAGATCCCCTCTGGGCCCAGTGCTACCGGAATGGCCCCACATACCATGCGCAGTACGTTCCCACGCCACTGAGCAGGACAATCGTCCACAGCACGAGCTCCGTGCGCATCCACCACTTCCAATGTGTGAAACGCAGCCACTGTGGAAGGACGTTCGTGCCGGCCACGATGACGATATAGAGCCCCAGAAGCTCAGCTGTTATCCCGAAAACCGCGTGTATTGCCGCAGCCTGGTAATACCACTTATGAAGAACCTTAGACAACGCCGGCTTCCCTTGTTGCTGGAACGACGGCCACATCACGAGTCCGATCATCAGCAAATTCAACAGAAGCACCGTCGTCTGGCAAATACCGTGAGCTCTGTAGCGTTTTTGTTTCGCGAGAAGAGCGCCCGCCATCAAGGCTACTCCCATGATGAGCTGCACGACGAGGTTTAGATCTGCCCCGAAGGTGGCGCCGGTCCCGAGAAAGCCCTTCATTGGAATAAAGCCAACGCCACTCATCCGCTCCACCAACAGATTCAGGATTCTCAATTGCCAGCAAACTCTTCCGTCCGAATATCGTCTTCATCTACGCCCCCCTCACTGAGCGTTCGGCGCGCCGCTGCAACCATCGTTGGCGGTCCGGCTATGTAATAGATCGGGCCTCGCAAGACTTTCACGTGTGTGAGAAGCATTTCCGAGCTGATGTGTCCCGTTTCCCCCTTCCAACCTGGGTAATTCTTGGCCGTGCGCGTGTGGATCGGAACAAAGCGGAACCTTGGATCTGCAACGCTCTAACTTCCAGAGCTCATCGATGAACGCGGCATCCTCCAGATAGCGGTTTGCGTAGAACAAGACAATCGGATGGCGAAGCTTCTGTTCTCTTGCGTAAAAGAGCATGCTGAGGAATGGGGCGATCCCGATCCCGCCGGCGAGGAAGACAGCTGGCCTGGCTGTATTGTTATGGAGGCTAAAAGAGCCCATTGGCCCTTCAATCCTCGCCCGACTACCGATCGGCAGGATGGATATGGCCTGCTTGAAAACTGTAGTTCGCATTCGGGTAGTGACTACAAGCTCTTCGTCCAACGGGGAGCTTGCGATGGAGAAGGTATGAGTCAGTCCATGTGACGGCCCAGGCTGAGAACCCGATAGCGTCAGGTCAATATGCTGCCCAGCCTTGAATACAAAATCCTTTGGCTTTTCAAACTGAAACGCCATTGTGCCTTCGGCAACTTCTGTTCGACCTAAGAGGGCGCTTTCGTAGTCAATCATCGCGATCGTCCTTATTATTCGTAGACCCTAGTCCAGAAGAGAAGCCATGCCTTGATCCCGGACGTCAGTCGTTGCCGACCCGAATCCACGAATGCATCGTCTATGGCCGCGCCAGGCTCGGGAAGTTTATGGTCCGAGCATTCGGCTCCAATCAACCGAAGGTATCTTTTTCTCGACATTGATAACGAGCAGGGCCGCACTTTATTCCAGGAATCTCAGAAATTGGAGGAATGCGCATATAAGCACGCAAGCCTTATTTGTACGTAACCTCAGTTCTTCCGCGGTGTCCCCCTGGGCCTAAAACTACTCGCGCAGTTTCTGCTTCCTTGCTGAAGGGCTTGTGGTCGCGACGTAATGCCACTTATGAAGACCCCCGGTAAGGGCCCACCTTGAGTGTGCCCTTACCGGGGCTGTTTTGTTTCACTTAATGGTGATGTTTACAGGGGCGGAATGGCTTAACGAGCCGGACGTACCCGTCACCATCAAGGTGACCTGAGATGCGTGCGTTTGGCCTTTTGAACTGCTACCGCATCCGAGGGCAAACATTGAGATGAGAAGCAGCAAACCCAGTACGCTCGTCCACAGAATGCTCTTGCATGTAAGCGGTTTCCGTTTGCGAGTCGTGAGAACGGTGCCGAACAGCCCCAGACCAGGCAGCAGGGCCGCCATGCCGGGCAAGCTGTAGCCGCTGCTCGGCGGGGTCGAGGCGGCAGAGATGGTCAAGGTGGAGAATGACGTGCTCGACCCGGGAGAGATTGTCGTAGGATTGAAAGCACAGGTCAGACCAGCGAGCGCAGCACAGGAAAGCGTAATCTGACCGGTGAATCCTCCTACCGCGCTGGCGCTGATCATGTCGTTAGCCGAACCGCCCGGCGCGACGGTTACACTTTGGGCTGAGAGACTCAGAGAAAAACCTGGGCTGCTGACCGCGGCCGCAGGGACAACGCTAGCGAAGACACTGGTTGTGCTGCCTCCAGCCGGGAAATTGGGTTGGTTGCCGCCTCCAGCCGTGAGATAAAGAGTGTTTGGATCACCAGAGGGACCGCCTCCGCCAAAAACCATATCCCACAAGCCGGGATTCACCAGCACCTTATTCGAAGAGTCGGTGAGCTGACCGAGAAACTTCCCAGTCGTGTCGAACGCGTTGATGGTGCCATCCCCAAAGTTGCCCACAAGGATTGCGTTCGGGAACGTTCCGAATGTGGCCGGAGTTGCCGCCACGCCCCAAGGCGCGTCGAGCATGCCGCCGGAAGCGAAGGTCTTCACAAAATTGCCGTTTATATCGAAGATATCCACCTGCCCCAGGCCAGCGCCGGGCTTTGCATCGTGCTTGGCTGCATCCTGCATGGCATAGGCGATGTAGATCTGGTTACCGATGATGTGGATGCCATGGGGAGCCAAACCCGCGGGAAGTGTTGGATCGGTGAACGTACCGCTCAACGAAGTGAGGTTGAAGTTGCGATCGAAGACGTCGACCTTGCCGCTATTGAAGTTCGCTGCCAAAAGGGAGGTGCTGTTGAGCAAGGTGAGACCTTTGTAAACCGCGCCACTGGCGGAGTTATCGAAGGCCACTGTTGCCGTGTTGCTGGCGCCGGTCCAGTTAGCGACGATGCCGTCTTCGGTGGCAAAAATGAACTGTCCCCCGCCGAAGGAGGAGCCGTTGCCGTTTGACACGGTTCCCGTGGGACAGCCAGGGCTACAATTACCGTTTGGATTGTGTGCGGCCCCGGGTATGGTCACTACTAGTGCAGTATCCTTGTTGCCCTGCGCGTCATAGAGCGTGGAGGTGCCGCTGTTGTTGTTAGCAATCCAGAAATCCTGTCCGGGAAGAACGGAGATGCCCCAAGGATTCATAAGTTGAGTATCTGTAGTATTGGCTACGCCGGCAGCATTGGAGACCAGGTCGGTCTGGGAATAGCCAGCCTGCTGGGCCCACAGCCCCGCAGGAATAGCTGACGTCATGAGTAGTGCGAATAACAAGAGTGGCTTTTTCAAGTTGTCCTCCATATCATGATTTGTACGACGCTGAACCCGGCTCATTTCCTTCACCGCCGCGAAGCCTGGTTGCAGGATGAGAGGTGTTCAGGCCTAGATGGATGTACTTCCAGGTCCTAATCTCCCTGCCATAGGGAACCGACGTTGTACTCGCCTTAGTTAGTTTCAGAGGAAGATCCGGAGCCGTCATCCTTCATCTGGGCTACCTTGGTCATAGCTCGTGGTGTCCTGATGGAATAGATGCCCGCCAGGGTCTCAACCTTACTCAGAAAGTACTTGTCCCCTATATGCTCAAAGCTACGCTCTGCGTGGTCAGCAGGAGCTCCATCGAAAACCATAGGGAGCAGAAACACGCTATTGTCGCAGTTGCGGATGGCTAAGGCTCGACTTACCTCAGGAGAGACACGACTAAGGCTGTATGTGCCTGCGGGAAGCGTGTCACCTCCGGCTACAAATTCGAACGGGATATTCACAGCGATCTTGTCCGCGTCTTGCGCACGGGCACTAATGCCCAACCCAAGCAGGCAAGTCAGAGTAAATACAACGGTTAAATACGATTTCTTCATGATTTCTCCATGTTGACATGTTTTGAAGTTCATTATTGATAACTGCGCGCGGGAGACTAGTTTCCACAAGTGTCTTCTGAGTCTCGGTTGTCAAATGCTTATCACAGCGTATGTGGGGTTAGACGCAGGGACCAACCGCGGAGATGCGGACGGGATGTCAACTGATTGTCAAATCCTCGGCGAGCCGGTCTCGAAAACACGGGTAGCAACCTAACTGCGAGTTGACTGGTAAAGCAGATTGCGTAGGTCTGAGATATCGAGGGAAGCAGACACTGGCTAAAACGCCGAGTAGTGTGTGGGGAGGCGGACAGGACATCACTCGGTCCGACTCCGTTCGGGAATCGGCGTCCTCGCTGATGCCTGTCCGTTGCTGTGGGAGAGGTCTGAGACCTTCTACTCGGCAATAACGATTCCCCCCATCTTGGGATGAAGTTTGCAGAGATACTGGAAGTGGCCAGGCTCCATGAACCTATGTCTTGCCATTGGACTTAGACTTGTCCGAGATAACTGGCCTGCGCCGTGCAGCCACTCCTAGACGCGGCCCGCTTGCGACCTCAGTTCCTCGGCGGTGTTTCCTGCTGGGCTTAATTCGACTCGCGCCGATTCCGTTTCCTTGCTGAAGTACCTGTTCAGGCGTTCACGAAGCTGCAGCCGACCTCTCCATAGCCGCGCCTTCACCGCGGTGTGACTCAGGTTCAGCACTTCTGCTGTCTGAGTCGTCGAAAGGCCTTCAATATCCCGCAGCACGAAGACTGCTCGCAAGACCGGCCGCAGTTCTTTTAGGGCCTTAATTAGGATGTTTCGTAATTCAGACGCCCGGTAGAGTTGCTCAGGATCGGGAGCCCAATCGGTGACCTCTATTGGAAGTATGTCTTCATCGGCCTGAAAACCCTCGTCCAGGGACACCTCTCTTACGGCGCGTTGCTTTCGCAGCTTCATCAGCGACTGGTTCAGAGTGATGCGAATCAGCCACGTTGAGAATTGGGAGTCCTCTCGGAATTCGGCCATGTTTTGGTAGGCCTTTAAGAAGGCCTCCTGAACCGCGTCTTGCGAATCTTCTCTGTTATGTGTGACGCATTGAGCGATTCGGAGAAGTTTGCGATCGTATCTCTTCACGAGTTGCTCGAAAGCGGCAACATCCCCGTCCTTGGTAGCGTGGACAAGATCCAGGTCATCGCTTGCCACTGTCCTCGCTGCGAATTGTGCCGAGTCTGCAGTCATATTCGTTCAAGGCACTTTGGAGAACAACAGCCTTCTGGCAGGAATTGATCCTGCCGGGAACGGAAAGTCGTTCCCGTTGCTATGCTAGCTTAGCTAGAAGTCGGAGTCTCACTGCACCACGACCTTGCCGGTCATCTTGGGGTGGACCGAGCAGTAGTAGGGATATGTTCCCGCCTTGGCAAAAGTGTAGGAGAACTTTTCGTCCGTATCCCGTACCTTGGACTTGAACACGCCGTCGGCGCTGACCACGGTATGGGGAATATCATCACGGTTGGTCCAGGTAACGGTCGTGCCCACGGGTACGGTTAGAGTCTCCGGCCCGAAACTGAAATTATCGATTTTCACCTCCGCGTTTGCTGCTGAGGGCTGGTTATTCGCCGTGACGCTTGGTGATCCCGCGAACAGCAGCAGCATCGCAATCATTGCCGGCGTCGCCAAACTCGCAATCCACAGATTTTTCCTCGTCATTTTAATGTTTCCTTTCTAGGTTTTATTTTCTTGTTCAATCTTCCTTGTTTGGACCGGTTTGTTTGGACTGGGTCCTTGGCGGTCTGCCCAAGGATTGAGTCAACTACCGCCAGGGCCGTCGTCATTTCCCTGAAGCCGAAGATCCCGAGTCCCCAAGTGGCGAATCGACGACTGCGAGGCTGCGACCGCTGACCACATAGTTCACATCGGTAATACCCAAAACCTGCCGCAACTGGTCGGCTGGCACCTTCATCGGTCCGGCTGAGGGAGCTGTTCCTGGCGCGGGCTGAGGGAACGCAGTCGACATTGCGGTGTGGAACGAAACCTTGCCTTCGATCTTCTGCATGATCTGGTGAATATGGCCGTTTAACACAGTCACAGAACCGAAATGCTTGACGTAAGACAAGGCTTGTTCGCTGTCGTCGGTTCCCCAGCCCCAATCTGGATAGATGGTCCACAGCGGAATGTGTGCAAAAAGCACGATTGGAGTGCTGGCAGAGCGGCCTTTGAGGTCGTCCTCAAGCCATTCCAGCTGTTCGTGACCGAGCGATCCCATGCCTCCAGCCTTCAAATTGGCAACATTTACGAGACCGACGAAATGGACACCCTTCTGATCGAAGCTGTACCACCCAGTGCCCTTTGTACCTTTCCCATAGCGCTGGAGATATTGCTCGCCGTTGTCGGTTAACATGTCGTGCTCACCCGGCACAAAGTAGATCTGTTTCGCGGATGCTCCTTTTAATACCTGGTCCAGAGCATCGAACTCACTCGGCTTCGAGAGCTGACTCAGATCACCGGTGTGAATGATGAAATCCGGTTTGTGGGACATCGCGTTGATCTTGTTGATTGCCGTCTGCAGCGTAGCGGTAACATCCGGGTTGGCCGGCTTGTTAAAGCCGATGTGGCTATCGCTGATCTGCACAAAGCTGAAGTCCCCACTTTTGCCGGTACTTCGATCAGCGGTTTTGGCGAAAGCCCGAGACACCGGAATACCGCCACTCAGGGTCCAGACCAGGCCTGTACCCGCCCATGCCATGCACTTCAGGAACCCGCGACGATCAACGCCGTCGTTGTTGAGGTCTTGCAACGTCTGATCGATAAGATCTTGCTTTTTGTCAGGCATTTGTCCTCCGTGGTTTGTAACGTTCTGAGCTGATAACTGGCACGAGGCACTTTTATTCCACTGAGTTATTCCGCCGGCTAAACTCTTCTGGCATAGCGGACAGGAGTGTCTCTGGCGGGGACAAAAGCGGGTCAGCCCAGTTTAAGTAATTGGGGTCGAAGGAGCAGCCGGCATGATCCAACATTGAATGACGCGTCGCAGGGAGATACATTTGGGCAGCCCAGCAGGACAGGATCGGTTTCCAAGGAACCGGGAGTTTGGCCGCTTAAGCCACCGAGAACCTCCTCGGTTTCCTCAGCGATTCGTGCTGAGTTCTAGCCAGGCGTGTTTACGCCGCTTAGAAAGCCGCCCAAGTACCCCGTCAAGGCGACAAGACCGACGCCCACAAACTCAACCGCCAGACGGTAGCTCGGCAAGACTTCTTCGCGCCGCCGCGCGCGGAAATGCACCCACCAGGCCAGGCAGACCATCACGCTTGAGACACACGCAAGTACCAGGTGCAGTAATAGGATGCCCTTCAGTTTCTGACCATCGAGTTGGAACTGCCACGCGACAATACCCGTCGCGAGAACCGGAAGCGTTGAAATCGCCGCCACCAACAGGTTGTAGTAGGCTGTATCCGCCAAGCCGCTGCGCTTCGTCCATTGCGCGATAGCGTCGAACGCCACTGCCGTGATGAAAAGTGCGATCGGAAAGTGAATCAGCACAACATGTTGTGCGTGCTTCGCCAGCAATGCGGTCTTAACATCGAAAGGATTTACCATCGCGTCATCCTTCCGTCGCCATTCATGGCATAAATAAAATTCCGCTCGTCTTGAAGCCACTTCACCACTCCCGAGAACTTTTGCATTACCCGAGGAACAGCTGGATTTGACAAATCCCAAAGTACAAGGTCGTCCTTGGAGGTGCTGCCGCGCATCGGGAGGGTCCCGGTTTCGGCAATGACCGCTAAATCACCGGTCACGTTCATCATGCTCGACACAGCTGGATCCGGCCATGGGACTACTCCAATGGCTTTCGGCTGAGCGGGCTTGCTGATATCGATAATCGAGATGCCTTGATCTTTTGAGTGCTGCACATCGAGATAGTATTTGTCATTTACTCTTTTCTGAATTGACATGTCGGCAGCCGATAGTCCAGTGAACGAAATGTGTGCGACCACACCAGCCTGGCCGTCGGTCGTTTTGAGTCTGTGATCCTTGGCCGATGCTCGACCAGACACCAGCAACACGGTGGTAAGAACTGCCGAGGCCGCCGAGTTGAATCTAACGAATCTGCTTCTTCTATTGTCCACAATCCCCTCCCTGCAAAATGCGCCTCACCGTAGATAACGGATCTTCTGATCTTTTATTCCACTTCGATCACATAGATTGTGGAGCGGTACGATAAATTAATTTCATTTCAACGAAATATTGAGCAGAGAAGATTGTTCTCATGGGCTAATCGGGATTATGCAAGGTTTATGGGGTTCATGCGAAGCCGTTGCCGTAATTGCGGTATTTCCATTCGCTCAGCCTGCATTTAATTTTCCGAAACAAATTGTTTTCTTGAAGAATAAATCAACGACTCCGATGTTTTACTATGTGCACGTGTCAGGAGCGGACCTTCAACTCGACTCGTTCGAAGAACTGGCCATGCCGCTCTTCGATCACTTGTACAACTTCGCTCACTGGCTCACACAGAATCGCGAAGAAGCCGAAGACTTAGTTCAGGAGACCTATGCTAAGGCTCTGAAAGGTCCGGGCGAGCCAGTTCCTACAAATGCTTGCCAAGGAACAAAGGGCTCTCTTCGTACACTGGGATATCGGTATGAACGGAGTGTTTGCTTGATGGGAGCCTGATGCGCCGAGAGGTTCATGTCCGGTTCAGCGAGAGGCTCGCGGTGACATTCCGTGGGCCTACTCTCCCGCTGTACTGCACTCGCAATCGGAAAGGCAACTTTCGGGTTGGGCTGCGTACGGAAAAGTCACGACTGCGGCGCGCGCTGATGCGCTTGCAGGACCAGATGCGACGAATCCGGCACTTGTCGATGCGGGAGCAAACCGACTGCCTCAATCAAATGCTCCGCGGTCACTATGCGTACTACGGCATTGCTGGGAACATACGGGCATTGCAACGGGTCCATCGGGCC
>WNEY01009325.1_pt1 | contig 12947 bp, 9 predicted proteins | sample 5400531 | NCBI WGS metagenome assembly WNEY01 (sample SAMN13153338, study PRJNA577476) | soil metagenome | isolation source: 200 cm saprolite under Douglas fir tree site 1 | place: USA:California | collected 2015-04-18
TCTGAAAGCAGGAGCACATCTTTCCCGAGTTTCTGAGCTACAGTGTTGGCAAGGTCAAGACCAATCACTGTATTGATAGAAGCCACTGTGCCTAGACTCATAAGCTGCATCAACACATCTTTAGTTTTAAGCTGCAACGCTTCAGCGAGATCCTTAACTGTGAGAGCTTCTGGAAGACGTATTATTGTACTGGTCGATTCTAATGGAGGAGTAGGAGGCAAAAGCTCTACAGGAGGTGGCGTAGGCTGAGTAAGCGTGGACGAGGGCATCGTAGGGCTTTCTGTTGGAGAAGGACTTGTCACGACAGTGGCTGCCTGGGGACGATAGAGGTCGAGCACGAGCCCTGCAGTTTCTTCGTCCATGGTACTCATGTGACTCTTGACCTCAATACCTTGATTTCGTAACTCCTCAATAAGGTTTTTGCTTGAAATGCCTAAATCCCGCGCTAATTCATAGACTCTCACACCTGCCATGCAACATCCTCCGCACAAAAACTGTAGGCATATCCAAATAGAGAACGTTAGTTAGGACAAAGTTCATTGCACTTCAAGGCCTATTGTCAGCCGTTTGCAATCTTTCGAGTGAGGTTAGCCTGGCAAGCAGGAGTTTAAGAAAATGCGATGCTGTAAGTCCAACAGCACTCCGGCTGGGCTTGCCGATGATGTGGCCTAGCTCCTCTTTCGTAAAGAGGGTCACATACGGCACACCGTGTTGTGTACACCAAGAACGGTATTCCTCAGCTCGTCCGGTCGCAATGTCCTCTGCCAAGATCAGGTACAACACACGTGCCTGAACAAAGGCTTGCCGTAGCAGCACATAGCCAGAAACAATGGCACCAGCCTTTTGCCCAAGACTCAGACAGGTTCTGAGACGCTTGTACAGCAACCTCCTGACTTCCTGATACACTGTATCAAGATCTGGCACCATCACAGGGCGCTTCAGTGCAAGAGCCAGCTTGGCAGGTTTGAGGGCTTTTCGCAAGCATATGACATCACAACAAACGTACATTCCTCGCCCTGGAGCGTGTCCTGAAGCATCCAAAATGACTTCCCCTTGTGGGGTGCACGCAAAGCGCAGTAAGTCATGAGCTTCCCGCTGCGCTCTGCATCCTATGCAGGTACGCTCGGCGCGATGACGAGCAAGGGCATACCCCTGCTCCTTCTGGTGTTGCTGACCAACGTTTGTCTCGGCCATGGACAGATCACGATACCGTAAGGCTACGAGGGCGAACCCTCTAAGATAGAGATGTCATCGCGTGGCGTAGGGGCATCCGTCACTACGCTTTCCACCGCGGCCCCCTCCTCTCTTGGCGCGCTTAGCGGGCTTGAGGTTGGAGAAGGCATGTCCGCCACACTCCGCTTGGGGGTATGAAAAACTTGTTCGGCGCGACGCAATGCTTCCTTCCGCTCGCTATCTGAATCCACTTCACCTTCACTTTTGATGTCGATTTTCCAATGGGTCAGCTTCGCTGCTAAGCGTACATTTTGGCCGCGCTTCCCAATTGCTAACGACAGCTGATCGTCGGGAACAATCACTTGCATTGTTTTGTCCGCCTCATTGACGGAGACACGTGAGACTCTTGCTGGACTGAGGGCGTTGCGGACATATTGGACTTGGTCATCTGTCCATTGGATGATATCAATTTTTTCGCCGCGCAGCTCTTGGACGACAGACTGTACGCGCATGCCCTTGAGCCCTACACACGCACCAATAGGATCGACGTCTTTGTCGTGGGAGACCACGGCGATCTTGGCACGACCGCTCGAATCACGTACTGCGCCCTTGATTTCGACAATTCCCTCGTAGATTTCAGGCACCTCCATTTCGAAGAGACGCATAAGGAATCCCGGATGCGTACGTGATAGAATGACTTGCGGCCCGCTCGAGGCGCGCTTCACCTCAGTAATATAGGCTCGAATACGATCGCTACGCTTGAACGCCTCGCGAAAAGATTGCTCACGGCGTGGCAACAACCCTTCAGTCTTGCCCAGATCGACAATCAGGTTCCCTTCACGCTCGATACGCGCCACTAAGCCATTCACCAATTCACCTTGGCGGTCTTTAAAGTCTCTATAGACCATATCACGTTCAGCCTCACGCACTTTCTGAATAATGACTTGTTTCGCGGTCTGGGCAGCGATACGGCCAAAATCATCAATGTCATGTTGAACTTCAATCATGCTCCCTACGATTGCATCAGGGCACATATCCTGGGCCTCTTCTAAACTGATTTCGAGGCTATCATCAACAATATCGTCCTCATCCCGAACCGTTTTCAAAGAAAAAAGCGTAACGGCACCCGTGACTTCGTCGAGACGTGCATTGATATTGTCAACAGTGCCAAAACGTTTGCGCGCTGCTGAGAGGACGGCGGAGAGCACCGCATCAATCACTACAGACTTCTCCACACCCTTTTCGCGACTAATCTGTTCGATAAGATGCAGCAGTTCTTGATTCACCTACGGCATACTCCTCTCGTCCTAGCATGCACTAGGTCTAGAGCCTTGAGCAAGCACTCTGATACTATTTGAACTCCAGTTCAACAACCCCATAATTAATCTGGGGAAGCGGAATGGTGAGTGGTGTATCGGGAGGGAGGTGCAGGACAAGATGGGACACAGTCACCGCAGCCACTCTTCCTGTTTGTTGGACCTGACCCATATGGGGGGAGTTGAGGAACACCGTCACCATACGCTGACGTTGGCGCTGAAAATCACGAGCCGTACGTAGAGGCCTATCCAGCCCTGGCGATGAGACCTCCAGTACATAGGAAGTAGCAATGAGATCTTCTGCCTCGAATGCCTGTCCTATGTCGCGGCTCAGCCTCTGGCAATCTTCGAGTGATATCCCTCCTTCAGCATCAGCAAACACCCGTACAAGCCATTGCCCTTTGCGTTGCTGTAGCTGCAGCTCAACCAATTCAAAACCCTGCGTCTGCAGCAAGGGCTCAACTATCTCCGCAATACTTTGCCGTATCGTCTCACGGTACATGGTCATCTGGCAAGAAGGAAAAAAAAAGTGGGCTCTATGCCCACTCAAGTAGTGGATATTTGAGCCTAAGTATGACAAAGGCGGTACATAATTGCAAGGGGGTGTTTGCCCCTTGCAACTGAACCAGGAGGACGACCATGGCAAAAATTCAGGTAGAGAAAGCAGAGATGCAGCAGCGGCGTTTAAGGAAATAAGCGATGGAGAACCTCATTGTAGAACATTCTCACATCGTTTGAGAGAGCTAGCAACATTAAGGCTGCTAGGACAAGTAAACCAGCCCGCTGAGCCATCTCGCGCACACGCACACTGAGAGGTTTGCCAAGAACAATTTCAAACATAAAGAAGAGTAAATGGCCACCATCAAGGACAGGGATAGGGAGGAGATTGAGTACCGCCAGATTGATACTAATGCCTGCTGCGAAAAAAACGACATTACGCCACCCTTGGTCGGCTTGACGGCCAATCTCGCGGGCAATGCCTAAGGGACCGGCAAGACTTTCTTTCAGAGGAATGGCTCCAGAAAGGATCTTGCCGAAACCTGTAATCGTCAAAGTTGTAATCCGCCATGTCCATGCAAAACCCTGTCCGAGTGCTGTGAGAGGGTCGCTACGCTGCATGCGACGCTCCTCCCCAGGCCGCAATTCCACGCCAATCCGCCATTCCCGAGTATCCGCCTCCTTGCGTGGGGTCAAGGGCACGGTAAGCACCTGTCCAGCACGGTCCAATTGCATGTGTAGGGTATGCCCCTCACTGGCCATAATGTAGGCTTTCAGCTCATCAATGCGCTCAATGGGTCTGCCATCAACAGCCATAACCGTATCGTCGGTTTGCAAGCCCGCCTGCGCTGCGGCAGATCCTTCAAAGATCTTGCCCAAGCGTACAGATTTCTCAACCGGCACGCCCATCGTATGGATAAAAGCAATAAGCACAACGGCAAAAAGCAGATTGAAACCGGGGCCTGCTGCCACGATGGGAATACGCTTCCATACTGACTGATGCAAGAAAGAGCCCCTCGTGTCACCCAGGGTTTCATCGAGCTGCTCGCCATACATCTTGACATACCCACCAAGGGGCACGAGTGCAAGCCGATATTCGGTGCCGCGCCATAGTTTACGCCACAGGGGCGGACCGAAACCAATGGAAAAACGCTCAACACGTACTCCAGATTTTTTGGCAACAATGAAATGGCCAAATTCATGCACCACAATAAGCGCGCCAAGGACAACCGCAAAATAGACCAGGGTATTGAAAAAGGCTGCGATAGCTAATTGCAAAATCCATCCTCCACCTGCGAGAACGCGACTGTCTCGTGCGTCATCGCCACTACTTGTTCCGTCCTGTAAAATCCGTTGGTGTCAGTGTTTCTGTTCCTGGGGGTAGGACTAACTCGAACGTCTTGGCTGGCAACGCTGCAGGCGTCTCTAGCGCGGAGAGACGAATTTCCGTCAAGTTTCCGATACTATCATGGATAAGCAGTTTTTCCACGAAATAACTTTGCGTATTCACCGCGATATGCAGCTCTGAGAAGCCCGCTTGGCTCGATCGAGGCATTAAGAGAAGGTATGCTAACTGGGGCTCAGGGCTGGACAAAGAGGTCACCTCAAAGGTCTCGCGCAGCTTCCCAATGCCGGCTAAAAAAAGCAAAGCCACATTTGTACGATTATTTTCGTCGACCGTGCTCTGCAGCAGTTGGTGCCGCTTGGGTGTGTAGATGCGCAGAGTCGTCCCATCGTAGAGGATCGTCTGTGCATCTGGTTGCGTATATTCCCACCGTATGGAATGGGGTTTCTCAATATAGACACGACCAGAAGAGGTCTGCTGACGATTGAGCGACGTTAAGGTCGCAATTTGGTCAAACCTAGCGGTCAAGGCGCTGGTGCGCTCATAGGTTTGTTGTATTTTATCAAGCAAGGTGTCGAGATCAGGGGTCTGGCCAGAGCTAGAAACACTCGTTATGCACAGCCACACCAGAGTAAGACATCCTAAGCGAAGAAACAGATACTTCTTCCCCACAAAACCTCCAAAAGAGCCTACACACAAACGTTACCCTTAAGGATGCTTTAACATCCTCTGGGATGTGGCATCACGGCACGTAGTTGCTTCACCAAGGCCACATTTTCGGTATGACCCGTCATATTCGCGTGCACATGCCCACGCACCATTCTGCCTAATAAATAAAAGTCCCCAATGATATCGAGAATTTTGTGCCGGACACATTCATCAGGGAAACGGAGCGGCGTACTATTGATAATTTTTTCCTCGCCGATGAGCACAACATTCAAAGGTGCGAGCCGGGGCAATTTCACGGCGATAGCTGGTACTGTCTATATGCTCATACGAGAATTCTTGGACCCCCAGGGGCGGTGGATAGTCTAACCGATATGTCACCCGAAATCCATCATATGGCTCCACGAGGATAAACTTTGCGTCTGTCCTCACCTGTCCTACAGCGTAACACCGGTCCACGATAAATTCTTCCATAATCGCATCCTGCTCTGCAATGCCGGCCTCTTCAATAAGATGACAGAAGGCATCGGCGGAGCCGTCCATGATAGGTACCTCATCACTAATCTTAATGAGGACATTGGTGATACGATACGCATGCAGGGCCGACATGAGGTGTTCAACGGTGCGCGCTGTAAGACAACCCTGCTTCAGGCTCGTACAGAAATCGGTTGATTCAATGAAGTCGACCGAAGCGGGCATGGTGTGTCCTGTAGTGATATTTCTGAAAAGAATCCCCCTGTGAGGTGGCATAGGGGAAAGAATCAGGCCTGTTTTGAGGCCGGATTGGAGCCCCTGGCCATACAGGACCACACTGCGACATAGCGTACGTTGCCGAAAGTGACTGAATGCCTGCTCGGGAGCGGTGTCACGCCACCAATCATGAGTGGGTGACGGAGATATTGGGTGAGCTTCCTGGCAGCCTGTCAGGCTAAGCTGGGGAGAATCAGGAGGTAAGACAGCAACCTGAGATAACACTGGCTCCTGCACATCCACTTTGTGTTGCCGTTCGCGGTATTCGAAAGCACGCTTGATGACTGCGAGTACCCCATACAGCGAAAGGGGCTTTTCAAGATAGTCGAAGGCCCCCAGCTTCGTCATGTGCACCGCCGTGGCAATGTTCCCATGCCCTGACATAACAATGACTTCAACATCGGCGTGCCTAGCCTGCAAAGCTTGTAAGATTTCGACACCATCCATGCCTGGTAACCATAGGTCAAGCAAGATCACGGCGGGCGCAACAGTGCGAACAAGTGTCAGAGCCTCTCTACCGTCCGCGGTAGAAGACACGTTGAAGCCTTCATCACACAGGAAGCCACTCAAGGACTTCACGAGGGCCTCATCGTCATCCACAATCAAGATCCGACCTTTTCCCATGGGTCTCTCTTTCTGCAATCACTGTGTCTGCGGTATATGGATCGCCTGGGGCTGCTTCAGGGGAAGCTCAATGTGAAAAATTGCCCCTAAGGTAGCGTCTGCTGTCACCAGTACTATGGAGCCATGACTGTGATATCGCGCAAAGGACATCAATGACAAAAACGTATGAGAGGGATGTTGTGGTAGCCTATTTTTTGACATATTGGTCAATACTATAAGCGACTTGTGGTAAAAGGCAAGAAAATTCCTTGACGGGCAGCCGATAGATGTGTTGGAAAGGCGATTGGTGGTTAAGGAAGGCGCCGAGCTCGTTGCTGTAACTCGACAAGTATGGCCGTCGCCTCATGCGGGGAAAGGTGATCGATCTCTAAAGAGCGTAGAGCTTGCAGTAGTTGGGTTGTCGGGGACTCGAAGAGTGACAATTGACTGCCAGCGTGGGGAGGGGACTGCTGCGTCGCTCGACGTTTCCCAGAGGCTACGCTTGCCAGAGAGGCGGAAGATTCAAAGCGTGTGAGTAACTGTTGGGCGCGTTGTAGGACAAGGGCTGGAAGTCCCGCTAAACGTGCGACTTGAACTCCATAGCTCCGATCAGCGCTGCCAGGGAGGATACGCCGTAAAAAAACGACCTTATCAGCGTGTTCTTGCACCGCAGCGCTGTAATTATGGACGCGGGCAAGAGAGGTGGCTAACGCCGTCAACTCGTGATAATGCGTAGCAAAGAGCGTACGCGGGCGCAGATCACCATAGTCATGCAGATACTCGACGACGGCCCAGGCGATACTGATACCGTCATAGGTACTGGTACCACGGCCAATTTCATCTAACAAGACGAGACTCCGGGCACTGACATTGTGCAGGATATTTGCTGTTTCAGTCATTTCGACCATAAAGGTACTCTGCCCTTTGCCGAGCATGTCTTGCGCCCCGACCCGCGTAAACACCTGATCGACTAACCCGATCCGGGCCGTGCGCACTGGCACAAAACTGCCGAGTTGGGCGAGAATCACGATGAGGGCAACTTGCCGCATGTATGTCGATTTCCCAGCCATATTGGGCCCAGTCAGCAGCAGAATCTGGCGCCGCTCACGATCCAAGAGCGTGTCATTGGGCACAAATCGTTCTTCCTGAGCCATAGCTTCCAACACGGGATGACGACCCTCGGTGATGGCCAGGATATTGCTGTCATCGAGCGTGGGGCGACTGTACTGCCGTGTCACCGCGACCTCTGCAAGGGCTGCCAGCACATCGAGCTCACTGAGCATCTGCGCCATGCGTTGGAAACGATGGGCGTGTTGGGCAAGTTGCTGATGGAGAGTTTCATAGAGCTGACGCTCCAGCGCACGCGCCTCCTCTGCGGCCCGTAGCATATGGACTTCGCGGTCTTTCAAGGCTGGAGTAATGAAGCGCTCAGCGTGAGCCAGGGTTTGTTTGCGGAGATACTCCGCTGGCACCTGGGACAGGTGGGCTTTACGGACCTCGATATAGTAGCCAAAAACTTTGTTAAACCCGATCCGCAGCGAAGCAATGCTGGTACGCTGACGTTCTTGTGCCTCGAAATGGTTTAACCAGGCTGTTCCCGAGGCCCCGTGCTCGCGTAGCGCGTCCAGTTCTGGATGGTAACCGGGGCGTATGACGTGACCATCACGCAGTGTCGCTGGCGGATCATCCACGATGGCCTGAGCAATCAAGGTGTCCAGGTCGTCAAGGGGGTCCCACTGGGCTGCTAGGGTGGTAAATACATGACTGCTGCACGCACGCAACTCGAGCGCGATGGTTGGTAGTCGGCTCAGAGAGCGGCGCAAAGCGCTAAGCTCACGTGGGGTCACTGTGCCAAGTGCCAGGCGGCTGAGCGTGCGTTCAAAATCGACGAGTGTGTCCAGGGCCTGCCGTAAGCGTGCCCGCCTGGCGGAGTGCTCAACCAATTCGGCGACGGCTTCCTGGCGTTCCTGGAGGGGTTTGAGTCGACATAATGGCTGCGACAGCCATTGCCGGAGGAGGCGTCCACCCATGGCCGTCACCGTGCAGTCGATGACCGCCAGGAGAGAGCCGGCGCGTCCCTGTGACATAGGCGAAGTGGTGAGTTCAAGGTGCCGTCGGGTAGTCTCATCGAGCACCATAAAGTCGCCTGTGCTATAGAGACGCAGGCCATTGAGGTGCACCATGGTATTATGCTGCGTCTCGTGTACATAGGCGACCAAGGCACCAGCTGCAGCGACAGCCAGTGGCTGTCCCTCACATCCGAAGCCATCCAGCGTGTGCACAGCAAATTGCTGGAGCAAGGTGCGGTACGCGCGCTCTGGATGGAAATAATGTGCAGCCCACGGCTGCACGGTCGTGGGGAAAGCAGGTGATGCAGCCTGGAGCATATCGAGAGGCACCTCTAGGGGCTCTGGGATGAGCACTTCGCGTGGTTGCACACGGGTATATTCACGGTGCAAGGCTTGTTGCCAATCAGGACTGTCCCAGACTGTGACCGCGAAGGTCCCTGTAGAAACGTCGACATAGGCAAAGGCAACCCCGCCCGGAGTGACAGCGATGCTGGCGAGAAAATTATGTTCTTTGGGGGCTAAAATCGTGCCGCTGACGACAGTGCCTGGCGTAATAACACGCACGATATCGCGTTTCACCAAGCCCTCAGCCTGGCTCGGATCCTCGAGCTGCTCAGCAATCGCCACCTTGAAGCCTTGCTGTAAAAGCCGATCAATATAGCTCTCAGCACTATGGATAGGCACGCCGCACATCGGTATAGGGTCATCTTGCTGCTTATTCCGGGCGGTGAGGGCAATGTTCAGCGCCTTGGATGCCACCACAGCATCGTCTTGGAACAGCTCGTAAAAATCGCCCATGCGAAAGAAGAGCAGTGCCTCTCCAGCTTTGTCCTTCAGGCGCTGATATTGCTCCATCATCGGCGTGGCGTTGGCAAAAGGAGAAGCCACAGAGGACGTGGATACAGAGATGGATGTGACTTTGGGCATGACCATAGTGTCTCTCACTTGCGGCCTCGTGGCACAGTTATACCCGCAGGTGTGCGAGCACTTCCTGTTCGAGAGCTTCCATGCGACGACGTTGAGCCGCTGAGCCTTCGTGCTCGTAGCCTAAGAGATGGAGAATCCCGTGGAGCAGCAGGTAGACAACCCGTTCTTCAAGTGATTGGTTGAGGTCATGGGCTTCGCGTGCCGCCGTGGGTAATGAGACAATCACATCCCCTAACATGGCGCTGGGTGGTTCACCCGCGTACGTTGGAGATTGCGGAAAAGCGAGTACATTCGTGGGACGGTCTGTGTGACGATACGTACGGTTCAGCTCTTGGAGCAGGCGATCACTACCGAAGACCACACTGAGCTCTTGATCAGGGCAACCCAGGTACGCCATGATCTGCAGCACACGCTTTTTGACCGCTGCCGTGTGGATGGCCACAGCACGTTGACGATTGTGTATACAGATAGCCATACGAATACGAAACGATCGAGTATGGGTTCAGTCTGGGTTTAGGACGGACGCTGGAGGGCTGAAGACTCCTGGCGTTGCTCATACCGGTTATAGGCTTTGACAATTTCCTGCACCAGCGGGTGGCGCACCACATCACGCTCTGAAAAGTAGACAAAGTCAATGCCCTGAATGTCTTGCAGGATATGCTGAATTTGGATGAGCCCAGAGTCCTTGCCGCTGGGCAGATCCACCTGTGTGACATCACCCGTGATCACGGCCTTCGAATAAAATCCCAAACGCGTCAGGAACATTTTCATCTGCTCCACAGTCGCGTTTTGTGCCTCGTCCAGAATAATGAAAGAGTCATTGAGCGTCCGCCCCCGCATGAAGGCAAGCGGAGCCACTTCAATAGCCCCACGCTCAATTAACCGCTGCGCTTTTTCAAAATCTAACATATCATAGAGAGCATCGTAGAGTGGGCGCAGATACGGATTGACTTTTTCGAGCAAGTCCCCGGGTAGGAAGCCAAGTTTCTCCCCTGCCTCCACCGCTGGGCGCGCGAGAATGATGCGACTGTATTCTTTGCGCTCCAGTTCAGCCACGGCCATAGCCATGGCCAGATAGGTTTTTCCCGTACCCGCAGGACCAATACCGATGACGATATCATGCTGGCGGATCGCCTGGATGTAACGCCGTTGCCCCAAACTTTTCGGACTGATGAAACGCTTCTGCGATGGCACGGCAATGCGCTCGGCGAGGAGGGTTTGGGGGCTCAAGTCCTCACCATTTTCAAGTAAGCGTAATAAAAACCCCAGATCAGCGAGATCGAGCCGAATACCAGCTTCCAGGAGACTATAGGCCCCTTCCAGAAGGCGCACAGTGAGAAGCGTAGGTGCGGATTCACCGACCACGGTCACGGTCATATCATGTGTGCGAATATGTACGCCCAGTTGTGCTTCGAGGTAGCGCAAATTTGCGTCCTGGATACCGAATAACAGTGGAGTAACACGACTACGTTTCAGCTCAAGCGTACGTTCCATGTTGGTAGGACAAGTCTCCTTGCCGTGCGTACAGAACCTAACCGAGAGCGTCGAGTAACGCCTGACGTATCGTTCCTGTCTCGCCGTCATCGATGAGCTTGCGTCCAGCAGCATCGGTCACGTAAAACACATCGATAGCACGGTTGGCTTCAGTAGAGATTTTCGCCAGGGCTACATCGAGCCCACTTTCGTACAACACTCGCGTCAGTTTATAGAGCAGACCCAGATGATCTTGTGCCTGCACCTCAATAATGGTGTGGCTATCCGAACTGGTATTCTCAATGAGGACCTGTGGCGGTTGGGCAAACGCTTGCAGTTTGCGGTCGTGCGCCGAAAAACGACGCGGCGTTAAGACCGTCTCGAAATGCAGGGCACCGCGTAAAGCCGCCTGCAGATCCGCTTCGACTTGCTGCCACACCTGCTGGTCTGTAACTGGGGTTCTCTCAAGCGTTTCCACTTGCAGGGTATCCACTGCTATCCCTTGGCTAGACGTATAAATTTGTGCTCCGAGAATATTGAGTTTGTTCCGACTCAACGCCCCAGCAATTATGGAGAATACACCGCGGCGTTCAGCAACGCAAATCGTCACATTGGTGAACCCTCCCGAAAAATTCTGCTCATAATGCACGATCACAGGCGCCCTGAGCGTCGGTTGTGTCAGCATGAGATGCCGAGCGACCTGGTCTGGGGGAGTGGCACCGAGATAGCGAGCGGGCATGGTATCAAGAAAGCAATCGATGTCTTGCACGTTGTACTGAGGACCGAGCGCTTCCAGAATGGCTGGACACAAGCGCTGGCGGAGCTCCTCCGTGGAGGCCGGCGTCAGAGGGCTCTGACGCAGCAAGTAATCGAGCGTCCGCCTATAGAGATCCGCTAACAACGTGCACTTCCACGTATTCCAGACATCCGGTCCAACCGCCGAGGTGTCGGCAAACGTGAGGAGATACAACTGTTCGAGTCCGGACACCGTTTCTACCATGCTGGCAAACTCGGCAATGACTTTGTCGTCGGTAATGTCGCGGCGCTGGGCTATACGGTTCATGGCCAGATGATGCACCGTGAGGAGCTGGACCATCTGGCGTTGTTCAGCGGGGAGCCCCAGACGTTCGCACACGACCTCCGCGAGCTCCCCACCGCGGTAGACGTGCGAGGCACGTCCGGGACCTACGTCTTTACCCAAATCGTGCACAAGCAGCGCAAATTTCAAGAGCGCCTTGTCTGGGGTCTGCTGATAAAGACGCGCCAGGGGCTGGAGACTAGGCTCGTGCGTCTCGGCAAGACTCTCGAGCACCTCAATGCTACGCAAGGTGTGCTCATCCACTGTGTAGCGATGATACAGATCGTGTTGGACCAGACAGGTGAGTGCATCGAATTCGGGGATATAGGCACCTAGTAGGCCATGGCGATGCATCTCACGCAGGACAGGAGCCGCAGGCGGTTGCGACAGGATACGGAAGAACACGGCTGCGGCTTCTGGACTACGACGGACGGCTTCCTTGGTGAGCAAGGAAGCCTGGGCTTTCAGGGTGCGTGAGAGCGTGGGCGCCAGAGGCACACGATATTCTTGCGCTTTTGCAAAAGCCTGGATGAATAACACTGGATGCGCACGTAAGTGCGTTTCGAGTGCGGGCGCTTCATGATGCAAATAGCCGTCAACAATGACAAACCCCTCCCCTCCCCTCTGGGGACGCCGCAGAAAGCGCCACAGACGCGGTTGGTACGTATGGGTGACAGCCTCAATGACAGTCACGCACAGGTTGAACAGGACATTGGCATGCAAATAATACGTCTTGAGAAAAGCCTCCACGGCCAACTTATGGTCGCTCGGTTGGAAGCCTAAGGCGGTCGCCAAGGCTTCCTGGACGTCCACGGAGAGCAAGTCATTTTTGCGCCCATGGCGATAATGGAGAGCGTTCCGTACACGAAAAAGAAAGTCCAGCGCCGTCTCCACTGCTTCCTGGTCACTGGCGGTTAACAGCCCTTGCTCAAGCAACGCGGCCACGGTAGTCGCTTGATAGAACGCCGTGCCAATCCACAGGGCTGTATGATAATCCCGCAACCCTCCCGGGCTTTCTTTGACGTTGGGTTCCATGAGGTTAACAGTGT
>WNEY01002783.1_pt1 | contig 12945 bp, 7 predicted proteins | sample 5400531 | NCBI WGS metagenome assembly WNEY01 (sample SAMN13153338, study PRJNA577476) | soil metagenome | isolation source: 200 cm saprolite under Douglas fir tree site 1 | place: USA:California | collected 2015-04-18
TCTTTCCCGCGAGCGATTCCGGCAAGCAAGCCATGTCGGCCACCTTGCCCTCCTGATCGTGCGCGTACTGATATCCTTTTCCGTAGCCGATATTTTTCATCAGACCGGTCGGCGCATTGCGCAGATGCAACGGCACCGGCTCCGTCCGCGTGCTCTCCAGGTCCGCAACCACGGCTCCATATCCGGTATAGACCGCGTTTGATTTCGGCGCGAGCGACAAGTACACCGCCGCTTGCGCCAGCGCCAGATTTCCTTCGGGCGGCCCGACAAAATCCGCGGCTTGCATCGCCGCGATGGTGACGGCCAGCGCTCCCGGCTCGGCCAGCCCGATGTCTTCGCTAGCCATCCGCACCAGCCTGCGCGCGATGTACAGCGGGTCTTCACCCGATTCAAGCATCCGCACCAGCCAGTACAGCGAAGCATCCGGGTCGGAGTTCCGCACCGATTTATGCAGCGCCGAAATCAGGTTGTAGTGTTCTTCCCCGGATTTGTCGTACAGCAGGAATTTGCGCTGCAGCAATTCGGCAAGCAACTCTCGCGTGATGGACCGCCTGCCTTTCGAATCCGGCTGCACTGCCCGCACAGCCGCTTCCAGAGTGTTGTAAGCCGCGCGCGCGTCGCCGCCGGAAAATACTGCGACGTGTTGAATCGCTTCTTCGCTCATCTCAACCGCTTCGTTTCCGAGCCCGCGCTCCTTGTCCGCGATGGCCCGCCGCAACAACCCTTCGATCTGCTCCGTCGACAGCGCCTGCAAGACATACACTCGCGTCCGGGAAAGCAGCGGCGCGATCACTTCGAACGAAGGATTTTCCGTCGTCGCCCCAATCAAAATAATATTTCCGGCCTCGACGTGGGGCAGAAACGCGTCCTGCTGCGCCTTGTTAAATCGATGCACCTCGTCCACGAAGACGATCGTTCGCCGCCCGGCACGCCGAGTATGCTCCGCCGCGGCCATCACATCCTTGATTTCCTTGATCCCGGTCAGCACCGCGCTGAACGCGATAAATTCCGAATGTGTCATTCGCGCAATCAGGCGCGCCAGCGTTGTCTTTCCGCATCCCGGCGGTCCCCACAAAATCATCGAGCCGATATCATCCCGCTCGATCTGCGTCCGCAGCGGTTTCCCAGGCCCGAGAAGAGTTTCCTGCCCCGTAAACTCATCAAGCGTCCGCGGACGCATCCGCTCCGCCAGCGGCTGCGATCCCGCCGCGCTGCTGTCTTCCGGCTCAAGCTTCGCGAAAAGACTCATCTCCGGTTTTTCCTAAAGGATTGCTCTTCGCCCGCTTTAGCAGGTCACGGAAAAACTCTCAAGTTTTGTGGGTCGTGCCTTTAGGCACGACATAAGGTCTTCGTCTTCTTCAGGGGTTTTAACCCCTGAAGGCCTGAAACATCATTTCGGCAATCAATTAGGTTCCCACGCCCCGCTGCCGCATCGCCTCGTACAGCAGCACGCTCCCCGCCATCGCCGCATTTAGCGATTCCACCCCGCCGTTCTTCCCTGAATCCCGTTGAGGAATACTCACTCGCGCGTCGCAGGATCGCACAATTTCTTCGGCCAGACCCGCTCCTTCGTTCCCAATCAACAGAGCCACCGGCGATTTCCAGTCCGCCTCCCAAGGCCGCACGAACGCCGGCAAGCTGCCGCCCCGCCGCCCCTCGTGTGAATCGCTATCTCGCACGGCCGCGTACAACTTCACTCCTGAGACGCGCAACTGTGCCAAAAGGATGGCGGCGGACATCCCGCGCAGAATCGGCAACCGCAGCGCCGACCCCGCGGACGCACGCAGCGCCTTCGGCGCCAGAGGATTCGCCGTGCCCACGCCACCAACGGCGCAGGTCGCCGCGCCCGTTGCGCCAAACGCTTCCCCCGCGCGCAGGATCGCCCCGACATTTCCCGGGTCCTGCACGCCCACCAGCACGACAACCAGTGCGACGCCTCTCAACACATCTTCGATCGTGGCAACCTTCGGACGAACCAGCGCCGCCACGCCCTGCGGTGCTTGCGTGTCCGCAATGCCGGCAAACAGCCGGTCAGTCGTCCGAAGAATCTGCATCTCGGGCGCGATCATATCGGCAAGCCGCGCCAAGTGCCGCTCACCCGACGCGCTCACCAGCAACGCTTCCACGGGCAGCCCACAACCCAGCGCAGCCTCCACCAACCGCACTCCTTCGACGCCCACAATCCCGTCGTCGCCGCCATTCTCTCCGGCCAGGCAAGCACGAAATCGCTTGAGCCAGCGATTGTCGCGGCTCGCAATCGTCGATCCTGGTTCCCTCATTTGTTTTTTCCGCGTATTCCCCTTCGCAGGAAAAGCCATATCCATGAGCCTAGCAAACCGCTCCTCACCGGTAAAGCAACGCTGCGTCGTCACGTCGCACCTTGAACGCCACAATCGTCTATGGTAGCTTCACACCAAGATTTTCTTGTCGCAGGTTGCCATGCGCAGTCGGAAGAATCCGGTGAGGGCTCGACTTTTGCGCTGAACGTTTACCCTGAGCCCTTCAAGCGAAGGGCGTCAAGTTTAACGCGGAGCCCGCCGGAACGAGGTCCATCACTTTGTCGGCTGAGTTGTTGAGGGTTTCTGCAGAAGCGCCCGATCCCGCCGCCCTTCGTTACGCAGCCGCCTTCATCCGGCGCGGCGAATTGGTCGCTGTCCCCACGGACACTTTTTACGGAATTGCCGCCGACCCCTTCAATCTCGCTGCCGTCGGCCAAATCTACCGCGTGAAGGGCCGTCCCGAAACCCGCGCCCTGCCGATCTTGGTAAATTCAATGGCGCAGGCTATTTCGCTTGCGCGCGATGTTCCTTACACCTTTCACAAGCTCGCTGCGGCATTCTGGCCAGGCCCGCTGACGCTGCTGGTCGATGCTTCGAACGGCATTCCCCTCAAAGTCACCGCGCACACAGGCCAGGTCGCGCTGCGCTGGCCCAAATCTCCCATCGTCAGTGCCCTCATTGATCTCGTAAATGGCCCGATCACAGGCACCAGCGGAAATATCTCCGGGCAGCCCGCGTGTTCCACCGCGGTCGAATTGCTTGAACAACTGGGCGATCGCCTTCCTCTGATCCTCGACGCCGGAGAAACCAGGGGCACTCTCGCATCCACAATCGTAAAGCTTTGGGAGGACGAGTGGACCGTAATGCGCGAAGGCGAGATTTCAAATGAACAAATCTGCGCGGCACTTAAAGAAGAAGGAGAAGAATAGCTCCCGAACCTCACCACGCACACAAAACGTGCGCTCCGAATTTGCCTCACGCTACGCGCACCCTATCTCCTCGGGGCGCGACACGACACAAACAGCGGCAACAACATCCAGGTCGCCAATCCCCCAAGTCCTATGACTTTTCAAATCTCAAATTTCAAATTGTACGTTTCACGTTTTTGATTTTGCCCCGGGCCACACCACTCTGCCACGCGCTACGGTTCTCCTCCGACAGCCACACCGCCGAAATAAGCGCGACGCCATCCAAGTCACCCAAGCCGCTCAGTCCTATGAAATGTCAAATCTCAAATAAATTCCTCCCCGCAGTCGTACCGGTCATTCCCGGAACATGCCGCCCTGCCACCTGCCACCAAAAACCTGTTACCTGTTCTACCGCGCTTCAACGTTCACCAGAAAATCGTAGTCCCCTGAAGGAGAAAGCTGCACATTCCTGATCCTGTTTCGGTGCACGCAGATGTTGTCCTGGTGCCACAAGCTCACATAGGGCGCATCTTCCGCGACCTCTTTTTGAATTTCACTGAAGAGCTTTCGGCGTTTTTCACGATCGGCCTCGGTACGAGCGTTGTCCATGAGGGCGTCGAGTGCCGCGTTGCGGTACCGCCCGCGATTGGTTCCTGCCGGCGGTATCTTTCTTGAACTGAAGGCAAATTCGAAAAACTCCGGATCACTGTTAACCCCCACCCACCGAAGCGTGGAAAGCTGGAAGCTTCCGCGGGTCAGGTCTGAAAACAGTGTTGCCAGCTCCATGGGTCTCAGTTCCAGATCCACGCCGACCGCGCGCCACTGTTCCTTCAGAGCGGCGCCCAGAAGCCGTGTGGATTCCTCCGTTGACGTTTTCATCGCGATTTTGAATCTCATTCCATTCTGCTCGGAGGATCGCGGAAACCCTGCCAATTCGAGCAAACGTTCAGCCTCCCGCGGATCATAGCCAAAATGTGCAACGCCGGGCTCGTACGCCCAACTGTTGGGCGGCAGTGCCCCGTCCGCCGCGCGCGCGAACCCTCGCAGAAGGTAGTTGATGATTTCCTGGCGGTTGGTCGCCAGCGCCAGCGCTTGCCGCACCTCGCGTTTCGCCAGCACGGGGTCGTCGAAATTGAAAATAATGTAGGCGAAATTGCTTCCGGGCTGTTCCGTGACTTCGATGCCCGGCTGTGCCCGCATCACCGGAATCATGTCGGGCGCGAGCGAAGTCAGCTCCAGGTCGGCGGTCCCTTTGCGCAATTCGAGGGCGCGGACAATCGCTTCCGGCACGACGCGGAACCGGACCTTCTCGATTTTCGGCGGCGTCCGGAAATAGGTCTCGTTTCGTTCCAGCACCACGCTGTCGTCCTGTTGGGCGCTCACGAAGCGAAACGCGCCGGTCCCCACGGGATGTTCCGCAAAGCCTGCGCCGGTGCCCGCGGGAACAACGCCCAGCGCCGGCCGGCAAATGTTCACCAGGAATCCGCTGTCCGGCTCGCTCAAATGAAAAATAACCGTGGCCGCATCGGGCGTATCCACCGACTTGACGAGGCTGATGGAGCCTCGCTTGGGCGATGTCACGTCCCTGTTCAGGATCGAATCGAACGTGTACTTCACGTCCGCCGAAGTGAGAATCCGGCCGTCGTGAAACTTCACACCGGAACGCAGATGAAACACATACGTAAGCGCGTTTGGCATTTCCCATTTTTCAGCCAGGTCGCCCCGGGGATTACGTTGTTCGTCAAGTTCGATCAGGCTATCAAAAAGCAGGCCGTCAATTCTTTCCGACTGGCCATCGGTGCCGATCCGCGGATCCAAATTGGTCGGCATCGATTCGATCAGAAAATTGACAACGCCGGGTTCGGTCGAAACGGAACGAGTGCATGCGGAAAATACAAGCACCGTGCACAGCAGTAGGGAAGCAAAGGAAATTGAGGAAGCAAAGGAAGTGGAGGAAAAGATGCCCCGCAACACGCCGCGCGTGGCGGGAAGTTCCAATCCTCTACTTCGTTTACTTCCTACCCCTCCTCTACTTCCTCTCTCACCCCGCATAACACACCTTCCCCAGCACGACCGCCTTCCTCGCTCCCGTCGCTCCCGGCACATTGGCGGCCCGACGATGCAGAGTCTCCCAACCAAGCAATGCAAACGCAAACGCTTCCTTCGCGTCTCCGGGCACGCCAAACTCATCTGAGATTCGCACGCGAACGCCCGGCAACGCCGCATCGATCTGCGCCATCAACAGCGGATTGTGCGCCCCGCCGCCGGACACAATCAGTTCCGAAACTCTTGCTCGCAATGGGACGAAGCGATGGATTGCATCCACAATCGACAGCGCCGTCAGAATCGTTGCGGTGCGAATCACATCTTCCGCCCGCGCCCGCCGCGCTGCTCGATGCGCCAGCGCTCGCCGCACGTATTTCTCCCCGTATTGTTCGCGCCCCGCTGTTTTCGGAGGCCGTTTCAGAAAATATTTATCGCCCAGCAACGCTGCAAGCAGACCGGACAACACTTTGCCCCGCCCGGCCATCTCCGCATTCCGATCGAAGGCCTTCCGCCCCTGGGTGAAGTGCCGCACCAGCGCATCGATCACCATGTTTCCCGGCCCGATATCGAAAGCAAAGACATCTTCGATCTTCGCAGCCCGAGGAATCACGGTTATGTTCGCAATCCCCCCGATATTGAGCGCTGCGCGCCCCACCCTTGCATCGCGATAGAGCAAATAATCCACGAACGGCACAAGCGGCGCACCCTGACCTCCCGCAGCCATATCCGCAGGCCGAAAATCCCCCACGGTCGTGATCCCCGTGCGCCCCGCGATCACCGACGGCTCGCCAATCTGCAGCGTCGATGCCATCTTGCGTCCGCAAAACGAACTCGTTGTCCCCTGATGAAACACCGTCTGCCCATGCGATCCGATCAAACTAACCTGAGACGGCCGCACCCGAAATTTCCGGCAGGCCGCAAGCGCCGCCTCCGCAAAAACCTCGCCCAACCAAAAATTGAGCTGGCTGATTTCGCCCGTAGTCGCCGCCCGCCCCTCGCCCAGCCGCAAGATGGCGTCGCGAACGCGCGCAGGGAAGGGAAATGCCGCGAAATTCTCAAGCGTCGGCTTACGGCCTGAGACGCGAACCAGCGCCACATCGATTCCGTCCGCGGACGTCCCCGACATAATCCCCAGCGCCAATAAGCCTTCGCCAGAGGGCTGTGATTTGGAAAGCACGTCTTCGGAGGGCCGGGCTTCAGCCCGGCCGAATCGAAGCGCTCTTGAAGCCGGCTTTAGCCGCTGAAGCTCACTTGGCCGACCGCTCCTGCGCGCAATAGTCGGGCGTTTCATAGAATCTGCTTCTTCAGCTCCGCCAGCAGATTAAGCGCCTCAATCGGTCTCAGGTTATCAAGGTCAGCCTCCCGCAACGCGTCCAGCACTCCGCGGTCGAGCGGAGTGAACAGCGCCTGCTGCTCTGGCGCCGGTTCGCCAGCACCCGAAGCTCCCGGAGTGAGCTTCTCACTCAACTGGTGCTCCGCCTGCTCGTGCCGCGCAAGCACTTCGCGAGCCCGCGCAATCACCGCGGGAGGCAATCCGGCCATTCTCGCCACTTCAATCCCGTAACTCTTGTCCGCGCTCCCCGTTTCCACGCGCTTCAGGAAAACAATTCCAGTCGGGGTCTCTCGCGCCGAGACATGCACGTTCTTGACTCCCGGCAGCAGATCCGCGAGTTCCGTGAGTTCGTGATAGTGCGTCGCAAAAAGCGTGCGTGATTTCGTTGCAGTGGAAAGATGTTCCACTACGGCCCACGCAATGGATAGCCCATCGAACGTCGCCGTCCCCCGCCCCACCTCGTCCAGCAGCACCAGGCTCGACGGAGTCGCCGTATTCAAGATCGCCGCCACTTCCGTCATTTCCACCAGAAAAGTCGACCGCCCGCGCGCCAGGTTATCCGCCGCTCCAATGCGCGTAAAAACTCTGTCAGTCATTGGCAGCCGCGCCTGGCTTGCCGGCACGAACGATCCCATCTGCGCCATCAGCACAATCAGCGCAGCCTGCCGCAGATACGTGGACTTCCCGCCCATGTTCGGCCCGGTGATCAGCATGATTTGCTGCGTCGTATCGTCAAGATAAAGGTCGTTGGGGACAAACCGCTCCCCCTTTTGCTGCAGCAGTTGTTCGATCACCGGATGCCGCCCCGCGACGATCATGATTTGCCCATCGTCGCCAAACTCCGGCCGCGTGTAATTTCGTGATGCCGCCAGGCGCGCAAAATTTCCCAGCACGTCGAGTTGCGCCACGCCTGAAGCCGTTCGGCGAAGCCGCGCTGCCTGCTCCGCGATCCACAAACGCAATTCGGCGAATAGCCGCCGCTCGATCTCCGCGATTCGTTCGTCGGCATCCAGCACTTTCCGCTCGTACTCTTTCAGTTCCGGAGTGGTAAAGCGTTCCGCGTTCACCAGCGTCTGCTTGCGCTCGAAATCCATCGGCGCGAGATGCAGGTTGGCCTTCGAAATTTCGATGTAGTACCCGAATATCTGATTGAATCGAATCTTCAGCGAAGCAATCCCTGTGCGCTTCCGCTCGCGCTCCTCCATCGCGGCAATGATCTGCTTGCTGTGTTGCGAGAGGTCGCGCAGTTGGTCCAACTCCGGGTTGTACCCGCGCCGGATCACGCCTGGGTCCGACGCAAGCGCGGGAGGATCGTCCGCGAGCGCCGATTCGATTCGTTCGCGCACATCGGACAGCTCGTCCATTTGCGCGTGCAGCACTGCAAGCCTCGCCGACGCGCAATTCCCGAGATATTTTCGCAGCAACGGAATGCGCGAGACCGATTGGCGCAGGCCGAGCAAATCGCGCGGAGACGCCACGCCGAGCGTCACGCGCCCCACCAGCCGTTCCAAATCATGCACACCCGCAAGGCCGTGCCGGATTTCTTCGCGCAGCACGGTGTGCGTTTTCAGTTCCGTCACCGCATCGAGCCGCGCCGTGATTTCCTCGCGATTGACTTGCGGCCGCAAAATCCACTGCCGCAACAGCCGCGCTCCCATCCCCGTGGCTGTTTCATCGAGAGCCGCAAGCAACGTCGGCGCGCCGCCCTTGCCGGCATCTTCGGCAAAAATTGGCGCCACCAACTCCAGATTCCGCACTGTCACCGTGTCCAGCACGAGTGCGTCCGCCTGTTCGTAATAGCGCACGCGGTCCAGGTGGCCCAGCGCGGATTCCCGGTGCTCGCCGTTCTCGGGACCCTTGGCCGACGTTTCGCGCAGGTAATGCACCATCGCGCCCGCCGCGGCCATCGCCTGCGCGTGCCCAGCAAGACCGAATCCGTCGAGGCTCGCGACGCCGAATTGTTCCCGCAGCATCCGCTCGGCGTAGTCGGTGCGGAACGCCCATTCTTCGATGCGCGTTTCGACCGCATCGCGGAATTCTCCCCGCGCTACGGGGCTCTGAGCGCTGCTCACCACGCCTCCGTCGCCATCGCTCGCTGCTGCCGCCGCAAACAATCCAGCCTGTCGCGGAAGAAGAATTTCACGCGGCTTGATCCGGTCCAGTTCGTCGCGTAATTTCTCATCGGCATCGGCCCCGGAAAATTCCGTCACCCGAAACTCGCCCGTCGTGATGTCGGCATACGCTAGCCCCATGGGTATTCCCGAAGGCGCACGCGCCAGCGCCGCAAGATAATTATTCTCCTTCGGCTCGAGGACGTTCAGGCTGGTGGCCGTCCCGGGCGTGATCACGCGCACCACTTCGCGCCGCACCAGCTTTTTCCCCGGCCCCGCCTGCTCCATCTGATCGCAAACAGCGATCTTGTACCCCGCGCGCAGCAGCCGCGCGATATATCCCTCAGCCGCGTGGTAGGGAACCCCGCACATGGGCACGGGCTCGCCTCGCTCGCGATTCCTGGACGTCAGCGTGATTTGCAATTCACGAGACGCGGCAATTGCGTCTTCGTAAAACAGTTCGTAGAAATCCCCCAGCCGGAACAGCACCAGCACGTGCGGGTACCGCGTCTTGATCGCATGGTACTGCCGCATCAGCGGTGTGGATGGCTCGGTCATGTATTCATGAAGCGCCGGAAATGAGGACGCCCGTCGGCTACAGAAAGTTTATACCTTGCCGCGTTCGCCCCTGTCGAGAGTAGGACAAGCACTCTTTACCCCGAGCCCCTTCGATGGGCCATCTGCCACGTAGGGTTCGGAGGGCCACATTTCATCCCGGTGGATGCCGCACTCTCCATGATTTTTGTAAAGGGCGCGGTATTTTTCACTACAAGCTATCTCATAAATGGGCTTTGTGGGTCGCGGCTTCACAGCTTGCGGAAAAAGTCAATTCAGAGCCGCTTTTAGTAGCACAGGCACTCTCGCCTGTGCTGGTTTTGCTGCACTTATCATTCATGCACAGCCAAGAGTGGCTGTGCTACTCGATTTTTTCCGCAAGCTGTTCAGCCGCGACATCAAGAGGCCAGTAAAAACTGGGCTTTAGCCCCTGAAGCGCGCATCACGCTCCACCTGCGTGAATTTATGAGATAAGTTCTAGAACCCTCCACGCGTCTCCGCCATCCGCCGCATCAGCGCCCACAACGCCGCAACATCTTCCCGTTCAGTGGGCGCGGCCCCAATCGACACGCGCACCATCCAGCGCCCGTCAAGCACCGCGGGAGTCAGGTACGCTTCACCGGACCTGTTGATGCGCTCCACCCAATCAAGCGTATGCCGGTCAAGCGCATCGCCCGCGAGCCCTGGCGGCGCGTGCCGCACACAAACGGTTTGCAAAGGCACTGGCGCGAGCACGCTCCAGTCGGGAGCCGCTCGCACCTGCTCCGCAAACCACTTCGCATTTTCAAGGTCCCTGCGAATCCGCGCTTGCAAGCCAGCAACCCCTTGTTCGCGAATCAATAACCACAATTTCAGCGCGCGAAACCGGCGCCCCAACGGCAATCCCCAGTCCCGCAGATTTTTCACGCGTCCATCGGCTGCCGATTGCAAAAAACTAGGGTTCGTGGACATCACGCGCAGCAGATGTTCGGGATCGCGCACATAATAGAGAGAGCAATCGAAGGCCGCGCCCAGCCACTTATGAACGTTGACGACGAGCGAGTCTGCTCCTTCTACGCCATCCCACATCCATCGGCACTCAGGCAAGATCATGGCCGACCCAGCCATCGCCGCATCCAGGTGGAGCCAGATCCCGTATTCGCGTGCGACTTCGGCAATCGGTGCAACCGGATCGAGCGCCGTCGTGGCGGTCGTCCCCGTCGTCGCCACGATAGCCGTTGGTATCGCTCCAGCGGCGATATCCTTCTCAACCGCCTCGCGAAGCGACTCGACGCGCATCGCCTGAACACCATCATGCGCAACAACGCGCAAATTATTCCGCCCGAATCCCGCCAGCAATGCCGCCTTCTCCACCGAGCTGTGACTATGCGTACAGACGTACACGACGAGCGGATGCTCTTCTCCCTGCAATCCTCCGCGGCTCAAGCCATACTTCGTAGCCTTCTCGCGCGCGCAAAGCAATGCCACCAGCGTGCTTGTGGAAGCGGTATCCTCAATCACGCCGCTCCACTCGCTCGACAACCCCATCATTCGCCTCATCCATTCCGTCACGACCTCTTCTAGTTCGGTGAGCGCCGGGCTGGACTGCCAGGAAAGTCCGAGCACGCCTAGTCCCGTACTCAGGTAGTCGCCAAGCACGCTCGCGAGCAGCGCGTTGGAAGGGAAGTATCCAAAGAATCGCGGATGCTGCCAGTGTGACAACCCCGGCAAAATGATTTCGTCGAGATCCCGAAAGATTTGGTCGAATGGCTCGGCCGTATCCGGCGGATCGCACGGCAGACGAGCCTTCACCTCGCCCGGCCCCGTCCGGGCCATCACCGGCAACTTGGAAACCTTCCCTCTATAGTCCGCAATCCAATCGACCACCCGGTATCCATATTTGCGGAATTCTTCTGGAGTCATGGATGTAGTGGCACTTCATCACAACGGGTTCGGGCTTTTGCCCTGTGCAGCCTCCACCATTGCGCTCTACAGGTCAAGTGAAGCGTGGAGGCCGCCAGAATTATGGGAGATGACTTCTGGCACTGCAATCCAAAAATAGGTAGCATCATTTTCGGAGTGGCCAGGTCCGGCAGCCCTCTGAAATCTCAAATCTCAGATTTCAAATGCGGTTTCTTAATCTTGCAGGATAATTACGGCGCGCAACACTTCTCATCATGGTAGGAATCAAAATCAATCAAGAGGTCGAAATCAAGCTCCGCGTGACAGACGTCCCTGCACTCCGCCGCCGGCTGAGGCAGCTCAACGCCCGAGAGGTCTCCTCGCGCACCCATGAATCCAACACGCTCTATGACACCGCAAAGAAGGATCTGGCCCGTCGCGGCCAGCTCATTCGCATTCGCATCGAGCAGCCCTGTCCAGAAAGGAACAGACACGATCGACCGCGGCCCGCCACGATCATCCTCACCTTCAAGGGCCCTCCTCGATCGGCCCTCCGCGTTCGACCCACAAGCGGCAGACCGAGAAAGAACTCCCGTTACAAGGTCAGGGAAGAGGTCGAAGTCACCGTTTCCGGCGTGGAAGAAATGCGCCGAATCCTGCACGCCCTGGGACTGCGGCCATCGTTCCGTTATGAGAAATTCAGGACCACATACGCTCTCCCAGGTCTCCGCAACCTGAAAATTGAGTTCGATGAGACCGCAATCGGCACATTCCTCGAGCTCGAAGGCAGCCCGCCGGCCATCGATCGCATCGCCGGGCTTCTCGGATACAGCCACTCGGACTACATAACGCAGACTTACGGCGCGCTCTATCTCGCTGACTGCCGCCTCCGCGGACGTAAACCCACTGGCATGCTTCTTCAACCAACAAAAAAATCGCTTTAACATGCACTCTTTCCTTGACAAAGATTTCAACTCCGTTTACCTACTGTGTGTGCGTTTTTTTGCAGGGCGCGGGCTCTACTTGTTTACCCTGCGTTCCGTTCACGGAGAACGCCCTCGGTGAACCGAAGGGGTGCCCGCCAGAACTTGACATGAACGAATCAGCCGAGCAAGACCCTTTTCCGAGTAGTAAGCACGTAGGGGCGCCCTGTTCCCGGTTGGCACAGCCAAACACAGTCGGGACGCCAACGCACCGCGTGTGGTGCGGGCTCTACTTATTTACCCTGAGTTCTGCAGGAGAGCCCGCCAGTAAAAGTAATTGGATAGGCTGCCGCGCCCGCCTCGGGTAGAACGCGAATTTTGCGACCACCCGCGGCAGGGCGACACCCCTGGTCGCGGGTTTTTTTTGTACGAACCCACGCCACCGGCATTTGTTCTATCAAAAGGGCGAACCGGCCTTTCAAGAACCGGTTTGACAACAGTTAACGTGGGTGCGGCCTCTACTTTTTTACCCTGAGTACCGAAGGGGAGCGCCCAGCAAAATTTGTAGGCCCTGGCTTTACAGGCTGCGGAAAAAGTCGATTCGGGGCGGGTTTTAGTAGCACAGGCACTCTTGCCTGTGCGGTTTTGCTGGACTTACATTGCGTGCATAGCCAAGAGTGGCTGTGCTACTCGACTTTTTCCGCATGCTGTTTAGCCGCTGACTCTTCGATGAAGGAGTCATCACTTTGAGTCCAATTCCCGGCGGGGCCCGCCCGGAAAGGAGGAAAAATGCTGCACGCCACCGAACTCTTAGGCGGAGAAACCTACGATAAGGATGGCCATTTCGTCGGCCACGTCACCGAACTCTTCGTCGAGCCCGCCGACCAGCCGAACCGCGTGGCTCGCATC
>WNEY01002784.1_pt1 | contig 12945 bp, 11 predicted proteins | sample 5400531 | NCBI WGS metagenome assembly WNEY01 (sample SAMN13153338, study PRJNA577476) | soil metagenome | isolation source: 200 cm saprolite under Douglas fir tree site 1 | place: USA:California | collected 2015-04-18
TCGTAGGTGTTGACCTTGTTGTATGTGACACAAGGGGACATGCAATCGATGAGGGAGAACCCGTGGTGCTCGATGCCGTTCTTGACGAGTTCGGCCATGCCCTTCACGTCCCCGCTGAAGGCCCTCGCCACGTACGTGGCCCCGGAGGCCAACGCGAGGGAAATCGGATCCACCGGGTTCTCGATGACGCCTTCGATCGGCGTGGACTTCGTCTTCATTCCCTTTTCCGAGGTCGGACTCGCCTGGCCCGTCGTGAGTCCGTAGATCTGGTTGTTCATCACGAGGTACGTGATGTCGAAGTTACGCCGCATGGCGTGAATGAAGTGGCCCACCCCGATCCCGTATCCGTCTCCGTCGCCGCCGGTGACAATGACCTGGAGATCCGGATTCGCGAGCTTCGCGCCCTCCGCGACCGGCAGCGCCCGTCCGTGGATCGCGTGGAATCCATACGTCGAGAGGAAGTGCGGCAAGTTGCTCGAGCATCCGATCCCGGAAACGACGAGGATGTTCCACGGCTCGAGCTGGAGCGCGTGGATCGACATCTGGAGCGCCCGCAGGACCGCGAAGTCGCCGCAGCCCGGGCACCACGTCGGTTTGATCTCCGACTTGTACGTGTCCATCTCGAACTCGAGTTTCACGCGACCGCCTCCAGGATCTTGTCCGCGATGTCCCGCCAAGTGAAGGGCTCGCCGTCGTACTTCCCGAAGAAGTGGTCCGGCTTGTATCCGGTCTCTGCCCGGAGGAGACGCGTGAACTGGCCGGTGTAGTTCCCCTCGATCGCGAGGCTCTGTTTCACGTGCTTGAGGATGTCGAGGGTCGCTTCGGCGTGGAAGGGGAAGAGGGTCGGGAACTCCAGGCTGTTCACCCGGATTCCGCGCGCTTCGACGCTCTGGATCGCCTCGTGGGCCGCGCCCCAGGTGGACCCCCAGTGGATCAGGGTGAGGTCGGCGTCCTGCGGCCCCCACAGCTCTGGCGGTGGCGTGTCCTTCCGGAGTCCGTCGAGCTTCCGCATCCGCTTCTCGTGCATCCGGTTGCGTTCCGCGACGTACTCCGGGATCCCGGCGAGGACGTCGGAGATGAGCTCGCTGTTCTCCATGTGCTCGTCCGTTGCCGCAACGAACTGATATCCTTTCATGCCGGGGATCGCCCGCGGACTCACGCCGCTTTCCGTGAGGAGGTACCGCTTGAACTCCTTGACCTCTCCGCCGTTCGCGGCCGACATGCCGCGCACGATCGGGACGTTAAAGTCGGGCTTTTCGACGGTGCGGTAGCCTTCGCCCAGATAGAGGTCGGAAATCAGGATGATCGGCGTCTGGTAGATTTCCGCGAGGTTGAACGCCTGCGCGGTGAGACGGAAACACTCTTCGGGATTGCGAGGTGCGAGGATTGCTCGCGGCCAATCCCCCTGGCCCGCGCCCAGCGCCAAGTTGAGATCGCCCTGTTCCGTCTTCGTCGGGAGCCCGGTCGAGGGGCCGCTCCGCTGCACGAGGATCGCCACCAAGGGCGTCTCCGTCATCCCGGCCTGGCCGATCGCCTCGACCATCAAGGAGAAGCCGCCGCCCGACGTCGCCGTCATCGAGCGGACGCCCGCGAAGCCCGCGCCGACGGCCATGTTCATCGCCGCCAGCTCATCCTCGACCTGTTTGACGACGACGCCGTGCGGAGGGCCGTGTGACGCCATCCAATGGAGGATCGAAGAGGCCGGCGTCATCGGATATTGCGCGAGGAACTTCACGCCCGCCGCGAGGGCGCCGAGACAAATCGCCTCGTTCCCGGTCATCAGGTACTTCGGCTCATTCGGATACACCAGTCCGAGGTTCAGGGAACCGCCCATCTCCTCGACCGCGGTCGCGCCGAGCTTCGCCGCGGCGATGTTCTGCTGCACGACCTCCGGCTTCTTGTCCCCCCAGATGTCTTTGAACGCGCTCTCCACGTGCCGGAAGTCCAGGTCGAACAGGCGGACGGCCGCGCCCAATGCGACGGTGTTCCGCATCAACGCGTTCGGCGAGAGGCTCTGCGCCTTCTTGCGGAGGGGGATCCCCAAGAGGCGCACGTTGCCGCGGACCTTCTTCGGATCCGGCTTCGTCCCGTCGACGTCGTAGACGATCGCGCCGCCCTCGGTGACTTGCCCCTGGTGGACGTCCATCGTCTGCTGGTTCAAGCACACCACGACGTCCGGGTCCACCCCATGGGACAGGACCGGATCGAGACCTCCCCGGATCTGGGTCCAGACATGGCCGCCGCGGATCACGCTCTGATACGACGAATACGTCCAGGTGTGCATCCCGCTCCGCGCGCTGATCTTCGCGAAGCTCTCCGCGGTCGACGAGACGCCGTCTCCAGCGGCGCCGCCAATGCGAAAGACAAGGTCTCTCTTGGCCATCCGGAATCCCACCGCGTGGGCCGAAGCTCTTCTCGGGTTCCCCCCATCAACGCCATCCGAATTTAATATACTCTTGCATGTATAGAACCGGGAGGACGACGAGTTCCCCGGCACAATCCTTTTGGTCGTCAGGACGTTCCCGACGCGAACGACGTGCGAGCGGTCCCCGATTTGCCGAACCACCCGAAGCCCCTCGGGCCCTACTCTCATTGCGTCGTCGCGAACGGGTTCGTCTTCATCTCGGCGCAGGCGCCGATTGCTCCCGGGGCAAAAGCGGGCGAGTGGGCCGCACCCGACATCGCGGGCCAGACGAGACAATCGTTGAAGAACATCGCCTCGATCCTCGAAGAACTCGGGCTCACGATGGCCTCGGTTGTCAAGACGACTGTTTTCCTCGTGGACCCCGCGGATTTCCAGGCCATGAACGAGGCGTACAAGGAGTTCTTCCCTGAGGAGCCGCCCGCGAGGTCAACGGCGAAAATCGGGATCGCGAGCCCGGGCCTGAAAGTTGCAATCGAGGCGGTCGCCGTCTACGAGCCGAAGCGAGAAGAGTGATTCGAGCGTTCGTCACCGCGAGCGGGGCGTTTGCCGCTGGATTGCCTGGGCTACTACGAAGCCGAGCCTGAGCGATTCGCCGCGGTGGTCGTTCCATCTGCTCGGAAGAGCAAGCACTTGACTTCTCTGCCGTCCGGGGACGGATACATTTCCGGTTCCACGGGCTCATGGAGCCGGACGACCGTCGCGCCATCGGTCACATCGACCGCCTGGACGCTCTTCAGGCTCCGGACATCCTCCTTCTCGAGACCGACGAGTTCCTGAATTCGTTGGACGTCGGTGGTGCCTTGGATGATAATCGTCCGCTCTCCCTCCGTCGTCAGGCTGACGCCGTCACCGAAGGTCCCGTAATACTTGCCCGTGAGAAGAAACTCGAGGTCCTCCGCGACTTCCTCGGCACTCCATCCGCACGGCTCGAAGGCGACCGGGCACCGGGGGTGGAATCGACACGCGAGGGGCGGGACGATCAGATTAGGGGGGTCTCCCATGAGGACCGATCGGGTCTTCGTCTCTCCGATGACCGGGACCGACGACATCAGCGCCTTCGTGTACGGATGCTGCGGATCTCGCAGCACTTTGCCCTTGGCGCCCCACTCCATGATCTTGCCCGCATACATGACGTACACATACTCGGCGAGATACGCGACAACCGCGATGTTGTGCGTGATGAGGAGCATGCTCATGCCATACTTCTCGCGGAGCCGCCGGAGCAGGTTCAGGATTTGCGCTTGGACGGAGACGTCGAGCGCCGAGGTTGGTTCGTCGAGGATCAGCAATTTCGGGTTCGTCGAGATGGCGCGGGCGATGGCGACTCGCTGCCGCTGGCCTCCCGATAGCTCGTGGGGGTACCGGTCCTCGAAAGACTCAGGAAGACCGACCTCGCGAAGGAGATCCCGCCCCCGGATTTCGGCTTCCGCGCGAGTGCAGAACCGCGTCGAGAGCATCGGCTCCCCGATGATCGTCGAGAGTTTCATCCTTGGATTGAGGGAGGAGTACGGATCCTGGAACACGATGTTCACGAGCCGGCGCAACGCGCGGAGTTCGGATGACGACCGGCGAATGATCGAAAAGCGGTCGGCGATGGCGTCGACGCGCTCCGATGTGCCGGCGGTCCGCGCTTTCTCGTACTCGGCCAGGTCCGTGTCGGGGATGTCGAAGAGGACCTCACCGTCCGTGGGGTTCAGGAGTCGGATGAGGCAGCGGCCGACGGTGCTCTTACCCGATCCGCTCTCTCCGACGAGGCCGACGACCTGTTCGGTCTGGATCTTCAGATCGACATCGTCGACGGCTCGTAGGGAAGTCGTCGCTCGAAAGGCTCCGCGGACAGGGAAGAACTTGCTCAGGCCGTACGCCGCGATCATCATGCTACTTCCCCTCGAAGAGCCAGCACGCGACGAGCTGGTCGGTCCCCTGCCGGAAGTCGAGGGGCACGACGCTGTTGCACTTTTCGAAGGCGAAGGGACAACGGGGATGAAAGGCGCATCCCGCCGGCGGGTCGCGCATGTCCGGGACCTCTCCTTTGATCCCTTCGACAGACGTTCCCTCCAGCGTCGGAATCGCGGAAATGAGAAGTTGCGTGTACGGATGCAGGGGCTTGTGGAGGATGTCGACCGTCGGAGCGACCTCGACGATGCGGCCCGCGTACATGATCGCGATCCGGTCCGAAACCTCGGCCAACACGGCCAGGTCATGGGAAATCACGATGAACGACGCGCTCACAGAAGTCCGAATCTGCTTGACGAGCTCGAGGATCTGCGCCTGGACCGTCACGTCCACGGCGCTGGTCGGCTCGTCCATGATGACGATTTCCGGGCTATTCGCCAAGGCAATCGCGATGACGACGCGTTGGCGCATTCCCCCGGAAAGTTCGTGAGGATACATCTTCACGACCCGCTCCGCGTGGTGGATGCCCAGGGAGGTGAGGAGCTCACGCGCCTTTCGCTGCCCCTCCTTCACGAGGATGCGACGGACGAGCTTTGAGAGCACCGGGACGCGAGCAAACTGCGGAGGAATCGATCCGGTCTTCGCCACGGTCCCGATGATGTTCCGCTCCATCGGCCTGAACGGTTGCCCGCTGAGCGAGCGAATCGCCTTTTCCTTTCGCGAGATATGAATGTCCTCCCGCCTCCAAACGAACAGGACTTGTTCCTCCAGTCCGATCAGGTCGTGGTCCGCCGCGAACTTCTTGACGGCGGCCTCATCGCCACGTGTTGCTCCCAGGAGCGTCAGGACCTCCCGCATGAGTTCGGGTGTCGCCTTCGACCGCGCGAGCACTCGCCGCGCCAACAACCCGGGGTCGTGGACGTAGATCGCCTCGGCGATCTGGAACCCGATGGATAGCACGGGGTTCAGGCTGGTCATGGGCTCCTGGAACACCATGGAGATTCGCCGCCCGCGAATTCGGGTCATCGCTTTGCCGACGCGGCGCAGGACCCGCTCATGCTCTTTCGGCTTGAACCGATCGCCGACGCGTTCCGCATACTCCCGCGGGAGGTTCACGAGGTCCCGGTTGTCGAAGATGACCTGCCCTCGCGGGATCGACGCGTTCCGGGGCAGGAGGGACATGACGGCGAGCCCCATCGTGCTCTTCCCGCAGCCGCTTTCACCCGCGATGCCGAGGACCTCGCCGCGGCGCAGTGCGAGGTTGATTCCGTTTAGGGCCTTGTAGACTCCCCGACGCGTGTGGAACTGGACGTGAAGATCGCGAATGGCGAGGGCATCCGGCACGCTAACTCCGTCTCCGCGGGTCGATGACGTCGCGGAGGCCGTCGCCCATCAGGTTCACGGCCAACGCAAACAGCGTGATGACGGCTCCCGGCACGATGACCGTCCACCAGTAGCCGAGGGGAGCCAAGTCCAATCCGATGTTCGCGATGACCCCGAGCTCGGGGACGAGGGCATTGCTTGGGAGGAAGCCGATGAACGCCAACGTCGAAAAGATCAGGATCACGGTCCCCACATCGAGGGAAATCTGGACGAGGACCGGCGGCAGGACGTTCGGCAAGACATGCCGGAACATGATCTTCAGGCGTCCGGATCCCGAGGCCCGCGCGCTCTCGATGAACGTCGCCTCCTTCGTCGTGAGTGTCAGGCTTCGACCATAGCGGGCGTACAGCGGCCACCAGATGATGATCAGCGCGAGGGCCATGTTGAGAAGGGTCCGACCGATCACGAACCCAACGGCGAGCGCGAGGATCAGAAACGGCACGGAGAAGAAGACGTCGGTAATCCGCATCATCGCTTCGTCGAGCCACTTGCCGGTGTAGCCCGAGACGACTCCGATCAGCGTTCCGATCGCCGCCCCGACGAAGACGATGAAGAACGAAATCGCGATGTCGACCCGGATCGCCTTCATCACGAGCTGTAGCAAGTCGAGACAGCCGATCCCCGAGAGACCATATTGGATCGTGCCAAACAGATGGCCGATCGAGGGAGGTTCCGGAGCCGCGCCCACGCACTCCGGATTCGTCTGCGTGAACTGGGGAGGCACGACGTCGTTCGGATATTGCACGCCGAGGACGCCTGGAGCGATCTGAACGATGAGGGCGTCACCAATGAACAGCAAGAAGATCGCGAGGCCCGCGACGGCGGTCTTATTGGCGAAAAACACCCTCGCCGAGAGTTTCAACTCATCGAACCGGACGTTTCTTCCGCTGAGCGTGACCGTCGCCATGGGTTCTCATTCGTATCGAATTCGTGGATCGAGGAACGCGTACAGGACATCCAAGATCAGCGTCGTGGCGACAAGAATGAGTCCGAAGACAAAGGTCGAACCCATCACCACGCCGACGTCGCCGTTCAGGAATGCGACCGTCGTCCACCAGCCGATGCCCTTGAACGTGAAGATGTACTCGATGACGACGGCGCCCCCGAACAAACCAGACACAAGATATCCGTACGACGTCACCGTCGGAAGCAATGCGTTCTTCTTCGCGTGAAAGTTGTGGACCAACCGCTCCGGGACGCCCTTCGCTCGCGCCAGACGGACGTAATCCTGCTCGAGCACCTCGAGCATCGACGCGCGAAGGATCCGAATGATGCCGGCCAAGAGTGCCAGGGTGAGTGCGAGAGCGGGCAAGATCACATGGAGGAACGAGTTCCACGCAACCGTCCAGTCGCCATGGAGGAACGCATCGATCGCAAGGATGTGGGTCGGATAGGAGATCGCGGTCGTGTGATCGAACCAGGCGTCGGGAATCGTCGGTAGCAAGATCGGATCGACGTTGCCCTGGTCCGGGAGGAGGCGCCAGCCGGTCCCGAGCGTGAGGAAAATCCCGAAGCCGATCAGGAAGATCGGCATAGAGTACAGGGTAAACGTCACGATGCGAACCGTTTGGTCGAGGATCGAATCCCGGCGTGCGGCGGAATATACGCCGATGGGAATCGAGATGACCCACGTCAGGAACGAAGCGACGAGTGTCAACATGATCGTGTTCGGCATGAACCAGATGAAGCCCGTCGCGACCGGTTGCCCGATCGTCGTCGAGGTCCCCATGTCTCCCTGAAAAACCGCCCCGAGCCAATAGAAGTACTGGATGTAGACCGGATCGTTCAGGTGAAACTTTGCCGTGAGCTCCTCGACCAGCTTTTGTCGGGCGGTCCCCGTCAGGTGGGGATTGATGTATTGTGCGAGGAAGAGCGAGTTCCCGCCGATGTGCTCCAGCGCGAAGACGAGGAACGTCAGGCCGATGATCGTCGGAACGAGAAGGATGAGCCTCCGGACGACATAGATCCAGAGCTTCACAAGGGTCGCTCCGAAAAAAAGAGGCCCGAGGGGTAGAAAAAGGTTACCCCTTAACCCACCAGAAGAAGCACGAGTCGGCGCCCGCCCCGATCGTGGGGTTCGTCTGATAGCCCCAGTTGCCTTGGTATGGCGACATGTAGGGCTTCACGATCCAGGAGCCGGTGCTCTGGAACGCGTACACGTACATGTAGAGACCGACCGCGGTCTGCTCGGCCTGCGCGTACTTCTGTGCGGCCAGCGTCGGATTGGGCTCGGTGTCCGCTCCCGTTATCTGTGTCGTCAGGCTGCGGAAGGCCGACGCCTGGGCACTGTAGAGCGCGGCCTCTCCGGGATGGGCCGCCGCGAGGCCGTTCAGATAGGTCTGATCCCACCCGTTCGGTCCCGGATACGTTCCGCCCTCGAGGTACATCGCGTCCGTGTAGTCCGACGGGTACGGATAGTCCGCGATCCACCCGAGGAAGTAAAACGGCATGGGGTTCGCGCCGGGAACCGACAGCCCGATGATCGTGTCGAAGTCCAGGAAGACCGGCGACATCACGATGTTCGGGTCGATGGATGCTAACGCCTGTCCGAGCACGATCGCGGCCGTAAAGTCCGTGGTGTCGCCCGTCGGGACGACGAACGGGAAGTTCACCGAGACGTTGTACATGCCGGACTGGTAAAGGAGGGACTTCGCCTTCGCGAGGTCGTAGTTCGGACAGCCCGACAGGCTCGTCGGTGGCACATAGTACGGCAGGCCCTTCACGATGACCCCGCAGTACGGGCTCCCGAAGTTAAACCCGTACTTCTTGTTGCCTAGGATATTGTCTACGTAGTTCGTGTAATTGAACGCATACGCAAACGCCTTGCGGACCAGCGGGTTCGCGAAGTAGTCCGCTGGGATGCTGTATCCCGGGCCGATGTCGGAGGCGATGAGCGACGTGGTAATGTTCACGTTGAACACATCGAAGAATTCCGTGATCGACGGGAACGGACCGTAGATCTGGGTCTGGCCGGCTGTCACGAGCGGCTGCAACGCCTTGTAGTACGGTGGCGGCAAAAGGGTCACGATGTCCCCTTGTCCGCTGACGTACAGCTGGTAGGCGACGGCCGGAGACGACACCCATTCGATGATGATCGTGTTGTTCTGCTTCGGGATGTTCGGGATCCCGGGGAAATGGGGATTGGGCGTCAGGACCACCGCGGTGCTCGGGACGTACGTGTTGATCTGGAAGGGCCCCGAAGCCACAGGATGGAACTGAACCAATGTGTTATAGCTCCCCTCTTTCGCCTGATCTTGGTACGCGAGGAAACCGTCCGGGGTGAACGTGATGCCCGCGTCGACGCTCTGTAGCCACGCCGCGTCCAAGATGCCCATGCCGAGTGGATCCGAAACGGCCGTGAAGAAAAGGGACGGCGGGGTCGGATTCACGAGGTGGAACGTAACCGTGTCCGTCGCGTTGTCGTACGTGACCGCGTTCATGATCGACGTGAAAGCCGCGGCCTTGTTCGTGGCGTTCACAATGCGAATGAACGGCTGGAAGAAGGGCGGTGCGGTCCGCGGAATCAGGTACTGGCTGATAATCCAGTCCGCCGTACCGGGCCGGCCCCCTTGGAACAGCATCGAGCGAATCGTCGTATACCAAACGTCGAAGGCCGTGATCGGATCTCCGTTCGAGAAAGCGACGTCGGGGCGCAGATGGAACGAATACATGGTGAAGTTGCCCGTGATGCCACCATTGGCGACCGTCGGGATGTCGGAAGCGAGATACGGGAACCAAGTCGTCGTGCTGTTACCGTTGTAGAATATCAGCGTGCCCTGGGTGTTTACAACGACCTCGAAACTGGTCGTGTCGTACGCGATCAGGGGATCGAAGGTGACAGGCCCTCCGGGCGAATTGACGAGTTCGGTAATGACGCCGGGGGAAGGCACAACCCCCCTGTATCGGACGACGGCGAAGCTGCCGACGGCGATCGTGGTTCCGAGTGTGACGCTGAAAGAGTTGACTCGATTCGTGTTCGCGAACGTGATGTTAGACGTGCCGTTGTGAATCTCCGTCGTGAGGGTCTCCGCGGTGAAGAGAGTCAGCGTTGCGGTGTAGAGCCCGGACGAGGTGTAGGTCACCGGGATCGGATTCGTCACCGGGAATGACGTCGCCGGGTCCGCGGCAATGGTCATCGTCTGCCCATTGCCGAAGTCCCACGCGTAGCGATCCACCGCCACTGTCAGCGTTTCCGTGTCGGTGATATTGGTCGTCACGTTGTGGTGCGAGGTGGATTTTGTAAAGAGCTGGGAAATCTCGGTGAAGTTGCCATAAATGTAGATCGGCGTATTGACGGCCGCAATCGGCGCGGTCGGGTTCAAGCTCGTGTTGAAGTAGATCGTCGGGACGGCGACGAACTGAGACAGTTCGAATGGGATGTCCGGGACGATGGTCACCTTGAACAGGGAAGCGGAATAGTCGTTCACGACCGTTCCGTTCGACGGAAAGAATTGCTGGACCCAAACGAGGTAATTGCCCGGGACGCTGTAGGAGTAGTTGAAGCTTGAATCGCTCGTCTCGATGACTTGCCCATCGCCCAAAGCGACTCTGGCTTTGGCCCCCTGCTTCAGACTCGAGACCACGAACTTCAAGGGTTGCCCTTGCACGCCGGTGGGCTGTGCGGATTGGACTGAGAACGTCCCACCAGACGGGGGAGGCGTCGGCGGCGTAAGGAGCCTGAAAGTCGTGTACGCCAGGGCGCCGGCGAGGACGACGATGATCGCGACGAGAATCACGAGGAGTGCGCGCGACCGCCCGCCCTTCTTCGTTTCCACGAGCGGTTGCGCTTCCGGCACGGAAGACCCGGACGATTCCATCCTGCCCCTCCTAACTGTCCGGGGTCATGCCGCGACCAATATTACTGTGTTTTGGCTCACAACTCGAAACGTGGTTACCGCCTCCGGAACCTCGGCGGAGAGGAACTGATCGACTTGGCCCCAAAGCATTTCGCGGTGACAGACGTCCAGGCCTTAGGTCGGTCAAGGACGGCAAGGGTCCTTATCGGAGGGCAGGCTATTCCAGGTCACGCCGGCCTCTATCGAGCCAACGCCCCGCAAAATGGAAATCAGAGTCGATTCCGACGCTCCCTATCGCGTCCGAACGAGCCTCGAGCGACACGGAAGGGTCGGGTGGTACGAGTGGACGCTCCGCGAGTTCATCCGGTATGTATTCGGGATTGGGATCCTCGGATTGCTCGTCTTCGTTCCGCTCCAAATGGAGCTTTCGTGGCTGCCGAATAACGCGCCACCCAGCTTCGACCCGTCGGTAGTCGCGGTCCTCGCGGTGCTCGCCATGATCATCATCGGTATAATGGCAATTCTGGCGTACCGGACGGTGTGGGGCGATAGCGGATGGGTGGACCGGAGCGTCGCCCGTCATCGCGCGGCGTCCAGATCCAGCGAAGGGCCCGCTTCGGTCCGACCGTAACGAACGTTTCAGAAAGCCACGCGCGCAAGCGTCTTCGTCGCCTTTACGCCCTCGATCGACCGGATCTTCGACACGACCAGTTTCCCGATCGCGTCGTACGAATCGGCTTCGACCTTTGCGATTAAATCGTACTCCCCGAACAGCGGATAGAGCTCGACGATATCCTTGATCTTCGTGAGCTTCTGGTAGACTTCCTTCTCCCGCGTGGGTTCGATGTCGATCAGGACGAATCCGATGGCCGTGTCGACGCCTCTTGTTTTTGCGTACATCCGTGTCGTAGATAAGGATATCGAGCGCCGCGACAAAACTCGAAATTACCCGGGTGGAATAATTCCGGCACAACGTACTCTCAGGTCGGATTTCCGAGACTGAGGTTACAAATAGCGCCCAAGCAATTTTTCATCGGTGCAACGCAAACGCGGCGCGCCCGGCAACCCGGCGCCCACCTTCCCGGTCGAGACGTTACGGCATTGGTACGTGACGCCATTCGGCGGCATGTCCGTCGAACTCGAGCCGTTCCAGGTCGGCATCAACCGCGAGGCCATCGAGACGAACACGTCGCTCGATCCGTCGACGGACCGCGTTCGCGTCACCGTCCTCGGCCGCGTGCGTCGGCCCCTCCTCCTCGATCGATTCTTTGAGGTCGTCCCGCTGGATGAACGCCATCCGGAGGCGCTGAAGCGGTCCCCGATGGGGGAGGCCGTGTTCCCGGAGGGAGACGACGTCTTCCGCCCGCGGGAATCCCCCCACGCAGGAGATGACGTCGTCATCAGCAGCGTCGCGAGCCAGCGCCTTGGTCTCGTCGACTCTAACGCGTTCGCGGAGATCCTGCAGGAGCTGTTCCGCAACCCTCGAAATCCGGATCCGGAGAACGCCTGACGGCTCGCCGATTCAACTCGCGCCGCCGCACGGCTCGAAATGGTTTTTATCGGGCGCCGCCCTAGGTCCATCGGATGCGAGTCGGCGTCATCGGGGTCCAAGGCGACGTGACCGAACACGTCGACGCGGTCGCCCGCGCGATGAAGGACTACGGCAAGGAGGGCGAGGCAATCGCCGTCCGCCGACGGGAGGACCTCGCGCGCGTGGACGGCCTCACGATTCCGGGCGGAGAGAGCACGACGATCTCGAAGCTCCTCGTGAAGCTCGGCCTGTTCGACGATATCGTGCGTCGCGCCACCGACGAAGGGATGCCGATCATGGGGACGTGCGCGGGGTGCATCCTCCTCTCGAAGGACGCCGGGACCCAGGCGGAGAAGACGAAGACGCGCCTGCTCGGGCTCATGGACATGGCCGTGGACCGCAACGCGTTCGGGCGGCAACGGGAGTCGTTTGAGGCGGACCTCCAAGTCCAGGGGCTCGACTCCCCATTTCACTGTGTGTTCATCCGCGCTCCGGCCATCCTGCGGACGTGGGGCGAATGCACACCGCTCTCGCAGTACAAGGACCGCATCGTCCTCGCGCGACAAGGCCATCTCATCGCGTCCGCGTTCCACCCTGAGTTGAGCGGCGACCTGCGCATCCACCGCTGGTTCCTGGATCTCGTCTAGAAGAGCACGATGACGAGAGCGCCGAGGGCGATCGCTCCGCTGAGCGTCACGTAGAGCGCGGGCCGAAGGACGGCCATCGTCGAATTGATCGAGGTCGTCAATCGAGACGCGGACTGCGGTCCGAAGATTCGGAAGTTCGCGATCTCACCCGCGAACGCGGCCACTTCGACCTCCTCGAGGTTCGCGATCGCCTCCCGGACCGCGCCTTCCGCTTGCGCGAGGATCGTCTGGCGATCGAGGGCCGCGCCGACAGCGTTGAAACCGTCC
>WNEY01006112.1_pt1 | contig 12945 bp, 19 predicted proteins | sample 5400531 | NCBI WGS metagenome assembly WNEY01 (sample SAMN13153338, study PRJNA577476) | soil metagenome | isolation source: 200 cm saprolite under Douglas fir tree site 1 | place: USA:California | collected 2015-04-18
GACGATCGCGTGCGCGGGCTGAACGCGGGAGCCGATGACTACCTCGTCAAGCCTTTCGCAGTCGCTGAGCTCGTTGCGAGGATCAACGCGCTCCTGCGGCGTCCTGGCGGTGCTCTCGGAGCAATCCTTCACGCCGGCATTATCGCGTTCGACACGATCGAGCGCAACGTCGGCATCGACGACAGTCCGCTGCTTCTGTCGCGTCGGGAATGCGCCGTCCTCGAGCACCTCATGCGGCGCCTGGGCCGCGTCGTACCCAAGGCGGTTCTCGAAGAGAAGCTCTATGGAATCGACGATGAACTTGCCTCCAACGCAGTGCCCGTCCATGTGCATCACCTGCGGCGTAAGCTCGAGAGTGCGCGCGCGACCGCCGAAATTAATACAGTGCGGGGCGTGGGGTATCTGCTGATCGATTCCAAGCGATGATCCGGAGCGGCTCCCGATCCCTGCAACTGCGCCTGGCGGTGCGCGTGGCGGTACTTTACACATGCGCTACAGCCCTAGTCATTATTGTCCTGATGTCTCGGGCATACGACACGGCCCGTTCGCTTGGTGACCGCGATTTGAGCGTTCGCGCGGCTGATCTTGTCAAGGCTGTCTCAGCGGAGCCCAACGGAGCGCCGCGACTCGATCTGCCGCCGAGGCTGACCGCTTCCTATGAGGCTTCCGACAGCGATATTTTTGCGATCCGCAGACCGGGCGGCGGAATCGTCGCCGCGTCGCCGCCGAAGTTCGGTGAACTGGTGATGGGATGGCCGGATGCATCCGATAGCCCAAATCATTTCCGGATCACGGACTTCGGCGCCGGATTTCAGGACTATTATGGTCTGAGCCTCCGGCAGGACAGCGTCATTGGGCCGCTTTCAGTCTGGGTCGCACGATCGGCCGCGGCCGATGCTCTGATGTACTCGCTGCTGAGAAAATTCATCCACGATGTAATTTGGGCTATCTCGCTTCTCATCCTGATCACCCTGGCCATAGGACTCTTCGCGATCCGCAGCGGTCTCAAGCCCATCCGCGAGGTCTCGGAGAAGGCTTCGGCGATCGGCCCCGGTGCCATGTTCGTCCGCCTCCCGGACGAGAACCTTGCGAGCGAGATAAAGCCGCTCGTGGTCGCCATGAATCAAGCGCTCGATCGCCTCGAGCAGGGCTTCGTCGTTCAGCGCCAGTTCACGGCAAATGCCGCTCACGAGCTGCGCACGCCACTCGCCATCATCACTGCGGCGCTTGAGTCGATCAACGGCAAGGAGGAGCTGACAAAACTCAAGGGCGATGTGGCGCGCATGAACAGGTTGGTCGAGCAGCTTCTCCGCGTGGCCCGGTTGGACGCGATCGCATTGGACGTTTCGGGGACCGCGGACATCAGCGGGATCGCGGCGAGCATCGTCGCGACCATGGCTCCTTGGGCGCTGGCACAGCGCCGGACGATTGCCTTGGAAGCTCCTGAACAGGCCGTGAAAGTAAGAGGGAACGCGCACGCCCTTGAGGATGCGATCAGGAACCTGGTCGAGAACGCCGTCAACTATTCACCTCGCGGCAGCGAAGTGATTGTAAGCGTCGATCACGAGGGCACAGTACGCGTCTCCGATCATGGCCCCGGTGTTCCAGCCGAATATCGCGAGCGCATCTTCGAGCGGTTCTGGCGCGGCAAGGCGACTGGGACAACCCAAGGGGCCGGCTTGGGCCTCGCCATGGTTCACGAAATCATGAAGGCGCACAAAGGCAGTGTCCACGTCGGCGAGACGCCGGGCGGTGGCGCGACCTTCACGCTGACACTCCCGCCTGCCGAATAGCGATCGCCGATCCTCCTCCAGGTCGCGCAGCCGAGGTGAGGTCTCGCGCCAACTGCCTGCACGGGGCAGAGCAAGGCCGCGCTCGATCGACGTTGGACACTCTTGTTCCGGGAACGATCGCGATCGCCAAGCCGGTCCGCGAACACGCAAACGCAATGGTCGCAAGAAAGACCAAGCTCAAGGTGAAACCGGGGCCAGTTACAGGTGTGACGGCGTCCAGCTGACACGCTGGCAGAACTCCACCGGATGCGATCTATTCCGCTGCCCCCAACCCGGGTTTGTAGCGACACTTCAATGGGCGTCGCTCTCATTCAACTTCACATAAGTATGATCGCGCTTTTCCTGCTTGGCCCGGGTTCCAATTGACAAATTAGTGCCGCTTAACGGAACATGCGGCCATGGGGAAGCGATCTCCCCATTAGCGACATGCCCAAGAATCGCGTCCGGTTTTCCGAGAAGGACGCAGCATGCCCGCCATCAACTCCAACTGTGAACTTGCTCGCCTGATCGGCATAGCCGTCTGGCTCGGCCGCGCGATGACGGCGTCGCTGATGCTGATGATCGGGGTCGGCACCAGCTCTCCGTCGAGCGCTCAATCCAGCCAAATCGACCTGTCGCACCAAGAAATCGGCGCGCCGCCGCAAAACTTTGAATTCTGGCGAGCAGGCCAAGCCGACCTCGGTCACTGGAAGGTGATCCGTGACGCCTCGGCCGACGGCGGCCTGACGATCCAGCAATCCGGCGCGGATCGCGCCGCTCGGCCTTCGCTCGCAATTTACGCTTCGGTGTCGGCGGTCAATGCCAGTATTCGGGCGCGGTTCAAGCTGATCGATGGATCAATGCCGAGCGCCGGCATCGTCCTACGCGTGACCAGTCCGGACGACTATTATCTCGTACGCGCCAGCGCATTCGAACAGCGCCTGTCGCTGCTTCATGTCGTCCATGGAACACCCGAAGAGATCGCCAGCGTAGATGCGGAAATTGCGCAAGACCATTGGCAGACCCTCGAGGTCGTTGTTAACGGCAATGGCTTCACAATGTCGCTGGACGGCCAGTGGGCGCTGACCGCATTTGACTACGGCAAGCTCGTCGGTGGCCGGTTCGGAATCTGGACCGAACAGGACGACGTCACGCGGTTTGATCAGATCGAGATATCACCGCTTACGTCTGGCTATGAGCGATAAGGATTCGAAGGACGCGGTTCGGGGGGCTGAAGCCATCTAGCGGAGCTGATGAATGATGCTGGAGCTTATTGGCCATCAATCAGCCCGTCGCCAGAAAATGGTATGGTCGCAACTGCCGTTGCTATTGGCCATCGTCGCAGCAGCTCTCATCGCTCACATGGGCAGGGTTGCCGCAGACGCCAATGCCGGGGAGGAACAAGGCCGAAGCCTGTGCGGCTTGTCACGGAGATAACGGTATCTCGCAGACGGAGAACACGCCATCCCTGGCGTCACAGCCTGACCAATTCCTGCAATGGCAACTAGTCTTCTTCCGCAGTGGCGCGCGCAAAAATGAGGTCATGGAGCCGATCGCCGAGCACCTTAGCAATGAAGACGTTCGCGATCTTGCCGCTTACTTCACCTCGCTAAAGCCAGCCGATTCTTCGGGCGGGAAGACCGCGGATGACCGGCCCGAGCTGGCGGAGGCTGGCAAGAACGCCTCGACCGCCGGAAGATGCACCTCATGTCACGGGGATAACTTCGCCGGCAGCAAGGCCGTCGCGCGTATCGCCCGACAGCGTGAAGAATATATCATCAAGGTGCTGCATGGCTACAAGGCGGGCCTCCGGACAGGTGGCGGCGTCGCCGCGATGGCGGAGGTGCTTGCTCATTACCTTTGGTGACGCTGAGGGGGAACAGGACGAGGAGGTGTGCCATGGATCGGAAATGGATGTTTGCCGGCGGCGGCTTGTTGCTGCTGGGCATAGCCGGCGTCGCACTGGTGACCGCCGAACCGAGCAAGGGCCCGGTCTTCATCGCAGGAGATCAACCCGTCACCGAAGACCAAGTGCGCCAGAAACTGCAATCCGACGGCTGGTCAAATGTGCAGGTGGTTCGCGAAGGAAGATATCTCGAAGCGATCGGTTCGAAGAGCGGCCAAACCACCAAGGTTGCGATCGACGCGCAGACCGGTCGGTTGCGAGCGGACGACGACGACGAAGATTGAGTAATAGGTTCCCTTGGCGTGGAGCTCGCGGCCCACGTCCAGGAAGGCAGGTTTCGGGCGTGACCTGCGGCGCATGGGCGATGTCCCGCGCCTGCAGTTCCCAGTCACGCGCTGATCAAACCCAAGCTTCGGAACCATTGACAAATTCGTCCGTCGCGCTTATTTGCGCCTTCGGGGAAGCGATCTCCCCGTGAGGCGACATGCCCAAGAATCGCGTCCGCTCTTTCCGAGGAGGACGCCGCATGTCTACCGTTTGCCTTTGCTCTCTCCAATCGTTCTTACGTGCGTCGCTCACGCCTCGCGTTTCCGGTGAGCGGCCCCGCACCGCTGTCGGAGGCCCCCCTCGACCGGTCCGATATCTCGACACGCCCCACCTGACATTCATCGTGGATTTAAACGGAGGACTGCCATGACCTACGTCATGAAGCCGCTGTCCTGCGACCCCAACCGCATTCGCGGCATGTCCGAGCGAATGATCGTCAGCCATTACGAGAACAACTATGGCGGCGCGGTCAAACGACTGAACCTGATAGACGAGAAGCTTGCCGAGCTCGATTACGCAAATGCACCGGGCTTCCTCGTCAATGGGTTGAAGCGCGAGCAGCTCATCGCAACCAACTCGATGATCCTCCACGAACTGTTCTTTGAAAGTCTCGGCGACGAGAGCGAGCCTAGCGCAAGTCTGAAGGAGCCGCTGGCACGCGACTTCGGTTCGTACGACCGTTGGCGTGCCGAATTCATCGCCATGGGCAAGGCGCTCGCGGGCGGCTCCGGCTGGGTGCTGCTGACCTGGTCGCCGCGCGATCGCAAACTCGTCAATCAATGGGCCTCGGACCACTGCCACACGATGGCTGGCGCCACGCCGATTTTGGCGCTCGATATGTACGAGCATTCCTATCACATCGATTACGGCGCCAAGGCTGCCAACTATGTTGACGTGTTTATGGCGGCAATCAACTGGCCTGCCGCGCAACGAGCCCATGAGGGGCTGCAGCAATGAGACGGCGCCTGCAACATGGCTGTGCATACGTCGTCTGTGCGACCGCGTCGATGTACGGATTTTGTGCGGCTGCGGAAGATCAGTTCAGAATGCTCGATGGCAAGCAAATCCGGGCCCACGTTGTCGGCCAAGATATTACTGACGGGCCGCACTGGTCGATGTATGTGCGGCCGGACGGCGCCCTGATTGGTGAGGAGTCGGGAAGTTCCTGGACGGGGCGCTGGAAAATCCAGAACGACAGGCTGTGCATTACGCTGCCGAGCAGCACGTCGGCTGAATGCAACGAGGTCTGGATGTCCGGAACGCTCGTCAGGATGCGCGCGAGCAAGGATCAGGAGACGTTCGATGCGATCGTCATGGCGCATCGGGCCAAGAAGCAATGAAGGGTGCGGGCAGGGCTGTTCAGACACGTACCGACGAAGGAGGATACAATGCGCATAAGACCAACGATAGCTGTTCCAATTGTCGCGGCGCTGTTAGCGACCGCTGCCAGTGCCGAAGCAGCAGATTGGACGATTTTCAGCGAGCCGTTCATCTCCAGCGCGCATGCGCAGGCGATCGATTGGCAGAAGCTCGATGAAGTGCTTGGCCGCAAGCCGGCCGTCTCGGGCGACGTGCATCGCTATGGATTTGCGCGCAGCGATCTGACCGTGACGCTGGACGGCGTCACCATCAAGCCAGCCTTAGCGCTCGGTGGCTGGATCGCGTTCAAGCCTGCGCACGGCGGCGCCATGGCCATGGGCGATCTCGTGCTGCTGGAAACCGAGGTCGCTCCGGTGGTAGCCAAGCTGACCGAGGGTGGCTTCGAGATCACCGCCATTCACAATCATCTGCTGCGTGCCAACCCTGCTACATTCTATGTGCACGTCCTGGGCCATGGCGATCCGGTGAAGCTTGCCGGCGCAATCCACGACGGGCTCGCGGCCAGCAAGACGCCGCTCAGCGCTGGCGCTGCCGGAGCGCCGCCCGCGATCGACCTCGACACCGCTCAACTTGATCAGATCATCGGCGTCAAAGGACAGAACAACAGCGGCGTCTACGCGTTTGCCGTCCCGCGCCGCGATCCGGTCAGCGAAGATGGAATGGAAATGGCGCCCGCCGGCCCGATGGGTGTAGCACAGGCCATCAACTTCCAGCCGACCGGCGGCGGCAAGGCGGCGATTACGGGAGACTTCGTGCTGACCGGAAACGAAGTCAATCCCGTGATCAAGGCGCTGCTGGAAAATGGGATCGAAGTGACGGCAGTCCACAGTCATATGCTGGACGAGCAGCCGCGGCTCTTTTTTCTCCACTTCTGGGCCAATAACGATGCCCTGAAGTTGGCGAAAGGGCTTCGCGCCGCGCTCGACAAGACGGCGAGCACGAAGAGCTAACGAACCAACTCAATTCGCGCGCCGGCTTTCCCGGCGCGCGATCAAGCTATCGAGAAGAGGAAAATCAGAATGAGAAAGCTTGTTCTCACTTTGTCAGTGCTGGCCGGTCTCGTTGCCGCCCAGCGTGTAGCCCAGGCGCAAACTTGCAAGGTGTGCGCCGAGCAGCGGGCCGCGTGCATGAAGAACTATGCCGGACCGGCGTGCAAAACCGAGTACCAGATGTGCATAAAGTCCTGCAAAAAGTAAGAGCGACTGAATTGAGCGACTTGCGTGAGAAGTGCCTCATCGTGGCACTCGCCACCGGCATCGGGGGCTCGGTTGCCCTCGATGCTCGATTTGTCGCCGCGGAAAGCCTTCGGAAATTATCGGGTGCACAAATCCAGGCAAAGTTCGCCGGGATGCAGCTCACCGACGAGGTGCATTATCGCCTTGTCTATGAACGCAACGGTACGCTGAGAAGCGTTGCAATGGGAGTGAAGAAGCGTGGCAAGTGGGTCATCGATAAGGATCAGCTTTGCCTCTATCTGCAGGAGCCGGACGACGGCTGCTATGACGCCGCGTTTTCCGGCAAGACTTTCACACTGACGCCTGCCGGACTGGGATCAACCCTGGACGGCATTCTCCAGCCTATCTCCGATCCACAGTGAGGACGAAGATGTCGTCGCAAATCGTCGAAAGGGGCTCCCAAGAGAAACCCGACTTCTCGAATCCGGTTATTCGCTGGATCGATTATCGGCTTCCCATTTTCACGTTCTTGCATCATGAGCTGAACGCATATCCGACGCCGCGAAACCTGAATTACCTCTGGAATTTTGGATCGCTCGCGGGCATGGCGCTCCTGATCATGATCGCGACCGGCATCGTGCTCGCGATGCACTACGTTCCGACAGGTGACGGAGCGTTCAGATCTGTCGAGCACATCATGCGTGACGTGAATTACGGATGGCTGATCCGATACGTTCATACCACCGGCGCATCGATGTTCTTTGCGGTGGTCTACATCCATATCTTTCGCGGTCTCTATTACGGGTCCTATAAGGCACCCCGCGAGCTGCTTTGGTGGCTCGGCGTCATCATCCTGCTGTTGATGATGGCGACCGCTTTCTTCGGCTACACCTTGCCATGGGGACAGATGAGCTTTTGGGGCGCCACCGTCATTACGAATCTGTTCTCGGCTATTCCCGGTGTCGGGGACAGCATCGTCACCTGGTTATGGGGCGGATTCACGGTGGGAGATCCGACGCTCAATCGGTTCTATGCCTTGCACTACTTCTTGCCGTTCGTAATTGTCGCGGTTGTCGGCCTGCATCTCGTCGCACTGCATCGTTTCGGCTCCAATAATCCGACCGGCATCGATACCAAGGATGCGGGCGACACGATCCCGTTCCACCCGTATTACACGGTGAAAGATCTGCTTGGTCTGGTCGTCTTCTTTCTGCTCTTCGGCTGGTTCGTGTTCTACGAGCCGAACGCTCTGCTGAATCCGGACAACTACATCCGCGCAAATCCGGGAGTTACACCGGCCCATATCGTGCCCGAATGGTACCTCCTGCCGTACTATGCAATCCTCCGGTCGATCCCGAACAAGCTTCTCGGCGTAATTGCCATGCTGACCTCGATCCTTGTTCTGTTCGCCTTGCCGTGGCTGGACACCAGTCCGGTTCGCTCAGGGCGGTTCAGGCCTATGTTCAAGCTGTTCTATTGGGTCCTGGTCACGGATTGCGTGTTGCTAACCTATGCCGGCGGGCAGCCACCTGAAGGTACGTGGTTGATCATGAGCCGGATCGGAGCCGCATACTATTTCGCTCACTTCTTCCTGGTTCTACCTCTTGTGGTGAGGGTCGAACGCCCGCGTCCCCTCCCAATCAGCATCAGCCAAGGGGTTTTGCCAGCGACCGGTCTTGCGGCGCCCTGAAGGAGCATGACATGACAATGACGACAGAGCACAAGCACAACAGCATGACGGAGCTTGCGCTCTATTTCCTCCGTCTCGGCTTTCTCGGCTTCGGTGGTCCGGTCGCGCTGGTGGGCCAAATGGAGCGGGAACTCGTCAACGACAAGAAGTGGCTCACTAAGGAGCAGATGCGGGAATCCATCGCCATCTGCCAATCGCTGCCCGGACCACTTGCGATCCAGGTCGGCGTCTACATCGCCTGGCTTCGCTGCGGCTTCTGGGGCGCGTGGGTCGGCGGATGGTGCTTCATCTTGCCGAACTTCGTGATCGTCGCCGCGCTGGGCGCGCTTTACGTCTATTTCGGCGATCTCAAGCCAGTCACAGGCATTTTCTACGGTGTCAGTCCAGCGGTGATCGCGCTGATCCTGCACTCCTGCTATCGGCTCGCCAAGCTCGGCATGGAGGACTGGGTGCAATGGGTTATCGCTGCGATCTGCCTCGCGGTCACGGTCATCTTGCAGGCCGAAGTCGCGATATTGTTCATCGGCGCCGGGATCATTGGCATCCTTTATTACGGCAACCTGTTCAAGCGCACACCCGCGGTCCTGCCGGCGATCGCAGTCGTGCCGGCCGCAACGGCGCCCCTAGCGCCGGTTGCAACAGGGTCGATCCTCGGCAAGCTGCTACTGTTCTTCCTCAAAGCCGGTTCGCTGACCTTCGGCAGTGGCCTCGTCATCGTGCCGTTCCTTGAGCAGGGTCTTGTCCAGCAATATGGCTGGCTCGATGAGCGGCAGTTCCTGATCGCGGTTGCGGTCGGCATGATCAGCCCGGGACCCGTCGTGATCACCGCGACCTTCGTCGGCTATCTCGTGGCGGGGTTCTGGGGGTCGCTGGTCTCAACGGTTGGCATCTTCCTGCCATCATTCCTGCTGGTGCTGATCGTGGCGCCGATTTTGGCGAGGCACCGGGAGAACGCAAACGTCCAGGGCTTTGTCAAAGGCGCCTATGCCGCAGCAATCGGGACCATTTTGGGCGCGTGCATCCTGCTTGGAAAGATCGCGATCGGCGACTGGCTGACCATTGCGATCGGCACCGTCTCGCTTGCGGTTCTTTTCCGCTGGAAAGTCAGCAATCCGGTGCTGATCGCGGTGACTGCGGTCGTAGGCCTGATCGCTTTTAGAGGGCAGGGGATCTCGAGCGAAGGAGGAGATACCCAATGAAATTGAACCGTGGCGTCATGACGGTGCTAGCTGCCTCGTTGGCATGGACGATGCCGGCTCAATCGCAGTCTGGCACCCCTGCGCCAGAAAACGGGAAGGTCGATGTCGACCAGCTGTTCGCAACGACCTGCGGCTGGTGTCATTCCGACTCCGGCCGCGCTGCTGGCAAGGGGCCGCAGCTCATGGATACAAAGCGAGACGACGATTTTGTCCGCGACCGTATCAAGAACGGCAAGTCGGGCGCGATGCCGGCGTTCGGTTCGATGTTCAGCGACGCGCAGATCGACCAGATCATCAAGTACATCCGGGAATTGAAGCCGCGCGAGGGATGAGCCGGTGAGACCTGACCCATCCGTACCCGGTTTGAAACTCGCTATGAACTGCGTGTTGCTTCTATGTAACCAATCTCTAAGTCCAGGAGCGTTTTATGGTGACCCAAATTGTGATGGATCACACCGGCCACTCCCGCCATGAATACGACGTTGACGATATTGAAGCGCTGACCGAGGCGGAGAGGCGGTTCAGGAAGTTGACCAGCGAAGGGTTTACAGCCGCTGTGCGGACTGCGGCAGGTGAATCGTGGCGGGTTTTTGCGTTCGATCCGACCGCAAAAGAAACGCTGTTCTTCCGCCGGCTTGTCGGCGGATAGACGGGTGTCACCGTGTTGCTATTCAGCAGACGAGCAGCTCAAGGTTCGCGACGTCGTGCGCTGCGGGAGCTGTATCATAGCTTTGTCAGCGAAAATTCACCTGAAGCGAAAGGACGGGCGCTTCTGCTGCAATGGCTAACGCCAGCTCAGAGGACGCAGTTCGAAGAGCAGGGTTACTTCGACGTCGTGGGTTGTGCGACTCGGAGGCCGTACCGAGTGCAATACGGGTCTGTTGCCAACGTGCAGGAAATCGATTTCGAAGGGCAATCAGGCGGCGTCTTGTGCTTCGCTCCCGAGGGCTATCTGGTCCCAGGCGACGTCATGCTTGCTCAGAAGATTGCCTTGGAGACAGATGAACTTGCGACACTGGCCGTGGCGAATCGAGTGGCACCGGTAGGCAGGCGCAGGGGTTCCGGCGGGGTTGGGGGGCCTGATTCGCTATCCCCTGCAGCAGCCGGCATCAATGATCAGAATACGCACGGTGTGCTCCGCTTCGTTCCTGACAGGGATTTCAGAAATTCGTCAGTGGTGGGGGCTCTGAAAGACGACCAAGATCAAGTCGCGGATCGAAGGACCGGGCTATCTGTGGAGCAGGCTCGAGTCGCCGGACCGGCAGGAACCAATCGCGACCTGAAACGGCGTGTGACAATGCTGCGCGACCAGACCACTCGATCAAAGCTCGCCGCGCGACAGCCTAACGGCCGCAATCCGGATCGTCTCACTCTCCATTTCTTGCCGTTGGAGAATCTACAACCGGTTCTGATTGCCGCGACAGCCGTGCTCGATCTGATCGCGCTCCGACCGGCATGGGGGATGGTGAAATAACAGCTTTGAGGGCAGGGCATCTTGATTAGTGAAGGGAGGTACCCCATGACTAGACGAAAATTCCTACTGACGTCCGCCTGCGGCTTCGTCATCGTCGCTTTGGCGGCATCGTTTGGTGGCCAGCCGCCGGCCCTTGCGATGGGTCCGGACCAAGAACAGGCCGAATTGGCGAACACGTTGAGTGGCGCAAAGGTAAGCCTGCAGCAGGGCTTCACGGCCAGCGAACGGGAAGGCCAGCCAATTTCCGGAAAATTTGAGGTCGAAAACGGCAAGCTCCAGCTTTCCGTCTATACCGCAAAGGAAGGAAAGTTTTTCGAAGTCATTGTCGATCACACGACCGGAAATGTCGGCAAGGTCGAGCCTATCAACGAAGGCGAAGACCTCACCCACGCCAAGGCGCAAAAGGCTGCCATGGACAGGGCGAAGGTCAAGCTGGCGGATGCTGCGACCAAGGCGAAGGCACAGGCGAAAGCAGAGGCAACGGAGGTGATCGTTGTGAGCGTCGTGCCAGAGCTGAAGGACGACCGGCCGGAGGCCACGATTGTTCTGCTGCAGGGGAAGAGATTCTCGACTGCTTCGGAACGGCTCGATTAACGGACTGATGCGTCCGGGTTCGAGATCGCGAAGGGGGGGAGAGAAGAAAATGATCTCGCGTCGTGAATTCTCTGCCGTGCTATTGGCGGCACTTGCGTCCATTTTCCTCGCCAAAGATGCGGCGGGTGAAAATGCGGAAGTGCCGCCGCTTCAACTCGAAGCCAAAATCCCGCTGGGCGATATCCGCGGCCGGATCGATCACATGGCGGCCGATCTGGCCCGGCATCGTCTGTTCGTCGCGGCGCTTGGCAGTGACAACCTCGTCGTGGTCGACATCGAGGCCCAACGCCTCGACCGCATCATCGGCGAGCTATCCGAACCACAGGGCGTGGGTTACAACCCGGCGACGGATACGCTCTATGTGGCGAATGCTGGCGACGGCTCGGTGAGGCTGTTCAAGGGATCTGATCTTTCGCCAGGCGAACGGATCAACCTCGGCAGCGACGCCGACAACATCCGAGTGGATTCCAAGGCGGGGCGTGTCTTTATCGGCTATGGCGACGGTGCCTTGGCGATCGTTGATGCGGTCACGAATAGCAAAATCGCAAGCGCGCCCTTGCAGGCGCATCCAGAGAGCTTTCAGCTCGACGGAAACAACAGCCGCATCTTTGTCAATGTACCGAAAGCCGCCACGATCGACGTGGTCGATCGTACGTCAGGGGAGAAGATTGCGTCGTGGCCAACAGCAGGACGCGGCGCAAATTTCGCGATGGCGCTTGATCGCGCCCGCCAAAATGTCATCGTGGCATTTCGCCAGCCGGCGGAGCTAGGGATATTTTCCGTGGCGGACGGCAGCTTCATCGCGTCCGTTCCGACCTGTGGTGACGTGGATGATCTTTTCCTCGATTCGAACCGCGACCGCATTTACGTCAGTTGTGGTGAGGGCTTCGTCGATGTGCTTGCGGCGGACGGCAATTCGTACCGGCAAGTCGCGCATATTGCCACTGCTCCAGGAGCGCGGACGTCGCTTTTCGTACCCGAATTGGATCGCTTCTTGTTGGCAGTCCCTGCAAAGAGCGAGGCTGCAGCGGCGATCTGGATTTTTCGCCCATCACCCTGAGGTGCCGTCCGCGGAGGCGCGAACATGTCCACCGGTGAGTCTCTTCCAATCCGATGCGCCGCGGCATCATTGATCTTGCTTGGTATTGCAGCATGCTCTGGCCCCGCCTTCGCCTATCGGCCATTCGACGGCACCGACGCTGCCGTAGTGGCGCCCGGAGAGCTCGAGGTCGAATTGCAGCCTGCTGGTCTTCAACATGAGCAAGGGACCCAGACCTTGATTGCGCCGTGGACGGTCGTGAATATCGGCTTGAGCGAAGGATGGGAGGCGGTTTTCGAAGGGCGAGGCGAAACGCCGCTGGTGCCTTTGGGGCCGACAGAGTTAACGACGGCCGGCGCATTTCTCAAGCACGTCGTGGTGCCGGGCAG
>WNEY01002785.1_pt1 | contig 12944 bp, 10 predicted proteins | sample 5400531 | NCBI WGS metagenome assembly WNEY01 (sample SAMN13153338, study PRJNA577476) | soil metagenome | isolation source: 200 cm saprolite under Douglas fir tree site 1 | place: USA:California | collected 2015-04-18
ACCGCCTGTTTCGACATCGCCGGCGATCTAACGCCCGAGGAAATCGCCCGCGGCGGCTATGATCTCGCTTTTTCGCGCATGGTGTTCGAGCACGTCGCCGACGGCAAGCGCGCCTGGGAAAATCTCTTTCGCTTGCTCGCGCCCGGCGGCGTGGGCCTCGCCTTCGTGCCGACGCTCTACGCGTTTCCGTTCGTGGTGAACCGGCTCTTGCCCGACGATTTCGCCGCGCGCATCGTGAAGATGATCTACAAGAACCGCACCGATGACGAGGATCCGGTGTTTCCGGCGCGCTACAGCTGGACGGTGGCGAGCGAGAAGAAGCTCGCGCCGATGCTTGCAAGCATCGGCTACCGCGAGACGATGGTGGTGCCGTTCTATGGCCACGGCTATTACCAGCCGTTCCCGCTCGTCCGCGACCTGCACGCGAAATTCACCGCGACCGCGCGCGCGCGGGACTGGCGCTTCTTCGCGAGCTACGCCTATATCGCCGCAAGGAAGTAAATTGCGTTATTCCCGGCTCGCCGCTTTCTGTTTCGTCATCCTGAGGTGCGAACGAGCGTGAGCGAGTGAGCCAAGCAAGTCGGCTATAGCCGACTTGCTCACCGAATATCCGATCTCGGTAAACCGAGATCGGTGGATGACGGCCATCGAGGCTCGGCAGCGCAAGTCGGATGTTTCCGACTTGCGCCTAATCAAACCGATCTTGGATAAATCCGAGATCGGCCGCGCCTCGCACCTCAGGATGACAGTTAGATTCTACGGCCGGAAATGACTGTGAAAAAGCTCAAGCCGCGGTTCGGGCCGAAACCCGCGCGCCCCGCTCGGCGTTGAGCGTCGCGATCACGAGCCCCCAGACCATTCCCATCAACAGGTAATAGTGCCGCCAGTGGTCGGTGTCGACCACGAAACCCTCAAACGCGACGCCGGTATAGGTGGCAAGCGCGGCGATGAAATAGGGCTGCCACGGCGTGCGCTTGAGCACGTTGGCGTAGCCCACCGATAGCGTGAAGATCACCAGGATGGCGTAGGAAATGCCGCCGGCCCAGCCGTAGGAGGAAAACGCGTTGAGATAAACGTCGTGCGGGTCCTGGCCGTAGAGATTGCGGAATTGATACGGGCCCAAACCGTTCGGCCGCTCCAGGAGCACGGGAATGCTGTCCTCTTGCTTGGTGAAGCGGCCGCCGCCGCCGACGTCGTATTCCTGAATGAGGCTCGCGCGCTCCTTGAAGACGTCGCCGATGGTGCCGACGGACAGCATGCCGGCCATGAGCACGCCGACGCCGAGCGCGGTCAGCACGCTGAAGCTCGCGAGCCGCGCGCGGAAGCGGGCGCTCGGGCTCGCGGCGAACATCAACGCGACCATCAGCGCGGCGGAAAAGACGAAATGCCCCCAGGCGGCGCGCGAGAAGGTCAACAGCAGCGCCACCAGAATGATCAGGGCCGCCGCGATATGGCGAAGCTTCAATCCCTTGATCAGAATACCCTGAATCAGGAACAGGACCGGAAGGATGAGATAGGGCCCGAACACGTTGGGGTCCTTGAAGGTCGCCTTGGCGCGGTTATAGAGCGTGAAATTGTCCCACGCGCCCGGCACCAGGTCGAAATAGCCGACGATGCCGATGATCGCGGCGATCAGCCCGGCGAGAATATAGGCCGTGCGCATGATCTCGAGCCGCCGCACGCTGTCGTGGGCGAACAGGCAGGCGAACACGATCGCGGTGATCGCCATGTAGAAGGAAATCACTATGAACATCACCGCGTCGCGGTCGTGGATCACCGGCACCAGGGCGGCGAGGCCGCTGACGTTCCAGATCAACAGCAAAAACAGCAGCGGCATGACCTTGCGGTCGACCGTGACGCCGGCCGCGAACGCGCCGAGCGCCAACAGGCCGACGAACACCTCGTAGGGCGAGGGTTCGATGAACACGAAGGGGCTCGCGAGGATCGCCGCGAACAACAGGAGATGCAGAAGCCGCGCGGCCAGCGCGCGATAGCCGGCGCGGCCGGCGATCTGGCTTTGGGCGGCGGGAAACCCGGAAGCCGCGCTCAATAGGCGTTCTCGGCGAACAGCAGCGCGAACGGCGTGCGCGCGAGGATGTAGCAGTCGAACAGCACCGACCAGTTCTCGATGTAATAAAGGTCGTGCTCGACGCGGCGCTGGATCTTTTCGTTGGTGTCGGTCTCGCCGCGCCAGCCGTTGATCTGCGCCCAGCCGGTGATGCCGGGCTTGACGCGGTGGCGGGCGAAATAGCCGTCGACCACCTCGTCATAGAGCTGGTTTTCGGCCTTGGCGTGCAGCGCGTGCGGCCGCGGGCCGACGAGCGAGAGGTCGCCTTTGATCGCGACGTTGATCAGTTGCGGCAGCTCGTCGAGGCTCATCTTGCGCAGCACGCGGCCGACGCGCGTCACGCGCGGGTCGTTTTTGGTGACGAGCTTCGCCGCCGTGGCGTCGGTCGCCTCGACATACATCGAGCGGAACTTGAACACCTCGATCAGCTCGTTGTTGAAGCCGTAGCGCTTCTGCTGGAAGAAAACCGGGCCGCGGCTGTCGAGCTTGATCGCGAGCGCGCAGAGCGCCATCACCGGCAGCGCCGCCATCAACAAGAGCCCGCCGACGACGCGGTCGAACAGCCATTTCGCCACGTAGTTCCAGTCGGCGATCGGGCGGTCGAGCACGTCGAGCACCGGCACGTTGCCGATATAGGAATAGGCGCGCGGGCGAAAACGCAGCTTGCTGGTGTGCGCGGCCAAGCGGATGTCGACCGGCAGCACCCACAATTTGCGCACCATCTGCAGCACGCGCTCCTCGGCGGTGATGGGCAGCGAAACGAGCAGGAGATCGATGCGGGTGCGGCGCGCGAATTCGACGAGATCGTCGACGGTGCCGAGCTTCGATTGCCCGGCGACGCTCGCCGGCGAGCGGTCGTCGCTGCGGTCGTCGAATACGCCGCGGATGACGAGGTCGGAGTCGCGCTGCGCCTCGAGCGCGTGAATGAGCGCTTCGCCGGCGCCGCCGCCGCCGACGATCACGGTGCGGCGCACGAGCCTGCCCTCGCGCGTCCAGTGACGCACGAGCGCGGACAGCAGCAGCCGGCCGCCATAGAGAAACAGGAGCGCGCTGCCGAACCAGGTGGCGGCCCAGACGCGGGAGAAATCCCCCTCCGGGCGGGCGAAGAAGGCGAGCGCCGCCGCGACCAGCATCACCGTCGTCCAGATCAGGCCGACGCGGCTCAATTGCTCGACGCGCGTGCGCAGCGAAGCGACGCTGTAGAGGTCGGAGAGCTGGAAGACCGTGACGGTCGCGATCGCAATGCCGGCGATGGCGAGGAAGTAACGCCACGAGAAAACCTCGTGCGGCTGCACGTAGGCGCGAAAGATCGCAAGCCCAAGGCCGAGAATGGCGATGAATTCATAGAGCCGGATGAGCCCGCCGAGCACCACGGCGGAGATCGCCGGCGGCACCGGTTCGGCGGCGATCATGCGCGCGAGCGAGCCGAGCTCGCGCGGCGTTGATGCTGCCGGCGCCGCTCTCGCGGCCGCGGCTCCCGCGCGTGCGCCGCCGCCGTCGGCGCGCATCCATTTGTTGGCGTCGAGTTCGATCATCGGTCTGGCAAAATCCTTGGCAGCCGCAAGCGGCGGATATAGCGACAATCTGAGGCCGTTGCGCGGAGGCTAGAAGGAATTTCTGTCGGAAGGTTTAATGAAACGGTTAACCATGCGCGGGAACCCGCGCCGCCAGGGCTTCGCGGTAAGCGGCCAGCACGCCGTCGGTCATGGCGGCGACGGTGAATTGACGGGCGATGCGCTCGCGCAGGCGCTTGGTGCGGACGGCGCCGTCTCCCTCCAACGCCCGCAGCACCGCCTCGGCCAGCGCCACCGGGTTCTCTGGCGGCACCAGTGCCGTTGCGTCGGGGCCAAAAATTTCGGCCATCCCACCGACGCGGGTGGCGACCATGGGCACGGCGGCGGCGGCGGCTTCGAGCACGATATAGGGCAGCGACTCGGCGCGGCTCGGCACCGCGAGCACGCGGCCGCGCCGGAAGGCTTCGCGCGCCGGTTTTGCGCCGCCGAACTGGACGTGGGATGAAAGCCCGCGCCGCTCGATCTCCGCCCGGTAAGCGCCCGCGTCCGGCCCGTCGCCGAACAGGATCGCGCTTTCGATCCGCTCGCCGGCGAGGAGCCGCGACAGCGCCTCGATCAGCACGTCGACGCCCTTGAGACGGCGCAGCTCGCCCACGAACACGACGTCGGCGGCGTCGCGATCGGGCGCGACCGCCGCCAGCTCGTCGGGCCGCACGCCATTATGGACGACGCGGGCGAGCGCGGACGGTGCGGCGATTTTCTTGCGGAAGGCGGCGAGGCCGAATTCGCTTTCAAATACAAAGAGTTGCGTGCGGTGCGCGAGGCGGCGCTCGAGCTTGAGATAGAGCCAGCCGAGGGGGGTATCTGCGGCGTAATGCAGGCTGCCGCCGTGCGGGGTGTAGACGCGGAGCGCGCCGCTTCGCGCGAGCCGCGCATAGGCGCCGCCCTTGGCGCCATGGCCGTGCACGATATCGGCGTTTTTTTCGCGGGCGAGACGCTCGACCAGGCGGACGGCGTTGAAATCCAAAAGGCCGAGATGACGGCTCATCGGCACGCGATGGATGCCGAGCGCCGCCGCCGGGACGAGCCGTTGCAGCGCGCGTTCCGCCTCCGCTCCGCCGGTGGTGGAATCGAGCACGAGACCGACGGCGTGGCCGCGTCCGGCCTGCGCCGCGGCGAGATCGGCGACGTGACGGAACAGCCCGCCGACCGGGGCGCGCAACACGTGCAGGATGCGCAAGGGGCGGCCTGTACTCATGTTCCCCTTAGAATTTGGCCTGCTCAGAGCCAGCGCTCCTCGACGGTGATCGTATCGCCGGGCCGCAGCGGATAGGACAGCGGCACGAAAGCGTGGATCGTGCGGCCCTCGATGATGCGGGCGACGCTGGCGCCGGTCTTCAGCGCCCGCGGGCTGAAGCCGCCGGCGACCGCGACCGCGGACTCCACCGTCAGGCCGTTGACGTAGGCGTATTGGCCGGCGGTGGTGACCTCGCCGAGGATGAAGAAGGGCCGGTAGGCCTCGACCTCGACCGCGACATGCGGCTCGCGGATATAGCCGCCCTTGAGACGCGTGACGATCGAGCCCGACAACTCGCTGGTGGTCTTGCCGCGCGCCTCCACGGCGCCGATCAAGGGCATGGTGATCTTGCCGGCGCTGTCGACGGCGTAGGAATTGGTGAGGCCATCCTGGCCGAACACCACGACGCGCAGCCGGTCGCCGGCGTCGAGCGTGTAGGGCGCCTCGAAGGCGGGGTCGATTCGATCCGGCATCCGGCCCGCGCAGGAGCCGAGCGTCAGCGCGAAGGCGGCGAGGACAACCGTTCGGACGAGCATGGGCGGCCGCTGGCAAGCGTGAATCGTTGGTTAATTCTTAGCGGCGGCATGGTTAACGAACTCTTCACTGCGCGGCGCGCGTGGGCAGGGTTAACCCGATGGCAACCCTAATGATTTCTTATGGCCAACGGTTCCGTCGAGTGGGAGTTCGCCGAGCATGCGTCGCGACAGGGCGTCCAAGCCAAGCGCCGCCCCGATCGAGACCGAGGGCGAGCTCGATCTTACCGCGCTTGGGCGCGCGCTGTGGCGCAAACGCCGCTGGATCGTGATCCCGACGATCGTCGCGGCATTCGTCGCCTTCGCCGTGGTGAACGTGATTACGCCGCGCTACCGCTCGGAAGCGCGCGTCTTGATCGAGAACCGCGAAACTTCCTATAGCCGACCCGAGAACGACCGCACCGATCGCGACCGCACGCTGCTTGACGCCGAGGCGGTGCAGAGCCAGGTGCAGATTTTTCAGTCGCGCGACCTCGCGCGCAAGGTGGCGCGCGACCTCAAGCTCGCCGAAGACAAGGAATTCAATTCCGATAGCGCCGCGCACCAGATCATGACCGCGCTCACCTCGCTGGTCGGGTTTACGCGCGAGCCGTCGCGCAAGACGGTCGAGGAGCGGGTGCTCGAGCGCTATTACGAACGCCTCACCGCCTATCAGGTCGAGAAGTCCCGCGTCGTCGCGGTCGATTTCCAGTCGGAGAACCCGGAGCTTGCCGCCAGGGCGGCGAACGCCATCGGCGCCGAATTTCTCGCCATGCAGCAGCAGGCCAAGCGCGAGGCGATGAAGCAGGCGGGGCTTTGGCTCGCGACCGAGATCGAGCAGCTGCGCGCCCGCGTCGCCGAAGCCGAGGCGAAGGTCGAGGAATTCCGCACCCGCTCGAACCTCTATGTCGGCAACAACAACAACCAGCTCGGCACGCAATCGCTGGGCGAGCTCAATACCCAGCTCGTCAACGCGCGCGGACAGAAGGCCGATTTCGAGGCGAGGGCGCGCTTCATCCGCGACCTCCTGAAGAGCGGCAAGCCGATCGAGGCGGCCGACATCACCAACTCCGAATTGATCCGGCGGCTCGCCGAGCAACGCGTCGCCTTGCGCGCGCAGCTCGCGGAGCAGTCCTCGACGCTGTTGCCGCAGCATCCGCGCATCAAGGAATTGAACGCCCAGCTCGGCGATCTCGATATCCAGATCCGCGTCGAAGCCGAGAAGCTGGTGCGCTCGCTCGAGAACGACGCGCGGATCGCGGGCGCGCGGGTCGAGACCTTCATGGCGCAACTCGATCAGCTGAAGCTGCAGCAATCGGCGCTCGGGAGTCAGGACGTGCAATTGCGCGCGCTCGAGCGCGAGGCGAAGGCACAGCGCGATCTCTTGGAATCGTATCTCGGGCGCTATCGCGACGTGACCTCGCGCGAGACGCCGGACGCGGTGCCCGCCGATGCGCGCATCATCTCGCAGGCGGTGCCTTCGTCGACCCCGCAATTCCCGAAGAAGCTCCCGATCGTGGCGGTGGCGACGATGGGGATGCTGATGTTCGCGCTGGCGCTGGCGGCGATGGGCGAGCTCCTGGGCGGCGGGGTTTACCGGCCGGTGGAGACGGCGGCGGTTCGCGAGCCTGAGGCCGAGCTCGCGCCCGCCGTGCCGGCGCGTGCGCCGTCGAGCCTCGCGGCGACGCCGGAAACCGTGCAACGCCGGCTCGGCGAGATTTCCGATCGCATGCGCGCGCTCGGCAGCGGCATTTATCTGGTCGGCGGCAGCAGCGCGCACGAGCCGTCGGGCCGCATCGCCGTGCACCTCGCGCGCGATCTCGCGGCGAGCGGCTCGCGGGTGTTGTTTCTCGATCTCGACGCGAGAGCCGCGCCTTCCGCGGCGCTGTTGCCGGAGCCGCGGGTGGCGGGCCTCTCGGACCTCCTTTCGGGCGCCGCCCATTTCGGCGATGTGATTCACCGCGACCGCGCCTCGCGCATCCATGTCATCGCGCCGGGGCGGACGGCGCGCGAGGCCGAGCCGTTGCTTGCCGCCGAGCGGCTTTCGATCGTGCTTGGCGCCCTGTCGCAGACCTATGATTACGTTGTGGCGGCGACGCCGGCGCTGGTCGGCCTTCTCAACGCCGAGCGGCTCGCACGCTTTGCGCGCGCGACGGTGCTGGTTGCGGGCGAGGGCGGGGAAGCCGCGGCCTCGACGGAGGCCGCCGCGCTTGCGGCGAAAGGCTTCGCCAACGTGATGATCGCGGCGGTGAGCGATACGCCGACGGATCGTTCAGGCGGCCGCGCCGCCGCCTGATTTTTCCTTCTTGGCGAGCAACCGGCGCAGCGCCGTCGCCAATTCCAACGCGCGCGGCGAGCGCTTCACCCAACGCTTCAAGGTCGCCTTGGCCGCGATCGCCGCGGCGAGCGCTTGGCCGCGCGGCGACAGGCCGAAGAAGGAGTCGAACAAGGGTTCGGTCGCGTCGGAGAAAAATGACTTGTACTGCGCCTCGCCGACGCCGTGATCGTAGGCGGCGACGCCGCGCGCCATGCAATCGCGGATGACGTGGACAAGCAGCAGCAGCCCGGGGCTCTGACGCGCGCCGTCGCCGAGCGTATAGGAGTTGAACATCGACGAGAAACGCCGCCCGTCATTGACGCCGGCGAAGAGCGCGAGCACGTCGCCGTCGCAATCGAGCGCGTGGATCTCGATCACCGGCTTTTCTTGATCGAGACCGAACAGGCACGCCTCGCGGATGAAATCCGCAACACCGGGCGAGGCGAACACATTGTCGATGCCCTGCTCGGCGAGACGGGCCGCCTTCTGCGCGAAAAAGGCGTCGAGGAAGCGCTCGACCTCGGCCTCGGTTTTCGCGCGCACGTAGCGATAGCCCGGCAGCTTTTCGAGCTTGCGCTCCTTGGTGCGCAAGCGCCCGCGCATGCTGTTGGAAAGAATGCGCTCCAATAGCTCCTCGGCCGTGCCGGTGAGCGCGAGACGATAGCCGTCGCTCGGCGAGCCTTGATACGCAAGCGCGCGAAGCGGATTTGACAGGCCGTCCCAGCTTTCGGGCTGGTTCAGGAGCTCGATCGCGTCGAGCTCGGGGCGGGCCTCGGCGAGCCAGTCGATCAGCGCGCGCAGGATGGCGGCATCGCAGACGAAATCGCGCCGCCAAGGTCCGAAATTATAGTTCGCGTGCTTGCCGCCGAGAAAGCGCAGGACCGCGAAACGGCCGCGCGCGAATACGCCGAACGGCAGGAGAAAAAGCGGCTCGCCCTTGGCATCGAATCCGGTGATGAGGAGCGCTGACACCCCTTCCGCCGCGCCGACATGACGCTGCCAGCCCGCGACCCAGTCGAAACGCTGATAGGGGGTGAGCACGCCGGAGGCTTCGAGTTTGCGCCAGTGCGGCTCGGCCGCTTTGATGTCGGCGATCAGCTCGAGCCGCGCGACTCCGCGCGACGAAAGGGCGGCGGGAAGGCGCGCCCCGGTCCATTCCCGCTCCCTTTCCGCGCGCGTGCGCGGGAATACGACGGCTTCGCCCGCCATTCGAGCACCCTTCCTGAATGCGGCTGTTAGATTGATGAACAAATACTAATTTTCTTACCGAGAACTTTAGATCGCCCGCCGGGCCGGTTTTTTTGCCCCTGCCGGCAGCCTTGCCGCCGGAATGCGGGAATAAAGCGCGCCGACAGCCAGTCTCCATCAGAGAACCCCTTGTTTTGCCGATTTTTCGCAAAGAGGAGATCGAGATGGCAGACGACCGCACCGAAGACGGCGGACCCAAGATGGATCGCCGAGGCGCCCTGGAGTGCATGATCTGGGCCGGCACCGGTGTGTTGTGGACGGTTGCGGGCGGCGTGCCGACTTCGCTCGGCCTCGTCGGCGAGGCGCTTGCCGCCGACCCGAAAGGGTTCACCTTCCTGCAGATCAGCGACAGCCATATCGGCTTCGACAAGCCCGCCAATCCCAACGCGCTCGGCACGCTGAAGGAGGCGATCGCCAAGGTGAAGGGAATGCCGGCAAGGCCCTCCTTCATGATCCATACCGGCGACATCACCCATCTTTCGAAGCCGGCGGAATTCGACAATGCCGAGCAGGCGATCGGCGAAGCCAAGCTGCAGGTGCATTACGTGCCGGGCGAGCACGACGTCATCGACGAGGAGCGCGGCAAGGCCTATCTCGAACGCTACGGCAAAGGCTCGAAAGGAGCCGGCTGGTACAGCTTCGACGACGGCGGCGTGCACTTTATCGGCCTCGTCAATGTCGTCGATCTGAAAGGCGGCGGCCTCGGCAATCTCGGCGCCGATCAGTTGGCCTGGCTCGAGGACGACCTCAACGGCAAATCGGACAGCACGCCGATCGTCGTCTTCGCCCATATTCCGTTGTGGATCGTTTATCCGCAGTGGGGATGGGGGACGGAAGACGGCATGCGGGCGCTCTCGCTGCTTAAGCGCTTCGGCTCCGTCACCGTGCTCAACGGCCACATCCACCAGCTCATTCAGAAGGTCGAGGGCAACGTCACGTTCCACACCGCGATGTCGACGGCCTTTCCGCAACCGGCACCCGGCACGGCGCCGGCGCCGGGGCCGATGCTGGTGCCGGCCGAGAAGCTGCGCAGCGTGCTGGGCCTTTCGAGCGTGACGGTGAAGCAAGGGCAGAAGCCGCTCGCCATCGTCGACACCGCCCTCGCAAGCTGAAGGAACAAGTCATGATCGAGCCGAACCGCGGCCTCGGCGCGGTCGCCGGGGTTGTGCCTGTCCGCCGGGCGGCGCTGATGCTGGCGCTGGCGCTCGCCGTCGCCGCGGGCAGCGCGACGGTGTGGCGCGGGGAAGGACAGGCCTCGGCGCAAAACGCCGCTGCGAAAGTCACGATTGACAACTTCACCTTCGCGCCGGCCGAATTGACGGTATCCGTCGGCACCACCGTCACTTGGGATAATCACGACGACATTCCCCATACGGTGGTGGAAAAGAACAAGCTTTTTCGCTCGAAGGCGCTCGACACCGACGAGTCCTATTCGTTCACAGTCACGCAAGCCGGGGTCTACGACTATTTCTGCGGGTTGCATCCGCACATGGTCGGGAAGATCATCGTCAAGCCGTGAGCGGCGGGAATCCGACCTATCCTTCTTTTTCGGTCATCGAGCCTCGCTTCGAGCCGGAAAAAACACGCCACTGGCGTGCGCGCGAGGTTCGGATGGTCCGGCCAGGCCAGGGAGGGACGACAGGTCAGGCCGTGGACGAAAGAGACAAGCGTAAGCTATTTGGCGAAGTGTTCCTGCCGCATCTGGTGCAAGCCTATCGCTTGGCGCGGTGGCTCACCGGAAACGCCGCCGACGCCGAAGACGTGGTGCAGGAAGCCTCGCTTCGCGCCTTTCGCGGAATCGCGGGCTTTGGCGGCATCAACGCGCGCGCCTGGGCGCTCTCGGTGGTGCGCAACACGGCCTATACGTGGCTTCTGAAGAACCGCTCGGCGGCCGTGGTGTTCACCGAGGATTTAGACCACGCCGAGCAGCAGCGCCTCGAGCGGCCGGCGGCGGAAAGCGAGGGAGCGGCAACGCCTGAAAGTCTCTTGCTTGCCAGCGCCGATGCCGAGGAGGTGCGAGGGGCGATTGCCGCCTTGCCGGCGCCGTTCCGCGAGGTCATCGTGTTGCGTGAATTGGATGAACTCAATTATCGCGACATCGCCGAGATCACCAATGCGCCGATCGGAACGGTGATGTCGCGGCTTTCGCGCGCGCGCCAGATGCTGGTTGCGGCGTTGAGGAACATGTCATGAGCCAACTGCTTAGCGATCACGATGACGGCCTGCTGCAGGCGCACGCCGACGGCGAACTGGATCCGGCCTCCGCCGCCGGCGTCGAGCGGCGTCTCGCGACCGATTCCGCGTTTCGCGCGCGATACGAATCCATCCTGTCGCTGCGGCGTCTGCTTCGCACCGTGCCGGAGGACGACGTGCCGCTGCAGCGGCTGCGGGCGCGGATCGACGCGGCACTGGGCGAGCCGGCGGCGAAAGGCCGATCATGGCAGGCGATTGCGGCGGCGGTGCTGATCGGCGCGGTGCTGGGCGCTGCCGCCACGGTTGCCCTCGTCCGTCCCGATTCCGGTCGTGAAACAACGAGCCTCGTGGTCGCCAACCATATCCGCGGGCTGTTGGCGCCGCAGCCATTCGACATCGCCTCTTCGGACCGGCATCAAATCAAGCCTTGGTTCACGAGCCGGCTGCCGGAATCGCCGCAGATCGTCGATCTTGCCGGCGACGGGTTTGCCCTCGTCGGCGGCCGCGTCGACGTGCTTCGCGAGCAACCGGTCGCGACCGTCATTTACCGCCATGGCGGCCATGCCATCAGTCTGACCACGCTGCGCGGACCGCGCGCGGTCGCGAGCGGAAGCATCGCCGGCTATACCGTAAGGACGTGGCGCGAGGGGGAATTCACCTATGTCGCCGTCGCCGACCTACCGGACACTGACCTCGACCAGTTCCAGCGCGCGTTTGTCGCCGGCTTATCGCATTGACCGGATAATTCCGCAGCGTCGGCAACGGAAAGACAAGATTCGCTTGGCATAATCGGCCGGTTGAGGGGGGTGGCGTTCGGTCGCCCCCAATCTCGGGTTCACCCGAGATCGGCGATCAAATACACAAGTCGGCAACGGCCGACTTGTGTTGAGGGGACGATGCCGAACCTGCGCAATGCCGTATTTCGGGCGGGGCTCGAGGCGCTGTATTTTTCCGGCGCCCACCATGCCTTGCGGCCGCTCTATGGCGGCGTGGGGGCGATTTTCACGCTGCACCACGTTCGCCCGCGCCCGAAGGGCAGCTTCCAGCCGAACCGATTGCTCGAAATCGAGCCGCGCTTTCTCGAAAGCGTGATCGTGCGGTTGCGCCGGCGCGGCGTCGATATCGTCAACCAAGACGAGATGCGCCGCCGGCTCGTCGAGCGGGACTATTCCCGCCATTTCGTTTCGCTCACCTTCGACGACGGCTACCGCGACAACCTCGAATACGCGTTGCCGATTCTCGAGCGGCACCAAGCGCCGTTCACGCTGTTCGTGGCGACGAGCTTTCCCGACCGGCTCGGCGAATTGTGGTGGGTGGCGCTGGAGCGCGTGGTGGCGGTGGCCGAGCGCATCGTGATCGAGATCGGCGGCGAGGAGCGCTTTTTCTATTGCGAGCGGACGGAGAAGAAATACGAGGTTTACGCGCAGCTCTACTGGTGGCTGCGCTCGCTCGGCGACGAGAAGAAGATGCGGCGCATCGTGCGCGATCTCTGCCGGCGCTACGGCGTCGATTTCGCGCTGCCCTGCCGCGAGTTCTGCATGACCTGGCCCGAGCTCGCCGCGATGGCGAAAAGCCCGCTGGCGAGCATCGGCGCGCATACGATCAATCACGTGATGCTCGCGAAATCGCCGGCCGCAGAGGCGCGCGAAGAAATGAAGCGGAGCCGCGAGGTGATCGAGGCGGCGTTGGGGCGGCGCTGCGAGCACTTCGCCTTCCCGGTCGGCGACAGGGGATCGGCGGGGCCGCGCGAGTTTCAGCTCGCCGCCGAGCTCGGCTTCAAGACGGCGGTCACGAC
>WNEY01002787.1_pt1 | contig 12940 bp, 14 predicted proteins | sample 5400531 | NCBI WGS metagenome assembly WNEY01 (sample SAMN13153338, study PRJNA577476) | soil metagenome | isolation source: 200 cm saprolite under Douglas fir tree site 1 | place: USA:California | collected 2015-04-18
CGCCCATCCGGCGCATGCTGTGCTCGACCTTGGCGATGATCTCGGGCTCGCCGTCGAACTCTTCGATCCCGAAATTGCGCCGGAGCTGATCGGCCAGCGGCAGGAAGGGGATCGATTGGCCGAACGAGACGCATTGCCCCTCGAGCCACGTGACGTCCTCGCTGACGTCGGCCAGCGCGCGTCGGAATTCCAGGAGCAGCCGCGACTTTCCGATACCGGCGTCGCCTGCGAGGGACACCATCTGGCCGCGACCGTTCTTGACGTCGGCGAACCGGTCGCGCAGGATCTCCAGCTCGCGCTCGCGACCGACGAGCGGCGTGAGGCCGCGCTCGGCGGCGACTTCCAGGCGCGAGCGGCGACCACGCGGGCGCAGGACTTCGAACGCACGCACCGGGCTGTGCCCCTTGACCATCAGATCGCCGAGGTCGAGGGTCTCGAAGTAGCCATGGAGGGCGTTGTGGGTGGCCTCGGTGACGAACACACTGCCGGGCCGCGCCGCCGTCTGCATGCGGGCGGCCAGGTTCGTGGTGTCGCCGACGGCGGTGTAGTCCATCCGCAAGTCGTCCCCGATGCTGCCGACGACGACCGGCCCGGTATTGAGCCCGATCCGCATCTGGACGACCTCGCCGCGCTCGGCCTGGAGCTGCTTGCCGTAGTCGCGCAGGGCGCCCTGGATCCCGAGCGCCGCGTGAGCGGCACGGCGCGGGCTGTCCTCGTGGGCGATCGGCGCGCCGAAGAGGGCCATGACGCCGTCGCCGGTGTACTGGTTGATGGTGCCTTCGAAGCGATGGACCTCGGCCGTGATCAGCTCGAAGCACTGGTTGATGATCCGGTGCACGTCCTCGGGATCGAGGCGTTCGGCCAGCGCCGTGAAGCCGGCGACGTCCGCGAAGAGCACGGTGACCTGCCGTCGCTCGCCCTCGACGGCGGCTCGAGATTTGAGGATCTTGTCGGCGAGGTGCTTGGGCGTGTAGGTGGCGATCGACCGCGCCGCCACTGGCCCACGGGGCGCGGGCGCCGGCGCCGTCTGCGGCGGCGGGCCCTGCAGGCTGGTCCCGCACTGACCGCAGAAACGGAAGCCCGGCGGAGCTTCCGCCTGGCACTGAGGGCATCGCCGGGCCAGCGCGGCTCCGCACTGGCCGCAGAAACGCATGCCCGAAGGATTCTCGAACTGGCAGGCGGCGCACGTCACGAGCACAACCTTACATCATTGGGTCCGAGCGCGCCGAATCGCCTCCCATGACTCGCCTGGTCCGCCTATCCGGACCGGAAAGACGGGGCGCGGACGACGCCGGGGTCCGTATTCTTGGACAAGGAGGAGAGTATGCCGACGCTGACTGAGCGCTTCGTCGCCGACATCGAAGGCCTCAGCGACCTTCCGTCGCTGTCGCCGGTCCTTGCTCATCTCATCGCGACGCTCGGCCGCGAGGACGCCTCGGTGGCCGAGGTGGCGGCGATCATCCGCCAGGATCCCGTCATCGCCGCGCGCGTGCTGAGGGCCGCCAACTCGGCGGCCTACATCGGCCGCAGCCCGGTGTCGTCGATCCGTGACGCGCTCCTCCGTCTCGGCCTCGCTCGCATCCGCCGGCTGGCGCTGGTGGCCAGCCTCTACGATGCCGTGCCCGTCAGGGGCACGAGGGCCGCGCGCGAGATCTTCTGGCAGCACAGCCTCGCCGTGGCCCACGGCTCGGAGATCATCGCCCGTCACGCGATCGGGGCCCCGGATGATCTGGATCCCGAGAGCGTGTTCCTGGCCGGCCTGCTTCACGACCTCGGCCTGCTCGTCCTCGAGAGCCACTATCCGAAGGAGTCCTCGGCGGTGAAGCGTTACGCCGACACCAAGGGCGTCGCGCTCTGCGTGGCCGAGCTCGAGATCTTGGAGACCGATCACGGCGAGCTGGGCGCGCTGCTCGCCACGCACTGGACGATGCCGGAGTCGATCGCCTCGGCCATCCGCGCTCACCATCGCTTCGAGCTGGCGACGGTGGAGTACCGCTGGAACGCGGCGGTGATTCATCTCGCGGACAATCTGGTCAGCCAGGAGGCGATCGCGGACCTCAACGAAGGCTCGGCGCTGCACTTCGACGCGTCCACCGTGGAGACCCTGGGCCTGTTTCCCGATGCGTTGTTCCAGATCACCGAGGAGACCCGCGCCGAGGCCCGCAAGGCAGCGGCCGTCCTCAACGCTTCCAGCGTCTAACCGACTCCGCCAGACTCCGAGTCGCTGTCCCGCCGGCCGGGCCGGAAGCCGATGTATGCTTCAGCCCATGAACGCCTCCTCGTCCGATCCCGGCGTCGCCGCCGAGTTGACCCGGCTCTCCGACATCATTGCGCGCCTGTCCCGTGGTCTGAGCCTGGCCGACGAGCCGGCCAGCTTCGTGACCGTGCTCGAGGAAGGAGCGCCCGGCGATGACTGACTGGACGATCGAATCGTTTGGCTCGGCGCTGCGCGCGCGCCGGATCTCGACGCTCGAGATCACGGACGAGTGCCTGGCCCGCATCGATCGGCTCGGTCCCACGCTGCGCGCGTTCATCACGGTGGACGCCGACGGCGCCCGACGCGTCGCCAAGGAGCGTGACGCCGAGCTGGCGGCCGGCCGCGCGCGCGGGCCGCTCCACGGCGTGCCGATGGCGTGGAAGGACCTCTGCGCCTCAGCCGGGCTGCCCACCTCCTGCGGGACGCGTACGCGCGACTACTTCGTCAGCGAGGCGCCATGCACGGCGGTGGCCCGACTCACGGCGGCCGGCGCCATCACGCTCGGCAAGACCAACATGACCGAGCTGGCGCTGGGTCCCTTCGGCGACAACGCTCATCACGGTCACGTCCAGAACCCCTGGCGGAGCGGCCATTGCTCCGGAGGCTCGTCGAGCGGCTCAGGCTCCGCGATCTCCGCCGGCCTCGCCCTCGGAGCGATCGGCAGCGATACCGGAGGCTCGATCCGGCTCCCCGCAGCGTGTTGCGGCATCGTCGGCGTCAAGCCGACCTACGGCCGCGTGAGCCGTGCCGGTGCGATGGCGCTCTCGTGGTCGAATGATCATCTTGGCCCGATGGCGCGCACGGTGCGCGACGCCGCCCTCATGCTGGGAGTCATGGCCGGCTGGGACTCGGCCGATCCCACGACGAGCCGGCGACGCGTGCCCGACTACCTGGCGGGCATCGACGCTGGAGTCCGCGGGCTGAGGCTCGGTGTTCCCGCCAACTACTACTTCGATGAGGTCGACGCGGAGATCGTCACGGCCGTTCGCGAAGCGGCCCGCCAGCTCGGTGAGCTGGGGGCCCGCGTCACCGAGGTGCGGGTGCCCGACCCGATTCCGCTGGCCGAGGCGACGGGCGTGGTCAGCCGCGCCGAGAGTGCCACGATCCACGAGCGACTCCTGCGCGAGCGGCCTCAGGAGCTTCAGCCGGTGGTGCGAGCGCGCCTGGAGTTTGGCCTACACCTCTCCGCCCACGACTACCTCCAGGCGTTGCGCAGCCGCGGCCGGTTGACGCGGGAGTTCCTGCGCGCGGTCTTCTCCCAGGTCGACCTGCTGCTCGCGCCGACGATCCCCGAGCCGGCGCCGGAGATCGCCGCCGTGACCACGGGCCGGGTCGAGGACATCATCGCGCGTATGGGGCGGTTTTCGCGGCTGACGCGGCCGTTCAACGGCCTCGGGCTGCCCGTGCTGTCGCTGCCGTGCGGCTTCTCGACCAGGGGACTGCCGCTGGCGCTCTCGATCGTCGGGCGCCCCTTCGACGAGGCGACGGTGCTGCGGGCCGGCCAGGCGTACGAGCGGGCGGCGGGCTGGGTCAGCCGGCGTCCCGCCACCGGGTGACGGCCTCACCACCCTCCGTCGCGCTGATCGTCGCTCCCCGAGAGGTATGATGGATCCCGATGCCCGAGTCACGGCCCATCTTCGAGTTCTCGGCGGGCGGTCTCGTCGTCGATCCCGAGGGCCGCGTGCTGCTGATCCGCGCTCGGGATCTCCGCAACCGCGCCGTGTGGACGCTCCCCAAGGGCGCTCTGGCGCCGGGGGAGCAGAGCGTCGACGCGGCCCTGCGCGAAGTGCGCGAGGAGACCGGCTACCGCTGCGAGATCGCCCGCGAGCTGGATCCCGTGACCTATTGGTTTCAGCGCAGCGGCCGGCGCGTGAAGAAGACCGTGCAGTGGTTCCTCATGCGGCCCCTCGAGAAGGTCGGCGAGCACGATCACGAGGTGGACGAAGTGGCGTGGGCGGCGCCGCTGGAAGCGCTCAGCCGGCTCCGCTACGACTCGGATCGAAGGCTGGTCGGCGCGCTCGCGCCGCCGCGCCGCTAGGGCCCGGGAAACAGCCGCTCGCCGTTCCTGTAAGCGATCTGCTCGGCCACGTCGCGGGGCAGCTGCGCCAGCCAGTCCTGGACCGCCTGCATGGTCTCCCGCAGGGTTTCCCAGCGCGACGTGACCCACGTGTCGGTGCCGACCATGAAGCGATCGGGATACTTGAGGAAGACCGCGCGCCAGGCCGGATCGAGCGTGCCGCCCGGCGCCACGTCGGTACGGATCGCCAGCTCCACCCAGAGATTCGGGAAGCGACCGAGCAGCCGCCCCACGGTCTCCGCCGACGCTGACATGCCGGCATGGGCCCAGAGAATCCGCACGCGCGGATAGAGGGTGAGCAGCTTCTCGACGGTGACGTCGTCGACGTGGGCCTGCCAGAAGATGTTACGCTCCTCGGCCAGCTTCGCGAACCGCTTGACCACGGCCGCCTCGACGTCATCGGCGCTCAGATGGAACTCGCCGATCCCGCGGTAGATCCCGCGCTTGATCCGCTCCTCGACGTAGGCGGCGACCGCGGGATCGTGAGGCCACGTGGCCATGTCGCCCCGGTTGCGATAGGGCCGCAGGAACGGGACGATGCCGCGCGGTGAGCGGTCGTAGAGCTTGAGCGTTCCGTCGTCGGGGGTGCTCGACACCAGCGCCCGGAACACGTTGGCGCGCGCCAGCACGGAGAGCGCGCGCTCCGGCGTCAGCGCATCCCAGTCCGACTGGCTGTAGTGGATGTGCGCGTCGAAGATCCGCAGCGCCTGGGCGTGGACCGACCCGGCGGTCGACACGAGGACGGCGAGGGCCAGCAGAACGCGCGTGGCGGGCCGCACGGCCGCGATGCTATCACGAGGTCACGCCGCCGGTCGGCAGGCCAGGCACGGGCGGTAGCCGACGCTGCGCGCGTCGCCGACCGACGCGAAGACGACCCGCCGGTCCTCCCGGACGCGCTGCTCATGGGCGCATCCCCGCCGGCACACGATCCGCGTGGTGACGCAGCCGATCAGGAGCGGGACGCGGCGCTCCAGCTCCAGCAGCGCCGTCTTGAGCCGCGGCCCGAGCGCGTAATTCCCCCAGGTGCCATCGCCGCGGACGATGCGATGGCAGGGCACGATCAGGGGAACGGGATTGGCGGCGAGCGCATTGCCGACGGCCCGCGCCGCCCGGGGCGCCCCGATGCTCGCCGCGAGCTGTGCGTAGGAGCGCACATCGCCGAACGCGATGGCGTTCGCCGAGGCCAGGACGCGCGCCTGGAAGTCGCCCACGCCTTCGAGGTCCACCGGGACGGAGAAGAACGTGCGCCGACCGGCGAGGAACTCGATCACCTCGCGCCGGGCCCGACGCGCGTGGGCGCGGCCCCCGGGCGTGATGTCGTCATCGCCGGCCAGCGTCAGGCGGCGCACGCCGCGCGCGCCAGCCTCGATGCCGATGCGGCCGGCGAGTCTGGCCAGCGCGGCGGCCGGCTCCACCGCGGGCCGGATGGCGAGACGAGGAGGTTCCGCCCCGGGGGCGAAGTAGCGAGTCAGCATGTCGTCGATCCGATCCATGACGTCACCTCGGGCGCCGGCGGGCCTGTCGCCCGTCGGGCAGATCGAGCGTTTGGCGGAGAATCGTCTTGCCGCGGGCGAGCTGGCTCTTCACGGTATTCACGCTGATCCCGCGGATCCGGGCCAGCTCGCCGTACGAAAGCCCGTCCACGTAGCGAAGCGCGAGCAGGACGCGCGCCTCCCGCGGCACCCGTTCGAGCGCGCGGTCGAGGTCCACCGACTCCACGTCGAACCGGGCCACCACGGGCGGGGGCGCACCGGCATCGGCATGATCGGCGCGAACGCGCCGCCGGCGCAGCTCGTCGAGGCAGACATTGGTGAGTGCGCGGTAGATCCACGTGGAGAGCGCCCAGCGCGGCGAATAGGCGGCGCGCGCCGCGAAGCAGTTGGTCAGCGCGCGCTGGACCGCGTCCTCGGCGTCGGGCCGGTTGCCGAGGAGCCGCCAGGCCACCGCGTAGAGCCGCGCGCCGTACTCCTCGGCCACCCGTGTGAAGTCCCGCTCGTCCATGGTCGCCATGTATACGCGGGCCGTCGTGGAAAGGGTGGAATGCGTGAACCGGGGTTGTATAGTCGAAAAGAGCGCCATCACGCCGCCTCAAGGAGGCGTTCATGCTGTCACGTCGCCGATTCCTGTTCGCCGCTGGAGTGACCGCCGCGACCACGCTCGCTGGTCGCCTTCCGGCCCTCGCGGCCGACGTCGATCCCCTGCTGGCCGGCCGGCCGCTGGTGCGATATCCCGAGAAGACCGACCTCATCCTGCTGACGGCGCGCCCGCCGCAGCTCGAGACGCCGCTCTCCTACTTCGAGCGCGCGATCACGCCCAACGACGCGTTCTTCGTCCGCTACCACGTCTTCCCCGTCCCGACCAGCGTCGACCTCGACCAGTGGCGGTTGGAGATCAAGGGCCACGTCGACACGCCGCTGTCGCTGTCGATGGACGACCTCAAGAAGTTTCCGCGCGCATCGGTGACGGCGGTGGCCCAATGCTCCGGCAACAGCCGTGGGCGCTTCGCGCCCCGCGTGCTGGGCGGGCAGTGGGGCGACGGCGCCATGGGCAATGCGGTGTGGACGGGGGCGCGGCTCCAGGACGTCCTCAAGGCGGCCGGGGCCCGTCAGGGGGCGCTCGACGTCACGTTCGACGGCCTCGACAAGCCCGCCTTCCCGCTCGTACCCGATTTCGTCAAGGCGCTCGACCTCCAGCGGATCATGAGCGATCCGGACGTCATCGTCGCCTACGAGATGAACGGACAGCGGCTGCCGATGCTCAACGGGTTTCCGGCGCGCCTGGTGGTGCCGGGCTGGTACGCGACGTACTGGGTGAAGAACCTCAGCGAGATCACCGTGCTCACCGACCGCTTCGAGAAGTTCTGGATGAAGCCGGGCTACCGGATCCCGGACACGCCGTGCGGCTGTATCGAGCCGGGCACCGCGCCGAAGAGCACGGTGCCGATCACGCGCATGACCGTGCGCTCGTTCATCGCCTCGCCGGCGAGCGGCACGCGGGTCGCCGCCAATCAGGTCGTCGCGCTGAAGGGGATCGCCTTCGACGGGGGGTACGGGGTCCGCGAGGTGCTGATCTCGGACAGCGGCGGCGTCTCGTGGAGCCGGGCTTCGCTCGGTCAGGACCACGGGCGTTATTCGTTCCGCGAGTGGGCGGCAGCGTGGCGGCCCGGCGGTATCGGCACAAAAACGCTGATGGTGCGAGCGGTCAACACCATCGGCGAGTCCCAGGGTTACGAGCCGCTGTGGAATCCCGCCGGGTACCTGCGCAACGTGATCGAGCAGATCACGCTCGTGGTGGGCTGAGGAGGCCGGCATGCGAGTCATCACCATGGCGCTCACGCTGACGCTCGCCGCGACCGCTGTCGCCCTCGCCGGCGAGACCGTGACGATCACGTTGCCGCCGGAGTCCATCGCGCTGAAGGCTGGCGCCGGCTTGGACCAGACCCAGACGGCGTGCCGGGCGTGCCACTCGCTCGACTACATCACGATCCAGCCGGGCGGCGGCCCCGCCCAGTGGCAAGGCGTCGTCACCAAGATGATGAAGGTCTACGGCGCTCCCATCAGCGAGCAGGACGCCAAGGCGATCGGGGAGTATCTGGCCACCCACTACGGCCCGGCCCAGTGAGAGGGCCGACCGCCGTCAAGCCAGCGCGCTCGTGCAGTGCGGGCAGCGCGTGGCCCGCAGCGCGATGCGACTGGCACAGTACGGGCAGTCCTTCTCGGTGGGCGTGGTGCGGTGAAGCGTGTTCACGGCCTTGACCACGAAGAAGAGCGCGACCGCGATCAGCAGGAAATTGATCAGGGCGTTGAAGAAGAGGCCGTAATTGAGGGTGGCGGCGCCGGCGTCCTTGGCCGCCTTCAGCGATGGATAGGTGCCGCTGCCGAGGACGACGAAGAGATCGCTGAAGTCGACGCCGCCCAGGATCTTGCCCAGCGGCGGCGTGAGGATGTCCTTCACCAGCGAGCTGACGATGGCGCCGAAGGCGGCGCCGAGCGCGACGGCGACCGCCAGGTCGATCATGTTGCCGCGCATCGCGAACTGTTTGAACTCTTTCAGCATGGCCGGCCTCCTTTTCGGAGCGCGTCCCACACGCGCCCCGGCGTCAGTGGCAGTGTTCTGATGTCGATCCCGTCATCGGCCAGCGCGTCCTCGACCGCGTTGGCGATGGCCACCGGCGGCGAGATGATCCCGCTCTCTCCGACGCCCTTGATGCCGAGCTCGTTCACGACCGAGGCGTGGTCGAGGGCGGTCACGTCGAGCGGCGGGACCTGGTCGGCGCGCGGCAGGCCGTAGTCCATCAGGCTGCCGGTGAGGAGCTGGCCGCCTCCATCGAAGACGAGCGCCTTGCTCAGCGCGGCGCCGATGCCCTGGACGACGCCGCCGTGAAGCTGGCCCTCGACGACGACGGGGTTGATGGGGCGACCGCAGTCGTGCACGGCCACGTAACGCAGGATCGTGACTCCGCCGGTCTCGACGTCCACTTCCACCACGCACGCGTGGGCGCCGAACGCCCACGTCACCGTGCCGGGGTAGAAGAAGGCGCAGGCGTGAAGCCCGGGGCTTCCCGCACCGGCGAGGGCGGGGCTGCGGACCGACGCGCGCGCCAGCTCGCCCAGCGCCAGCCCGCGCTCGACGAAGCCCGCCACGTGAGCGCGACCGTCGGCGAGCACCACGTCGGCAGGCGCGCACTCGAGCTTCTCGGCGGCGACGAGGCGGGTGCGATCGGCCACTTCCCGGCTGGCGCGGGCGATGGCGGGGCCGGCGACGGCGGCGACGCGGCTGGCGATCGTGCCCATGCCGAAACCGATCACGCTGGTGTCGCCGCCGATCACGATGACGCGCTCGGGCGCCACCCCGAGCTCGGCGGCGCAGATCTGGGCCAGCGTGGTCTCGTGCGACTGGCCCTGCGACGCGACGCCGATCAGGAGCTTCACGGTGCCATCGGTGTCCACGCGCACGTCGGCGCCCTCGAACGGGCCGAGGCCGGTGCCCTCGACGTAGGCGGAGACGCCGAGACCGAGGGGCCGGCGGCTGCCGCGGCGCCGCTGCTGCTCCTTCCGCCAGCGGTCGTAGTCGATCCGCTCCAGGACGCGGTCGAACGCCGCCGGGTAATCCGCGGGATCGTAGACGATCGGCACGCCGTCACGATACGTGAGCCCCGTGCGGTACGGCATCTCGTCGGAGCGGATGAGATTCCGCCGGCGTAGCACGGCCGGGTCCATCCCGATCGCGCGCGCGGCACGGTCGAGCAGGCGGTCGAGAACGAACGCGGCTTCGGGCCGGCCGGCCCCTCGGTAGGCGGCGGCGAACGGCTTGTGGGTGACGACGTTGACCGCGCGCCCTCGATAGTTGGGTACGCGGTAGGGGCCGGGCAGGTGATTGATCGTGTTGATGGCGATGACGTCGCCCAGCATCGGGTAGGCGCCGTGATCGCGCGTGAACGTCGTCTCCAGCGCGACGATCGCGCCGTCGCGCCGCACACCCAGCCGGGCGACGTGCTGCTGATCGCGGTCGGGCGCGCTGACGGTGAAGTGCTCGGTCCGCGTCTCCACCCACTTGACGGGCCGGCGGAGTCGGCGCGCCACGGCTGGAATCAAGACGTCCTCGGGATAGACGTGACCCTTGCCGCCGAAGCCGCCCCCCACGTCCGGCGCGATCACGCGCACGGCCTCCTCGCCCAGCTCCAGCGCGCCCGCGATCGCTGCGCGTACCGCGTACGGGACCTGCGTACCAGCCCAGACCGTGAAGCGGCCGTCGGCCGCCTCGGGCACGGCGAGGACGCCACGGGGCTCGATCGGCATCGGCGCGATGCGCGGCACGACGATCTCCATCTCCACTACGGCATCGGCCTCGGCGAAGCCACGCTCGACGTCGCCGACCGCGCTCTGAGCGAGCCCGGCAATGTTGTCCGGCCACTCGGTGAACACCCGTGTCGCACCGACCGCACGCGCCGTGTCGACCGACGCGGCGGCGGTCAGCGGCTCGTAGTGGACGATGACGGCTTCGGCGCCGTCGGCTGCGCGCGCGGGGTCGTCGGCGACGACGACCGCGACGGCTTCTCCGAGGGCGCGCACGGCGCCGGCCACGAGCGCGGGATGGCGATATGGGCGGATGGCCGTCGACGGCGCCAGCGGTGGCACGGCCGCGCCCGTACATTCGGGCAGGTCGGCGCCGTCGAGCACGGCGATCACACCCGGCAGCGCGCGTGCGGCCGCGGCATCGATCCGAGTAACGCGGGCGTGGGCGTGCGGGCTGCGAACGATCGCCGCGTGGAGGAGGCCGGGCACGCGGAGGTCGTCGAGATAGCGACCGCGCCCCGTGACAAGACGCTGATCCTCGCGACGCTTGATCGAGGTGCCGATGGGCGACGTCATGGCGGCTATGGCAGTATGTGGCCCGCAGTATACGCGTCATGCCGCGCGCCGGTCGCGCGAGGGAGAGAGTCCCATGAACTACCGTCCCGTCGTCGGCTGGGGCCGGCTGCCCGAAGGATGGTCGTACGTGGAGGCCACGAGCGTCGCCGTCGACGCCAAGGACAACGTGATCGTCTTCAGCCGGGGCCCGCATCCGGTGATCGTCTTCGATCGAGAGGGGAAGTTTCTGCGCTCGTGGGGGGAGGGTACTTTCCGGCGTGCTCACGGCGTCACCGTCGGGCCCGACGGGACGTACTGGCTGACCGACGACCTGCATCACACGATCAGGCAGTTCACCTCCGAGGGAAAGCTGCTGCTCACGATCGGTGATCCCGACCAGGCCTCGAAGCTCCAGGGCGGCAAGCCGTTCAACCGGCCCACGCACGTCGCGCTCTGTCCCAGGACCGGCGACATCTACATCTCCGACGGCTACGGCAACTCGCGCGTGCACAAGTACGATCCCATGGGCCGCCACCTCTTCTCGTGGGGCGACCCCGGCACCGATCCCGGCTGCTTCAACCTGCCACACAACATCGCGACCGACAGCGAGGGGCTCGTTTACGTCGCCGATCGCGAGAACCATCGCGTGCAGATCTTCGACGGCCAGGGCCACTACCTCGCGCAGATCAACAACCTCCACCGTCCCTGCGGCCTCTTCTGCGATCGGCGCAACGGTGGCCTGCTCTTCGTCGGCGAGCTGCCGTCGCACCTACCGGTGAACAAGGACGTGCCGAACCTGGGTGCCCGGGTCAGCATCGTCTCGCTCAAGGGCGACCTCGCCGGCCGCATCGGCGGGCGCTTCTCCGGCGAGAAGCCCGGAGAATTCGTGGCGCCGCACGGCTGCTCGGTGGACTCGCGGGGCGATCTCTACGTGGCGGAGGTATCGTGGACCGCGCAAGGATCGCAGGAGAATCCGCCGCGCGAGATCCGCTCACTTCAGAAGTTCGAGCGGGTGTGAAGACGCCTCCGCTCCCGGCAGTCTTTCATTCGTACTTCGGAGATCTCGAAGAACAGCGGCACACTGGACGGTCCGACGAGCTTTTCCACGGCTGCTTCGGCTGTGGCCCCGACCATCCCGACGGTCTCTACGTGCGCTGCTTCAAGACCCCCGAAGGGGTCGCCTCGCCGATCATCATCCCGAGGAAGTACGAAGGCCCACCGGGCGCCGCCCATGGTGGGATCGTCGCAGCGTGCCTGGACGAGGTCCTGGGAGGGGCGGTTGTCCGCGTTCGGGGCCGTCCGGCGGTTACGGGTGAGCTGACCGTGCGCTACGTCAAGCCGGTGCCGACCGAGACCCCGCTGGTCGGCCATGGCCGGCTGACCAGGGACCATGGGCGCTATGTGGACGTCGAGGGAAGGCTGGAGGAGTTGGCCACGGGCCGGCTGGTTGCCTCGGCCCGTGGCCGGTTCTTCCCGATCGAGACCTAGGCGCGGGTGAGCAGCGTCAGCAGCGGAAACTGCTTGGGGGCTTCGCGGAATCGACACTTCAACTGCGGGTGCTCGAGGACCTCGACGTACGCGCCCATGACCATGCGGTAGTAGTGAGGGTGGCGGCCGGACGGGCCACCGTTGTACTCGGTCAGCGCCTCCCGGACCGTCGGTTTGCGGGCCATGATGTCCCGAAGGTACGCCATCGCGAATCTCGTGCTCACGATCGGACGGGCCAGATCACCGAGGTCCCGGTTGGCCTTGTTCAACACGGGGCGACGGAACTGCCCGAGGCGGGATTCGAACAACGCGGCCGTGCTGGGCAGGATCTGGAAGAGCCCGATCTCCCCGGCGGCGCCCACGGCGTCGTACCGGAACTCGGACTCGACCTCGGCCTGGGCCAGGGCCAGGCAATGGTCCAGGTTGCTGCGCTGGGCTTCGGCGACGAGAACCTCGGGGAACCCCTGGAAGGCCTTGATCGGCGCCTGGGGATTCTTCTCGGCGATGTACATCAGGATTGCTCGGTTCAGACGCTCGGCGTCGGCTTCGCCGGCCACCGCGATGACCTGCCTCGTGAGGGCCAGTCCGCTGACGGCGATCGCGACTCCAAAAACCAGGATCGCGAGCGTCCTGCTGTGCTGGCTCATCCCTTAGCCTCCTTGAACGTGTGATCACGAATCACGAACCCGAAATCACTGATCGGACGGTCACTGGGATGAAGGGAAAGGATCGTAGGTGCAGCCAAGCGGAATCATCCCATGGCGCACC
>WNEY01002789.1_pt1 | contig 12936 bp, 10 predicted proteins | sample 5400531 | NCBI WGS metagenome assembly WNEY01 (sample SAMN13153338, study PRJNA577476) | soil metagenome | isolation source: 200 cm saprolite under Douglas fir tree site 1 | place: USA:California | collected 2015-04-18
TGTGTGGCGAGTATTTGACGACGGAGCGGCCTTCGCTGCCGTGGTCGCCGCCCTTGCCGAGCCATGGCGCACCGCACGCGTTTCGAAAGTCTGCGGGGTTGAGGCTCGTGGATTCATCGTGGGATCGGCCGTGGCATTCAGGCTGGGGGTTGGCTTCGTGGCCATCCGCAAAGCCGGGTCGCTATTCCCAGGCCCGAAGGACCGTGAGACAACAGCTCCCGACTACCGCGGGATCGTTCATCAGCTCGAGATTCAGCAACGCGGGCTGCAGACCGGCGATCGCGTTCTCCTCGTCGATGACTGGGCCGAGAAGGGTAGCCAGGCCCTGGCGGCAAAGCGGCTGATCGAACAGCGCGGGGCGATTCTCCTCGGAGTCGCGGTGATGGTTGATCAACTGAGCGATGCCACGCGCCGCATCCTGGGCGACGTCCGTTCCATCGTTCGGGCCACCGAACTTCCGCTCGATTCCTAGAAGTAACCGTCCTACCGTTACGCAACTTCGCGCAACCAAGTTATACTAACCTGCGTAATGCCAGCTCGCGTAAAACCGGTCGCGAACCCATTCCGCTTCGGCCGCATCGTGTCCGGCGACGCCTTCACGGATCGGGAGGCCGACATGATGGTGCTGGAGCGGGAGTTGCGCGATGGGCAGAACATCTTGTTGGAGGCGCCGCGCCGCTTCGGCAAGACCTCCCTCATCCTGGAGGTCAAACGCCGCTTGGAGGCGTCCGGAATCCCGGTCGCCTACCTGGATTGCATGCTGGTGCCCTCGCGCGCGCGGCTCGCCGACCGCCTGGCCTCCGCGTATCTCGACGCCTTCAGGGGTCCGGCGCAGCGCGCGGAGGATTGGGTTGTGCAGCACCTGAAGGCGTTTCGTGTGCGGCCTACGCTCACGCTTGACTCCGACGGAAAGGCGTCGTTGTCATTCGAGGCGGGCAGCGCCGGCGTGCCCAACCTTGACGCGCTCTTGGAGCAGCTGTTTCAAGAGCCTGAGGTGATCGCCCGTGAGGGCAAGAAGAAACGCGTGGTTGTCATCCTCGACGAGTTTCAGGACCTGATGGAGCTCGGCGTCACCCTTCTGCGGCAGCTGCGCGCCGTGATCCAGCACCAGCAACACGTGTCCTATGCCTTGCTCGGCTCGCGCCAGGCCTTGCTTCGTCGCGCGGTGCACGAGCGGAGCGCGCCCCTGCTGAAGATCGCCCGGCCATATCCGCTGGGACCATTGCCTCGGGACGAGTTTGCCGCCTTCTTGCTGGCGCGCTTCAAGGCCAGCGGCCGGCCGGTTCCGAAAGACGCCGTCTACGCGTTGATCGACTTTACCGGCGCCCACCCCAACGACACCCAGGAAGCGGCGCATTTCCTGTGGGAGGTAGCCCTCCTTCCCCTCTCGAGCCAGGAACTGGTCTCCACCGCCATCGCGCGCGTGCTCGACGCCGAGGCCGCCCAGATGACCGTGCTCTGGCATGACTCGGCGCCGGCGCAACGCAACCTGCTGGTCGCGCTGGTCGAGTGGGGCGGCCGCAACATCTACCGCGAGGACTACCGGCGCCGCGCCAACCTGGGTCCGGCGACCACGGTGCAACGCGCCATCCAGACCCTGATCGACCGCGAGCTGGTCGACCTCGAGCCGAGTGGCGCCTACACCATCAAGGAACGGTTCTTCGAGGAATGGATCCGGCGACGGGTCGTTCGCGGGGAGCTGTAGCCCCCACCCTGCTCGCCCCCACCCTCCCCTCCCCCGCAAGCGGGGGAGGGGCTTCAGAGGGGAGGGAAATTTTTAGACTTTCGCGGCGGGTTGCTCGGAAAGGATCGCCTGGATCTCGGCCTTGGCGCGTCCGATGACATCGCGGATGCGGCGCTGCTGCTCGGGATCCGGCCAACGGTGCCGGGCCTCGCTGGCAACCGAGCGGCCCAGGTCGCGCAGGTCATTGCGGAGCTCGTGCATCACACGGTGCGCCTGCGGGCCCCACTCGGCGCCCCAGCGCTCCTTCATCCGGCTGAAGACCTCATCGACTTGCGGCTGGCGCTCGGTCATAAAGGCTCGGCCGGCGTCCGTGATGCTGTAGGTCTTGCGCCCGTCCTGCTGCACGGAACTGACGTAGCCCATATCCTCCAGCATCTGCAACGTCGGATAGACGGCGCCCGGGCTGGGAGCGTAGAAGCCGCCGAAGCGCTCCTCGAGTGCCTTGATCAGCTCGTACCCGTGGGCAGGCTTGTCCTTGAGCTGCTCGAGAATGACGTACTTGAGATCGCCGCGTTCGAACATTTGGCGGCGGAACTGGTCGAAGCGGAACTCACGACGTGACCACATGGGAAATCCTCCTGGGAATCAGCGGACTATCACGATATATCGCGATATTAAGACAGGAACGCCCCGGCCGTCAAGCTCGAATACGCCGTGGTCGGCGTAGAATTCGGCCCAGCAGCGTGCCCACCGTCTCCCCCACGTCCCCGACGCAGGCACCACCGGTCGCGCCCGTTCTCGCGGAGCGCGTGCGGACCTTCCTCGAGGCGTGTGAGATCGATCGAAACCTCAGCCCGCTGACGATCCGCCAGTACGACCATTACCTCAACTACCTGCTGGGGTGGCTCGGGCGTGAGCAGCCGGAGGTCAAGGACCTCCCCGACATCACGAGCGAGGTCGTGCGCCGCTACAAGCTCGCCCTCGCCCGCCATCTCAACGAGCACACGGGGCGCCCGCTCATGCGCGCCACCCAGACCTATTTCTTGATCGCCCTGCGTTCGATGCTGCGCTACTGGACCCTGCAGGGGCTGCAGGTGCTCGCGCCAGACCGCATCGAACTCGGCAAAGCCCCCTCGCGCTCGCTGAAGTTCCTGGACCCGGACCAGCTGCGACGGCTGCTCGCCGCCCCGGATGTCGGCGCCCCACGGGGCCTGCGCGACCGGGCTCTGCTCGAGACCTTCTTCAGCACCGGGTTGCGTCTGGCGGAGCTGGCGCGCCTGGATCGCGACCACATCAACTTGAAGACTCGCGAGTTCAGCGTCATCGGCAAGGGAAGGAAGCCGCGCGTGGTCTTCCTCAGCGACGCCGCGACCGAGGCGCTGGCCCGCTACCTGGAGACGCGTCAGGATCGTTGGAAACCGCTCTTCATCCGCATGAAGGGGAAGCCGGACCTGGCGCCCGGGGGCCCCGGGATGCGGATGTCGTCACGATCGATCGAGCGAATTGTGGGGAAATACGTGCGGATCGCCGGCCTTGGGGTCAAGGCGACGCCGCACACCTTGCGACACTCCTTCGCCACCGACCTGCTGTCCAACGGCGCCGATCTGCGCGCCGTCCAGGAGCTCCTCGGTCACGCCAACCTCAACACCACCCAGATCTACACGCACGTGACCAACCCACAACTGCGCGCGGCGCATCGCAAATTTCACAGCGGGAATCGCGACTGACGCTGCTAGCATCAGAACGACATGATCTCGGTGCGCGACCGCCTGCCATCGACCAAGGTTGACTACTATCCGCTGACGCGCCTTCCGGAAATGGGGCTGGGCGATCCCGCGCGGCTGCCAATCACGATCAAGATCCTGCTCGAAGGCCTGCTCCGTCAGGCGGAAACGGGCAGCGTCCAGGAAAGCAGTCTACGTGGACTCACCCGTTGGCCCGAAGCGGCGGACGCCGACGCCGACGTGCCGTTCCTGCCCGCGCGCATTCTGCTGCAGGACTTCACGGGCGTGCCGGCGGTCCTCGACCTGGCGGCGATGCGATCGGCCATGCAGCGAGCCGGCAAAGATGCCGGCCGGATCGATCCGCTGGTGCAAGTGGATCTGGTCATCGACCATTCCGTGCAGGTCGACGCCTTCGGGTCGCTCGGCGCCTATGCGCGCAACATCGAGCGCGAGTACGCGCGCAACGGCGAACGCTATGCGCTGCTGCGCTGGGCGCAGCAGGCGTTTCACAACTTCACCGTCGTGCCGCCGGGCATGGGGATCTGTCACCAGGTGAACCTCGAACGGCTGAGCCGCGTCGTGCAGGTCCGGACGGATCAGAAGGGAAGCTACGCGCTGCCCGATACGTTGCTCGGCACCGACTCCCACACCACCATGGTCAATGGGCTGGGCGTGCTCGGCTGGGGCGTCGGCGGCATCGAGGCGGAGGCCGCGTTGCTCGGTCAGCCGACCTACCTGCCGCGGCCGGTGGTCGTCGGCGTGCGCATGACCGGCGCCCTGCGGCCCGGCGCGACCGCGACCGATCTGGTCCTAACGCTTACCGAGATGCTGCGCCGGCACGGCGTCGTCAACAAGTTCGTCGAGTTTTGCGGCGCCGGCCTCTCCAGCCTTTCGGTGCCGGACCGGGCCACCCTATCCAACATGTGCCCGGAATACGGCGCCACCTCCTCCTTCTTCCCGGTCGACGCGCAGACGCTGCGCTACCTGGAGACGACCGGACGTGACGCCCAGCTGATCGAGCTGGTGGAGCAGTACACGCGGGCGCAGGGAATGTTCCGTACCGACGACTCGCCGACGCCCGTCTTCAGCGAGCTGCTCGAGCTCGACCTCAACGCGGTCGAGCCCAGCCTCGCCGGGCCGAAACGCCCACAGGACCGGGTCGCGCTCCCCCGGGTGTGGGAGAGCTTCAAGACCGCTTTTGCCATGGAGGACAGACCAAGCAACAACGATGTCGCGCGCTTCGACTCCGAAGGTGGGGTCGCCGATGTGCTCGGGGAGAAGCAGCATGCGACGGCAGTGATGGCCAGGCCGGCGGCGCACGTCCGCAACGGCTCGGTCGTGATCGCGGCGATCACCAGTTGCACCAATACCTCGAACCCCTCGGTGATGGTGGCCGCCGGCTTGCTGGCCAAACGTGCCGTCGAGCGCGGACTCCGGGTGTCCCCCACCGTCAAGACCAGCCTGGCACCCGGCTCTCGGGTCGTCACCGACTATCTCAAGGCGGCCGGCCTGATGCCCTACCTGGAGGAGCTCGGCTTCTACCTCGTTGGCTACGGCTGCACCACCTGCATCGGCAACAGCGGTCCGCTGGCCAGTGCCGAGGTGGAGGCCGCCGTCGAGAAGGAAAAACTCAACGTGGTTGCGGTGCTGAGCGGCAATCGGAACTTCGAGGGTCGGATCCATCCACTGGTCAAAGCGAGTTATCTCGCCTCACCGCCGCTGGTGGTGGCGTACGCGTTGGCCGGTGACATCCGGCGGGACCTGACCACGGAGCCGCTGGGGAAGGACAAGCAGGGCGCCGACGTCTATCTCCATGAGCTCTGGCCCTCGGCGGACGAGGTCAACGAGGCGATCCGCACCTCGCTCAAGGTCGAGATGTTCACGCGGGAGTACGCGCGGATCTTCGATGGTGACGAGAACTGGCAACGGCTATCGGCGCCCACTGGACCGATCTACGAATGGGACTCAGCCTCCACCTACGTCCAGGAACCTCCGTTTTTCGAGAACATGAGCGCGACGCCGCCTCCGCTGACCGACATCGTCGGCGCTCGGGCGCTCGTTGTCGTCGGCGATTCGATCACGACCGACCACATCTCCCCCGCCGGCAGCATCCCGTCGGACAGCCCGGCGGGAAAGTACCTGGTCGAGCACGGCGTCGAACGCGCCGAGTTCAACAGCTACGGGGCGCGGCGCGGCAACCACGAGGTCCTGGTGCGCGGTACCTTCGGCAACATCCGGCTGCGCAACTTGCTCACCGCACGCGAGGGCTACTGGACGACGCATCTGCCCGACGGGAAGGAAATGACGATCTTCGATGCCGCGCAACGCTACCGCGCGGACGGCGTGGCGTTGATCGCGATTGCCGGTAAGGAGTACGGCTCGGGAAGCTCGCGCGACTGGGCCGCCAAGGGGCCGCTGCTGCTCGGCGTCCGCGCCGTGCTGGCCGAGAGCTTCGAGCGCATCCATCGCAGCAACCTCGTGGGCATGGGGATCCTGCCGCTCGAGTTCCAGCCTGGAGAGTCGCTGCGCTCGCTGAGGTTGACGGGCACCGAAGCCTTCACCATTCGTGGGCTCCGATCGGGGCTCGAGCCCGGGCAACGGGTGGAGGTGGAAGCTACCGGTGAGGATGGTACGTCTCGGCGGTTCACCGTGATCAGCCGCCTCGACAACGCGACGGACGTCGAGTACCTCCGGCACGGCGGCGTGCTGCCCTTCGTGCTGCGGCAGCTGATGGCGCGGAGCTAGCCGGGGAAGACCGACAGCTGCGAAAGGCTGTGCACGTCGCTGAAGGGTAGGGTCGTCTCGCTCTTGCTCGTCAGGCTGTAGGCGAAGACCTTACCGGAGGGCTGCGACGGCCCCCCCAGACACTCGCTGGTGCAGGCTTGCTCCTCCAGGTACCAGAGGGTGTCGCCGGTGATGAAAATCGGATGCGAACGCGGTGCCGGCGCCGTCGTCACACTCGAGTTGCCCTGCAGGTCGTAGAGCTTGACGTGCGGCACGAAGTTGGCGTCGATGTCGGTGTAGGCCAGCCAGCGGTCGTCGGGCGAGGCCGCCGGGTCATACCAGTGGAGACCGCCGGCGAGCGTGCCGACGCTGTGGACCTCGGCGTCCCAGGTGCGGACACCGACGGCGTCGCGGTAATAGAGACGATTGCTGTGTCGCGCCCAGGTCGCCATCGTGGCATTGGCGCTCGTGCCCGAGGGTGGGAGAAACGCCACGCTGTTATCGGCGGTTCGCAGCACGAGGAACTGACCGGTTTCCGGTGCCTGGCCCTGGTTACCGACGAAGGTGTCGACCATCAGAAGGTATTTGTCGTCGGGTGAGTACTCGAGCCGCAGTTCATCATCACGACCGACGCCTCGGCCCGCAATCGCATTGAGATTGAGGCTGGTTTCCTGTCCGCCGCGCCGGATATGCAACGACGGCTTGTTGCTGGCGTCGTGCAGCAGGTAGGCGAGCATCGAGCCACTGTGACTATAGGCGAAGGCCGGCACGTAGCCACTCACGGTGACGTCGGCCGTTGAGGCTCGCGTGCTCAGGTCGAAGGTCATGATCCGAATCGACGGGATACTGGCGTCGACGTAGGCGATCTTCTGCGCGGAGATAAAGTGCGCCTCAGGTGCGACTCCCGCGCCGACCGATACCAGCTGTTGCGGCGTGCTGCTCGCGGAATCGTAGAGCAGGATCTCACTGCCACTGGTGGTCGAGGCGGTGAAGAGCACGCGATAGGTGGAAGCCGGTGCCGTCGTGCCTGGGGAAGATGACGCGCTCGGCGTCGGCGACAATGCGCTCGACGCGGGCGCCGACGTGCACGCCGCGAGCGCGATCAGCACAACCAGGCTGATGGGATGAAAGCGGTGCAACGAACCGATGCTGTTCAGACTCCGGCGATTTTAGCGCCCTTTCAGCCTTCGTATTGAGCTTTGCGGATTCTTGACCGACGTGGAACAAGGCGCGGGGTTCGTTACGGAGACGTACTGACGGTGCCCTCCAACTCAAGGGCGGTCCAGTTCACCTCCTGCCGTAACCAACGGCATCGCCGCTATCATCCGGTCGTGCGCGGACTGAAAGGGAAGCGGGTCGTGATAACGGGCGGTGCCAGTGGGATCGGTCTGGCGACGGTGGCCCGCTTCCTCGACGAAGCGTCCCGGGTGCTCGTCCTCGATCGCGACCCCAAAGGTTGCCATGAGCTCTCCCTGAAGTTTCCATCGCTGGCCGATGCCATCGTCGTCGATGTGGCGGACGCGCAGGAGGTTGCTGCGGCTTTCTCGACCGTCGACAACCGGCTGGGCGGCGTGGATGTCCTGATCAACAACGCCGGCATCAGCATCCGGCACCGCTTCCTCGACCTCTCCCCTGTCGAGTGGTCGCAGGTGGTGGCCGTCAACCTCAACGGCGCCTTCAACGTGGCGCAGCAGGCAGCGAGGCGGATGGTCAAGGCCGGCGGCGGCGTGATCATCAACATGGGTTCGACCAACGGGATGGTCGGGCATCCGATGTACGCGGACTACAACGCCTCCAAGGCGGGTGTGATCGAGCTCACGAAGTCGATGGCGCTCGAGCTGGCGCCCACCGTGCGCGTGATCGCCGTCTGCCCGGGCTACGTCCTCACCCCGATGCAGGAGGCCGAGTACACGCCAGCGATGCTAGAGGCGGTGAATCGGAAGATTCCGCTCGGCCGTCACGCCCGGCCCGACGAGATCGCCGCGCTGTTCGCGTTCCTGGCCTCGGACGAGGCGCCCTACATCACCGGTCAGGCGGTCGTCATCGACGGCGGCGAAACCGCGGGAGGTCTCGCAAGCCAGGCATAGCACCATACTTGGCCAATGGAACAGCGGATCAGTCTCGTGACGCTTGGGGTGAGGGACCTTGGCCGCGCGCGGGCCTTCTATGAAGCGATCGGCTGGGCCGGCGCCCAGCAGCCTGACGATGAGGTCGCGTTCTTCCAGGCCGGCGGCATGATTTTCGGGTTGTGGACCGCGCTCGGTGGCCACGGTGCGCCCGGGATCGAGCTGGCGCATAACGTCCGTTCTCCCGAAGAGGTCGACGCGGTGCTCGCCGAGGCCGAACGGGCTGGCGCGATGATCGTCCGTCCGGCTGCGCGCGCCGACTGGGGTGGCTACGCGGGCGCCTTCGCCGACCTTGACGGTTATGTCTGGGAGGTTGCCCACAACCCGGGCTGGACGCTCGCCAGTGACGGCTCGGTCCGGTTCGGCTAGCTGCCAAACGGCGTAGTCGAATGCCCGCCGTCATGCGATTAGCTTGCAGCCAGTGCGACTATGTCCGCCAGGGAATCCAGTCCGTGACGATCGTCATCAAGGCGGACGGCTCGGAGGTGATCTGTCCCCACCCGGTTGAGTTCATGTACGCCGAAGAGGCGACGGGATTGAGCTGGAGGGAACTGAGACGCGCGGATCGGATTCGCTACCGCCACGCGATGGTGTGCCTTGGCTGCGGCGACCTCGGATATTACGGGCCGGATCAGCTTGACACAGGCCATGCTCGCGCGACACACATCGGCAATATCGTCAGGAGCGTCCGCAGGCGCGAGGCGCGGATGCATCGCTGTCGTGCCTGCGGACGAGATGGTCTGGAGCCCCTCGCGGTTGACGAGACCGAGTGGGAGATTTGGGTCCAATTATGGAACTGGGTTAGGGGCAAGCCGAATGGCCCGTTTTGCCCGGCCTGTCACGTTGGGCAACTTCGATCGCGAATGACGGCCATCAGCTAACTACCAGTACGGCCAGGACGATCTGGGTGTTGTTCCGAACATCTCGTTCCAGAGCACGTCTGTGCCGGTCAGCGCTGAGCGGTTGAAGGCGTGCATGAACGCCGAGACGCCGATCCGTTTGACGCCGCGGTTGCCGATCAGGCCGACCGTATTGAGACGGTTCGAGGCGTCGCGGTCATGAAGGTCGAGGCCGACCAGGTGGCCGTAACTGGCGACATCCGCGCTGCTGAAATAGACGCGCTCCAACGTGGCGTAGGAATAGATGGCCGTGTACCAGGTGTGCCGCGGCGCGACCACGTCCCATGGGTCGAGGACGCCCCGCAGGTACGGATAGGTCGCGAGCGAGCCGCCGAAGACGTCAGACACGTTCGCAGTGTGGCCGCCATCCGACGCGGAGAAGAAAGCCTCGATCACTCGGCCGGCGTACATCAGCACCTGGCCCGCGGTCTGGTCGACGGCTGCGTTCTGCGAGCCACTCTCGGAGTCGATGCCTCGATAAACCTGGAACCGGGTGGTGTCGTCGACGTCGTAGAGGGCCGTGCTCCCCATGTGGGTCAGCGCGTAGCAACGGGCGGCGACGATCTGCGCCTTGATCGCCTCGAGCGGCCAGCTCGATGGCACTTCGCCGAGGCCGCGCAGATAGTCCTCGATCGGTAGCACATTGATCATGTAGAGGAGACCGCCGCTGGGCTGGGCCACGATCGTCCCGCGGTACGCGTGGTAGCGTCCCGATGGCCCGTAAACGGTGAGGCGCGTCGCGGCGGACGTCGGGACGATCTTCTGCACGCCGCCTGCGCTTGAGAAGGACAAGCTCTGGCCCGCCGCAATGTTGGTGACGCGCGTTCCAGCGATGAGCTGCGCGGGTCCGCTGGGCACGACGCGATAGGTTGAGGTTCCCCAGAGGACCGCCACGTGGATCGGGGTGTTGCCGGTGTTGAGGCTGGCCCAGGAGGCGCCCGTGTAGAAGTGCTGATCGATGAAGCGATAGTTGAGGCCGGCAAGAGCCATGCCCTTCGCGCCCCACTGACCGAGTCCCACCCCATGGCCCCATCCGTGACCGCAGAAACGCACTGATCCGACCGGCGCGGCGGGTGGACAGGTCGCCGCATACGATGCCCCGCCACCTTTGAGGGCCGCCAGCGCCGCCTCGGTCTCATAGCGATCAAGGGCCGCCTGCAGCGACCGGCTCTGACCATCAAGGCCGGCGAGTCGGATCAGCGTCTGTCGCCGCTGACTGTCGAGCTGGCTGTCATAGCTGGCGACCTGGGCCACCTGGCCCGCAATCGCATTCGCGCGGGCCTGGAGCATGTCGAGTAACGGCGCCAGGTCGGCCCGCGCTTGAGCCAGCAGGCGACGCTGCGCCTCGAGGGCGTCGCGCTCGGCGCGCAGCTTCCGGGCAAGTTGCAGCTCGCTCACCGACATCTGCTGCAGATAAATGGTCCGGTTGAGCAAGTCGTCGAAACTCCGCGCGGAGAAGACGAACTCGAACCAGCGCATGCCGCCGAGCGCATAGAGCGTCTTGATGTCGGCCTGGAAGGCCCGCATATGTTGCAGGAACGCGAGCTGATCGTGCGAGAGCTGCAGTTGGGCGTCGGCGATTTGCGCTTCAATCGCCTGCGCCTGGGCGGCGATCGGGGCCAGGTCGGCATTGCTTTGCGCCAGCTGCGCCTGCAGCCCCGCGAGTGTCAGCTGGACCTGGCTCTGCTGAGCTTGCAGCGCCGCGAGCCGCTGATGCTGCCGCGCCTGCTCCTGTTGAACCTGTGCCAGCCGATCGGCGAGCGTGCCGGGATCATCCGCGTGCGCAGGCACGGCGGTGACAAGGAGCAGCAGCGCCAGCAGGGCGCTGCTCGCTCGGGCGACTATGCCGGCGGCGCTCCCGCCGAGCCAGGCATACCGGGCTCGCGCCGTGGAGTGAAGCCGGCGTCGCCGCTGAAAGGAGCTGGAGCGCCCTTGGGCGCCTTCTCCTTCTTTTTCTTCTTCACTTCCCGCTTGCCCTTATCGCGTGACTTCGCCATGGTTCCCTGCCTCCCAGACTTAGTCCGGCGAGCCGCTATTCTACCCTCGATCGGCCTCGCTGTCCACGCGAAGGCTACCGTCCGTGGCCTCATCGCGCAGGACCTCGAGGCACGCCACCACCGAATCACCCAGCGCTTGGAGGTTGTAACCCCCTTCCAGGGCCCAGACCGATCGCCCGTCGCCGTGGGCGATCGACCAGCCCTTGATCATCCGGGCGAGTTCGCGGTAGGCAGCGGTGGTCACGTCGAGGCCCGCCAACGGGTCGTCCTCATGCGCATCGAAGCCGGCCGACACCAGGAGCAGTTCCGGCTTGAAGGCATCGAGCGACGGCCCGATTTTTTTCTCCCAGGCCCCGAGGAACGCCCGATCCGAAGTGCCCGCCGGGAGCGGCACGTTGAGGACATTGTCACGCGTCCCGCGTTCGCCGGCGCCTCCGGTGCCGGGATAGAAGGGGTACTGATGGGTCGAGGCATAGAACACCTCGGCGTCGCTCTCGAAGCTGTGCTGGGTGCCATTCCCGTGGTGGACATCGAAGTCGAGGACCGCGATCCGCCGAATGCCTCGATCACGGGCGGCGACAACGCCGACCGCGATGTTGTTCAAAAGACAAAAGCCCATGGCCTTGGCGTGCTCAGCATGATGACCCGGCGGCCGCACGACGGCGAGCGCGTGTTTCGCCTTCCCGTCCAACACCCGCTGCACGCCCTCTACGACGGCGCCCGCCGCGCTCCGGGCGGCGACCATCGACAAGGTGGTGATGTATGTGTCGGGATCGAGATACCCGCCACCCGATGACGCGGCGCGATCGAGCATGTTGACATAGCTCCGATCATGGACGCGATGGATCAACGTCTCGGGCGCGTCTGGTGCTGGTTCCGGGACGAGACCGATGTCGGACTTCGCGATGGCCTCGATGACGGCCGCGACGCGCTCCGGGCGCTCGGGATGGCCTTCCGCCCGGTGGCCGATTTGCGCCGGGTTGGCGAGCAGCGCGATCATTCGAGGGTGCGAGTGCGGAAGCGCTCAAGCTCCAGCGGCGCGTTGTAGCTGATGCCGGCCTTATCGCACGCGGCCCGGAGTTGCTGCTCGGGCGTGTCGATCCCCTCGATGCCCGGGAGCAACAACGCCTGGCGATCGCCTCGGCGAACGATGATGCCGTGCGTTTGCGGATTGAGCTCCGAGATGTCGGCTATTGCCTCCGGCCGGTCGAGCAGTTGGACCTTGATTCTCAGCGTGCTCACCTCATCGAGCCGAACCGGGTCAAAGCGCGGATCGCGTACCGCGGACGCGACCAAATAGCGGATCAGCTCGTGGGCCGCGGTCGACTCGGTTGGATGCACGCTGCCGACGCAGCCACGCAGCTCACCGTCCTTGTACAGGGAGACGAACACGGCCGAGGGCGCCTGCAGGTCGAGAGGAATCGGCTGCGGCGGTTCGATCAAACGGCGCGTACGTAGATAGGTCTCGATCGCCTGGTGTCCAAGCGCCTGAATGTCGAGCCCGATCTTCTGGGTCGTGCCGGCGACAGGGGTTGTGGTGAACGCGACCACCGGGTAACCGACGCCGAACGGGCCTTCGTAGCTGAGTACCTGCGAGTCGAGACCGGCGGCGCGCGCCGCGCCTAGCAGAATCGCGAGCGGGCGCAAGCCACACTCGCCGGCCTCCTCAACTAGATCGCGATCCAGGCCCTCGATCCGGTTCCATTCGCGGTCGCGTAGCGCGTCGATCACCAGCCGATCGAAGACCGGGCCCTCGGGACGATATCCGTAGGGCGCGTCCGG
>WNEY01002790.1_pt1 | contig 12936 bp, 15 predicted proteins | sample 5400531 | NCBI WGS metagenome assembly WNEY01 (sample SAMN13153338, study PRJNA577476) | soil metagenome | isolation source: 200 cm saprolite under Douglas fir tree site 1 | place: USA:California | collected 2015-04-18
TCGATGTTCATCCGCGTCATCCGCCCGGTGGCGCGCACCATGCGCTCGGGGACGAAGTTGCGCAGGATCCCGCTGGTGCGGGCGTACTCGGCACCGACCCACCACATGCCGATGTCGATGATCGGCGCGCCGTAGCCTTCCAGGGAGGACGTCTGCAGCACGGACTGGTCGGCCGTGTGATCCACCTGGCGCAGCGGCACCTGCGGATCGAGCCATTGGGAGTTCTGCTCGTACCCATTGAAGATGAAGGGCTGCCCGACAAATCCATCGTCGATCAGCGCCTTCGCGTACTGCAGACCCGGGCTATAACGGAATGTCAGCCCGACTTTTGTCAGCAGGCCCCGGTTCCTAGCCGTTTCGGCGGCGCGGCGCGTGTCCCTGAAGTCATACGCCACCGGCTTCTCGCACAGGACGTGCTTGCCGGCCGCAAGCGCCGCCATGGACAGGTCGAAGTGCGTGTGAGAGGGCGTGGCGATGTCGATGACGTCGAGCGCGGGGTCCCGGACAACGGTTTCCCAGTCGCCGCTGACCTGCCGGATTCCAAACTGCCCCGCCGCTTCGACGGCGCGCTCCCGGACCACGTCGCACAGGACCGTGACCTCGCACCGCGGGTCGCGCCGCCAGCCGGGCAGGTGCGCCGACCGCGCCCAGGACCCCGCGCCCAGCACCCCGACCCGCAGGGTGCGCGTGCTCACGGCCGCAACCGCGGATCGAGGGCGTCCCGCAGGCCGTCACCCAGGAGGTTGATCGAGAGCACCGCGGTCATGATGGCCAGCCCGGGAAAGGTGGTCATCCACCAGGCCACCCGCAGATAGTTTCGCCCCTCCGACAGCAGCGCCCCCCATTCCGGGGTCGGGGGCTGTGCGCCCAGCCCAAGGTAACTGAGCGCGGCGGCCGCGATGATGGCGCCGGCGATGCCCAGGGTGCCCAGGACGATCACCGGCGCGACTGCATTAGGCAGGACGTGTCGCAGCATGATGCGGCCGTTCGTGCACCCGGCGGCCCGGGCGGCTTCCACATAGACCTGTTCCTTTGCCGAGAGCACCGTGGCCCGGACGACACGGGCATAGGTGGGCGACGCGGAGATGCCCACGGCGACCATCGCGTTGAGCAGGTTCGGTCCCAGGATGGCAATGATCACCAGGGCCAGCAGGATGCCGGGAAAGGTCAGCATCAGGTCGGCGATCCTCATGAGCAGCCGGTCGATGCCGCCGCCGTAGAAACCCGATGTCAGACCCAACGGGACACCCAGCGTCATGGCCAGCGAGATCGAAATCACGCCGGTCCGCAGCGAGATGCGAGACCCGTACAGGACGCGCGTAAATAGGTCCCGGCCAAAGACGTCGGTGCCAAAGAGATGGTGCCGGTTGGGCGGTTGCAGTCGGTCATCCGGCTGCATCGTGAGGGGATCATACCCGGTCAGCAGTGGGGCGCCCACGGCCGCGAGGATCAGGACGACCAGGATCATCCCACCCAGCACGGCCCCGCGCGAGCGAGCGAGCCGCACCAGCACGTCACGCCACGGTGACCGGCGGGGACGTGAGTGGGGCGCCGGACCTGCGTCACTCGAACCGGATACGGGGATCGAGGTAGGCATAGGAGACATCCACCAGCAGATTGACCACGATGTACACGACCGCGACGAACAGCACGGCTCCCTGCACCAGCGGGAAATCCTTGTTCAGGATGGCATCCACCAGCAGCTTGCCGACGCCCGGACGAGCAAAGACCGTCTCCGTGATGACCGCGCCCGAGAGCAGCGCTCCGAACTGCAGCCCCATCACGGTGATGATTGAGATAAAGGCGTTCCGGAGGACGTGCCGGCGGATCACCACAGCCTCGCGCAGACCCTTGGAGCGCGCCGTGGTGACATAGGGCTGCCAGAGGACCTCCAGCACACTGGAGCGCACCAACCGGGCCAGGGTCGCCGAGGAGATGAATCCCAGCGCCACCGAGGGCAGCACCAACCGGTTCCAGCCCCCAAACCCAGTCGCGGGAAACCATCCCAGTTTCAGTGAGAACACGAAGATGAGCATCGAGGCCAGCCAGAAGATGGGCATGGACACGCCGCCCAGCGCTACCAACATCGCCCCGGCGTCCACCCACGTCCCGCGGCGCAGGGCGGAGATGAGGCCCAGCCCCAGGCCGAGCGAGACGGCGATCGCAAATGAGGTGAGGGCCAGCTCCGCCGAGGACCCGATGCGGGTCAGGAGTTCGGCGAGCACCGATGTGTTGGTATGGATCGAGCGGCCGAGATCCCCCCGGCCGAGCCTCCGCAGAAAGTCCCCGTACTGGATCAGGAGGGGCCGATCCAGTCCCATCACGTGCCGGATCTGCGCCAGCCGCTCCGGAGAGGCAGGGCGGTCGCCGATGAAGATCGCGGCCGGATCTCCCGGCACCAGATGCAGAATCACGAAGACGAGGACCGAGACCGCGAACATCGTGGGGATCGCCAGCAGCGCTCGCTTCATCAGGTACCGGAGCATGGTGGCCTCTCGAACGCAGGGAGCCGGCCCGGTGAGGCGGCAGCCGGCTCCGCGCCGTCTGGGGCAACGAGGCTACCGCGCGATGCGCGTGTCGTAGAAGTATGGGTAGTTCCCGCCCCAGTCGACCCACACGTGCTGCACCGTGCGCGCTTGGGCATACAGAGACGGGGGATCGGCCAGATACGCCATCACCGCATCATCGATCGCCTTTTGCTGCGCCTTGACCACCAATCCGGTACGCGTCTGCGGATCGGCTGTGGCATCGATCTGGTCGATCAGCCGGTCCATCTCCTGATTCTTGTAGTTGCTGCGGTTCGTGCCACCGCCGGCGTTACTCGAGTGAAAGAGGATCCGCAGGATTCCGCCGGGATCGGTTCCCGTTTCCCACCAGAACTGCAGATGATGCCGGCCGCTGCGGACCGCGTCCAGGTAAGCCGCCCGCGCCACGACGTTGAGGTTCACCTCAATGCCGATGGCCTTCAGGCTGGCCTGGACAAATGCCGCCATTTCCTGATTCTTCGTCGGCGGCTGCAAGAAAAACTCCAGGCGCAGCCGTTGACCATCTTTCGTCCGGATTCCGTCCGGCCCCGTACGCCACCCCGCCTCCTCAAGGAGGCGTCTCGCCAGATCAGGATTATACGCGGTCCCCTTGCAGGTGTTGGGGTCGAACCCGAACATGTTGGGGGTCAGCGGGCTGCACGCCGGCTTGAAGACCCCATCCCAGACCGTCTTCGCCAAGCCGGCCACGTCAATCCCGTGCATCACCGCGCGGCGGACGGCCAGGTCGTTGGTCGGTGCCCGTTGCTGGTTCATCATCACCGACCAGCCGCTGCCGGCCTGCGGGATTTCCAGCAATGCGAAGTCGCGGGCATTCCGAAGACGCTGGTAGTCGCTGGTCGGGACATCTTCGATGAAGAGTGTCTCGCCGGTCTCTAGGGTGGCCAGCCGGGTGGCGTCTTCGGGGATGATCCGGAAGACGATGCGCTGCAGGTACGGCGGGCCATTGTGCTGGAAGATGCGCGACGCCCAGTTGTAGTTGGGGTTGCGGATGAGGTTGACTTCGGCATCGGCGTGGTAGGACTGCAACATAAATGGTCCGCTGCCAACGAACACCACCGGCCCGAAGTCTTTTCCATACCTTTTCAGGGCGGCCGGGGAAAGGATCCCCAGGTACGGGCTGCTGGCGCCGTCCAGGAAGGCCGCGTATGGGCTCTTGAACCGGACCCGCACCGTGAACGGATTGACGACCTCGGTCCGGTCGTACGGACCGATGAAGCTGAACGCCGTCTGCGACTTCGTCTCCGGATCCACGATGCGGTCAAAGGTGACCTTCACGGCCTCGGCCGTCAGCGGGGTGCCATCGTGGAACTTGACGTCGTTGCGCAGCGTAAACGTATACGCGGTCGCGTCCGGGGAGGCCGTCCAGGATGTGGCCAGCCCCGGCGCAAACTGCCCCGGCCGGGTTTGCCACACGAGCGGGTCCACGATGTGCAACCCGATCCTGCCCACGCGCGTGAAGGTGGTCGCCGTCACATCGAGGGTGTCGAATCCGCCGGCCATGCCGTAGGTCAGCGTCCCCGTGGCCTGGGCGTACGCCGGGCCGGGGAGTGAGAGTCGGTGCAGCACCTGAGAGGCGGCCAGCGCGCTGAGGCCCCATCCTGCCCGGCGAAACAGCTCGCGGCGCTTGAGGCGTTCCATTGTGAGATCCCCCTTGAACTGGAGTGGCAATGTAGTTCTCCTCGAAATGCCAGGGCCCTTTGCCCGCGGTGTTACCGCACCGTGATACGCGGTGTGGTACGCTGGACGCAGTTGGGGAGGTGACGTGAGGTGAACAATCAGCGCGCAGGGTCAGGTAGAGGTATGGTGACCGCCGTGGCGGTCGTGGGGCTTTTCCTTTCGCCGGTGGTGCTCGCCGCGCCCGGGCCGTCCACCCAAGCTGAGGGGACCATTGCCGCGGTGGAGATGGGAACGCTATCCGTCGCCACGAACTCGGGCAGCCAGGTGCGGGTCGCCGTCACCGGCGACACAGTGGTCATCCAGCGGAGATCGGTGACGCTCGAGGGCATCAAGCCCAACGACCTTGTGGGGGTCACCGCTAGACGTGAGGCCGACGGCTCGCTCACCGCGATCTCCATCAACATCTTCCCACCGGAGTTCAAAGGGCGGGTGCGCGAGGCGCAGTTTCCGATGGAGACCGGCAATATCATGACCAATGCCAGAGTCTTCCAGAACGTACGGCGAGTCGAAGGGCGAACACTCTATCTGAAGCTGGGAGACGGCAGCGTGATCATCGCGGTCCCCAAAAACGCCCAGGTCTTCCGGCTAACGGTGATCAAGCTCAGCGATCTGCGGCCGGGGATGCATGTGGTGGTGCGGGGCACGACCGGCTCCGATGGCAATCCGGTCGCGGTCACGATTACCGTCGACGCCCAGTAGCGCGCGCCCCTTCACGCTCGGTCTACTGGACGGCGCTGCGCCACCCACACGGCGAGGGCGACAAGACCAGGCGACCCGCGCTGACAGCCCTCGTGCTGGCCTCGAACCCCCCTCCCCGGGATTCCCGGCGTCACGCCGGACGTGACCGGAGGCCCGGGTCATGCTCTCGGGGGCCAGGTTGGATTTATGCAAAAGCCCATACCGGACGATAGAGGAACTTGGGAGACCTATATCTAACGGGACGTACACTGCGCTATCCGGTCGTCGCGCCGCAGTGGCGTCCTCGGATATCCCCCCTGAGCAGGTGGCCCGCCGGGCCCCCTGAGGAATTGCGCTTGGTCCTTGTACCTATATGAAGCTTTGGGGGGAGCAACGGATTCATGGCGATCATCAAGGTCTTGCTCGCAGACGACTGGGGACTGTTTCTCGAAGGGGTCAAATCTGCGCTGCGTCAAGCCACAACCAACATCGAAATTGTGGGAGAGGCGACCAACGGAGAAGACGCTGTCCTGCTGACGCGTCGCCTGGATCCCGCGGTGGTCTTGATGGACCAGGACCTTCCCAAGGTGGACGGCATCGAAGCGACGCGGGCTATTAAGCAGGCGATGCCTGGGGTTGAAATCATCATCATGACCGAACGCATTGACGATGCGAAGGCCCTCGCGGCCATCGAGGCAGGGGCGGCCGGGTACATTTTGAAAGACATCCCTGCCGCCAACCTGGTCATGGCCCTGAACTCGGTGCGTCAGGGCCAGGCATTCTTTCACCCCGAAGTCACCCGCACGCTCATCGAACGGCTCGGCCACCTCGCCCGCGATCGACGGACCAGGCTGAGATCGACGCCGGAAGGGCTCACCGCCAGAGAACTGGAGGTCCTCGTCGAACTGACCAACGGCAGCACTGACCGCCAGATCGCCGCCAAGTTCAAGGTCTCGGAAGGCACGGTCAAAACGCACATCCGCAACATCCTGCACAAGCTCAACTGCCGGAATCGCACCCAGGCGGTCGTGTACGCGCTCCGTAAGGGCTTCATTAAGTAATGCCCGCGCCCCAACTACCTGCGGGCCTTGTGGGGATCGGCATCCTCGACCACAAGAGTAAAGTGACGGACGCGGCGATCGAACCGGGTGAGATGCCTGGCGGCCTCATCGGCGACCACGGCATGGTCCAGATCGGCGCCGGCGAATCCTCGGATGGCCTCCAGTGACCGCCACCAGGTGATGACGATGATCTCCACCGCCGCGGAGGTGGTCCGTTCCAGGAGCATGCCCCCCGCGTATCCCTCGATCGCGTTCAACGCCGGCAAGACATGGGTCCGCAGGTGCTCGGCGTAGGCAGGGGCCTGTGCCGGCGTCGTGTCAGCCGACCAGAGACGGGCGATCATGGCGGCGAGGCCCCGTCGCCCACCACGGTGGTCCACTGCCGCACCCGCCATCTCGTGACGAGCCCGCTGGTGACGTACGGGTCGGCTCGGGCGAATGCTTCCGCAGCCTGTGCAGACGGTCCTCGGAAGATCAGCACCGCGCCATCGACGGGATCCGCGAGCGCCCCGGCGAGCACGAGCTCACCCCGCTGGTAGGCTTGGCGGGCCATTTGCAGATGGGCGTCGCGAAATTGCGCGCGCCTCGCCACATAATCGTCGACCACCTCGTAGAAGAGTAGATAGTGCACGGCTCGACCCTCCTGTTGGAAACTTCGCCACACACCGACTGGGTCCGCTGGCCTAGGGACGAATCTCCCGTCGTGACCGGTTCGGCGGGACCCTGTCGCGATGCCTCAGTCCGGCAAGATCAGATGCAGGTCACCGAATTCGTGCCAGAGGTAGCCGGCATCCAGAGCGGCGCGATAGGCGCGCTGGACATGCGCTCGTCCGGCGATCGCCTCGAGCAGGGCGAGATGTGTCGCCTTCGGCTCGTGGAATCCCGTGAGCAGGCCATCGACGATCCTGACGCCGCGCTGTGCGGTGATGACGAGATCGGTCCAGCCACGCGAGGCCATGGAACGTCCTGCCGTGTCGACAGAACTTTCCAGCGCTCGCACCACCGTCGTGCCGACCGCGATGACTCGACCCCTGCTCTCTTCGGTGCGCTGAACCGCGAGGGGGGTCGCATGCGGCACTTCGAAGTATTCTTCGCACGGCGGCTCATCGCGCTCGACACTGGCGACGCCGGTGTGGAGGAGCACCGAGGACACCAGGACACGGTGCCACGTCAGCTGGTCGATGATCTGCGGCGTGAACGGCCGTCCCGCCGAGGGCATTTCTGCTGAACCGGGCACCGACGCGTAGACGTTCTGGTACATCTCAATCGGCCAGCGGCCTCGCACATAGGGGTAGGCAATCGGACGCCCCCACCGCGCCAGATACGAGAGCAGCGGCTCGGGAAGATCAAGACGGACCACCCACAGTCGCGCCGACCCTGGATACGGGACCAGGGCCACCGCCGACCCACCGTCTGGAAGCGCGAAGGCCTCCCCCGCAGAGACGTTGACCGTTCTGAACTCCACCACCACCAACCCGGCCGGCAGGCGGGTGGAAACATGCATGGGGATCTCGACGCCATTGCCCCGGTGCGCTGTGAGGGCCGCCGGCAGAGTGGCAGAAATGTTGACGACGAGGAGGTCGCCTGGGCGGAGGAATGTGGGGAGATCGGTGAACCGGGCATGCACAATCCGATCGCTATTCAGGTAGGACACGAGCAGCCGGACGCCATCGCGAGTCAGACCCCGCGCCTCCGGCGGCTCGTGTGCCTCAAGTTCCTCCGGCACCGAGAAATCGATGATCGCAGCCGCAGTACTCATCCCATCACCTGCTGAGCACCGCCGAGGCTTGCGCTCCCATTCTCGCGATCTTGAGCGCTTCGAACCGTCCGAACGACGCTGTCTCCTCTTCCGCCAGGTGCACAAATGCCGGCGCGGGCACGTCGGGACTGGGCAGGTGTGACAGGTCGACACCGGGTTCGGCCTGCCGGTGCATCTCCGTGTTCATGTCGCCGGGATCCACGACGTAGAGCCGGACTCCGCTGCCTACAAGTTCCGCTGCGAGCACACGAGAGAGTTGCTCCAGCGCCGCCTTGCTCGCGCCGTACCCACCCCAGCCGGCGTAGGCCTGGACGGCGGCATCTGACGTGACGTTGATGATCACGCCCTCCCGACGCGCCTTCATCTGCGGCAGCAGTAATTGAGTCAGGTGCAGCGGCGCGACCGCGTTGACCCGGAACACGCGGAGCAACGCGTCCCACGGATAGACCTCGAGCAGCGGCATAGGACTCAGCCCGATCTCAGAGGCATTGTTGATCAGGACGTCGACACGCCCGAAGCGATGAAGCGCGGCCCCGCTGATATGCTCAGCCTCCTCCCCGACATCCGCGACCAGGGCGAGCACTTCAGTGGGACCCGACAACTCCTCCGCCACGTCGCGCAGCGCAGCCTCACCTCGGGCGACGAGGACCAGCCTTGCTCCCCGGCGGGCATAGAGCCGGGCGATCTCCCGGCCCAGCCCCCGTGACGCGCCCGTGATCACCACCACTCGGCCCTGTAGTTTCATGATGTGTCCCTCCTCTGGTATCATGCGTGGTCCGACGGCAAATGCTCTCTGCTCAGCATGCCATCAGCGGGCCCTGCCGCCACCGCGCGAAGGGATGAACCGCAACCTGTCAGGTGGGGAAGTCGTACCCCTGTCCACGTGGACAGGGGCATATTTGCCGCTACAAGAGGCCGCGTCTTCCTGCGAGCGCGACCGCTTGGGCGCGGTTATCCGCGCCTAGCTTGTTGAGGATCGACGTGACGTGAAACTTGACGGTGCGCTCTGTAATGCCGAGTTCGCGGGCGATCTGCTTGTTGCTGCGCCCACCGGCGACGAGCCGGAGCACTTCGCGCTCCCGGTGGCTCAAAGCGGCGGGTCGCCTCCGTGGACCCAACTCGGCCAGTACTTTCGTCGCGATGCGCGGCTGCAGGTAGGATTCACCGGCGTGAACGGATCGGATCGCCCGGGCAATCTCTTCCAACGACGCCCCTTTGAGCAGGTAGCCCTTCGCCCCTGCGCGGATTGCCCCCAGCACCCGCTCATCGGTGTCATAGGCGGTGAGAATGAGGATCCGGGATGCAGGATGTGCCGCCGCCAGAGCGGGGATGGCCTCAAGTCCATTCACGCCCGGAAGCTCCAGATCCAGCAGGATGACATCGGGATGCTGGGTGGTGACCAGCGGCAACGCATCTTCCGCCGACCCCGCCGACCCCACCACCTGAAACTCTGGATCGTCTTCCAGCGAGGCCACCAGGCCTTCGCGGACGACCGGATGGTCGTCGACCACGACGAGGCGAATCATCGCGCACGCTCCGCGGCAGGGACCGATGCCACGACGGTGGTGCCTGACGGCGCACGCCGGCGGCTGATCACGCGCAGGGTTCCGCCAAGTAGCCTGGCGCGCTCACGCATCCCGACGATCCCCTGCCGGTCTCCGGCCACCGCTCCCGGATCAAATCCATGCCCATTGTCGCGAACCGACAACCGTACCCTCCGCGCCGTCTGCTGCACGATCATCTCCACGTCCGTGGCGTCAGCATGACGGCGAATATTGACCAGGGCCTCCTGGGCGATGCGAAACAGTTCCGCCTCCGCGCGGGGGGGGAGCGCCTGCGCGGTCTCGACGCGCACCCGGACTCGGATGCCGGTCTCAGACGTAAACTTCCGAGATAGCGATCGCAGGGCGGTCGCCAGCGGTTTTCCGGTCAGGGGGGATGCCCGCAAATCCAGCACCGAGCGTCGCGCTTCCTCCAGGCTCTCGCGTGTTGTCTCCAGCGCACGCTGCAGGCGTTGTTTCGCGCGTTCGGGTTGTCCGGTGAGATGATGGAGCGCCCCTTCCAGATGCAGGGCGATCGCCGTCAGCCCCTGCGCCAGTGTGTCATGGATCTCGCGCGCCAGCCGGGCCCGCTCTTCGGCGCGGGCCAACTGGGCACTCTCGTCGGCCAGTCGTGCCCGCTCGATGGCGATGCCCACCTGATAGGCGATCGTGGAGAGCAGGTGGAGCTCTTCGTCGGTCAGCCGCCGCCACGACGGCCCGGTGACGTTCAAAATCCCGAGCGGTTTGTCCTGAAAGTACAACGGGATGCTGGCGTGATAGGCGAGGCCGTGCGTGAGATCGGTCGCCTGCTGCTGCACCGCCGGCCGCAGCCGGCTGCATTCCAGGACGTCGATGTTCTTGGGCGTGAGCGCGCCGTCGTTGAACTCTTCGATGCACCAGCATTGGTGCCCGGTCATGCGCACCGGCGCCTGCAGGTACGGGGGGAGGTTCCGCGCCGCCGCGTTGTAGAACTGGCCCGTGTCGCCATCGCGCAACCAGACCCATCCGGTGTGGAGGCCCAGAAGTTCAGCGACCAGCCCGAGCGTGCGCTCCAGCGCCTGCTGCACGTCGGGGGAACTGTTCAGAGCCTCGGCGATGGCGTTGAGGATCCGCAATTCCCGGATATGCGGGTCCTCGGCACGCGCCGACCGCTTCGCGGGCGTTGCCTCACGCTGGCCGTCCACCATAGTGGCTCCTGGCTCTAGCGTACCTTGCGTCCGCCGTCCCCGCCTCCCGTCAGCGGCCAGGCCGGACCCTGGACGGAAGGACAGGTCACGATCTCGCGAGGTGGAGATCAAATCTCGCGGCCTCGATCAGCTTCTTCGGCGCAACGGTCAGGTACGCGTCCTCGATCAGCCCGACGATCTCGCTCCAGCCGAGATCCCGGTCGAGGCGCACACCCAGCCACCCAAGATGGCCGACGTAGGCTGGGACGAAGTAGCGCTCGGGTTGCGCCGCGACCAGCATCTGCTGGATCTCTCGAGTCGCACCAGATCGCGAGGCGCCCGTCGCCGTGGTGGTTGTCATGGTACGTGACGAAGGCCCTCTTGCCGCGGATGAAGAACGTTGGCGCGCCATGACTCGGCCGCTCGCTGGTCTCAGGGAGGGCGAGACAAATCTTCCGGATGTGGGCCAGGATGCGTGGGGACTGCCGCGTCATGACTTCATAGTAGCACGCGCCCGTGTGGACCCCCTGTTTCATCGGAGCCTGCCACCGATGAAACGGCTAGGGGGTTGGCGCCGCCGGCGCGAAGCAATCTTGCAGTGGCCACCTGGGCGACCTTCCCCGACAAAGAGCCGCCGCGCAGCGTCCGCGCGCTGGCAGAGCAGATTGAGCGCGACAGAGGCCATGTGCTGGCCGTGTTCCAGGAACCCATCGGCGATCACTGGCATCTGTTCTGCCTGTTGCCCATGGACCGTGTCGAGCCCACGCCATACCAGCGGGACCTCTCCCCCACACACGTGAAGCGCCTGCAGGAGGTCATTCGCAAACTCGACCGGTTCGTCGATCCCATTGTCGCCGTCTCCCCGAAGCCGGGTCAGTACTGGACGCCAAACGGCAACCACCGGCGGGCGGTCCTGGAGAAACTCAAGGGCAAATTCATCCCCGCCATCGTCGTCCCCGAACCCGCCGTCGCGTATCAGATTCTGGCGTTGAACACGGAGAAGGCGCACAACCTCAAAGAGAAGTCCCTCGAGGTCATCCGGATGTATCGGGCGCTGGTGACGGAGACGCCGCGGGCCATCGAAGAAGACTACGCCTTCCAGTTCGAGTCCCCGCACTTCATCACGCTGGGGCTCCTGTACGATCAGAACCGCCGGTTTGCGGGCGGAGCCTACACGCCCATCCTGCGCCGCGTCGATAAGTTCCTTGGAGCCGCACTACCAAAGGCCTTGGAGGAGCGTGGGGCACGTGCGAGCCTGGTGCGAAGGGTTGATGAACTGCTCGCAGACGTCGTCAGTAAGCTCAGGACGCGCGGGGTTCGCCACCCGTTCGTAAAAAACTACGTCCTGGCGCGCACAACACCGTTGACCCGCGTCCGGAAGACCCTCCCCTCGTTCGATGTCACTTTCAAGAAACTCGGCGAGAACCTGGAACACTTTGACGTGGCCAGGGTCCGCTACGAGGATGTGGCCCGGTCGGCGATCCTGACGGCCCCGAGTGGAGGGTAATACCAACAGAGGAACGTCTGGAGCTCAGGGGAGATGCCAGGCGACTGCAAGGGGCCTCTCGTGCGTGCCGCGACGGCCACCGCGAGGCCGGGCACGACATCGTACGACTCGAGCACTACCCCCTCGAAACACGAACTGGCATGACCGGACCCCGTCCGGAAGCCTTGACGCATGAGTCTGCCTGCGCCTCGAAGATCTCATGGAGAGTCGAAGCGCGGAACGGCAACCGCCTCGGGGGTCATCCCGCGCTGCGTTGCCAGCGACACGATGACGCTGTTCAACGCTGAGTGCGCCGTGAATTCGACTCCTGAATGGCAGGTCAGAAACTCGGATGGTGGCCGGAACGCGCGCTGGCGCGGTCGCCGGTCTCCGATATTGCTCGAGTGGTTTTTCCCTGTTGTTCACTGGGAAGATGCGCGAAAGGCAGGGATCCCGCGCAGGAAGCCATCGGGGGAATCCCTCAATCGGCCTGGGAATTACTCATGCATTGGGGAAATCGCTGATTCGCTGGATAGAGATCGTACACGCGGATCGGTTACGGCATCGAGGGGCTGCGCAGGACAAGGCCAATGCGACAGAGCGTGCGGATCCTTGGAGTTGCCATGATCGTGGTCGGCGCGGTCTGGTTCCTCCAGGGGATGAGGGTGTTGCCAGGCAGCTTCATGACGGGCTCATCGTTTTGGGCCGTGACAGGGGCGGCCGTGGCAGTGCTGGGGATTGTGCTCCGGGCTTGGACCCGCTCGCGGTAATCACCGGCCGGCACGTTCCCCCTCCACCTGGTCGATGAGGTGCCGGACGAAGGCCAACCCCTCTCCATACTGCGCGTCGAGATCGGGCACATGGCCGATGTCGATACCCACATAACCAACGAAGCCGTGACGGCGCAGCCCGCTGAACAACCCCTTCCAGTCCACGGTGCCCCGCCCGGTGCCAGGTGCTCGTTGTCGCGGCCGTCGTTGTCGGACGCGTGCACATACACGATGCGCCGGCCGAGTTTCTCG
>WNEY01002791.1_pt1 | contig 12933 bp, 10 predicted proteins | sample 5400531 | NCBI WGS metagenome assembly WNEY01 (sample SAMN13153338, study PRJNA577476) | soil metagenome | isolation source: 200 cm saprolite under Douglas fir tree site 1 | place: USA:California | collected 2015-04-18
TCGATCTTCTTGCCGGCGACGGCGTCGCCGTGCTGCTTCATGTAGACCTTGACGCCGTTGTCGAGCTGGACGCCGGCGTCGGCGAATTGTCCGGACAGGACGTTGATCAATCCGACCTTGACGGTGTCTTGCGCGTTCGCCGCCGAGAGCGCGAACACCGCGGCGGCAAGCGCGCCCAATCGGACGACGAGCGTTCGCATCCCGATCCTCCCGCAGGCTTGATCTTTTCCGCAAACCGTAACGGCTGCGATACGCGAGGTCAATTTTGTGCACGTGTGACCGCGGCGCATGGGGAGCTTCGCCGCCCCGACGCCGCGCCGCCCCGCCGGGCTGCGACCGGCGCATCGTGGGCCACGGCCCGCGAGCTCGCCCGGCGCGACGGTCGGCGATCCCCGCATCTCACCGTCGGCCCGGCGGGCCGAATTCTCACACTTCCGCCGCATCCGGCGTGCTATTCCTAAGGCTTGATGATTGCCTCGAACGTCATGCGCCTCCTTCGGATCTGCGGCTTCATCGCCCTGTCGTCATCGGCCTGGTGCGGACCGGTTGCCCACGCCGAGCCCGCCGGCGGGCCGCGGATCGAGTGGGAGGTGAAGAACCGGTTCCGCCTGTTCCGCAACGAGGCCGACTTCCAGCGTCATGTCGCCGCAGCAAGCAGCGAGGGCGTGCTCGCCGCGGAGCGGCGCCTCGCCCGCGACAGCGACGGCCGCGGCTGGGCACGCGACACGGTCGAGCGGCTGTGCGTCGACCGCGCCGGCAAGCTCCTGGAATCCTGCGAGCGCGACGGCGAGCGCGAGTTCTATTTGTCGCCGCGCGACCACCGCGTCGGCGTCGTGCTGGCCGGGTCCGTGCCGGCCAATGACGGCTGCGCCTGGAGCTTCGACGACGGCGACGGCCGCGCGCAGCAAGTGAATGCCGCCTGCAATGACGAAGTGAAGCTGCACATTCGCTATGGCCGCGCGACGCTCGCGACCGTCGACATCATCTTGCCGGATGGAACCGCGCAGCGGCTGGTGCGGGAGCTCGAGGTCCGCGACGTGCTGATCGCCGGAATGGGAGACTCGATCGCCGCCGGCGAGGGCAATCCCGACCGCGCGGTGCGGCTCTCCGACGAGGGATTCTGCTTCCGGCGCCTCGACGGCGGCGAATATTATCGGCCCGGCCGCGCCGGCTTCAACGGCAACAAGGCCTGCCCCATCGCCGCCGGCGAGTTTGCCCATGGCAGCGATTGGGCGCGCCAAAGCGCGCGCTGGATGAGCGGCTCCTGCCACCGCTCGCTTTACGGCTACCAGATGCGGACCGCGCTCGCGCTCGCCGTCGAGAACCCGCATCTCGCCGTCACCTACATTCCGCTCGGTTGCTCCGGCGCCACCATCGACCAGGGATTTCTCGGCAGCCTGCGCGCGCGCGAGTGCCCGAGCCCGGGCACCGGCGCCGCCTGCCCGGGGTCGGTCTCCCCCCAGGTCACCGAGCTCACCGAGCTCATGGCGACGGCGCGCCGCCAGCGCGCCGACCGCACCCTCGACCTGGTGCTGCTCACGATCGGGGCGAACGACGTCTATTTTTCCGGCCTGATCGCCAATGTCATCATCGAGCCGGGAACGGAGCGCGACTTGTTCCGGCGCGGCGGCATCCTGGCGTCGGTCGAGGACGCGCAGCAGGTGCTCGACCGCGAGCTGCCCGGCAATTTCGCAAGGGTGCGCGCGGCGCTCAAGCCGCTGGTCGGCGGGAATCTGGCGCGCGTCGTGTACGTGAGCTACGGCAACCCGGCGCTGGCAGCGCCCGACAAGGCCTGCCCCGGCGGCCGCGACGGCTTCGACGTGCACCCCGCCTTCGGGGCCGACGGCGACCGGCTGCGCCGGACCGCCGAATTCGTCTCGCAACGTTTCCTGCCGCGGGTCAAGGCGCTGGCGCGTTGCGAGAGCGGCAGCGGCTGCCGCGATCCATCGACCGAGCGCATGACCTTCGTCGACGGCCACCAGCTCGCCTTTGCGTCGCACGGAGCATGTGCGCGCGCGGACGACGACCCCGCGTTCGATCGGGAATGCTTCTCGGGCAAGGGCGAGACGTTCGAGAGGAGCCTCACCACGGCGGCGACCGATCCGATGACCTGCGGGTATCCGGCGAGCCAGTTCCGCCCCTACGCCTCGCGCGCACGCTGGATTCGGACCGCGAACGACAGCTATTTCACGGCCATGACCTATCCGGAAGGCCTGCCCTCGGTGCTGCAGCCGAGCGACCTGCACGACGCCATCTGGGGGATATTCGCCGCCGTCTATGGCGGCGCCGTTCATCCGACCGCCGAAGGCCATGCCGCCATGGCGGACGCGGCGCTGCCGGCCGTGCGCCAGGTGCTCGGCTTGCCGGCGCCCGCCTCCCCCATCAGCTCCGCGCCGCTGCCGGCTTCGCAATTGCCGGCATCGGTGCGGTGACCCCGATCCGGCGGATCTGCCAGAACAGCCTAGTATTCTGGACAATATGGCCATCGAATGGCTATATACCGGGCATGGGAACCCATAGCGTCGCCGAAGCGAAGAACCGCCTGCCGGAATTGATCGACCGCGCCCTCAAAGGGGAGGACGTGGTCATCACTCGACACGGCCGTCCGGTGGTCGAGCTCAAGCCGATTCCGCAGCCGGTGCAACCGCTTTCGGCGGCCGACTTGGATTGGCTCGCGGCTCGCCGTGTCGGGAAGCAGGCAACAGAGGATGCCGGCACTTTCGTGAGCAGAATGCGCGATGAGGAATGGCGGTGAGCGTCTACTTCGACGCCAGCGTTCTTGTCTCTCTGTTTGCAAATGACGCATTGACTGCCCGGGCCGAGGCCTATCTACGAGTCAATCCGTCGGCTCCAGTTATCAGCGACTTCGCGGCAACTGAATTCGCCTCGGCAATCGCTCGCCGCGTGCGAATGCGAATCCTCTCGGCGAATGAGGCGCAGGCCGTCTTTTCGACGTTCGACCAATGGGCCGCCACCAAAGCGACCCGAGAGCGGACGACGAGCGCCGATATTAAGTCTGCCGTCGGGATTCTGCGGCGGCTCGATCTTGCTCTTCGAGCGCCCGATGCCATCAACATTGCGATCGCGCAGCGTATCGGCGCGGAGTTGCTCACCTTCGACGAGCAGATGGCCGCGGAAGCCCGCACGCTCGGAACGACCGTTCTCCTGCCGTAGCGCTCGACCCCGGGACGCTCACGCGACGCCGAGCTTCTTCTGCAGGCTGGTCGAGGACGTCGTGTATTGGAACACCAGCCGCTTGTCCGGATAGACGTAGCGGTGCGCCTTCTGCGCCATCAGCGCGGCTTCGTGAAAGCCCGAGAGAATGAGCTTGAGCTTGCCCGGATACCAGTTGATGTCGCCGATCGCGAAGATCCCCGGCAGGCTCGACTCGAAGGTCGCGGTGTCGACCACGACATACTCGCCGTCCTTCATCGCCATGCCCCAATCGGCGACCGGTCCGAGCTTCATGGTCAGCCCGAAGAACGGCAGCAGCGCGTCGCAGGCGATGCTGAAATTCGAGCCGTCGTTGCGTTTCACGATCGCCCTGGCGATGCGTCCGCCCTCGCCTTCCAGCGCCGAGACCTGACCGAGCACGAAGTCGATCCGGCCCTCGGCCGCCAGCGCCATCATCTTGTTGACGCTGTCGGGCGCGGCGCGGAACTCGGTGCGCCGATGCAGAAGCGTCAAGTGGCTGGCGAGCGGCGCGAGATTGAGCGTCCAGTCGAGCGCGGAATCGCCGCCGCCCACGATCAGGATGCGCTTGCCGCGAAACGCCTCCATCTGCCGGACGGCATAGAACACCGAGCCCCCCTCGTAGGCCTCGATGCCCGGGATCGGCGGGCGCTTGGGCTGGAACGAGCCGCCGCCGGCCGCGATCACGATGACCTTGACCTCGAACACCTTGCCGCTGTCGGTGGTCACGCGAAAGCGAGGATTGCCGTTCCGCTCGATCGACTGCACCATCTCCTGGAGATGAAACGTCGCCCCGAACGGCTTGATCTGCGCCATCAGCGCGTCGCACAGACCCTGGCCGGTGACGTAGGGCAGCCCGGGAATGTCGTAGATCGGCTTTTCCGGATAGAGCTCCGCGCACTGTCCGCCGACCTTGTCGAGAATGTCGACGACGTGCGCCTTCATGTCGAGCAGTCCGAGCTCGAATATCGCGAACAGCCCGCACGGACCCGCGCCGATGATCAGCACGTCGGTCTTGATCGAATCGTTCATGATCTAGGCTTGCCGCTCGGGGGTGCGCACCACCAGCCCGTCGAGCTCGGCGGCCACCTTGATCTGGCAGGACAGGCGCGAATTCGGCCGCACGTCATAGCCGAAATCGAGCATGTCCTCCTCCATCGGCGACGGCTCGCCCACCGCCGCGCGCCATGCCTCGTCGACGTGGACGTGGCAGGTGGCGCAGGCGCAGGCGCCGCCGCACTCCGCCTCGATGCCGGGAATGCCGTTCTTGATCGCCGTCTCCATGACGGTCGAGCCGGTCTCGCCCTCGACCATGCGGGCGGTGCCTTCGTAATCGATGAAGGTGATCTTCGGCATGACGAGGGGCAGCGCATCGGGGCCGGGGCCGGGCTCCCTATATCGGCTCGCAGGGAACCGCGCCAGTGCCGGCAGCCGCGCCTCACCGATGCGGCGTCCCCATTTGCGAGCGACGCTGCGCCGGCAAGTTATTCTTCGGTCGAGGTCAGGCGCGATCGCCCCGCAATGCCGAGATCGCCGCCTGCGTCTTCCTCACCGCGGCCGCGAGCCGGTCGATGGCGGCGGCAAGCATCGCCGGGGCGGACGCGGCCGCGCACCGCTCCAGCGCCTGCGCCGCCTCGGCCACTCGCCAGGCCCCGATGCCGCGGGCGGAGCCCTTGAGGGTATGGGCGTAGGCTGCGACCTCCGCCGGCGGCGCGTTGCTCATGCGCGCGAGCAGGATGCCCGCCTGGCGATCGAACAAGGCGAGCACCTCGGCTTCGAGGCTCTTCTCGCCCAAGGTCATGCGCCCGAGATGGGCGAGATCGATCACCGGCTCCGCCGGCGCCAGTGGCGGCGAAGCAATGCGATCGATCGGTTTCGCCTCCGCCTCGCTCATTCGGATGACCTCCCGCTCTTGATCTCTCGTCCTGCTTTTGCGGCGAGCTTGCCCGACAAGTGGCCAAGAGAAAGTAAACACGCAAGGCGCGGGCAGCCCCGGAGGGGGCGGCGGCACGGTCCGGCATGGTTAAGACGGCGACCGGCGCCGCCCACTCGGCCGGCGGCTCGCGGCGAAGTTGCCCAATGACCGGCCCCGGCCGGCCGGGGTCGAGCCGATCCGGCTTGACCGGACGTGGTGAACTCGAGCGCGCTGCCCACCCCTGGCCGATGCAGGATTCCGTAGGCTTCTTCGACACTTCGCGGCCGCGGCGGGGGATGGCGGACGCTCGCTCCCGAGGTTGCGTCGAGGCGTGCACGAGATATCGTTTTCGCGGCACGGTCGGCCGCATGCCGGCCGCAATGTGGCCCGACAAATGGTCACGGGGAGAGATTGGGCGCGGAACCGGGTTGCGCGGCCTCCCGACCGCGCTCGGCAGCATTGAGCCCCGCCGTTAACGATGATTAAAGACCGCTTAACAAGAAGTTTCCTTTGGTCTGCCAAGCCGATAGGATAGCCCGACGGCAATGGGATGTCTTGACGGCGCGTCAACTGCCGACTGCCCGAGGGGGATCCGAAGGCAATTCGAGGCTAACGCGCTCGTGAGCGCGGTCAGGAGGCGTTCCTGCCGCGGCTGTGGTCCAGCGTAACGACGAGGCCGACATGGCGAACACCCCGAAGAAGATCAAGGACCCGACGGAAGCGGCGCTGTCGGCGATCCAGGATGCGCTCTCGGTGCGGGACGAGCCCGCCGAGACGGCGACCAGTCCGGCCCCGCCTGCGGCCACGCATGCCGACGAGCCGGTCGCCGAGCCGCCCTGGCGGACCGTGCGCTCGGCGGCTCCCGCCAAGGACGACATGTTCGACGACGAGGCTCGCGGCCTCGACGAGCCGGGCGCGTTGCGCCGCCCCGCCAACGACGACCGCGAATCCATCGGCCAGATCCTGCGCACGCTGCAACACCGTCCGGCGCGGATCTCGTACATCATCGCGACCGTGTTCGCCGTCGTCTGGGTGTTCGCCGGGCTGATGCTCGGCTGGATGTACCTTCCGGAATTGCAGGCCGCCCTCGGACCGTCCGGGCTCACCGCGCCGGTCCTCGGCATGCTCGCGGCGGTTTTCTTCTCGCCCATCATCTTCTTCTATGTGCTCGCCCACATGGCCTGGCGCTCCCAGGAATTGCGGCTGATCACCCAATCGATGGCCGAGGTCGCCATGCGTCTGGCGGAGCCGGAGACGGTCGCGCGCGAATCGATCGTCACCGTCGGCCAGGCGATCCGGCGCGAAGTCGCCGCCATGGGCGACGGCATCGAGCGCGCGCTCGCGCGCGCCGCCGAGCTCGAGACGCTGGTGGCGAACGAGGTCTCCGCCCTCGAGCACGCCTACAACGACAACGAGGTGCGCATTCGCGCCCTGCTGCAGGACCTGGGCAGCCAGCGCGACACCCTGGTCGGCCAGGCCGGGCAGATTCGCGACGCCATCAACAGCGTCCATCTCGATCTCAGTCACGATATTTCCCAGATCAGCGAGCTGGTGGCCGAGCAGGTCAACGAGGCTTCGCGCCGCATCACGCACACGCTCGCCGAAAAAGGCGAGCACATCACGCGCGCGCTCGGACACGCCGGCGACTCCATGATTCAGGCGCTCGGCGAGCGCGGCGGCGACCTGCTCGACCGGCTCGAAGGCACCAGCCAGGACACGGCGCAGGCGATCGCGGCCGCGAGCGACCGCCTGACCGCGACGCTGAATTTCAAGACCGACCACATCGGCGACGAATTCACCGAGATCACCGCCAATCTCCAGCACATGATGTCGGTGCGGCTCGACCGCGTGACCGAGGGCTTTGCGCAGAAGTCCGCGGCGATCCTCGACATGATGAGCAATCGCTCGCAGGAGATGACCGAGCTGGTGATCGAGACCGGCAACCGGCTCGCCGACACGATCTCGAGCCGGGTCGAGGAGGTCAACACCACGCTCAAGAACACCGGCGACTCGCTGGTGCTCGATCTCAGCCTGCGCGGCGGCGACGTCGTCTCCAAGCTCGAGCAGACCGGCGCGCGCATCACCGAGACCATCGTTGCGCGCAGCAACCGGGTGACCGACCAGTTCCGCGAGAGCGCCGAAGGATTGGCCGACGTGATCGGCAACCGCGGCGACGCGGTGCGCGAAATGCTGGCCGCGCGCCTGCAATCGTTCGAGGACATGTTCAACCACGGCGGCGCCGAGCTGGCGGAGCGCATCGCGCGCGACTCCACCACGCTCGGCAATCTGATCACCCGCCACCTCGCCGAGTTCGACCGCACGGTGAAGACCTACGGCGGCGAGATGGTCGAGCGCCTCGGCGAGCGCACGCAGGACATTTCGAGCGCGATGCGCGACTATCTCGACAATTTCGACACGCGCGTCACCACCAAGTCGGCGGAGGTGACGGCGAGCCTCGACCAGCAGTTCACCCGCTTCCGCGACGCGCTCGACGGCCGTAGCCAGACGCTCAACGAGGCGCTCGCCGCCCGCGTCATGGACGTCGCCAAGACGATGGCCGAGGGCGGCAAGGAGGTGGTGGGCGCGCTCGACAAGCGCATCGCCGACGTCACCGCGGTCATCAACGTGCGCGGCGCCAAGCTCGCCGAGAGCATCGGCACCAAGATCGAGGACATCGACAAGGCGCTCGGCGTCAAGGCGATGGAGGTGGCCGACAATCTCGATACCCGCATCGGCCGGTTCGAGGAGCTGCTGATCGGCCGCGCCGAGACCGTCACCAAGGAAATCGAGGCGCGCAGCCAGTCCGCCGCCGAGCTGCTGACGGCGCGCACCGAGCACCTGAGCAGCACGATCCGGACCAATGCCGGCGAGGCCGCGCACGCGCTCGAACAGCTGACGACCACCTCCGTCGAGGTGATCAGCGCGCGGGTCGAGCAGCTCACCAGCTCGATCAAGACGAATACCAGCGAGACCGAGCGCTCGATCAGCAGTCTCGCGACCTCCGCTTCCAGCACCATCAGCGCCCGCATCCAGCAGCTGAGCGAGGCGGTCAAGACCGATACCGCCGATGCGGAGCGGTCGCTCACCCAGCTGACGACCAATGCGACGGCGGCGATCCGCTCGAGCGCGCACGACGCCGAGCGCACGTTGAGCGGAATGTCGACCGGCGTGAGCAACGTGCTCAAGCAGAATGCCGGCGAGGTCGAGCGCACGCTGCTCGCCGTGAGCGCCGAGGTGGCGCGGACCTTCGTCGGCAAGGCCGACGAGATTTCGACGGCGGTCGGCCAGCGCGCCGCCGAGCTGACGCGGATCGTCGACGACAAATCGAGCGGGCTGTTGACCGCGCTCTCCACCAAGAGCCAGGAATTCGCCAGCGAGGTGAGCCGCGTTACCGACCATGCGGTCAAGGCGATCGAGGCCAAGGGCTTCAACTTCACCCAGACCATGATGGACAACAGCGAGCAGATCGCGCGCTTGATCAACGAGGCGAGCGAGACCGCGACCGGCGCCGTCAATCAGTCGCTCAAGCAGCTGCAATCCAGCCACGGCTCCGCGACCGAGACGACGAGCGAAGCGGTCAATCGCTCGATCAGGGAGCTGCGCGAGACCGCGGAGATCGCGACGCAGAGCGCCGCCAAGACCCTCACCCGGACCTTGAAGGAGCTGCAGGACACCACCCTCGCCTCGGTCGAGCAGTCCAAGCAGACCGCGTCCACCGCCGTCTCCGAGATACTGGAGACGCAGAACATGCTGCGGTCGGACACGACCGCGCTGTTCGAACGCCTGCGCGAGGCCAACATTCTCCTGCAGGAGGTGCTGAGCGGCGCGCACGAGAACATGAGCGAGATCGAGAGCACACTGGTGACGCGCGTCTCGGATTTCGTCACGGCCATGAACGAGGTCGCGCAGAAGACCGGAGCCGCGAACAGCGAGGTGGAGCGCAACATCACCAGCTTCCGCGCCATGTCCACCCAGACGGTCAACGACCTCGGCCAGCTCGCCACCCAGTTCGACGCCCACGGCCGCTCGCTCGCCGAGGCGGTCGCCCTGATCGACACCAGCAACCGGCGCACCGAGAGCACGGTCGGGGAGCGGCGCACCGTGCTCGAGGAGCTGGTCGGCATCCTCGACAGCAAGAGCAACGATCTCGAGGACCGGCTCACGCGCTTTGCCGCGGTGCTCGACAAGTCGCTCGAGAACGCCTCGGAGCGGGCGCGCGAGATCGCCCGGCTGACCGCCGAATCCACCACCGGCGGCGCCCGCGCGATCGCCGAGAGCTTCGAGACGATCCGCGGCAATGCCGAGGAGGAACGCAAGCGCATTGCCGATACCTTGCACGGCATCTACGAGCAGGCGACCGACGAAACGAATTCGATGTTCGTCCAGGTGTCCGAGCAATCGAATGCGATGTTCAATCAGGCGGCGGAGCGCTTCGCCGAGGTGCTGCAGGGGCTCAAGCAAATGACCGCCGAGATGCAGCACGAGCTCGAAGCCACGCGCGGCGAGCTGCGCAAAGGCATCCTCGAGCTGCCGCAGGAGACGGCCGACAGCGCCGCCCAGATGCGCCGCGTCATCGTCGATCAGATCGAGGCGCTGGCCGAGCTCAACCGGATCGTCGCCCGCCACGGCCGCGGCATGGACGCGATCGAGCCGGCCGCGCGCCGCATCGAGGCGGTCGAGGTCGGAGTGCGGCGCGCGCCGCCGCGCGAGGAGCCGCCGCTCGGCAATGGCGGCCAGCGGCCGGAGCCGGCCCCCCGCCCGCGCCCCGAGATTCCCGCCGCGGCCCCGGTTGTTTCCGCCCGCCGCACCGAGGCGCCGGCGCTCAGTCCCGCGCAGGCGGGCAGTGCCGGCGGCGGCCGCGCCGGCTGGCTCTCCGATCTGCTTACGCGCGCCTCGCAGGAGACCGAGCAGCAGCCGGTCGCCCGCGCGCCGGCGCGCGAAGCGCCCGCGGAGCCGCCGCCCGACCGCCACTCGATCGACTCGCTCGATTCGCTCGCCGTCGACATCGCCCGCATGATCGACCACGACGCGGCCGCCGACTTGTGGGACCGCTACAATCGCGGCGAACGCAACGTGTTCACGCGCAAGCTCTACACCATGCAGGGCCAGAAGGCGTTCGAGGAGATCCGCAAGAAGTATCGCAGCGACCGCGATTTCATGCGCACGGTCGATCGCTATATCGGCGAGTTCGAGCGGCTGCTCGAGGAAGTCTCGCGCGACGATCGCGGCCAGATGGTGGCGCGCACCTACCTGACCTCGGAGACGGGCAAGGTGTACACCATGCTCGCGCACGCGGCCGGTCGGTTCGACTGAAAGCTCGAGCGGACGGGAACCCGCGCGGGCGCGCGATCAGCGCGCCCGCTGCATTTCGGCCATCCGTTAACTGCAGATGAGCCCTCCTCCGCTCTCGCTTTCGGTTCGCATCGAGCGCTGGCCGATCGCGGGCTCGTTCACGATCAGCCGCGGCGCCAAGACCGAAGCCGTCGTCGTGGTCGCCGAATTGTCCGACGGCGGATGCCGGGGCCGCGGCGAATGCGTGCCCTATGCGCGTTACGGCGAGACGGCGGACGCCGTCGCGGCCGCGCTCGAGGCGACCGCCTCCGACCTCGCCCGCGGTCTCGACCGCGAGCGCCTGCAGACCGCCATGCCGCCCGGCGCCGCGCGCAACGCGCTCGATTGCGCGTTCTGGGACCTCGCCGCCAAGCGCGCCGGACGGCCGATCCATGAGCTTGTCGGCCTCCCGACGCCGCGGGCGCTCACCACCGCCTATACGATCTCGCTCGCGAGCCCCGAGGCGATGGCCGCGGCCGCCGCCAAGGCCGCCGATCGCACGCTGCTCAAGGTCAAGCTCGGCGGCGCCGACGACCCCGCGCGCATTGCCGCGGTGCGGCGCGCCGCCCCGCGGGCCGAGCTCATCGTCGATGCCAACGAAGCCTGGACGCCCGACGATCTCGCCGACAACCTCGCGGCCTGCGCGCAGGCCGGCGTCACCCTCGTCGAGCAGCCGCTGCCCGCCGGCCGCGACGACGCGCTCGCAGGCATGACGCGATCGCTTCCGGTCTGCGCCGACGAGAGCGCGCACGCGACGACGTCGCTGGCGGCGCTTGTGGGCAGGTACGACGCCGTCAACATCAAGCTCGACAAGGCCGGCGGCCTCACCGAGGCGCTCGCCATGGCGCGGGAGGCCGAGCGCCTCGGCTTCTCGCTGATGGTCGGCTGCATGGTCGCGACCTCGCTCGCCATGGCGCCGGCCATGCTGGTGGCCCAGCGCGCCCGCGTCGTCGATCTCGACGGAGCGCTCCTGCTCGCGCGCGACCGACCGGATGGGCTGCGCTACGAGGGCAGCCGCGTCCATCCGGCAACGGCGGCGCTGTGGGGATGACCTACTCTCGGACGACCGCGGCGAGAGACTGGCATCCCTGGCGAAGGCGCGGAATTATGGCGCAGACGCCACAGCGCTAACCGTTGTCCGAGTCGGGATGTCCCCGAACTGCCGGCACGATCGCCGGCAGTTCAGGCCGTTGGTTCCGCACGCGCGTTTCGCCGGATCACCTGTGGCGGCTGTCCGAAGGCGCGCAGGAAGGCGCGGCGCATGCGGTCGCGATCGGCAAAACCCGTTTGCCGAGCGATGACGTCGATCGGATGGCGGCTCTGCTCCATCATCAGCCGGGCGGCCTCGACGCGCAGGTTCTCGACCGCCTTGGCCGGCGATCGCCCGGTCTCGGCGCGGAACGCACGGCTGAACTGGCGCGGACTCAGATGCGCCGCTTCGGCAAGCTGTCCAACCGTCAGCGGCTTGTCGAGATTGCGCTTCGCATATGCCAGCGCGCTCTGGACACGGTCTGATTTGGGCTCCAGCTCCAGCAGGGCCGAAAACTGCGACTGGCCACCGGCACGCCGGTGATAGACTACCAACTTCCTGGCCACGCCCTGGGCCACGTCCGCGCCTAGATCCTCTTCGATCATAGCCAGCGCGAGGTCGATACCCGCCGTCATCCCGGCCGAGGTCCACACCGGACCGTCGATGATGAAGATGCGGTCTTCCTCCACCTTCACTTTTGGGAATCGAGCCTGCAAGTCGCGCGCGTGGTTCCAGTGCGTGGTCGCGCGTCGGCCGTCGAGGAGACCTGCTTCAGCCAGGATGAACGCGCCGGTGCACGTCGCGGCGACTCGCCGACATCGCCCCAAAGCCTGCCGCACAAATTTGATCAGGCCCGGCGTCGGCGATTCGATCACGACGCCACCTCCGATAATCAGGGTGTCGAAATTCGCATCGTCGAACGGTTCCGCCGCGACGCTCACGCCGATGGAGGTGCGGATGGATCCCCCCGTCTCGGACAGCACACGCACGTCATAGACCGGCTCGCCCATCGCTCTATTGGCGAATTCAAACACGGCCATCACGGCGCAGCTCATCACCTGAAAGCCGGGAAAGACGATGAAACCGATGCGCTGCACGGCACGCCTCGCACAATGTCCTAAAACGCCGTTTATATGACGTTTGAGACAAGCTTCTGCAAGCCTAGATCTCCTCACCAGACGCCCGACCGTCGTATGCGGACGGGGGAGACGGAATATGAGCGCTGCTGGAACGAAGGGCACAGCACTGGTCACCGGCGCCTCCGCAGGCATCGGCGCGATCTACGCAGACCGTCTCGCTAAGCGCGGCTACGACCTGATGCTGCCCGATCCACGCGAATAGCCTGGAGGTAGCTATGGCCACCACGATCAAGGTCAACGGCGTCGATCGGACCGTCGATGTCGACAGCGACACCCCTCTCTTGTGGGTGTTGCGCGACGTGCTCGGCATGACCGGCACGAAATTC
>WNEY01002794.1_pt1 | contig 12926 bp, 13 predicted proteins | sample 5400531 | NCBI WGS metagenome assembly WNEY01 (sample SAMN13153338, study PRJNA577476) | soil metagenome | isolation source: 200 cm saprolite under Douglas fir tree site 1 | place: USA:California | collected 2015-04-18
TCTCGTCAATTTGTGCGCGGTACATCTCCAGCTCGCCTTCGCTCAGGTCGAGATAAGCCAGCTCCGCCACTCGCAGCACATCTTCCCGGCTGATTTTCATGGAAGATTCCTCAATGGCCCGCTGGCGCAACTTCCGCCGTCCTGCGTGGATACTTCTTCGCGATATAATCGTCAACGAGCGCCTGGAACGCAACGGCGAGCTCATCGTAAGTGCCTTCGAGCGTGACATCTTTTTGCCCGTCAATATACACCGGGCAGCGTGGCGCTTCGCCCGTTCCCGGCAAGCTGATGCCGATGTTCGCGGCCTTCGATTCCCCCGGACCGTTAACGATGCAGCCCATCACCGCCAGCGTCATGCTCTCCACGCCTTCGTATTGCGTCTTCCAGATTGGCATGCTGTCACGGATGTAACCTTGGATCGCCTCAGCCAATTCCTGGAACGTCGTGCTGGTAGTGCGCCCGCAGCCGGGGCACGCCGTCACGCTGGGCGCAAACGAACGCAGCCCCAGCGCCTGCAGAAGTTCGCACGCGGCGTAAACTTCTTCGCGGCGGTCGCCGCCCGGTTTGGGCGTGAGCGAGATTCGAATCGTATCGCCAATGCCTTCGTAGAGCAGCACGCCCAGCGAGGCCGCCGACCAAATCTGCCCCTTCATTCCCATCCCGGCTTCGGTGAGGCCCAGGTGCAGAGGCTGCTCCGTCTTCGCAGAAAGGTCGCGGTACACGGTGATAAGGTCGCGCGGCCGCGAAGTCTTGCACCAAATAATGATCTGCTCGTGCCGCAGCCCGGACTCCAGCGCCAGTTCCGTCGACTCCAGCGCCGAAAGCACCATGCAATCGTTAATGATCTCTTCGGACTCTTTACCCAGATTCTTGTCCGTGTTCTCCTGCATCTTGCGCATGACCAACTCTTGATTCAGCGAGCCGCCATTCACGCCGATTCGAACGGGCTTGCCGTTATCAACGGCTATCTTGCAAATGGTGGAGAACTGCTCATCGCGGCGCTGCCCCGCGCCGACGTTACCCGGATTGATGCGGTATTTATCCAGCGCCTTCGCGCATTCTGGAAACTTCGTCAGCAGTACGTGCCCGTTGTAATGAAAATCGCCGATAATCGGCGCATTGCAACCAGCATCCAGCATCCGCCTCTTGATTTCCGGCACCGTCGCCGCCGCTTCCGGCACGTTCACCGTCCAGCGCACAATCTCCGAGCCCGCCTCGGCGAGTTCCAAAGTCTGCTTCAATGTCGTCTCGATGTCCGCCGTATCCGTGTTCGTCATGGACTGCACGACGATGGGCGCACCACCGCCCACACGCACCTGTCCCACCTTCACGCCATACGTCTTGCGGCGCGGGTGGCGGCTCGCAGCAGCGTCAAATCCCCCAATCTGCGTAAGCATTCCTTCCAATTCTACCGTGATTTGCCCCTTCCAGGAAATCGCGTGTGCATCCGCGGCCCTGGGGCCCTATTCCGCAAGTGGAATAAAGCGAATCTTGAATCAGTCTAATCTTGTGACCAAAGGTGAATAAATGACCACGCAGCCGGTTCCCATGCGCTCGCCGCAAGAGCACGAAGTTTCGAATGACACCGCAATCGCTCCCGCGCGGTATGTCTGTTTTGGCGCCTTTCATTTGGACTTAAAAAAAGAAGAGCTTTTCAAGGATGGGGCGCGGGTCAAGCTGCATGGCAAGGTCTATCAGACGCTCCTTGCGCTGCTTCAGAAGCCCGGCGAAAGCGTGACCCGCGAGGAACTGCGCATGCAGCTCTGGCCGTCGGACACCCACGTCAACTACGATGCGAACGTGAACACCACCGTGAACAAGCTCCGGCAGGTTCTCGGCGATTCGCCGCCGCCCGCGTTCGTGGAAACGATTCTGCGCAAAGGCTACAGCTTTGTTGCCAAAGTGGAATACTTCGACCGCCCCGCTGCGCAACTGTCGCCGAAGCTGGCGCAACTCTCGCCCGACTCCACGGACCAGCAGCGCGCGGAAGGCAAAGCCTCGTTCTTCCGGACCGCGCTCCTTTCCCGATGGTTTACCGCGGGTGTCGTCACTCTGGTGATCGCCAGCATGTTGTTCGGCGCGGCGCTAGTGTTATACGCGCACCGCTGAGTCTGGCCAACTCTAGCCGCTCGTCACAATAAATCTTGGAGCGATCCGCGCGCGGAAAGCCTCAAAGTGTTCCGCGAAGTCCCAGCGCGTCGGCTTGCTCGCGCATGGCCGCGATGCAGAAGCCGATGTGCTCTTCCAGAGGCACGCCCAGTTCCTCGGCGCCTTTGCGCACGTCCTCGCGCGAAACGCCTTTGGCGAAGAGTTTGTCTTTCATGCGGCGCTTCACCGAATCCACTTCCAAATCCAAAATACTTTTTGATGGCCGTACGTACGCGCAGGCCGTCAGGAAGCCCGCGATTTCATCGCAGGCAAAAAGCGTGTGCTCCAGCGGAGTTAGGCGCGGGAAATTGCAATAGTCCGCGTGCGAAAGGATCGCGCGGACGATCTCCTCGGAATAGCCCTGCTCGCGCAAAATCTTTGCGCCCTCGGAAGGATGCCCCTGATCGGGCGAGTGCTCCTGATTGGGCCAGCGCTCGTAATCGAAATCGTGCAGCAGCGCGGCAAGGCTCCAGGTTTCTTCATCGGCGCCAGTCTTGCGCGCATAAGCGCGGACACATGCCTCGACCGCCAGCATGTGTCTGCGCAAGCTCTCCGAAGCAGTGTACTCGCACAGCAGTTTCCAAGCGTCCTCGCGTGTCGGCATGCATCTCCCCTAAATGGAGCGGCTAGTGTAGCGTGAGAGGCAGGAAGTAATGAAGTAGGGAGGTGGAAAGAGCCGTGGAGCAATACGTTTTTGTGCGGCTGCATGCGCGTGAGGGGGAAGAGAGTGGCGTGGAGGAGGCGTTGCGCGAAGTGACAGGGCCGTCGCGGGAGGAGGCAGGCTGCCTGAGTTTTCACACGTTTCGGTCGATGCGTGACCGGCGGCTCTTTTATATTCATTCGCGGTGGGTGGATGAGGCGGCGTTCCAGGTGCACGCGGGATCGCCGCATACGGTGCGGTTCCTCGAACGTGTGGATGCGTTGGTGGATCAGCGGCGCGATGTTAGTAGGACGGAGATGATTGGGTGAAGCGAGGAGAAAACAGACGCGAGAGCGACGGCCCGCCTCCCCGACGAGAGTAAGGGTGAACGACAGGCGGGCCGTACGAAGGCAGGAGGCCAAGGAGAAGAGGGGTCGCGCTTAAGCGCGACCCTGCATGGGCAAAACCGTACATAGGCAAGACCCGACGTGGGCAAGAGAGAAGATGCCGGGAGAAATGCAGGGCTGAATGCTCGGTCAGTGGAAAAATTCGTGGGGGGAACGCACCACAAGGTGTGTGGTGGGTGGCGAGAAACTACACAAGCATTCGTGGAAACTTTGGAGCGAGGAGGCGCAACTGCCCATAAGGACAGGCGAAAACCGGGCGTAGAATGGCGAAGCGCGGGGAGAGAAGATAAAAATAGTTCAAGAATACTCTTGACAGAAAATGGCGCTCGCACGATACTCCCTCTGCGCCAGCAACTGCCTTCCCAGAGAACGTTCCAGCGTTTCTCCCCTATCCGCACGCCGGAAAAACAGTCAGCAAGGAGCACCGGTGTCCGTACAACTAGAAAAAGAGATGAGTTCGTTAGAAATGGATCGGGAAGTCATTCGCTGTAAGACGTGTGGTCTCGTTCAATATCGGACGCGCACAGGGAATTGCCGCCGTTGCGTGCGCGCCTTGCCCCAGCGTCTGGAGTTCCTGATTCCTCCACCGGCACCTCCGGAGGAAGCAGCCGCTGAACCCACAGCAGAAAAGTTCGTCAACCAGGAGACGGTCGAGAATATCGGCCAGCGCATTCGCCAATTGCGCGAATCGCGCGCCATGACCCAGAGCCAGCTGCAGTCGCGCTCGAAGGTTTCGCGCTCCTATTTGTCGCGCATCGAAAGCGGACAGATGACGCCGAGCCTTGGCACGTTGGAGAAGATCTCCGAGGCGCTGAACGTTGGCTTGAACCGGTTCTTCATCCCGGAATCCGACGGGGAAGCGCTGCTGGAAGATCCGTTCATCCAGGGATTGCGACCGTTCCTGCGGCAACTGGATTGGGAACAATGGCAGTCCATTCTCAAGAGGCTGCAGGCGATCAGCGACCACGTTCATGGAGCGCCAGTCATTCTCCGCCCTATCGGTAATCCGGCGCGGCTGCCGCAGCCCGCGTCGGCGAATGGCAACGGCAACGGCCATATTGGTGCCGGGCATTCGAATGGGTTTGCGCACTCGCATGCTCATGGTAATCCGCAGGGCTATCCGCTGCGGCGTCCTGGCGGGCCGGTTTTTCAACGGCCGCTGGCGCGATAAGTTTTTATTAAGAGCACAATTTGCGCGGTGTGATCGTTCAGATCACACCGCACTTTTTATTTTACCGACGCGCCAGAGTGAGTAAGAAAATCCCGCGAAGAAAAGCAGGGCCAAAAAGAAGAAACGGTTGCCCCATGCGGCGTGCCAATGACGATTTGGATCAGCAGGAAAGTCCGCAGCAAAATATTGATAAGCACAGAGATTGGCGGTCCAGAGCCCTGCGGCGGGAAACAATCCAGCAAGAACTATATGGATGATTTTCTTTGACCGCGGCCGCACAGGATTTCTTCGAAGCCGCTAGTCGCGGATGACGGAAACTTTGGCGTCAGGAACTTCGAGCCGCATCAAGCGGTGATTGGTGTCGAGCAAGAGAAGAATCTCGAGGTCGGTAGTGTTGACCTTGAGGCCTTCGTAGGTTTTACCGTCGGCAGTGGCGGATCCAGTGGATTGCACGGTGATGGAACCGGGCGTCAGTTCCTGGGGAATGATCACGGGAAAAGTTTGCACCCCCCGCTTGGACCAGTCGTAGATGCGCGCGAGAACGGCGTACTGATGGTAAAGATTGTTGTCCAGTACGGCGATGAGCGGCGAATTGAAGGTGAGGTCCTGCTGGAAGGGGCGCGCGCCCTGCATCTCGAGAGTGATGCTCGCGACGCCGTTGGCGAAGAGGATGTGCGCGCCGTTGGTTTTTTCCGCCTGGGCGCTCCAGTCGTAACTGATGGGCGCGCCATCGGCTTGCAGCGTCAGCGAGCCGGAGACTTTGCTGGCGGTGCCGTCGGGCGGCTTGATCTCCGCGGTGCCTTTGGCGAGCCAGCCGCCGCCGGACGGCGCGATCTCAAATTCCTCGTGGCCGACGGTCTGGCCGCCGAGTTTGATGGTGAACTTGCCCTTATCCTGCGCGAAGACCACCGGGCCGGAGGTTTGCGCGGCCTTCTTCTGAGCCGCGAGAGACAACGCGGCACACGCCACGATTCCGAGTGTCAGTGCAATCGATACTTTTCTGAATTTCACGATGCTTCTTACCCCCAAAACCATTCTCTCTCAGGGAAGGGGTTTCTCAACCACCAGATGCGCGGCGTTTCCACCGGATGCAACAATGCCGCGGCGCAGGATTTCCGCGACAACCTGAGTGGGTTCGCCGGAACTGTCCACGCGGTAGTCGGCGAGTTGATAGGAAGGGAGACGCTGGGCGTGGAGCGCGCTGAAGCTGGCTTCATCGCGGAAAAGGGGACGGCTGGTCATGGTCATGCATCGCGCGAGCAGAACTTCGATGGGCGAATCCAGCCACAAAACCGGGGCGCCGGCAGCGCGCAGGAATTCGGGGCAGCCCGGTTGCGCGTAGGTGCCGCCGCCAAGGGCGAGAACGGTGCTTTCTTTCATCTCTGCGGCGCGGCCGAGGGCTGCGCGGAGCTGATCCGCTTCGATCTGGCGGAAAGCCGGTTCGCCGAGGCGTTCGAAAATTTCGGGAATTGCGAGGCCGGCGGAGGCTTCAATGCGCTCATCGAGATCGACAAAGCGCCAGGCGAGCTGGCGCGCCAGCAGCGTGCCAATGGTGGTTTTGCCGGAACCCATGAAGCCGGCAAGGCACAGAATCGGGACGCGGGATTGCGGCCCGCGCAAAGGAGGCGTAGTTGTCACGCGATGGTGGCGCGAAAAACTAGTCGCGCTTCAGAATGCGAATTGTACCACTGTAGGAAGAGAGTTCGACTTTGGCGAGGCCCTGTCCAACGGTACCGAAGAGGCCCTTGGTGAACTTCGTTGCTAGGTGCTTCACCCCGTGGGAATCCGGCTTCAGGTATGCGGCCGCGCGATTGTCGACCGTGCCCGTGGCGGTTTGCGCCTTGAGGTCAAAGGAATCGTTGCCCGAGAAACGAACTTCGACGAGGCCTTTGCCGCTCTTCATGGTATAGAGGCCGGTGCGGACGAAATCGCCGTCAAAGAGAATATTTCCTGAAGTGGTGAAGAGGCTGACGTTGGTCAGCGCTGGCTGTAGCACCTGCGCGCCGCCGCTGATGGACTTGAAATCCAGTTTGCCGGCGCACTGCGTGCAGACCAGCGAGCCTTCCGTGGTGCGGACGATGATGTAGCCGGAAACTTCTTTCAGGTGGACATCGCCGGCGACGCTCTCCAGCGTCATGTCGCCCATAACCTGCTCGACGTAAATTAGACCCGTCTCCGTCTTGAGCTGCAATTCCGTTTCTTCGGGCACGGTGAGCAGCAAACTGGCTTCCAGTTCCCGGGGTTGCGCCGAGGTGTCCAGAATGTTGGCGGTGACGTCGATGCGGTCACCGGCTTGCTCCATGTCAAAGCCAATCTTGTCGGAAGTCTGGCTGGCCACGACGTCTACTTCCTTGGTTTTCCAGGATTTTACTTCAATACGGCCATTGGCGACGTTGTGGATCACAACAACCGGACGGGCGTTAACCGTGAAATGCTTTTCGAGATGCTGGCCTGCGGCTGCGGCGGGCAGGCCCGAGCAGAGAAAAGTTGCGGCGGCGAGTACCGGCAGGATACCGCGTTTCAGATCCGGCCGCAGAGCGGCGAGGCCAAGGTGCGACCGCGAAGCTGCCAACCCCATCATTCCAATTCCCATGTTAGTGGACGCTCCCTTCGCGATCCATCATCGCGGACAGTAATTCGGCTTTTTGCTGATAGGCGTTGGACAGATATTCGCGCGCCAGATCGTCCTCCGGCGCAGCCTGCATACGCCGTTCGCAGACGGCAATAAAATCATCCACTTGCTGCAGGTTCTGCCGGAAAGAGTCGTCCACCGGGGAAGTGCTGGCAAGCTGTATGTTTTTGAGATCGACTTCCTGCTCATTCAGAACTTTGGCGGTCTGGGCAAAGGGAATTTGCCAAGAGGGCCCGGCAGGAACTGCAGGACCACCCGGGGGTTGCCGCAATTGCAGAACTCCGGCAGCGACGATCAGCGCGCCCACAGTGGCGGTGGCCAGAGCGCGGCTGCGGAACAGATCCCTGAAGCCACGCCACCAGGGCGAGCGCTCACCCTGAGTGGAAATTGCGGGCGTCTTGATAATTCCTTCGAGTTCAAGCTGAGCCTGGAGGGAAACCCATACGCGGGCGGGCGGTTCGATTTCGGCGGGCAATTCATTCGCGACGGAAACAATGGTCGCGAGATCGGCGACATATTCCTGGCAATGGCTGCAAGTGGCCACGTGCGCTTGTGCTGCTTCTGGCAGCGGCGCGAAACCTTCCTGCTCCACTACGAATTCCACGTCCTTACACTGCATGACCCTTCACTCCGCCAGAGCCGGCGCTGGATGCCTGCCCCGTTCGACTTCTCACAAATCATTCCGGCGCAAATCCCTGTTTTTCCGCCGCGAAGCCGCTTACACACCCTTGAATTGCACCGATTGTAACTCAATCATCATGCGCCGTCTGCGTTTTTGCCGCGTGGCGTTCCTGCCGTGCCTGCTGGCGAACTTCTTCCTGGAGCAGGTCCCGCAGACGCGTGCGCGCTTTATGCAATTGCGACTTCGAATTTCCCACTGAGCATCCCATGATGTCCGCGATCTCGTTGTGCTCGTACCCCTGGATGTCGTGCAATACGAACACCGTCCGGTAGCCCGGCGGCAATTTTTCAACCGAACGTTCCAGATTGACCCGGTCGACGGCGCCGCTCAACCGCAAATCCGGTGCGCCGATGTCTTTCCTGGGGCCGCCCGTTTCATCGTCGGGATCCGTCGTTTCTTCGAGCGAGGTCACCGGGAGCGACTTCTTGCGCAGCCGCATCAGCACCACATTGACCGTCATCCGGTGCAACCAGGTCGAGAAGGCCGACTCTCCGCGGAAGGTCCCAATCTTGCGGAAGAGCTGGAGAAAAGCTTCCTGCGTCAGGTCTTCCGCATCGGATGGGTTATTCACCATGCGCAGGCACAAAGCGTAGACGCGGCGGCTGTGCAAGTGGTACAGAAATTCAAAAGCCGCTGCATCTCCAGCCTGGGCCAAACGGATGGCCTCCGCCTCAGTCACCGGTTTGGTGGACTGTCGAGAGGTCGACGCATCGGGATCGCTTGGTCGGTTTCGGGCCAACGGTCCAATAGCGGCGCATCCACCAGTTCGGATGCGCCGAATGCCTCCTTGAGTTGTCCTAGCAGAAGCCCGCATGACTTAAATAGGCACGCCCCAAACGGGCGTTTATTCCCCGGGTGAGATTCCCGGATCCCTGCGGGCGAGCAGGCCTAATCATTCTCCCGCGATCGCGGTCATTCGTCTATGGCGGATCACCCGCTGGGGGAAAGCTACGCCGGCTTCCTGGAGCCGAGATTGCTGGCGAACGGTATCTTGGAAAGCCCCAAGCTGGCCGTCGGGGAGGGCAATCAAGAAAGATTTAAACAGCACAATGGACTCTCGCAGGCAGGTATTCAGGTCGTAGTGGTCCGCATCCACCTCAGCCCATATTCTCTTGGGATTCAAGGAGATTCCTTCGGCGAGGTCATCGGCGGCATCGCGGAAATCCTTGCCAAGGTCGTCTACCATTTCCTCCAGCGTGCTCACTTTAAGAAGGAACTGGAGCCGGTGGGATAGTAGCACGCGATTGAGCATTCCGCTCATGCGAGCCGAACGCTGGCCTCTTGGTCCCTGAAAATTCGCAGGATCGAGCGGCGCAGCGTTGGGGATGGTTCCGTAATGCTTGGCGTGCTCGGAAAGGGCACGAAGCAAGCCGGCGAGCGTCTGAGTCAGCAGCTTGCAGAGGCCCGAAGTGATACCCACGGCCTGCAGGGATTTGCCGGGCTCTCCCATCTGCCGTAGTTCGATAGCCTCATCAAGCGACACGCTCAGCATCGCGTAGCTGGATTCTAGTTCGTGTACTTGTTTGTGGAAAACTTGTGCCTTTTCTTGTGGAAGCCACGCGCGCCAGTCGTCCTTGACAGACTTGCCGCGGGTTGGGGTGCGGACATAGTCTTTCACGAGAGTCCTCCGTAGGGACAGGGGCGGGAGTATAGCAAAAAGTGGTTTAGAAGCCATAGCTTTCTTCTGGCGTAAAGTTGATTTGTCAGGAACCCTCCGGAGGCCAAAGTGAGAAGAAAGGATTTGAAAGGCCGCCAAGTTTCACGTGCTCTCTCGGCCCGTGGGATAAAAGAGCGTGTTCCTTGCTCAAGGATGAGGCGCGCCGTTATACTCGGACTCCACCGCTTGCGAAAGGATTTTCCCATTGCAATTTGAGCCGCGCGACCAGTTTGAACAGCGCCAGAAAAAACTCGAACAGATCCAGGCGCTGGGGCACGATGCTTATCCCCGGGAATTTCGCTGGACGGATACACCGGCCGCACTGGTAGAGAAGTATGGAGAAACGAGCGGGCCGGACCTGGAAGCGAACAAGCGCGAAGTGCGGGTTGCCGGCCGCCTGGTCTCGTATCGATTGATGGGCAAGGCGGGATTCGCGCACCTACAGGGCTCCGGCAAGAGAATCCAGATTTACGTGCGCAAGGACGTTGTCGGGGAGCAGGGCTTCCAACTGTTTCATTTGCTGGACCTGGGCGATTCGATTGGCGTGCGCGGGCACCTGTTTCGAACGAAGACCAATGAGCTTTCCATTTGGGTTGATGAGATCTTTTTTCTTTCGAAAGCGCTGCTGCCGCTGCCGGAAAAGTGGCACGGGCTGACCGACGTCGAGCTGCGTTACCGGCAGCGGTATCTGGACTTGATCGCGAACGAAAAGTCGCGGCAGGTTTTTGTGACGCGCGCACGGATTATCCAGGAACTGCGAAAGTTTTTTGACGCACGAGGTTACGTCGAAGTCGAAACGCCGATGATGCATGTCATCGCCGGGGGCGCGACCGCGCGGCCGTTCAAGACGCACCACAACACGCTGGACATTGACCTGTATTTGCGCATCGCGCCGGAGCTTTATCTAAAAAGGCTGACGGTCGGAGGATTCGACCGCGTGTACGAGATCAACCGCAACTTCCGCAATGAAGGCATTTCCACGCAGCACAATCCAGAGTTCACCATGCTGGAGTTTTACGAAGCCTACAGCAATTATCGCGATTTGATGGATATGAACGAGCAGCTTTTTGCGCTGCTGGCTAAGAATATTACCGGCTCGACCACGGTGAAGTACGGCGAGGTTGAACTGGACTTTTCGAGAATGCAGCGCCTCACCATGCGCGAAGCGATCGTCAAGTATTGGCCGCCAGAAGCGGGCGAGGCTCCTACGCTTGAAGGTTCGGGCAAACTGTTTGAGCCACCGCCGCCTCCTACGCTTGAAATGCTGGCTTCTGCCGGAGGCGCGCGAGAGGCGACGAGCCGATACAACGCTTGGGCCAAGCAGGTCGGCGCGCCCTATGCCGCCGCCAAAGGCACTTTGAGCGACGGCGAATGGACAGGGCTCCTATTCGAAACGATGGCCGAGGATAAGCTCGTCCAGCCGACGATTCTCTACGATTTTCCGACGGACATTTCTCCGCTTTCCAAGCAAAAGCCGGAAGATCCTTCGCTGACGGAGCGCTTCGAAATTTATGTCGCAGGAATGGAAGTGGCTAACGGCTTTTCGGAGTTGAACGATCCCGCCGAGCAGGAGCGGCGCTTCCTGGCGCAGATCGCCCAGGGGGGAGAAGAAATGCCGAAGCAACTCGACGCGGATTACATCCGCGCACTTTGCCACGGCATGCCCCCGACGGCAGGCGAGGGCATCGGCATCGACCGCCTGACCATGCTGCTGACGGATTCGCCATCGATCCGCGACGTCATCCTTTTTCCCTTGCTGCGTCCGGAAGGCGGCGGCGAATCATCTTCCGAAGCACACGGCGTATAACGTATTCTTCCCACTAGCATGCGATTCGAATGGTTCGTGGCGCAGCGCTACCTGCGGTCGCCGTACCGGCCGGCGGTCCTGCGGCTGGTCACGCTCTTTTCCGTGATCGGGGTGGCCGCGGGCGTGGCGACTCTAGTAATCGCGCTCTCCATGAACACCGGCTTCCGCGAGACGCTGCAAGACCGGTTGCTCGGCGTAACAGCCCATGTCTCTCTGACGCGGCCAGGTACCGGCGGAATCAAGAACTACGAAGAAATGGCCACAAAGCTGGCGGCTGCGACAGGCGTGCGCTCCGTCACGCCGGCGGTCTACCAGACGGTGCTGCTTTCCTTCGCCGGGCAGGCGCGAGGAGTGGTGACGAAAGGCATCGATCCCGAGCGGGAGCGAAAAAGCGACGAAGCGCTGCAACGCATCGTCGCCGGAGGGCTGGACTTTTCCCCCGACGCGGACGGCATTGATGCGCTACTGATTGGAAGACAGCTTGCCCAGGAGTGGAAGGTCTCTCCGGGCGATTACGTGACGCTTACAAGTCCGCAGGGGCGATTGACCCCCTTCGGATTGATGCCGCGGACGCGGCGGTTTCGTGTCGCGGGAGTTTTCGATTCCGGCTTTTATGACTACGACGAGAACTGGTGTTTCATGACGCTGGCCGCGGCGCAGGGGCTTTCCGGCGCGGGTGACGTCGTCAACGTCCTCGAGTTTCGTCTGAATCATCCGGAACGCGCGGGCGAAATCGCGGAACAGGTCCGGCAAGCTGCGGGGCCGGGGTTTTCAATGACGACATGGATGGAGGAGAATCGCGCGCTCTTCCGGGCGCTGCGGCTTGAAAAACTGGTCACGGCGATTTTCATCGGTCTGATTACGTTCGTCGCCGGCCTCAACATTCTCGTGGTTCTTTCCATGACGGTCACCGACAAAGCGCGCGACATCGCCGTGCTCCGGTCCATGGGCGCGCGTCGCGAGCAGATTCGAACGATTTTTCTTTGGCAGGGAATCAGCATTGGAACCGCAGGCACGCTGATCGGCCTTTTCATCGGTTACACGTTTTCGTTTTTGGCGGGGAGCTACCACCTAATTCCTCTCGATCCGCAGGTGTATGCCGTCCCCTACGTGCCTTTTCATCCGAGTGTTTTCGATGGGGTATGGATCACCACTGTGGCGATGGGAATTTCCATTGCGGCAACTATTTTGCCGGCGCGCGCGGCGGTGCGGCTCCTGCCGGTGGAAATTCTGCGTTATGAATGAAGAGCAAGAATGGGTGTGCAATAACAATATTCTGGTGCTGATTTGGCGCGCGATTTGCTCCTATCAAGGCGAGAGGCAGGTGGGTGAGACCGGGGCGCATCCCTCAAACCCCGGTTGCAGCAGAAGCCCGCCGCAAGCTGTTGAAAACAGAAAGATTATAGGTGTTTCAGTTTGACGCAGAATTGCCCTCTTTTCGGCAGGCAAGGGACTGGCCGAAATGTGAAACACTTTGGGTCTTCGGAAGCACAGTGCCCGGGCAAGGTCCCCGGCACGAGGATTGCATCGGAAGCATCTAAGTAAATAGCAGGAATAGCAAGCAGGGAGGCCGAAAGGCCGGGCAACAGGATGACCCAGCACACACAATTCGCGAGCGGGAAGTCGGCAGAGGATCCGCGCAGCGCGGCGGTGGTTCTGGAATCGCGCGGGCTGAAGAAAATTTACGGCAGCGGCGAAAAAAGCATTTCCGTGCTCGCGGATGCCAACTTGAGTTTGCGGCAGGGAGAGATGGTGGCGATTGTTGCACCATCGGGAGCCGGC
>WNEY01007781.1_pt1 | contig 12924 bp, 8 predicted proteins | sample 5400531 | NCBI WGS metagenome assembly WNEY01 (sample SAMN13153338, study PRJNA577476) | soil metagenome | isolation source: 200 cm saprolite under Douglas fir tree site 1 | place: USA:California | collected 2015-04-18
AACGCCATACCGGCCGCCGCATCCCCAGGCGGCCACAACGGATGAACGGGTTTCCGTGTTACATTTCCGGCTCGCCGCGCTTCCTCGACAAGCCCATCTGGCCCCGCCAGCATCGGCCGCGCCAAGCTTCATTCAAGTCATCGCCGGAACCAATCGACTATGGACGAGGCGAGCGATGAAGAGCTCATGCTGCGCGTCGCGAAGGGCGACGAGCGGGCGTTTCGCGCGCTTGTGCCACGCTACGCCGCGCGCGCCGTCGCGCTCGCGCGCGGGATCACCGGCAACGCCGCCGACGCCGAGGAGATCGTGCAGGATGCGTTGCTGCGCGTTTGGGTCAATGCGCCGCGCTGGCGGCCGCAGGCGGCCTTTCGCACCTGGTTCTACCGCATCGTTTTCAATCTCTCGCTCAACCGGCGGCGGCGCGCGCCGTTTCTGCCGCTCGCCGAAGCCGGCGATCCGCCCGACCCGGCCGCGGGCGCCGGCGAGCGGCTCGAGCGCGATGAAACCGATCATGCGGTCGCGGCCGCGATCGCGGCGCTGCCCGAGCGCCAGCGCGCCGCGATCGTGCTCACTTACGACGAGGAACTGAGCAATGCCGAAGCCGCGATGGTTCTCGGGACGTCGGTTTCCGGCATCGAATCCCTGCTGGTGCGCGCCAAGCGCACGCTGCAGGAAAAACTCGGCCCGCTCCTCGAGGAGCGCTGATAGGGAGATCGGCACATGAACCGCATCGACGAACTCATCGCCCGCCGCCTGAAGGCGGACCGCCAGGCCGGCGAACGATCGGCGGTGCGCGCCCTTTCGGCGCTCGCCGCCAAGCCGCTGCCGCGGCAACGCCAGTCCTGGTCGAGACACTGGCCGAGCGCGCTGTTGGACAACGATTTCGCCCCGGCCTGGCCGCGGCTCGCGGCACTTGCTTGCGTGGCGCTGCTCGGCTGCACCGTCGGCTTTTTCGGTCCCGGCACGCGCGCCTTCCAGCGCACGGGTTGGATCGTCGCGGTCGCGCATAATTCGGACACCGACGTGAGCGGGCTCGTGTTCGAGCCCGAGCCTTTGACGGGAGCAAAGCCATGATTTCCGCTCTGTCCATCGCCACCGCCGAGGATCGGACGTCGCGCCGGATCGTGCTGTGGTCGCTCGGCTTGAATTTGTTTTTCATCGGCCTGGTGGCGGCGCTGCTCGTGCGCCTTTCCATCGCGCCCCCCGCCACGGCGCCGATCGACCGCAGCGCTAACGGCCGCATCGAACGAATCGCGGCGATCCTGCCCGCCCCCGACGCGGAAGTGATCCGCGCCGAATATCGCACCAAGGCCGCGCCCGTCGACGCCGCGCGCGACGAGTTCGAGCGCGCCATCGACGCGGTGCGGCAAACCTTCCGCGCCGAGCCTTACGATTCCGGGGCCACCCGCGCGGCCATGGCGGAAGCGCGCGCCGCGCGGCAAAAGTTCGAGCTCCTGCTGCATGACATCATCGCCTCGGCGGTGAGCAAAATGTCGCCGGCGGGCCGGCAGAATCTCGCCGACTGGTCGCCGTCAGTCCGCAACACGGGTACAACGAACCGTTAGGGCTTGGACAGAATCGCAAAAGATCGGGCCATGAGCGGCGCAAGAACAACCGCGTCCCTGCGACAGGAGGCGACCCGCCGGCCGCATGGCCGCGCGGCGGTCGTTGCCGCGGCGTTGCTGTCGCTCGCCGCCTGCGTGCCGAATGCCGACCGGATCGATGCCGCGCTCGACGTTCCCGAGGGCTATCGCGCGGCACCGCGCGGCGCGGCCGATGCGGCGCTGCCCCCGCTCGATTGGTGGCGCGGCTTTCGCTCGGCCGAGCTCACCGCGCTGATCGAGGAGGCGCAAACCGTCAATCTCGACATCGCCGCCGCCGCCGCGCGCATTTCGCAGGCCGATGCGCAGGCGCGGATCGCGGGCGCGGCGCTGCTTCCCCTCGTCAATGCCAATGCAAGCGTCACGCATTCGCGCGCCTCGATCGCGACGCGAGGAACGGGCGGCGCCGGCGGCTTTCCCCGCGAGGGCAATCTCTACGAAGCGGCGCTCACCGCGAGTTACGAGGTCGATTTCTGGGGTAAGAACCGCGCGCTTCTGGAAGCCGCGCGCAACACCGCGGTCGCGAGCCGCTTCGACCGCGAAGTGGTCGCGCTCAGCACCGTCGCGACCGTCGCCAACGCCTACTTCCAGGTGCTCGCGGCGCAAGACCGGTTGGCGCTCGCGCGCGACAACGTGCGAAGCGCCTCGCGCATTCTCGGTCTCATCAAGCAACGGCTCGAGGCCGGCACCACCTCCGGCCTCGAGGTCGCGCAGCAGGAAAGCCTCGTCGGGCAGCAGCGCGCGCTGATTCCGCCGCTCACGCAAACGCTGCGTCAGAACATCGTCACGCTCGCGGTGCTGATCGCGCGGCCGCCCGAGCGCGTCAACATCCGCGGCGGCTCGATGTCGCGGCTTGCGATCCCGCGCGTGACGCCCGGCCTGCCGTCGGATCTCCTCACCCAGCGTCCGGACATCCGCGAGGCCGAGGCGAACCTGGCGTCCGCCAACGCCAACGTCCACGCCGCGCGCGCCGCGTTCCTGCCGAACATCCAGTTGACCGGCCAGGACGGCTTCCAGAGCGCCGTGTTGCGCCACCTGTTCCGGCCGGAAGCGCTGTTCTTCTCGGTCGCCGCCAGCCTCACCCAGCCGATCTTCGACGGCGGAACGCTGCTCGGCCAGCTCGAGCAGCAGAAGGGCAAGCAGGAGGAATTGCTGCAAAGCTATCGCAAGGCGGTGATCTCCGGCTTCGGCGACGTCGACAGCGCGCTCATTGCCGTGGAGCAGACGGCATTAACCGAGCGCGCCGAGCGCCAGGTGGTGACCAGCTCGCGCAAGGCGTTCGAAATTTCAGAGACGCGGCTGCGCGAGGGCACGGTCGATCTCGTGAGCGTCCTGCAAACGCAGCAAACCCTGTTCCAGGCACAGGACGCCCTCGCCCAGGCGCGGCTTCAGCGCCTGCAGGCGATCGTCAGCCTTTACCAGGCGCTCGGCGGCGGCTGGCCGCCGGTGGAAGCGCAAATCTATGCGACGGCCGATCCGGCGAACCCGTGGGGCAATATCAGACCATGAAAATTTCGATTCCCAAGGTCGACAAGGACCGCCGCAATATCCTGATCGCGCTCGCCGGCGTTTTTGTCCTCGCGATCATCGGCGCCATCGTCACCCAGACGCTCGTGGGTGCGGGCCGTCAACCGGGCGGACGCGGACGCGGCGCCGACGAAGGCCCGGTGCCGGTGCTGGCGGCCGCGGCGAGCGTCGCCGACGTGCCGGTCTATATCGACGGCGTCGGCACGACGAGGGCGCTGAATACGGTGACGGTGGTCTCGCAGATCGACGGCAAGCTGATCAAGGTTTTGTTCAAGGAGGGGCAGGACGTCGAGCGCGGCTATGTGCTGGCGGAGATCGATCCCGCGATCTATCAGGCGCAATACGACCAGGCGGTGGCGAAAAAAGCGCAAGACGAAGCGCAGCTCGCCAATGCGCGGATCGATCTTGAGCGCTACACGCGCCTCGCCGCGACCAACTCCGCGACGCGCCAGCAGCTCGACACGCAGAAGGCGCTCGTCCAGCAATTTGAGGCGCAGATCAAACAGGACCAGGCCGCGATCGACAACGCGGCGGCGACGCTCGGCTACACCAAGATCGTCGCCCCGATCGACGGCCGCACCGGCATCCGCCAGGTCGACGAGGGCAACATCGTGCGCGCGACCAACGCCACCGCGCTCGTCACCATCACCCAGATCAGGCCGATCTCGATGCTGTTCAGCCTGCCGCAGCAGGAGCTCGCGCGCATCAACAAGGCGTTTCCGGCGGGTCCGCTCGCGGTCGAGGCGCTCGGCGCGGACAACGTCACCGTGACCGACAAGGGAACGTTGCGGGTCGTCGACAATCAGGTGGACCAGACGACGGGAACGGTGAAGCTGAAGGCCGAATTCCCCAACGCGGAATTGCAGCTGTGGCCCGGGCAATTCGTCAATGTCCGGCTCTTGATCGATACGTTGCGCGGAGCGATCGTGGTGCCGACCGCGTCGGTGCAGCGCGGGCCGAACGGCACGTTCGTCTTTGTCGTGCAAAACGGCGACACGGTCGCCGTGCGCGCCGTGACCGTCACGCAACAAGACGAGAAGCAGACCGTCATTTCGTCGGGACTTGAGACCGGCGATCGGGTGGTGACGACCGGCTTCACGCGGCTCGCCGACGGCAGCAAGATCGTGATTTCGAATCGCGAAAACGCGGACAATCCCCCGTCCGCGCAACCGGCGGACAAGGGTGAGCGCGGCAAGCGCAAGCGAAGCGAGACGGCGCCGGGATCGCCGCAATGAACGTCTCCGCCCCCTTCATCCACCGCCCCATCGCCACCTCGCTACTCGGCGTCGCGGTGATGCTCGGGGGGCTGCTCGGCTATCTGTGGCTTCCGGTCTCGGCGCTGCCGCAGGTCGACTTTCCGACCATCCAGGTGACGACGCAGCTTCCGGGCGCCAGCCCCGACACCATCGCCTCGCTCGTCACCGCGCCGCTTGAGCGCCAGTTCGGCCAGATCCCGGCGCTCTCCACCATGACGTCCTCGAGCTCCTACGGCATCAGCCAGATCACGCTGCAGTTCGACCTCAACCGCGACATCGACGGCGCGGCCCAGGACGTGCAGGCCGCGATCAACGCCGCCGGCTCGACGCTGCCGCGCAACCTGCCCTACCCGCCGACCTATTCGAAGGTAAATCCGGCGGACGCGCCGGTCATCACGCTGGCGTTGACCTCGGAGACGATTTCGCTGCGCGCGATCAGCGACCTCGCCGACACCCTACTCGCGCAGCGCCTGAGCGAGGTGAGCGGCGTCGGGCACGTGTCCGTGCAGGGCGGCATTCGCCCCGCCATCCGCATCCAGGCCGACCTCGCGCGGCTTGCCGCCTACAGCCTCGGCCTCGAGGAGCTGCGCGCGGCGATCGTCGGCGCCAACGTCGCCGGACCCAAGGGCTCGCTCGACGGCGCGCACCAGTCCTACACCATCGCCACCAACGACCAGATCGCGGCGGCGGCGGCCTACAAATCCGTCGTCGTCGCCTACCGCAACGGCGCGCCGGTGATGCTCGACGACGTCGCCGACATCCTCGAAGGGCTCGAGAACAACAAGGTCGCCGGTTTCTATCATGGCGCGGCGGCCGTGATCATCGACATCCAGCGCCAGCCCGGCGCCAACGTCATCGAAACGGTGCAGCGTATCCACGCCGAGCTGCCGCGCCTGCGGCGCGCCATACCGGTCGGCGTCGAACTTACGGTGGTGAGCGACCGCACCGATACCATTCGCGCTTCGGTCCGCGACGTTCAGTTCACCCTCGTGCTCAGCGTCGTCCTCGTCGTCCTCGTGGTGCTGATTTTCCTGCGCACGATCCGCGCGACGATCATCGCCGGGGTCGCGCTTCCGCTGTCGCTGATCGCGACCTTCGGCGTGATGTGGTTTTGCGGTTTCAGTCTCGACAATTTGTCGCTGATGGCGCTCACCATCGGCACCGGCTTCGTCGTCGACGACGCCATCGTGATGATCGAGAACATCGTGCGCCACATGGAGGACGGCGAAAGGCCGTTCGAGGCGGCGCTGCGCGGCGCGCGCCAGATCGGCTTCACGGTGATTTCGCTGACCGTCTCATTGATCGCGGTGTTCATTCCGCTCTTGTTCATGACCGGACTCGTCGGCCGCATGTTCCGCGAGTTCGCGCTGACGCTCACGATCGCGGTCGTCACCTCGGCGATCGTCTCGTTGACGCTGACGCCGATGATGTGCGGCTGGCTCCTGCGCCACACCGAGGACCGGCCCAGCGCGCTCGGGGCGCGGATCAACCAATGGGTCGACTGGAGCGTGGAGGGCTACCGCCAGAGCCTCGACTGGGTGCTCGCGCGCCAGACGCCGACGCTGATCCTGACGGCGCTCACGCTCGCCGCCACGATCCTGCTCTACATCATCGTGCCCAAGGGCTTTCTGCCGCTGCAGGACACGAGCCTGATCACCGCGGTGTCGGAAGCGGGCGTGGAGGTGTCGTTCACCGAGATGCAGCGTCTGCAGGCGCTCGCCGCCGAGGCGATCCGCAAAGATCCCGACGTGACCGGCGTGGTTTCGGTGGTGGGCGTGAGCCCGGTCAATCCGACGCCGAATGCCGGCCGCTTCACGATCACGCTCAAGCCGCGCAACGAGCGGCGCGCGAGCGTCGTCGAAATCATCGGGCGGCTGAAAGAGTCGGCCGCGCCCATCCCTGGCCTCATCGTCTATTTCCAGCCGGTGCAGGATATCCAGATCGGCACGCGCGCGAGCCGGGCGCAGTATCAATACACCCTCACCGGAACCGATTCCGGCGAAGTGACGGAGTGGTCCGACAAGCTGACGCAGCGGCTGCGCTCGCAATCCGTCCTGCGCGAAGTCGCCTCCGAAGCGCAGGAAGGGGGCCTACGCGCGCTCATCAACGTCGATCGGGAACTCGCCGGCCGGCTCGGAATTTCGATGCAGGTGGTGAGCGACACCCTCTACGACGCGTTCGGCCAGCGGCAAATTTCGACGATCTACGGCCAGGCCAACCAGTATCGCGTGATCCTGGAAGCGATGCCGCAATTCCAGAGCGATCCGGGCGCGCTCGCCAAGCTCTACGTTCCGGCGGTCGCACCGCAGGCTTCGTCCGCCGCCAACGCGCAAAATTCGCTCACCGGAATCACGCAAACCGGCCCGAGCACGCAGACGTCGGCGACCCCGACCACGCAGGTGCCGCTCAGCGCCTTCGCGACGCTGGAGCGCACCGTCGCGCCGCTCGTGATCATGCACGAGGGGCAGTTTCCGGCGGCGACGATCAGCTTCAACATCGCCCCCGGCGCGGCGCTGTCGGATGCGGTCGCCGCGATCTCCGCCGCGCAACTGGAAATCGGCATGCCGGCGTCGGTGTCGGGCAGCTATTCCGGCGACGCCGCGGAGTTCGCGAAGTCGCTGGCCGGCGAGCCGTGGCTGATCCTCGCCGCGGTCGTGACCATCTACATCATCCTCGGCGTGCTCTACGAGAGCTTCATTCACCCGTTCACGATTCTCACCACGTTGCCCTCGGCCGGCGTCGGCGCCTTGCTCGCGCTGATGATCTGCGGGCAGGACCTTTCGATCGTGGCGCTCATCGGCATCGTGCTCCTGATGGGCATCGTCAAAAAGAACGCGATCATGATGATCGACTTCGCGCTCGAGGCCGAGCGCACGAGGGGCCTGTCGGCGCGCGATTCGATCGTTGAGGCCTCGCAGCTGCGGTTCCGGCCGATCATGATGACGACGCTCGCGGCGCTGTTCGGCGCGCTGCCGCTCGCGCTCGAAAGCGGCACCGGATCGGAGCTGCGTTTTCCGCTCGGCATCACCATCGTCGGCGGCCTCCTGCTCAGCCAGTTGCTGACGCTCTACACGACGCCGGTCATTTATCTGGCGATGGAACGGCTGAAGGCGCGGCTCGGCAGGACGGCGTTTCTGTCGCCGGGAGACGCCGCGCGCAAGCGCAAGGGGCCGCCTTCCCGCGTGCCGCGGGCGGCCGAGTAGATCATGAATTTCTCCTACCCCTTCATCCGGCGGCCGGTCGGCACCACGCTCTTGGCGATCGGGCTCTTTCTCGTCGGCCTCGTCGCCTATGCGTTCTTGCCGGTGGCGAGCCTGCCGGCGGTCGACTTTCCGACGATTCGCGTCTCGGCGAGCCGGCCCGGCGCCGATCCAGCCACCATGGCGGCGACGGTCGCGGCGCCCTTGGAGCGCAGGCTCGGCGAGATCGCCGGCGTCACCGAAATCACCTCCGTGAGCGCGCTCGGCACCACCAACATCACGGTGCAATTCGACCTCGGCCGCGGCATCGATCGCGCGGCGCGCGACGTGCAGGCGGCGCTCAACGCCGCGCTCAGCGATCTTCCGGGCGACTTGCCGGCGCTGCCGACGTTCCGGAAGTTCAACCCGGCCGCTTCGCCGATCATCATTCTCGCCCTCACCTCGGACACGATGCCGCCGAGCGCGCTTTACGACGTTGCCGACACCGTGATCGCGCAGCGGCTTTCGCAGGTCGACGGCGTCGCCGACGTCACCGTAAGCGGCGCCGAGCAGCCCGCGATCCGCGTGCGCGTCAACCCGATCGCGCTCGCTTCGATGGGGCTCGGCATGGACGACGTGCGGGCCGCGATCGTCAATTCGAACGCCGCCGGGCCGACGGGCGTCTTCGACGGCGTTCAACTCGCGCGCACGATCGCGATCAACGACCAGATGCGGAACCCGCGCGAATACGATCCGGTCGTGGTCAAGACCGCCAACGGAACCGTCGTCCGGCTTTCGGCGGTCGCCTCGGTGCAGCGCGGCACGCGCAACACGCGCTCGGCGGCCTGGTTCAACCGGCAGCCGTCGGTCCTCCTGATCATCACCAAGCAGGCGGACGCGAACGTGATCGAGACCGTGGACCGCATCAAAAGCCTGCTCGCATCAAAAGCCTGCTGCCGGAACTCAGACGCTGGATTCCCGCCAGCGTCGAGGTTTCGACGCTGACCGACCGCACGCAGACGATTCGGGCGAGCGTCTCCGACATGCAGCTCACGCTGCTGGCGACGGTGGCGCTCGTGATGATGGTCGTGTTCGCGTTCCTGCGGCGGACCACGCCGACGATCGCGGCCGGCATCACGGTGCCGCTCTCGCTCGCCGGAACTTGCGCGGCGATGTGGCTCGCCGGCTTTTCGATCGACAATATCTCGCTGATGGCGCTCGCGGTCTCGGTCGGCTTCGTCGTCGACGACGCCATCGTCATGATCGAAAACATGTTCCGTAACCTCGAACAGGGCCACTCGCCGTTGCGCGCGGCGATCGAAGGCGCGCGGCAGATCGGCTTCACGGTCGTTGCGATCAGCGTCTCGCTGATCGCCGCGTTCATTCCGCTCCTGTTCATGGGCGGAATCGTCGGCCGCCTGTTTCGCGAATTCTCGGTCACGCTCGCCTTCGCCGTGGCGATCTCGACGATCGTCTCGATTTCCGTGACGCCGATGATCTGCGCGCACTTCGTCAAGGCGCCGCCGAGCACCGACGCCACCTGGCTCGACAGCCTGATGGAAAGCGCGCTCGCTGTGATGATCGCGTTCTACGCGCGAACGCTCGCGGCCGTGCTGCGCTTTCGCCTGCTCACCGTCGCCGTCATGATCGCGACCGTCGCGCTCACGGTTTTTCTCTACGTCAAGGTGCCGAAGGGTTTTTTCCCGCAGGACGACACCGGTCTCGTCTTCGCCAGCACCGAGGCCTCGACCGACATTTCCTTCCCCGCGATGCGCGAGCTGCAGCAGCGCGCGGTCGAAATCGTGCTCGCCGACCCGGCGGTGAACGGCATCGGTTCCTCGGTCGGAGCCTCCGGCTTCAACCCCTCGGTCAACCAGGGGCGGATGTTCATCAACCTCAAGCCGCTTTCGGAGCGCGGCGGCACGACGACGGCGCGGGTGGTCGACCGCCTGCGGCTAAAACTCGCGCGACTCGCCGGGCTGCGCGTGTTCATGGTGCCGGCCGCCGACATTCGCGTCGGCGGCCGCAGCGGCAAATCGCAATATCAATTCAGCCTGTGGGGGTCGAACATCGACGAACTGCAACAATGGGCGCCGCGCGTTCTCGATCGCGTGCGCACCATTCCCGGCCTCGTCGACGTCACCACCGACCGCGAGCAGGGCGGATTGCAGGCGAATGTCGTGATCGATCGCGCGACCGCGGCGAGGCTCGGCGTCGATATTTCGGAGATCGACGGCGCGCTCAACAACGCCTTCGCCCAGCGGCAGATTTCCACGATCTTCACGCAACGCAATCAGTATCGGGTGATCATCGAGATCGATCCGGTCTTCCAGCGCGATCCCTCCGACTTGTCGCGCGTGTACGTGAACGGCGCGGGCAATGCGCAAGTTCCGCTTGCCAGCGTCGCGCGCTTCGAGAAGTCGACCGCGCCGCTCGTGGTCAATCATCAAGGCCAGTTTCCCTCGATCACCATCACCTACAATCTGAAGCCGGATGCGAGCATCGAGCAGGCATCGAACGACATTCAGCGCGCGATCGCCGAGATGCACGTGCCCGACTCGATCCGTTCCGATTTCGCCGGCGACGTGCGCGCCTTCGCGCAATCGGCGGGCGCGCAGCCGCTCCTGATCCTCGCCGCGCTGATCGCGGTCTATATCGTGCTCGGCGTGCTCTATGAGAGCCTTGCGCATCCGTTGACGATCATCTCAACGCTGCCGTCCGCCGGGCTGGGGGCGCTTTTGGCGCTCGTCATCACCAACAGCGAACTCACCGTGATCGCCTTCATCGGAATTATTTTGTTGATCGGCATCGTGAAGAAGAACGGCATCATGCTGGTGGACTTCGCGCTGGAGGGCGAGCGGCAGCGCGGGCTTACGCCCGACAAGGCGATCTTCGAAGCGTGCATGGAACGCTTCCGGCCGATCCTGATGACGACGATGGCCTCGCTCTTGGGCGCCGTGCCCTTCGTCATCGCCGCCGGCCCGGGATCGGAATTGCGCCGGCCGCTCGGCATCACGATCATCGGCGGGCTGTTGGTCTCGCAGGCGCTCACGCTCTACACCACGCCCGTGATCTACCTCATGCTCGACAAGCTCCACCGCCGGCTCGGCGGCGCGGCGCAGGGCTCGCGCGCGCAAACGGGGGGCGGGCGGAGAAAGCCGCGCGGACCGCTGAAGCCCGAGCCGGCGAGCCGCTAAAGGCTCAAGCCCTTCCCCACACTTCGTCGGCGAGTTCGACGATCAACCGCAGCTTCGCCCATTGTTCTTCCTCGGCGAGGATGTTGCCCTCCTCGGTCGAGGCGAAACCGCATTGCGGAGAGAGGCAAAACTGGTCGAGGCCGGCGTATTTCGTCGCCTCCTCGATGCGGCGCTTGATGTCGTCCTTTTTCTCCAGCGTGCCGGTCTTCGAGGTGACGAGCCCGAGCACCACGATCTTCCGGCCCTTGGGCAGAAAGCGCAGCGGCTCGAAACCGCCGGCGCGCGCGCTGTCGTATTCGAGGAAATAGCCGTCGTAGTCGACGCCGCCCAGCAGAATCTCGGCGACCGGCTCGTAGCCGCCTTCGGCAATCCAGGTCGAGCGGAAATTGCCGCGGCAAACGTGGGTCGTGATGGTCATGTCGCCCGGGCGGTCGGCGATGGCGTAGTTGATCGTGCGCGCATAGATGGCGGGAAGCTTCTCGACATCCTCGCCGCGCGCGCGCGCTTTTTTGCGCTGATCTTCCGAACACAGATACGCCCAGACCGTGTCGTCGAGTTGCAGATAGCGGCAGCCGGCGTCGTAGAAGGCGCGCACCGCCTTGCGGTAGGCCTTGGCGAGATCGTCGAAGAAGAGGTCGAGATCGGGATAGATCGTCTTGCTGATGGCCGCGCGGCCGCCGCGATAGTGCAGGACCGAGGGCGAGGGAATCGTCATCTTCGGCGTTACCCGCGTATGCGCCTGCAGAAACTTGAAATGGGAGAGCATCGGATGATCGGCGGGAAAATCGACCTTGCCGACGACGCGCACGTTCTCGGCCTTGGTCTGCACGCCCGAGAATTGAATGCCTTCGCGCGTGTCGTAGAGCTCGACGCCGTCCAAGAACTTCAGAAAATCGAAATGCCACCAGGCGCGGCGAAACTCGCCGTCGGTGGCGAGCCGCAAGCCCACTTCTTCCTGCCGCTTGACGATCTTTTCGATCTCGCGGTCCTCGACCGCCGCGAGCGCTTGCGCGGTGATTTCGCCCCTCTCGCGCCTGGCGCGCACCGCCTTCAAGGGCGCTGTGCGCAGGAGACTGCCGACCATGTCGGCGCGGAACGGCGGCCGCGTTCTTAGCATGGGCCGATCCTCGCGAATTACCCGTCGCCGTCAAATAAAAACCCTCCCCGGATCGCTCCGGGGAGGGGATTTACTCGCAACGAAAAGCCTTGATCAGCTGCTCGTGCCGCCCGACATGATCGGACCGAAATACTCCCAGCGCTCGCCGTTGAACTTCATCATCTGGTTCTGGTCGAGCGGATAGAAGTCGTTCGCGCTGGTGTTGGCCTTGATGCCCGGCAGGAAGAGATCCTGCTGCAGCTCCTTCAGGCTTGCGGCCTGTTTCATCACGTTCTCACGCGTGAGGTTGTCGCCGCACTGCTTCAACACCTGAACCAGCGTCTGGGCGACGCTGTAGCCATAGCCGGTGAGCGCGTTGGTCTTGTCGCCTTCGGGGAAGTATTTGTCCATGAAGGCGAGGAAGTTCTTCATGCCCGCATCGTCCTTCCACTGCGGATCGGTCAAATCCTTCAGATAACCAGTGCTCAGAATGCCCTTGGCGTTCTCGAGACCGGCGGGCTTCAGGGCTGATCCGACCGAGGTTGAGACCTGATTGATGATGTGAACCGGCTTCCAGCCGATTTCCGCCGTCTTCTTGATGGCTTGGGCGGCGAATTTCGGCGTGGTGACGTTGAAGAAGATGTCGGCGCCGGAGGCTTTCAGATTAATGATCTGGCTGTCGACCGTCGGATCGGCGACCTCGTAGGGGAGCTCGGAGACGATCATGGTCTTGGCCTTTTCGCCGAGACCGTCCTTCAAGCCCTTGACGTAATCCTTACCGTAGTCGTCGTTCTGGTAGAGGATGCCGATCTTGCCGTTCGGATGGTTCTTCAGAATGTACTGGGCGTAGATGTGGCTCTCGCTCTGGTAGCTGGGCTGCCAGCCCATCGTCCAGGGAAAGTTCTTCGGGTCGCCCCACTTGGTCGCGCCGGTGGCGACGAAGAGTTGCGGCACCTGCTTCGCGTTCATGTACTTCTGGATCGCGGTGTTCGACGGCGTGCCGAGGCTCTGGAAGATCAAGAGCACTTCGTCGCTCTCGACGAGCTTGCGCGCCTGCTCGACCGCTTT
>WNEY01002796.1_pt1 | contig 12922 bp, 12 predicted proteins | sample 5400531 | NCBI WGS metagenome assembly WNEY01 (sample SAMN13153338, study PRJNA577476) | soil metagenome | isolation source: 200 cm saprolite under Douglas fir tree site 1 | place: USA:California | collected 2015-04-18
GATAGCCGACACGGCGGATTATAGCGGCAGCTGAAACGGGAACGGCAGGCCCGAGGCGAGCTTCTTCACCTCCGCCTGGTACAGCTCGGCGGCGCGCTGCTGCGCCTGCGACACCGCGGCGAGCACGAGGTCCTCGAGCATTTCCACATCCCCCTGAGCGATCGCCTGGGGGTCGATCTTGATGGCGCGGATCTGGCCCCGCCCGTCGGCCGTGGCTGTGACAATCCCGCCACCCGCCGTACAGGTCACCGTCTGCTGGGCCAGCTGAGACTGGATTTCCGACAACCGGAACTGCATCTGCTGCCCCAACTGGAGCAGGTTGGATAAATCCGCCATACGTCGAAAGTTACCCCTCGCCGAAACAGGTGGCAAGCTATTCCAATAACTCCAAATCTAACGCGTCTACGGCGGCGTTGAGGCTGGGATCCTGCGCCCGCAGGGTCTTGAGCCGCTCCGCCCGCGCCCCCTCCTCCGTCAGGCGGGCGGGCCGCGGCGCGGACCGGTCGCGGCTCGCTCCGCCCCCCGCACCCTCCTGCCTGATGCGCACCGGCCCCGTGCAGTAGCGCGCCACCAGCTGGCTCAACGCGTCGCGCTGCCGCTCGAGCCCCTCCGCATGCACCGGATTCGTGTCGAGCAGCCGGATCGTGACCGCTCCGGCGTCCACGTCGGCGACCTCGGTGACCTGCAGCAGCGCGCCGAGTATCGGGCTTTTCGTGCGAGCGTCGTCAACGATCCGCGGCCAGAGGGCGCGGAGACGGTCGAGCGTCAACGGGCCCTTTTCGGCGGGGACAGCCGGGGAGACGGCCCGTGGAACTGCCGGGGAAGGGGGAACGGGAGCGGCGTCGCGCAACACCGATGCAGGGTTACTCGTCCCCGGGTCTCCGCCCTTCCCAGGCCGTTCCACGGGCTTCTCCACCGGCTCCTTCCCGAGCGCCCTGATGACCGCCTCGAGCTCTATCGTTCGACTCATCATCGCCCACCGCAGCAGCAAGAGCTCGACGGCGAGGCGCGCGTTGCCGCTGGCGCGGAGCTGGGGCTCTGTCTCCGACAGCACGGCCAGCAGTCGCACCACATCGGGAGCAGGGAGCAGGGAGCGGTACCGCTCGATCAACCCGAGCATCGCCTCCGTGAACCCCTCTGGTTTCCCGCCGAGATTCACCAACAGCACGGCGCGCAGGACCTCGCCCGCCCCGGCCACGAACTCGCCGAGATCGGCGCCCGCGTCCACCAGCCGCTCCACGAGCGGAAACACGCCCTTCGAGTCGCGCTCCGACACGAGTCGCAGCAGCTCGCCATAAACGTCGTCCGAGATCAGGCCGAGCACCTCACGCACCCGGGCGGCCGTGACGGGCCCCTCGCCGAACGACACGACCTGGTCGAGGATCGAGAGCCCGTCGCGCATGCCGCCGTCCGCGCTCTTGGCGATCAGGTGCAGCGCCTCGTCGTCCGCGGCGAGCCCCTCCGCGGTGACGACGTGCCGGAGGCGATCGGCGATCGCATGGGGACCAATCCGCCGGAAATCGAAACGCTGCAGGCGTGACAGGATCGGGGCCGCACTCTGCGCGATCTTCTGCGGCTCGGTCGTGGCGAACACGAACACGACGCGCGGGGGTGGCTCCTCGAGAATCTTGAGGAGCGCGTTCCACGCCTCGCGCGTCAGCATATGCGCCTCATCCACGATGTACACCTTGTGGCGGCCCTCCGCGGAGGCGGCGTACATGGCGCGCTCACGCAGGTCGCGCGCGTCGTCCACGCCCCGGTTCGACGCCGCATCGAGCTCGACGACGTCGAGGTTGGCCGCGCCGGTCCAGACGCGGGTGCAGGAATCGCACTCGCCGCACGGCTCACCCGCCGGCGTGCCTGCCGCACCGCGCCGCTCGCAGTTCAGTGCCATCGCGAGGATGCGGGCGGCGGTGGTCTTGCCCACCCCGCGGGGACCCGCGAACAAGTACCCGTGCGCCACACGGGCCCCGGCCACGGCTCCACGTAGCGCAGCGGCCACGTGATCCTGGACCAGCAGGTCGGAAAAGCGCTTGGGACGGTATTTGCGAGCCAGTGCGATCATGCGGAGCAATCTAACGCGGAAGTCGGAACGCGGAACGCGGAATAGAAGTGAGACGTCGTGCCGCAGGACGGCGCCCTGATGTTCCGCGTTTCACCGTCCGCGTTCCGCGTTTGCTGTGAAATGCCCCAGGCACCCCGCAGCGACGCCCGACATCGTTTAGCGCTGCTCCCTGCGAGGGCCTGACGCGGTTCACGAGCGGTCGACCTGCGGACCTGGGGCACCGAAAGCTAGCATGCCGGCTCCCCGTTCTCTATGGGCAGCGTACCACGCTCCTCGCTACGGCCGCGGGCAGCCTGACTGCTCGAACCGCCGCTCCACGGAGTCCACGCCGGCGTAGAGCGTCTGGTCGCGGGCGGCGTGGGCGGCATCGAGTACGCCGGCGTTGCGCCGCGCGGTGTTGTACGCGATCCAACGGTTCTCCACCGCCGTCAGGCCCCGCGCCAGCCCCGCGCAGGGGACTTGGCCCCGCGCGAACTGGGAGGCCCGCTCGTCGAAGGTTCGTACGACCTGAGTCAGGGAGTCGCCGGCTCCGTCGAGGCGCGCGCGCGGCGCCGGAGGCGACGGCCCCGGTTGCGACGGCGTGGGTTGCGACGGAGTCCGTTGCGACGGAGCGGGAGCCGTGGGCACGGCGGCCGTCGCGGGCTGCGTGGCCGGGCGTGATGGGGCTTGCGCGCGAGGCTGCGGCGGAGCGGGAGTCGGTGGCGCGCGCCGAAGCTTCGCCTTGAGCGCAGACACCTTGCCGCTGATGGCGGAGACTGTGCCGCTGATCGTGGACCTGATCGCAGACCACTTGCTCGTGATCGTTGACCACTCGGGGAGCGGCAACTCCGGCTGGAACCACCAGTAGGCCCCGGCGGCCCCCACGGTGATCAGCAGCAGGAACAACGTCACCCACAGTCCCTTCCGACGCTTCCCCCGGCGGCGCCCGCGCGGGACGGGGTGCACCGGCTCCTCGGGCGCAGGCTCCTCGGCGTGCTCCCGGTCCTCGAATTCGTCCGGCCAGATGGCCGCGGTCTCGCCTCCGTCGTCCGTGGCCATCGGCTCGGCCGCTTCCCCCTCGGGCTCAGGATCCGGCTCCGGGAGGGGGGGCGCCGGACGCGGTGGAGGCGTGTGCCGCCGCGGGGGAGGCGGCGGCCGGGGCGGCGGGGGCGGCGGCATGTCCTCGGCAGCGGTGAGGAACTTGAGCTCGTGTCGATCGTCGGCCCGTGTGGGGGCCGGTGGAGACGGGGGCGGGGGAGGCGGGGGAGGTGGCGGCGGTGGGGGCGGCTGCGGCTTCGCAGACGCGGGCGTGAACCTCGGTTCGGAGGGCGGCTTCGCCGCCGGTGTTCGCAGCGTGGGTGCGGCCGGTGGAGTCACCGGGTTGTAGGCGCGGTGATTCTTCCACGTCACGAACGAGCGCTTCTTGCCGTCCGGACGGATCGACTCCGGAGCGAGCAGCTCGTAGAACGGCAGTGGGGTGGCGAGCCACGACTCGTCCGGGCCGGCTCGGAAGAATCCGGCCGCGGGCTCCTCCGGATCGGTTCCGAGCAGCAACGTCACCTGCCACGGCTCGCCGAAGTAGTGCTCGTGCGTCTCGACGTCGTGCTCGGTGAGGCTCAGCGGGAGCGGCGGGTGTGTGTGGTACCAGCCGATGAGATGCGCCTGCTGTGTTTCGAGCTGCTCCTGGACGCGATCCCACAGCCGGGTGATGACGTCGCGTGTGCGGTCGCCGTAGATCGCCTGGTTGAGCCGCAGGGCGGCGTCGATCACCAGGTAGGAGACGTTGGTCTCCGGGCACTCGCACAGATCGCCGAGCAGGAAGCCCAGGACGCCCTGACCGGGTCGCGCAGGCGTCGCCACGTGCTCGTGGATCGCCGTTAGCGCGGACTGCGACAGGAAGACCGGAAACGGCATGTGACCCGGTCGCTGGGCGCCCCCTCCGGCGCTTTCGGGGCTCCACAGGATCGACCGGGCAACAGGGATCGGCTGACGCAGCGGACCGCCTGTGCTCATCCGCACAAGATAAGAGGATGGTGGGGGTTGGGGAGGTTCTAGACGTTCGGGAGGTTGTCACGTCAGGGGGCAACCTCCCCCAACCTCCCGTTCAGCCCAGCTGGACCCGCTGCGACCGCCGCATGCGGACCAGATCGTACGTCTCCGCCACTTCGCCGCCCAGGAGGAAGAGGTAGGCCGTGTAGTAGACCCACAGGAGAAACAGGAACAACGCAATGATGTTCGCGTCTGAGGCCACGCGGTCGAGGGTGGCGAACCGGGTCACGTACAGCGCGTACAGTCGCTTCGCCACCTCGAAGCCGAGCGAGCAGAAGACGGCCGCGACGAGGGCGGTCCGCCATACGATGCGCCGGCTGGGCAGGAATTTGAAGATGGCGAAGAAGAGCGCTATGCCGAGCGCGAAGGAGATCAATTCGAGACTCAACCGCCACAGCCAGTCGATCGCGAAGCTGCGGCTCACGCTGCCCGCGTTGCGCGCTTCCCAGGTGGCCACCAGCCCGCCCAGCACCAGCAGCGTGCCGGTGCCCAGGACCATGGCGAGATCCAGCAGCTTCGCGACGGGCCAGGAGCGCCGCTCGTCGGTGTCGAACACTTCGTTGAGCGCGGCGCGCAGGCCGCTGAACAGGCGGGTCGAGAACCACAGGAAGAGCGGCAGGCCCACGGCAGTGAGCCGGACGCGCTGGCGCACTACGCTCGCGAGCGCGCCCTCCACCTGCGTGAACGCCGTGTCGGGAACGCCGCCCGCGGTGGAAGGAAGCAGCCGAGCGAGCAGCTCGTGCAGCTCGACCTGCTGGGTCGTGATCTGATGCTGTACGAGGTAGCCGAGCGTGGCGAGCAACAGCGCGACGAACGGGATGATGGTGAGGAGCAGGTCGAACGACAGCGCGCTCGCGAGGAAGGGAATGTTGTCTTCGAAGGCCGCCTCAAACGTCCGACGGGCGATGCCGGTCACCGACCGATGCCAGCCGCGCTCTGCCCTCACGCGACGGGTTCGTCCTCCTCCTCGAAGCTCGCACCCTTGGCGCCGCGGCGGCGGCGCTTGGCCTCGGTCAGCCGCCGCTCGATCGCCACGCGGGCCGTGGGCGCCTCATCCTCCTCGTCCTCTGGGGCATCGAGCAGCTCGCCCGCCTTCTCGGCCGCGAGGTCGCGCAACCCGCGCAGCTTGCGCGACAGCTTGGTGCGGGAGGCCTCGCCCGGCTCGGGCGCGAACAGGAACCCGAGCACCGCCCCCAGCCCTAGGCCCAGCAGGAAGGGCCCGAACCCCGCGCCCCGCTCGCTCATTCTCCGGCCTCCAGATCATCCGGCGCCGCCACCGCCACTGGGCGCGGCTGCGCGTGTGACTGCAGCGGCGGCTGGACGTAGCGGTCGGTCACCGCGCGCGTCCCAGTGACGCGGAGCTGCTCGAAGAGGAAGGCGAACGTCTTCTCCAAGTCGGCCGCGATCGCGGCGCGCACGTCCGCCGGCAGGTCCCACATGCGACGCTTGAAGGGACCGATCGCCTTCTTGCGGCTCTTGTAGTAGAACTGCTCCTCCGTGTCCCCCTTCTTCCACTCGTCCTTGCACTCCACCTTCACCCACTGCTGCAGCTCGTGCCGCAGGTCGGCCGGCAGCTGCGGGTGGTCGAACACCATGTTCTGGAAATTGGTCGCGAGGTGGATCTCGATCGCCTCGCACTTGGGGAAGTTGCCGAACGCGTCGGGCGGCAGCGTCGACGCCCCGTGCTGCACCGCGCCGCCCAGACCGTACTTGCTCCGCGCGTCGGCGGACAGCGCCTTGAGGGCATCGAGGTCGATCTGGACCTTGGCGATCGACCCGTCAGGAAGCACCACACCGCCGTGGCTGGTTCCCGTCTGTACGGAGATCTTGCTGATCCCGGCATGGGGCCCGAGGCGCGCGAGCGCGCGCACGTAGCCGTCCATGAAGGCTTTGAGCTCGTGCACGTCGGAGTTCTTGCCACCCACCTCACCGATCTCCGCGCCCACAGACACCGTCACGCCTTGGGGCTCCCGGTCCCGGATGAATTTGGTCAGCTCGGCGGCGCGCTCGTAGTTGACGCGCTGCTGCGCGTCGAGCGTGGCCTGGGAGAGGTCTACCAGGGTGGAGGTGTCGACGTCGATGTTGTAGAACCCGGCGTGCAGCTCTTCCTCGATGAGCGTCCGTATCGCCTGTAGCTCGGTCTCGGCGTCGACCGCGTATTTCTTGGCGTTCACCTGAACGTGGTCGCCCTGGACGAACAGCGGCCCCGTGAAGCCCTCGCGCAGCGCGGCGGCGGTCATCACGGCGACGTATTCGGCGGGGCGCTGCTCGGTGTAGCCGATCTCGGAACGGGCGATCTCGCAGATCAGGGCGCCCACGTCGAGCCGCTTGGCGGCCCGGAAGACGGCGCGCGCGGAGTCGTAGGAGAGGACGCGGATGTTCATCGCCGGGGTGGTGAAGGGCCGCACTTCGCGGCGACCGCGCGCGAGGTACAGCTCGTGGATCGACGCCGGCCGCACCCCCGCCTGTTGCCCGATCTCCCAGATCAGCCAGCGCGCCTGCTCGCGCTCCTCGGGCGCACCGAATACCGCCTGGCGCACCAGCTCGTCCAGGGCGGCGCTCTGGCGCGCGGCCGGGCTCTGGAACCGTCGCAGCGTCGCTTCGGGTGCGTTCGCCATCGCTTGCCGTCCCTCCTCGCGACGAATCTAGACCGGGCCCACCTCGATGACCAGCCCGTCGTAGGCCGGCGCGACGCCCGCCGGCAGACTCGCTGCGAGCTCCGCGTGGAGCGTCGCGTGCGTGAGGTGCGTGAGGAAGGTCTGCCGCGCGCCGATTTGCTGCGCCGCCGCGACGGCCTCCGGGATCGAGAGGTGCAAGGGGTGCGGCCGCGGCAACAGCGCGTTCAGCACCAGCACCTCGAGCCCCACCAGCCTGGCCAGCGCCGCCTGCGGAATCGCTTTCGCGTCGGTGAGGTAGGCAATCGGCCCCACCCGATAGCCGAGTACCGTGCGGTCGCCGTGCGGCAGGACCAGTGCGCGTACCGGCATCCCCGCGATCTCGGCTTCGTGGTCGGGCTCGAGGGGCCGCGCGACGAGCTCCGGCTTGCTCGTCCCCGGTTGGGCCGGCGCGCCGTCGAAGATGTACGCGAAGCGGCGCTCCAGCTCGGCGAGCGTGCCCGCCGCGCCGTACACCGCGAGCGGGGCCCGCTGGCGCGCCGAGAAGGCGCGCAGATCGTCGATACCGTGGACGTGGTCCGCGTGGGCGTGCGTGAACAGCACCGCGTCGATGGACCCGACGCCCGCCGTCACGAGCTGCAGCCGCAGCTCGGGCGGGGTGTCGATGAGGAGGCGCTGACCTCCCGACTCGATGAGCGCGGCCGTGCGGGTGCGCCGGTCGCGCGGGTCGGACGATGTGCAGGTACGGCAGTCACACCCGATCTGCGGTACCCCGTACGACGTGCCCGTACCGAGGAACACGAGCCTCACCTCACACGACCTCGACCTTGAGGAGGTTGGTGGTCCCGGAGACCTCCCACGGCAGGCCCGCCGTCATCACGATGCGGTCACCCGCGCGCGCGTACCCGCGCTTCAGGATCAGGTCGCGCACTACCGCGAGCATCGCATCGTAGCCCGGCACCCGATCCACCAGGACCGGCGTCACGCCCCACACCAGCGTCAGCTGCCGGTAGGTCGTGGCCTGCGTGGTCACGGCGAGGATCGGCACCGGGGTGCGGAGCGCCGCGACCTTGCGGGAGGTAAACCCGCCCGATGTGAGCGTCACGATGAGCGGCGTGCGCAGCATCCGCGCCACCGCGCCGGTGCCGATCGCGATCGCGTCTTCGACGGAGACCGTTTCGCCCGGGACGAGCCGACGCTCGTCCCGGGTCCCCACCCCCACCGCCGGACCTTGCCGCTCCATCTCCCGGATGATGCGGTCCATCGCCCGCACCGCCTCGAACGGGTACTCTCCCATCGCCGTCTCGGCCGAGAGCATGACGGCATCCGTGCCGTCGAGGATCGCGTTGGCCACGTCGGACGCTTCGGCGCGGGTCGGCCGCGGGTGGTGCACCATCGACTCGAGCATCTGGGTGGCGGTAATCACGGGCTTGCCGTAGCGGTTCGCCTCGCGGATCAGGCGCTTCTGGACCGCCGGCACCTCCTCGAACGGCAGCTCCACCCCCAGGTCGCCGCGCGCCACCATCACCGCGTCGCACGCCTCGAGAATCCGGGGCAGGTCCTCGAGGGCGGTCGCCTTCTCGATCTTCGCCACGAGCTTCATGTCGGGGGGGACGAGCGCGCGCAGCTCAGCCAGGTCCTCGGCCCGCCGCACGAACGAGAGCCCCAGGTAGTCGGCGCCGGCGGCGACGGCGTGCGCCGCGTCTTCACGGTCCTTGTCCGTCAGCGCTGGAGCGGACACGTGCAGCCCCGGGAGGTTCATCCCCTTGTGCGCCGTGAGGGTCCCGCCGTCCACTACCCGGCCTTCCACGCGCGGGGCGGCGATCCGCGTGACCTCGAGCGACAAGAGCCCATCGTCGAGCAGGATGCGGGCGCCCGGCCGGACGTCGGTGGCGAGATCGGCGTACGTCGTCGGCAACTCATCGCCGCGCGCCACGTCCTCCGGCGCGAACACGACGGTCTCTCCGGCACGCAGCACACGCGGAGCGGCCAGCTTGCCGACCCGGATGCGCGGCCCTTGTAGGTCCACGAGCACCGCCACCGCGACGTCGGCGGCCGCTGCCGCCTCCCGCACCGCGGCGATCCAGCTGGCGCGCAGCTCCGGCGTCCCGTGCGACGAGTTCACACGAATGACGTTCGCGCCGGCGCCGATCAGCCCGGCGATGCCCTCGGGCGTCCCGGTGGCGGGACCGAGCGTGGCGACGATCTTAGTGCGACGGATCAGAGCCGTTCCCCCCTTCCCTCTCGTTCATCAAGTTTTCAACCATCAAGTTTTCAACATTCCGGGTGCATCGCCCAAGTGTGGAAAACCATGCGTCGGGATCCTCGGGCAAGAGACCGGACGATGGACTCCGAGCCTGCTCCGAATGGACGAGCTAAGTGGATATCTACTGGTCGAATAGATGGCGCACTTCAAGTGGTCTCTCACTCGGTCGAGCGGCAAGGGCGGTGGACCGGAGTCATGCATAAAGATACGCACACGTGTAACCTCTACCGCACGACCCCGATCTGCTTCTCTTCTAGCCGGAGCTTGAACTCCTCGAGCAGGTGAACCGCCCGGGCGATGCTCGACGCGGGCAGTCCCTCGATGGCGCGGGCCGCGAGACGGCGCTCGAGCTGCCCGGCGCGCAATAATACCTCGAGGCCATGCCGGGTGAGGGTCACGCGCACGCCGCGGTCGTCCTCCGGGTCGGGCGTCGTCTCGACCAGCCCCTTGGTCTCGAGCCGCTGAATGAACGTGGTGGCGGCCGCGCGAGACACGCGTAAGTGGGCGGCGATCTCTTTGGGGCGGGCCCCGTCCGGCCCACCCTGGTCGACCGCCACCAGCGCCGCCTGGGCGCGGTGCGACAGGCCGTACGCGCGAAACGCGCGGTCCCCCGCCCGCTCCGCGGCCGCCTTGGCGGCGAGGATCGCGTCGGTCAGCTGCAGGGCCAGCTCGGAGCGGTCGGTCATGTGAGTCCGGTACACGTCGCACGTTGCAGGTGAAGCGTTGCACGTGCGATAGTGGTTAATATGTTGATGATTAATATACTAACTACATACCATGTCGCAAGACCACCGGCATTTCCGTGCGACGTGTAACCTGGGAACGCCTAGCACGTTTCCGTCCAATCCACCGGCGAGCTCGCGCCGCAGCGGACACACTTCAGGCTGCCGGGTTTGCCGGCGAAGTCCTGCCGATAGTGGCACAGGGGGCACACCGCGTAGGTGGTGACGACGTCACTCCCCCGCCCTCCCAGGGTGGGCCGGAGCACGCCGGTGCGGGCCACGATGCTCCAATGGTCGGGGACCTCCGTCCGAATCGTCACGTCGCCGCGGGGCAGGCGCACCCGCTGCTGTCGCACTTCGACGACGACGTGGCCGTCCGCCTCCTCGACGATGGGATACCAAGCGCCGCGGCGGAGAATGTCCGCCACGTTGTCCGCACAGCGGGCCCAGCCGAGGGTGACACGCATAGGAAATAACGACCCACATGATACCACGTTTTGATAGATTCCGTTATGCACGACGTCGGCCGAATCGTCCGCTTGCAGATCCAACGCTCCTCGCTCAAGACCGGGGAGAAGCCTACGCGCGTGTACGACCCCACGCCGCTGCTCGCGGTGGACCGCCTCGCGCTCGGACCGGACGGCGCCCTGGGACAGGGGGCGGACGGATCGTGGCTCGTGGACGTGCACCACCGCGCGCACCCGCGCACCAAGAACGAGGACGGCGCACACGGCGTGTCGCTCGGCTTCACATCCCATTATGCGTTGATGCGCGACCGCTTCGGGGAGCACATCACGCTCGGCTGCGCCGGCGAGAACATCATCGTCGAGACCGAGCGTCGGATCGCGCTCGAGGATCTGGAGCGCGGCGTCGTGTTGCTGGCACCCGACGGTCAGGAGCTCACGCGGCTAGAGGTGCTCCAGAGCGCGGAACCGTGCCGACCGTTCAGCGGTTGGGCGCTGGGGGAAGTCGTCGAGAGCCGGGTGCTGAAGGAGACGCTGCAGTTCTTGGAGGGCGGAACGCGCGGTTACTACTGCCAGGGATTGGGTTCAGGAATCGTTTCCGTCGGGGACCGGGTGGCGGTGGCCTAATCGGGAAGCGAGAAACGGGAAACGTTGGGTTCGTTGCCCCTCACGTTTCCCGTTTCCCTTTTCCCGGTGTTGCTAGCTCATCTCATCCCACGCCAGCGCTCCCGCTTTCTTGCACCGATCGCAGACCAGCTCCTTCACGTCCGACTCAAACCCTTGCCGGTGACGGCAGGCGGGACACACTGCGTACGTGAGGGGGAACAGGCGCCCCACCCGTTGAATCTCGCGCGGCTCGCACCGCACGACGCTCCAGCGCTCGGGAGGATGATAGCGGATCTCGAGGAAGCGCCGATCCACGGGTACGTTGCGCCGGTTCACGTCCAGCACCACGATGTGGCTCGACGAGATGCGCACGACGGGGTACCACGCACCCCGACGCAGCAGATGCGCACCGGGTCTGCCGACCCGGGCCCAGCCTTTGGCCTGGAGCCGCGTGGGTGTCATCGGGCGGAACGGAATGCTCACGCCCTTAGAATAACACGATCGAGGCGCCGCCGGTCGTGACACCCGTCACACGCACGACCGACGTACAGAATGTGACGAGGGACCCCGGCGCGCGGTGAGCCGCGCCGCTCGACCGCCGCTGCCCCTAGCTCAGCCGCACTCCGAGAAGCCGCACACGTGGCATTTGGCGCAGCCCTCGATGAACGCGAGTTGCGATCCGCAGTCGGGGCAGGCGCCGATGAAATCCTGCTCCGGGCCGCCGCCACGAAGCGCGGCCGCGTCTTCCGGCCCCCCTCCTCCCCCGATCGCGTCGCGCACCGCAGTCGTGGCGGCCAGTCCCCCCCCAGGCCCGCCCAGCAGATCCTGCTGGATGCCCTGCTTTTCCTGCATCCACTTTTCGATCGCGATCCCGATCGCGTCGGGAACCGAGAGCACCTTGTTCGGCCCGAGCCCGACAACCCGATCGGACGAGATGCCCCGCAGCTGGCGGTACACCTCGCGCAGGGGGATGCCCGAGCGCAGCGCGAGTGAGATGAGCCGTCCAATCGCTTCGACGTCGGCCATCAGCGCGCCGCCGGCTTTACCGAGCGAGATGAAGACCTCGAACGGCTGGCCCTTGTCGTCCTCGGTGATGTTCACGTACATCGTGCCGAGCGGCGTCTCGACCCGCCGGGTCGCACCCTTGAGCAGGTCGGGACGCGAGCGTTTCGCCCGCCGCTGCAGGTTCTCCGCTTCCGCGTCGTGCAGCTTGTCGCGGGTGCGCGCGAGCTCGGCCTCGAGCTCCGCGATCCGTCCCAGCGCCTCCGCCAGCGCGTCCGGCCCCCCGGCACCGGTGCCGGCCGCCTGCGCCTGCACCTTCTTCGCCGTCGAGCCGGTGGACAGCACCTGCATCTCGCGGGCACCGTCGCGGTACACGGTCACGCCCTTGCAGCCCAGCTTGTAGGCGTACCGGTAGATCTTCTCGACGTACTCCTCGGTCGCGTCGTTCGAGAAGTTGCAGGTCTTCGAGATCGCCGAATCGGTGAACTCCTGGAACGTCGCCTGCATCTGGATGTGCCACTCCGGTGTCACGTCATGCGCGGTGACGAACACGCGCTGCCACTTCGCCGGGACCTGATCGAAGTGAATGTTCCCGGCGGCGGCGATCTGCTGCATCAGCGTCTCCGAGTACCATCCTTCCTGCTTCGCGATCGCTACGAAGTCCTCGTTCACATCGGGCATGATCACGCCCGCCTGATTCCGCATGAACGCGACGGCGAACAGGGGCTCGATGCCCGACGAGCAGCCGGCGATGATCGAGATGGTGCCGGTGGGAGCGACGGTGGTGAGGTTGCAGTTGCGCAGCCTCCGCATGGGGCGCACGCGCTCGCCCTTGGGCCCGCGGGCGCAGCTCGCATCCGGTCCCCAGATCGACTGCTCCCACTCGGGGAATGCGCCGCGCTGCTGCGCGAGCTTCTCGGAGGCGGCCTTGGCCTCCTCATCCACGAATTCCATCACGCGGCGGCCCAGAGCCACGCCCTCGTCCGAGTCGTAGGGAAGGCCGAGGCGCACCAAGAGGTCCGCCCAGCCCATGACCCCGAGACCGATGCGACGGATGCGCTTGGCGAGGTCATCGATTTCGGCGAGCGGGTACTTGTTCGCGTCGATGACGTTGTCGAGGAAGTGGGTGCACAGGTGCACCGCCGTCCGCAGAC
>WNEY01002797.1_pt1 | contig 12920 bp, 2 predicted proteins | sample 5400531 | NCBI WGS metagenome assembly WNEY01 (sample SAMN13153338, study PRJNA577476) | soil metagenome | isolation source: 200 cm saprolite under Douglas fir tree site 1 | place: USA:California | collected 2015-04-18
CGGCAACCTATCGCAGTGGACGACGAACGCCGGGCTGGCGACGCAGCAGGCCAACGTCTACACCGGCTCCTGGGCCGCTAGAGCAACGGCCGCCGGCAGCCCGGTGTACGCCTCGGAGCAGCTCTCGTTCGGCGTCAAGGAGATCTACGCGAGGCTCCGGTTCAAGATGCTGAGCCAGGGCGCGAACTCCGCGTACCTGCTCCGGTTCCGCTCTTCCACGGGTACGGCGCTCGTCACCACGCTGCTCTCCAGCACGGGCAAGCTCGGCTACCGCAACGACACGAGCAGCGCCACGTCGATCGGCGGCGTCATCGCAGCCCCCGACGTCTGGCACGAGATCCAGGTGCACGTGCTCGTCAACGGCACGTCGAGCCAGGTCGACCTGTGGCTCGACGGGACGAAGGTGGTCAGCCAGCCGGACTCGCTCGGGAGCGTGGCGATCGGCAAGCTCGAGCTCGGCACCAGTGCCGGCTCGCAGACCTTCGACGCCGCGTTCGACGACCTGCTCGCGGACACCGGCTTCATTCCGGACACGCTGCCTCCGTCGACGCCGGCCGGGCTGGCGGCAACGACTCCCGCCGCGACCGAGGTCGACCTGAGCTGGACGCCGTCGACCGACAACCAGGCCGTGGCGAGCTACAACGTGTTCCGGGACGGCGCGCTGATCGGCACGTCGAGCACGGCCACGTATGCCGACACGACCGTCACGCCCTCGAGCACCTACAGCTACCAGGTGCAGGCGGTCGACCTGGCGGGCAACGTCTCGACGCTCAGCGGCTCCCTCTCCGTGACCACGCGAGATACGACGCCGCCGAGCGCACCGACGGGCCTCGCGGCCAGGATCATCGGCCCCGGAGAGGTCGACCTGACCTGGAACGCCTCGGCCGACAACGTCGCCGTGACCGGCTACAGCGTCTTCCGCAATGGCACCAAGCTGATCGACGTCACGACGACGAGCTACGCCGACCTGACCGTCGTCGGGCAGACGACGTACACCTACACGGTCGAGGCGTTCGACGCGGCGGGCAACCTGTCGCCGGCGAGCAACGTGGCGACCCTCACGACGCCGGACTGGACGCCGCCGAGCATGCCGACCGGGCTGAGGACGACGAGCGTCTCCTCGACGCAGGTCGCGCTCAGCTGGGCGGCGTCGTCGGACAACGTCGGCGTGACGGGGTACACGGTCTTCCGCGACGGCACCAAGCTCGCCGACGTGACCACGAGGACCTACACGAACACCGGTGTCACGCAGGGCGCGACCTACAGCTACACGGTCGTCGCGTTCGACGCCGCGGGCAATGTCTCGACGCCCTCGAACCCGCTCCTCGTCACGATCCCCGACGTCACGCCGCCGAGCGCGCCGACCGGCCTCGCCGGGACCGTGGTCTCCGCGCAGCGGGTCGACCTGCACTGGAACGCGTCGACGGACAACGTCGGCGTGACCGGCTACAGCGTCTTCCGCAACGGAACCAAGATCGCGGACGCCACCACGACGGCCTACAGCGACACGACGACCGTCTCGTCGACGACCTACAGCTACACGGTCAAGGCCTTCGACGCGGCCGCGAACCTCTCCACCGCGAGCAACACGGCAAGCGTGACCACGCCCGACGCGACGCCGCCGAGCGTGCCGGCCGGGCTGAAGACCTCGGGGGTCACCGCGACCTCGGTCAGGCTGGCCTGGACGGCCTCGACCGACAACGTCGGCGTCACGGGCTACAGCGTCTTCCGCGACGGCACGAAGCTCGCGGACGTCACGACGCCCACCTACACCGACGCGACCGTCGTCTCCGGCTCGAGCTACAGCTACACGGTCACGGCCTTCGACGCCGCGGGCAACGTCTCCGCGGCCTCGACCGCGCTCACGGTCGTCGCACCGTACTTCGGCGACGGCTTCGAGAGCGGCAACCTCTCGTTCTGGACGTCCGTCACGGGGCTGATCGCGCAGAATGCGAACGCCTTCTCCGGCTTGTGGGGCGCCGAGGCCAAGACGACGGGAAGCGGGACCTTCGCCTACAAGCAGCTCGCCGCCACCCAGACGAGCCTCTACTACGAGGCTCGTGTCAAGACCCTGAGCGCGAAGAACAACTCGGTCAGCCTGCTGCGGTTCCGCACGGCCACGGGGACGTCGCTCGTGACGCTCTTCGTCAACAACATGAACCGCCTCGGCTACTCGAACGACGTCGCGGCGACGAGCACGACCAGCACGACCGCGCTCTCAACTGCGTGGCAGGACGTCCGCGTCCACGTGCTCGTCGCCGGGGCCTCTGGCCAGGTCGAGGTCTGGCTCAACGGCACGAAGGTGACCGCTCTGAGCAAGACCGAGAACCTCGGCACGACCCCGATCGGCCGGCTCGAGCTCGGTGAGAGCGCGACCGGACGGACCTCCGACACCGCCTTCGACGACGTCGCGGTGACCCTCACACCATGAGAAAGGGCACGATGAAAAGGCTGCTGATCCTGCTCGCGGCGACCGCCTGGCTCGCCGCCCCCGGCTCGGCGCAGGCCGCGTCGTGCCAGACGAGCGGGCCCACCGCGGGCTCGTACACGGCGACCGTGTGCATCACCGCGCCTGCGGACGGCGCCGCCGTCAGCGGGCCCGTGACCGTCACCGCGACCGTCGCCTTCGCCGGCACTCCGCCGAGCGGGATCCAGCGGGTGATCTTCTTCCTCGACGGCAAGTACCTGCTGACCGACTACTCGTCGCCGTACACGTTCACGCTGCCGACGGGCCGCTTCGTCGACGGCGCCCGGACGCTCGAGGCCGAGGCGTTGATGCGCGACGCCTTCACATCCGCCAAGGCCGGGATCTCCCTGAGTCTGGCGAACGGCGTCGTCGCACCGCCCGTGAACACGAACACGTTCACGCCCACGGGCGGTACGACCCCGGCCGCGGGTCAGCCGTTCGTGCTCGCGGCGGCAGGCGACGGCGCGGGCGGCGAGCAGAGCGAGAACAACGTCGTCTCGCTGATCAAGTCGTGGAACCCGAATCTCTTCCTCTACCTCGGCGACGTGTACGAGAAGGGCTCGACGTCCGAGTTCTTCAACTGGTACGCGTCCGCGGGCGAGTTCGGCGACCTGCGCTCGATCACCGACCCGACGATCGGCAACCACGAGTATCTCTCGACCCCGACCGCCGCGGGCTACTTCGACTACTGGGACAATGTCGGCCACTACTTCAGCGTCGACGCCGGCGGCTGGCACGTCGTCAGCATCGACTCCAACGGCATCTTCGGCCAGCTCACCGCCGGGACGCCGCAGTACGACTGGCTCGCGAACGATCTCGCGACGCGCTCGCTGCCCTGCACCCTCGTCTACTACCACCACCCGCGCTGGAACATCGGCCAGGAGGGCGACGACGCGTCGATGCAGGACATCTGGGCGCTGATGGCCCAGAACGGGGTCGACGTCGTCCTCAACGGGCATGACCACACGTACCAGCGCTGGCAGCCACTCGACGGAGCCGGCAACGCCGCTCCGGGTGGGATCACCGAGTTCGTCGCCGGCACCGGCGGTCACGCGGTCGGGTCGTTCGTCCGCCAGAGCAGCCGCGTCGCCGCCTCGGTGGTGCAGTTCGGCGCCCTCAGGCTCGACCTGCGGCCGGGTGGCGCCGACTGGAACTTCGTCGCGACGAGCGGTGCGACGCTCGACTCCGGCGCCCTCCAGTGCTCGGGCACGGCGACGGATACGACGCCGCCGAGCAAGCCCTCCTCGGTGACGGCAGGCTCACCCTCCTTCACCGAGGTCGACCTGTCGTGGGCGCAGTCGTCGGACAACGTCGGGATCGCCGGCTACGACATCTACCGCGACGGCACGAAGATCGCGTCGACCGGGCTCGTCGGCAGCTACGCCGACCGCTCCGTCGATCCGGCCACGTCCTACCAATACACCGTCGTCGCCCGCGACCCGGCCGGCAACACGTCGGCCCCGAGCGACCCCGCGTCCGTCACGACGCAGATGCAGGTGGCGCAGTTCAGCGACGACTTCGAGACGGGCGACCTGTCCAAGTGGACGACGGCGAGCGGGATGACCGTCACCGGCGCCGACCACTTCGGCGGCCTGTACGCCGCGGAGGCTGCAACGACCGGCACGGCCGCCTACGCGAGCAAGACGCTGGCTACCCCGCAATCCGACCTCTACTACCGGACGCGCTTCAAGGTCGTCAGCCGGGCGGCCAACCCCGTCAACCTGCTCAAGCTGAAGACGGTCGGCGGCGGGAAGCTGGCGACGCTCCTGCTGGGCTCGACGGGGAAGCTCTCCTACCGCAACGATCAGTCCGCGGTCACGGAGCTCTCGACCACGGTGCCGGCGCCGGGCGTCTGGCACAAGCTCGAGCTCCACGTCGTCGTCAGAGGGGCGGCGAGCCTCGCCGAGATCTGGCTCGACGACGTCATGCTGCCGGACATCGGCGGCGCCGACTCGTTCGGAACCGCGCAGATCGGCGTCCTCGAGCTGGGAGACAGCGGCGGCGGGCGCACGTTCGACGTCCTCTTCGACAACGTGCGCGCCGACGTCAGCGCGCCGGCCGACACCTCGCCACCGACGGCTCCCGGCACGCTGGCGGCCACGTCCGCCTCCGGCCCGGTAGCCGTCCTCGGCTGGGGCGCTGCCTCCGACGACCAGGGCGTCACCGGCTACGACGTGTTCCGCAACGGCACTCTGGTTGGAAGCGTGGCAGGCGCGGCGACGACGTACACGGACGCTACGGTCGCCCCGCACACGTCCTATTCGTACCAGGTGCGCGCGCGTGACCTCGCCGGCCACGTCTCGGCTTTCGGCAACACGGCCGGCGTCACCATCGGAGCGATCGTCGCCGACGGCTTCGAGAGCGGCGGCCTCTCCCAGTGGACGAGCGTCAGCGGCCTTGCCGTCCAGGGCCTGCAGGTCTTCAGCGGCTCCTTCGCCGCGCGCGCCGCGAGCACCGGCTCGCCCGCGTCCGCCTACGTGCAGCTGAGCGCGCCCGCGAGCGAGCTCTACTACCGGCTTCGCGTCAAGATCGTCAGCAAGGGCGCCAACCCGGTGAACCTGTTCCGGTTCCGCACGCCGACGGGCGGCGCGATCGGCACCGTCTCCGTCTCGAGCACCGGCAAGCTCACGTTCCGCGACGACGTGCTCGCGCTGAGCACCACGAGCACCACGACGATCGCCGCCGGGCGCTGGTACGAGCTCCAGCTCCACGCGCTCGCCAACGGCGCGTCGAGCGTCTCCGAGGTCTGGCTCGACGGCGTCAAGATCGACGCGCTGACGCGGACGGACTCGCTCGGAACGACGCCGATCGGGCGGGTCGAGCTCGGCGATCCGTCGACGGGGCGCACGTTCGACGTGGCGTTCGACGACGTCGCCGTCGACACCGCCTTCCTGCCGGAGACGACGCCGCCGACAGCCCCGGTCGGGCTGACGGCGACGTCCGTCTCCGGCACCCGCATCGACCTGGCGTGGGTGGCGGCAACCGACAACGTCGGCGTGACGGGGTACACCGTCTACCGCAACGGCCTGCAGATCGGCACGACGAGCGGCGCGACCAGCTACAGCGACACCACGGCTTCCCCCGCGACGGCATACACGTACACGGTCACGGCGTCCGATGCGGCTGGGAACGTTTCCCTGCCGAGCACGTCGGCCGTGGCCACAACGCTTGACAGCGTTCCGCCGACGGCTCCGGCCGGGCTGACCGCATCCGTCGTCTCGGCAGGCGAGATCGATCTCGCCTGGACGGCGTCCAGCGACAACGTCGGCGTGACGGGCTACGACGTCTATCGCAACGGCTCGTTGATCGGCAGCACCGCTGCCACGGTCACGGCCTACGCCGACACGACCGTACAGGCCGCGACGTACAGCTACGCCGTGCGGGCGCGCGACGCGGCCGGCAACGCCTCCGATCCGAGCAATGGCGCCTCCGTCAACATGGCGGACGCGAGCAACACGACCGGTGCCGTCACCTTCAGCGACGGCTTCGAGTCCGGCAACCTCTCGCTCTGGTCGAGCGTCACGGGCGTCGTCGCGCAGCAGCAGCAGGTCTACGCGGGCGCGTGGGGCGCGCGCGCGACGACGAGCGGCGACGCGACGTTCGCGAACGAGACGCTCGCGAGCGCGCAAGTGGAGATCTACTACCGGCTTCGCTTCAAGATCGTCAGCCAGGGCGCGAATCCGGTCAACGTGCTCAAGCTGCGGACGTCGTCGGCGTCGATTGTCGGCGTCTTCCTCGACTCGAGCGACCGGCTGGCCACGCGCAACGACGCTTCCGCGATCTCGACGCAGAGCTCGACGGCCGTCAGCGTCGGCTCCTGGCATCAACTGCTTCTCCACGCCGTGATCAACGGCGCTTCGAGCCTCACCGAGGTCTGGGTCGACGGCGTCAAGGTCGACGCGCTGACGAAGTCCGACTCCCTCGGCACGACCCCGGTCAGCCGGATCGAGATCGGCGACCGGACCATCGGCAGGACGTTCGACGTCGCCTTCGACGACGTGGTGGTCACCACGCCGTGAGCGCGCCGCTCAACGCATCGCAACGGGGCGGTCCACCCGCCCCAGCACCCAGGAGGGCACAACGCATGCGCAAGCTCATCTCGATAGCGACGCCGGCAGCCATCGCCTTGGCGATCGCGCTCGCGATCGGCGCGACGGCGAGCGGGGGCTCGCCCGGAACGGCGAAGGTCAACTTCGCCCCGGTCGCCGACAGCTACGTCAAGTCCAAGCCGGCGAACGAGAACTACGGCGACCACAAGCACCTGCACGTGGACGCCGGCCCGGTCGTCGAGCGGAGCTACATCCGCTTCAACCTCCGCGGCCTCACCGGCAGTGTCCGGCACGCGTGGCTCATGATCGAGCCCGAGAAGGACGCGGCCGGCGGCTTCGACGTTCGCGCGGTCGGCGACTCGAGCTGGCGCGAGGACGCGATCACGTGGGCCAACGCACCCTCGCCCGGAGCGTTCGTCGCGTGGTCGGGGAAGCTCCAGGATGAGTCCTACACGAAGATCGACGTCACGCCGCTCGTCAAGGGCAACGGCCTCGTGAGCATGGCGCTGACCGCCCCGAGCGGCCAGCGCTCGCTCGCCGACAACCCCGGCAAGGGCGACAACAACAACGGCAAGGGCGACGACAAGAACGATCAGCCGTCGATCAAGCTCGAGAGCCGCGAGAACGACGACGCACCGCCCTACCTGGTGGTCGAGACGAGCACAAACGCGCCGCCGGTCGCGCAGGACGACACGGCCTCGACGAACGAGGACACTCCGCTCGTCCTGCCGGACGCCGTGGTGCTGGCGAACGACAGCGATGCGGATGGGAACCCGCTCAGCGTCACGAGCGTCTCGGCGACGGCGACCACGCACGGGACGGTCTCCCACAGCGGCGCCCAGATCACCTACTCGCCGGCGCCGAACTACAACGGCGCGGCCGACTTCCGCTACTCGATCTCCGACGGCGTCGGCGGCACGGCGAGCGCGCTCGTGCACGTCACCGTCACTCCGGTCAACGACCCGCCGGTCGCGAGCGACGGGGCGGCGAGCGGGACCGAGGGCTCCGCGACGACGATCACGCTCAACGCGAGCGACGTCGACGCCGGTACGACGCTCGCGTTCTCGATCGTGGACGCGCCTGCTCACGGCACGCTCGGGCCGGTCAGCGGCAACACCGTCGCGTACACGCCGGACCCGGGCTACAGCGGCCCCGACTCGTTCACCTTCAAGGCGAACGACGGCAGCCTCGACTCGAACGCCGCGACGATCTCGCTTACCGACACGAACCTACCGCCGGTCGCGAGCGCGGGCTCGGCGGCCGCGACCGAGGGCTCGGCGACGACGATCTCGCTCGTCGCCACCGATCCCGGCGCGGAGCCGCTGACCTTCTCCGTCGTCGCCTCACCCGCCCACGGCATCCTCGGGCCGGTCAGCGGCAACACCGTCGCGTACACGCCGAACCCGGGCTACAGCGGGCCCGACTCGTTCACGTTCAAGGCGAACGACGGCAGCCTCGACTCGAACGTCGCCACGATCTCGCTCACCGACACGAACCTGCCACCGGTGGCGAGCGATGTCTCCGCCGGCACCCCGGGTGGGACGACGAAGACGATCACGCTCGTTGCGAGCGATCCGGGCGGCGAGTCGCTGACGTTCTCCATCGTCGGCGCGCCGGCTCACGGCTCGCTCGGCCCGATCAGCGGCAGCAGCGTCGACTACACGCCGAACGCGGGCTTCGTCGGCACCGACTCGTTCACCTATCGGGCGAGTGATGGCAGCCTCGGCTCGAACGTCGCCACCGTCACGGTGAACGTCGTCGACCGCCCGCCGACGGCGAACGACGACAACGCGTCGGCGGACTCCAACAACCCGCTCTCGCTTTCGTCGTCAGCGCTGACGGCAAACGACACCGATCCGGACTCCGACCCGCTGACGGTAACCGGCGTCACGCCGACCGGCGACACGCACGGCAGCGTTACGCTCGCGGGCGGGACGATCACCTACACGCCCGACCCGAGCTACGGCGGCGCGGCCTCGTTCCAGTACACGATCGGCGACGGCCACGGCGGCACGTCCGCCGCCACCGTCCACGTCACGGTCGACTACCAGCCCGGCGCCCCGATCCGCGCGGCGTTCTACTACCCGTGGTTCCCGGAGGCGTGGACCCAGAGCGTGAGCCCGTTCACGCAGTACACGCCCTCGCTCGGCTACTACACCTCGACCGCCGCCACCGGGCAGCACATCGCGGCGATGCAGTACGGCCACATCCAGGTCGGCATCTCGTCCTGGTGGGGCGTCGGCGACAAGTCGGACGTGCGTCTCCCGGGCCTGCTGGCTGCGGCCGCCGGGACGAACTTCCGCTGGGCGACCTACTACGAGCAGGAGGGCCAGGGGAATCCGAGCGTCACGCAGATCGAGTCGGACCTGAGCTACATCGGCTCGAACTACGGCTCGAACCCCGGCTACGAGCGGATCGGCGGCCACTTCGTCGTGTTCGTCTACAACGAGCCCGCGGACGACTGCACCATGGCCGACCGCTGGAAGCAGGCGAACGACGCGCTCGGCGACCCCGCGTACATCGTGCTCAAGGTCGTCGCCGGCTTCCGCGGCTGCGCCGGCCAGCCGGACGGCTGGCACCAGTACGCGCCCGACCAGGCCGAGAACTCCGTGTTGCCGTGGTCGTTCGCGGTCAGCCCGGGCTTCTACAAGGCCACCGAGTCGGCGCCGCGGCTCTACCGCGACTCCGGCCGCTTCCGCCAGAACATCCAGCACATGCTGGCGTCGGGTGCGACCTTCGACCTCGTCGAGACCTTCAACGAGTGGGGCGAGGGAACTGCGGTCGAGAACGCGCTCCAGTGGGAGAGCAACTCCGGCTACGGCGAGTACCTCGACGCGCTGCACGACGACGGGGCTGCGGTCACGGGCGACCCGGTGGTGCTCGCCGCCGGGGACATCGCCTCGTCGAGGCCGGACGACGAGAAGACGGCCGACCTGCTCCAGCTGTACCCGTCCGCGACAGTGTTCACGCTGGGGGACAACGCCTACGAGCAGGGACTAACCAGCGAGTTCAATGCGTACTACACCCCGAGCTGGGGGCGGCCCAACATCCTGTCGAGGACGCACCCGTCGGTCGGTAACCACGAATACAGCCTGCTCGCCGACGCAGCCAACTACTTCACGTACTTCGGCTCGAGTGCCGGCACGAAGGGGCAGGGCTGGTACAGCTTCGACCTCGGCGGCTGGCACATCGTCGTCCTGAACAGCAACTGCTCTCGCATCGGCGGCTGCGGCGCGGGGTCGGCCCAGGATACGTGGCTCAAGGCCGACCTGGCCTCACACCCGGCGATGTGCACGCTCGCGTACTGGCACCACCCGCGCTTCAGCTCGGGCGTCACGCACGGCAGCAACGCGGCGATGGGCCAGTTCTGGCAGGACCTGTACAACGCAGGGGCCGACGTGGTCCTGAACGGCCACGAGCACAACTACGAGCGGTTCGCGCCGCAGACCCCCGGGGCCGTCGCGGATCCCGCACGCGGAATCCGGGAGTTCGTCTCCGGCACGGGCGGCAAGGACGGCGACACCTACACGCTCGGGCCCAGGATCGCGAACAGCGAGGCCAGCAACGACAAGTCGCTCGGCGTCCTGAAGCTGATCCTGCACCCGGGCGGCTACGACTGGAGGTTCCTACCGGAGGGCGGCGACACGTTCACCGACTCCGGTTCCGGTACGTGCCATGCGTAAAGCCCGCTGGGCAATCCTGCTCGCTGCGGCCGTCTGCTGCTCGGCCGCGGCGAGCGGGGGCTCGGCCGCCCCGCTCGTCGACCGGGCGGCGGCGGCCGGCGACCCCGTGATCGCCGCCGCCGGCGACATTTCCTGCGATCCCGCTAACTCGGGCTTCAACGGCGGCAACGGCAGTTCCGGCTCCTGCCGCGAGAAGTACACCTCCGACCTGCTCGTCAACGCGGGACTGGCGGGCGTGCTCCTGCTCGGAGACAACCAGTACGAGTGCGGCAGCCTGACCGCCTTCCAGCAGTCGTACGACATCAGCTGGGGCCGCGTGAAGTCGATCACGTTCCCGTCGCTCGGCAACCACGAGTACCTCACGAGCGGCGGCACCGGCTGCAACAGCGCGAACGCGGGTGCGGCCGGCTACTTCAACTACTTCGGCGCGGCCGGCAGGGGTGTCGACGGCAGGGGCTTCTACAGCTACGACATCGGCACCTGGCACCTGATCTCGCTCAACTCGCAGTGCGGCCCCGGCGGGGGTTGCTCGGCGGGCTCGCCGCAGGAGACGTGGTTGAAGAACGACCTCGCGACGCACACGAACCTCTGCACGCTCGCGTACTGGCACGTCCCGCTCTACAGCTCCGGGGGGCGGGACTCGACCCAGACGAAGCCGTGGTGGGACGACCTCTACGCGGCGAATGCCGACGTCGTTCTCAGCGGCCACGACCACATCTACGAGCGCTTCGCTCCGCAGAACTCCAGCGGGGTTCTCGACAACGCGCGGGGCATCCGCCAGTTCGTCGTCGGCACGGGTGGCAACAACCACACGTCTATCGCGACCGTCTTCGCGAACAGCCAGGTGCGCGACACGACCACCTTCGGCGTGCTCAAGCTGACGCTGCACCCCTCGAGCTATGACTGGCAGTTCGTGCCCGACACCGGGAGCGGCTCGTTCACCGACTCGGGCTCGGCGCCCTGCCACGGCGCGACCTCCGACATCACGCCGCCGACCGCGCCGACCAACCTGACCGCGACCGCGGCCGCGCCGAACCGGATCAACCTGAGCTGGGGAGCATCGACCGACAACACCGGCGTCACGGGCTACAAGGTCTTCCGCGACGGCGCCGCAACGCCGCTCGCGACCGTCACGACCACCAGCTACTCGGACACGACCGTCGCGCCCTCCTCGACGCACAGCTACACCGTCGTCGCCACCGACGCGTCCGGCAACCAGTCGACTTCCTCGAACACCGCAACCGCGACGACTCCTGCGGACACCTCGCCGCCCAGCCAGCCCACCAACCTGACCGCGACGGCGACGGCATCCGTCCAGGTGACCCTCGGCTGGACGGCATCGACCGACAACGTCGGCGTCAGCGACTACGAGGTCTTCCGCAACGGCGTGATGATCGCCGACCCGGCGACGACCTCGTTTTCCGACACGAGCGTGCAGCCGAGCACGACGTACAGCTACTACGTCGTTGCGCGCGATGCCGCCCGTAACGCGTCGCTCGCGTCCGCGACCGCCACCGCGACCACGCCGGCCGCGCCGACGAGCTTCACCCTCGCGCCGACCGACGACACCTACGTCGAGCAGGACACGCTGACGACGAACTACGGCACGTCGGCCCAGATCATCGCGGACAACAGTCCGGTCAAGCACCTGCTCGTCAAGTTCGCAGTGTCCGGCGTCAACGGCCGCCAGGTGTTGAGTGCGAAGCTCCGCCTCTTCTGCGTCGACCCCTCCGACTTCGGCGGCGAGTTCCACCGCCTCTCGAGCACGAGCTGGAGCGAGTCGACGGTGACGTGGAACACGGCGCCGGCGATGGACGCCCCCGTGCTCGGCACCCTCGGTGCGGTCACGTCCGGCAGCTGGTACGAGGTCGACGTCACCCCAGCGGTCTCCGGCGACGGGGCCGTCGGCTTCGAAGCGATCTCGACCTCCGCGGATGGAGCTCACTACTCCTCGAAGGAAGACGGCACATCGCCGGCGCCGCAACTCGTCGTCACGACTGCCGCGACACCGGCCGACACGCAGCCGCCGACCGCGCCGGCGGGCCTCGTGGCCGCGGCTGTCGGCGACCGCCAGATCAACCTGTCGTGGACGGCATCGACGGACAACGTCGGCGTCGACCACTATGTGATCTACCGCGGGGTCGTCCAGGTAGGCACGAGCAGGACCACCTCCTTCTCGGACACCGGGTTGCAGCCGAGTACGGCGTACAGCTACACGGTCAAGGCCGTCGACGCGGCGACCAACGCCTCGGCCGCATCCAACACGGCGAACGCGACCACGCTCGCCGACAGCTCGCCGCCGACGGCGCCGACGAACCTCGCCGCGAGTCCGGTGAGCGCCACCTCGATCGGTCTCTCGTGGACGGCCGCGACCGACGACGTCGCCGTTGATCACTACGACGTCTACCGCGGCGCGACCAAGGTCGGCAGCTCGACCACGACCGGCTATACGGACACGGCGCTGCAGCCGAGCACGAGCTACAGCTACACGGTCAAGGCGGTCGACGCCGCCCTGAACGCCTCCCCGGCCTCCAACACCGCGACCGCGACCACGCTCGCCGACACGAGCCCGCCGACGGCGCCCGCAGGGCTGACGGCGACGGCGGCGAGCGCCACGCAGATCAACCTCAGCTGGACGGCCTCGACCGACGACGTCGCCGTCGACCACTACGACGTCTACCGCGGCGTTACGAAGGTCGGCAGCTCGACCACGACCGGCTA
>WNEY01004814.1_pt1 | contig 12920 bp, 10 predicted proteins | sample 5400531 | NCBI WGS metagenome assembly WNEY01 (sample SAMN13153338, study PRJNA577476) | soil metagenome | isolation source: 200 cm saprolite under Douglas fir tree site 1 | place: USA:California | collected 2015-04-18
ATCTCCTTCGGGGGAGAAGCTCCGAATCGAAGCCCCGGTAAACGGCGGCCGTAACTATAACGGTCCTAAGGTAGCGAAATTCCTTGTCGGGTAAGTTCCGACCTGCATGAATGGCGTAACGATTAGGCTCCTGTCTCAACGAGGGCCTCAGTGAAATTGTAGTCACAGTGAAGATGCTGTGTTCCCGCGGAAAGACGGAAAGACCCCGTGCACCTTTACTATACCCTGATAGTGGCCGTCGGGCAGTCATGTGTAGGATAGGTGGGAGGCGTAGAAGCAGGGGCGCTAGCCCTTGTGGAGCCATCCTTGAAATACCACCCTTGAGTGTTTGACGTCCTAACCGTGACCCGTTATCCGGGTCCGGGACCCTGTCAGGCGGGTAGTTTGACTGGGGCGGTCGCCTCCTAAAATGTAACGGAGGCGCCCAAAGGTGCCCTCAGGCGGTATGGAAATCCGCTGACGAGTGTAAAGGCAGAAGGGCGCTTGACTGCGAGAGGGACACCTCGAGCAGGGACGAAAGTCGGGCTTAGTGATCCGGTGGTCCTGTGTGGTAGGGCCATCGCTCAACGGATAAAAGGTACGCCGGGGATAACAGGCTGATCCCGCCCAAGAGTCCACATCGACGGCGGGGTTTGGCACCTCGATGTCGGCTCATCGCATCCTGGGGCTGAAGCTGGTCCCAAGGGTTGGGCTGTTCGCCCATTAAAGCGGTACGCGAGCTGGGTTTAGAACGTCGTGAGACAGTTCGGTCCTTATCTTCCGTGGGCGTTGGAGTGTTGCGAGGCGCTGTCCTCAGTACGAGAGGACCGGGATGGACGCACCTCTAGTGTACCAGTTGTCGCGCCAGCGGCACAGCTGGGTAGCTATGTGCGGAATGGATAACCGCTGAATGCATCTAAGCGGGAAGCCAACCTCAAGATGAGCACTCCTGGGAGCAATCCCCACAGACCCGTCGTAGACTACGACGTTGATAGGCTGCAAGTGGAAGCACGGTAACGTGTGCAGCTGAGCAGTACTAATTGGTCGTGTAGCTTGACTCTTCAGTTCTCTCTAGAGTCTCTGTATTGTGCCATTGTCATACACCTTGGAGAAGTTTCCGGCGGCTATAGCGAAGGGGAAACACCCGTTCCCTTTCCGAACACGGAAGTTAAGCCCTTCAGCGCCGATGGTACTGCACGGGAGACTGTGTGGGAGAGTAGGTCGTCGCCGGGATAGTAGAGAAAAAGCCCGCTGCAAGTGGGCTTTTTCTTTTTCCACCCCACGTTTATGTCCGCTGCAGCTCCTGTAAACATGCAGTACTTGCCACCAGAATTAACACATCACCAGGGTGTAAAATTATGTCCGCCGAGGGACTCAGAATAAACTCTCCCCCCCGGTGCTTAATAGCAACTACAATGGCGCCCCAGCGCTCACGTAAACGTGAATCGCGCAGCGTCTTGCCTGCCAACTCTAACCCCTCTCGTACCTCAATTTCCCCTAATTCCGTATGTTTTTCGGCATCAAAGACCACCGAGCTCAGAAACTCGTTCACTGCCGGCTGCAGGAGCCCCAGAGCCATACGCTGCCCACCTATGGTATAGGGCGTGACCACACGGTCTGCCCCAGCACGCAGAAGTTTCTCTTCGGTCTCGCGATTTGATGCACGTGCCACCACCTGAAGGCGTGGATTGAGCCCTTTCGCACTGATCACCACCAGGGCATTATCGGCATCTCCCGACAGCGCGGTGGCAAGCCCGCGAGCGTGCACTACACCAGCAGTGCGCAGGGCGCTGTCGCTGGTCGCGTCTCCCTCGATATGCAGGGTATTGTGCATACGCAGCGTCTCGAGTACCTGTGCGTCCCTTTCAATGGCAACAAAGGCTAAGCCGCGCCGTGTCAACTCACGGCCAATCTGTTCTCCCATGCGCCCGTAACCACAGACAATATAGTGGTCAGAGAGCCGATCAATAACACGTTCCATGCGACGCCTCCACCAGGCATGACGGACCTGATCTTCCAAGAGAGCCGCGACCATACTCTCCGCAGCCCATGCCATGGCACTGACCCCAAACAGAATGAGGCCAATAGTAAAGGCACGCCCGAGAGGAGACAGAGGATGTACTTCCCCGAACCCGACGGTCGATAGCGTCGTCACCGTCATGTATAAGGCATCCAGGACGGTCATGTCCTCAAGGACGTGATACCCTATGGTTCCAATAGCGACCAAAGCTCCGAGCACCGCAAGGGCTTTCCACACTCTATTCACGGGCGCTCCAGTCGAATCTCTCCATCGTTGTAGTAAGCCATCGCAGCGTATCGCAGTCCACTCAAGTGACTGGCGTCAAGAGGGAGGAATAGTCTTCATACAAGGTCGTGCAGGGATGCCCCGCAGCATAGCGATACACACTGCCAGCAATCCCAGGGGTCAGGGCGAGGACCGTGGAGGACACGGTGCCATAGCGCTCATGGTCGCGGTGCATACAGATGGTCTCGCGCTCCTTCACACCGCTCTCGTGGTCGCGACATACCTCCTCCAAGAGGGGTAAATAGCGCTGCCACTCGGTGTACGCCGCATGCTGGAGTAAACGACGCGCCCGACGAATCCGCACCGTCTCGAAATCATTGACGTTACCATTCGCCAAAATGTGTAATCCGGACTCCAAGCGCTGCATGGAAGGCTTGTCTTCGTATGCTGCCCAGAGAAGGTCACGCTGATCTATCATGAGCAGATTAAAGGGATTGTAGCGCTCAGGAGGCTCACTCGCGAGGAAGTCGGCAGCCTCTGCTGCGGTCTGATACTGCAACGCTTCAAGAGGGCATTAATCCCTAACCAGGTACCGCCAGCCCGCGCATCTCGTCCTCCCCAGACAGCGGGAGTAGAGGCTAGCTGGCACGGTCCCTGCGTGGGGCGGTCATAGTATTCATCGCGATTCGCTGCGACCACGATAGGATAACCTGGAATGCCTTGGTGAATCACCATCAAGATGCACATAAGACTCCCTATCCACTGTCCTTGGTATGCTACACATCTCAGCGCTCCACGCCGCAGCTCTGGCTAGCATTTCCGCATGCCCTCTGTTACCATGCCAGCATAGCGACACTATTGTAGCATAGCCCTTATGTGCGTCATGATCAGAGGCTACGCGTGACAGTTGAGAACAACGCATATCAGATCGGATACCCATTGAAGGTGCAGACGTGAAAGCTCGCATGCTGTGTGTATTTCAGCTCATTATGCTCTATGTCCTGACAACTGTGCACCCTGCAGCGGCCGCAACAGGTGATGCGCAGGCTGGGAAAGTAATCTATGAACGGCTGTGCCTGAGCTGCCACGGCCCAACAGGACAGGGAGGACGCATGGCAGCCATGCTTGCCGTGTCACCACGCAACCTCGCAGACCAAGCCTATATGAGCGCGCGGTCTGATCAACAACTCTTCGATGTGATCAGTAAAGGCGGAGCTGCCGCGGGCTTATCCACCGTCATGACGGCTTTTGGGAACCAGCTTGCCGAGCAACAGATATGGGATACGGTAACGTACGTACGCACACTGGCCGCCGCCCCCAGTACTGCCTCTGCATCTCCTCCTGGCGCTACTGCGTCGGAAGCGCCAGCCCCAGCGGCCAATCTGGCCATGGCACGCTTGCGGCTCTCTATCTGGCCGGAGTACGATGACCCACGTGTCCTCATCATGTGGCGCGGCGAGATGGCACCCCACCAGGCTTTTCCTGCGCACATAACCCTCCCTCTGCCCAAAGGGGCTGAGATTGTTGGCGCTGGGATGATTTCCGAACAAAACGAGCTCTTACGCCATCCTTATGAAGTTCTTCCTGGTGACACGCAGGACAGCCTACAGCTCAACCTCCCGGTACCGCGTTTTTTCCTCGAGTTCTACTACAACCCCCTCACGGCGAGTGGGGCAGAGAAACGCTTTACGTATACTATGTCCACGCCCTATCCTATCGAGTTGCTCGAAGTGGATATTCAACAGCCTCTGAAGGCTACCAACTTCACTCTCGACCCGACGCCCATGGAGCGCCTGACGGATAACCAAGGGTTTACTTATCACCAGTTCGCTTATCGTGATATCGGCAAAGGCCAACCCCAAACCTTTACCATCTCCTATACCAAAACCGTGCCCACTCCCTCCGTACCAAAGCAGCAGCCGGCACCACAGCGTCCTAGGAACGCACACCCCCTCTCGGGCAATGTACTGGTATCACTGAGCATTCTCGCTGGAGCTATCATTATCTTTGCAGGCTGGGCCTGGTTGTTGCGGGGTCCCCAGCTCCAGCGCATATCTGTCACCTCCTCAGCACTCCAGTCTACTCCGACGCCAAGCGCCTTCTTGGCACTGCTTCAAGAAGATACGCAGATACAGGAAACCACTGATGCAACGCCAGCGCAGCTGCAAACCAGAGTGGTCAATTTTTGTGCTCACTGCGGTCACAAGCTACTGCCAGACGACTGTTTTTGCTCGGGATGTGGCAAGCCGATCAAACGGTAAAGCGACAATCTCGCGCTACCGTCGACGATGTCTATACTAGACGTGCTACAATGGGCAGCATGCGAAGGTAGAAGGAAAGCAAGCCAATCAGGAAACACAGACTCTCCCCTATGCCCAAGACTTCATCCACCACTCCACGGCGACCAGCGCGCCTGCGACAGCTCTTCTCCCGATTCCGCTTGCCAGCGTTGCTACGGCGTGGGATGCCGATCATTGTGGCGACCGTATTGAGCCGTCCTCTGGGATATGTACGTGTGGCCATCCAGGCCTGGCTCTTTGGGGCCACATCGACCATGGATGCCTTCGTGCTGGCATTCTCAGTCCCCAGTATGTTGCAGGTAGTCCTGCTGACCGGGCCATTAAGTGGTGTGCTTGTACCTACCCTCACTGCCTACAGACATGATCGTCGGGCCTTCAACAATCTTTTCAATAGCCTGTTTACCTTTTGCCTGTTGGCTGGTGTGATCATCGCTGGTCTGGCCGCCTGGGGCGCTCCATGGCTCATGCGCCTGGCTGGCCCGGGTCTTGCCTCTGATACACACCGGCTCGCCGCACTGCTCTTCCGGCTCATGCTCCCTATGCTGGTCTTGCAAGCGCTGCTCTCAGTCTGCAAAGGGGCACTGAACGCGGTAGATCATTATGGGGCGCCAGAATATGCCGGGGCGGTATTCAATATCGTGATGATTGCCGCTCCACTCGCACTCGCCTCGCGTCTGGGCATTCTGAGCCTGGCCGTGGGAGCGTCGCTTGGCGCCCTCTGCCAACTCTGCATGCAACTGCCCTTTCTCGCTCGCTACGGCGTACGCTATCGTCCTCGCTTGCGCTGCGATACAGACGTGTGGCCGATGGTCCGCCTGGCTCAGGGCGCCTTTCTCAGTACCATGATCACCCCCTTAAACTCCTTGATCGATCGTGCCCTGGCGTCGCTGCTCTTCCCAGGGGCCATCGCTGCCCTCAATTACGCTTTTTTACTCTTTCTCCTGCCAGCGAGCCTCTGTGTGGTGCCGCTGTCCACCGTGTTGCTGACCGACCTGGCCGGCCTCTACCACCAGGGAGATATGGTCCAGGTGCGCCGTCGCACCCTCTCGGCCCTGCGTTTGATCCTCCTGCTCACTATCCCGGTCACTATAGGAGGAGTACTCCTGGCAGAACCCCTGACGCGGCTCGTCTACGAATATGGACGCTTCCGCACTACCGATACCCTCCTCACCTCACAGGCGTTGCGTGCGTATCTCGTGGGTCTACCATTCTACGGCGGAGCGCACGTGCTCAATCGCTGTTTCTACGCTACGCACGATACCATGACCCCGGCGCTGGTGAGCTTGGGCGCTCTGGGACTGAACATCGTTGGGGATGTCGTCCTCATGCGATTTTTCAGCCATTGGGGTATCGCCCTGGCCTCCACTGTAGTAATGTTCGCTACCACTGTGACGCTCTACGCGCTCTTTCAACGGCGCTGCACGCGACTTGTGGCGACGCACCCTAGTGCGGGCACACCGCCGCTTGACAGTCCTGGGGAAGTGGGGTAGCCTCTGGCCTAGTGCTGCGCACCGCAATTGCCCCGCCAGTTTGGCGGGGTGGGCTGAAGGCTTGACGACGTGCGGTACTAGGGTTCCAAGGGCCAATCAATGCAGAGAAGGAGGCCGACATGAAGAGACTGTTTACCCTCATCGTAGCGCTGGGTGTCGCCGCCCTGTTCAGCAGCGCAACTCTGGTAGGTGCGGATTGCAGCTACCATCAGACCCAGGCGGCTGTGGACAAAACCGACGCTTCGAAAAACGTGGCGACAGCGACTGACAAAACGGACGCTGGCCAGGTCCAGACAGCCCAGGCTAACCAGCCGACCAAACCCGCTCCTGAAGTAAAGAAGTAATTGCTTCGGCATCTACACGCCCCGCTGTTCTCCAGGCGGGGCGTTGTTATGTGTGATGCCTCTCACACTGTATATCTATGGTGATCCCAGTCAATTCCACTCATACAACTCAGGTTCTACTTCCTGAGGATCTCGTCGCAAGTCACCGGCAGTAGTACTGTGCCATTTCCCGTACGTGGCGGCGGCTTACGCGCCTCTTCGGTAAACCACCATGCCAGATCGGCTCCGCACCCATCCCCAGGCGGTGGCGGCTCCTGAACCTGGCACTCAGTATCTCCCCTTGGGCAGCGGAGACGAACATGAAAATGATCATTATGCCCCCACCAGGGGCGCAGTTTCCGTAGCCATGACGCACCTGGGGACTGCTGGCAGAGCGTTTTTTTGATTACCGGATTGACAAAAATTCTCTCCACGGCGTCAAACCCAGCAGCGAGCCGCAACAATTGCGCATGCTGCAGTGACCACTGGCTGGTATCCAAGGCGCGGCCATCGGCGGTCACCAGGGAAGGGGCTTCTATCGTCTCACGCTCCGGAGTTGACAGTGTGTGCCCATTGCGCAGTAGCCAGAACCAAACGTCGACGTCGAGGCCACTCTGGTGGCTGGCGTGCCCATTAGGCGCAGGACCACCTCTGGCCTGGCCGAGGTCGCCAATGGAGAGTATCCCTAGGCCCTGCTTGGTGACGGCATCTGCCAACTCTTGCACGTAGCGGATAAGTGTAGGATGGCCGAAAAAACGCCACCGATAGCGACGCATCGTTTGAAAGCCGGGCCCTGCAGGTGGCAGGGCAACAGCGCCCTGCACACAGCCAGCCGTATAGGCTCCTATAGCACGAGGGGGACCTGGAGCGGGATCAGCGACATCCGGCCAACTCTGAGCGCGACTCGCATACGGGCTCATACTCCACACGACCCACACGATGAGCCATAGTCGCTTCATGCAGTCCTCATGGTAGCGGTCCATATCCTAATCCACGTGCTCCGCGGCTAATGGTAGCGGGGCACCACCACCTCGGCCAGGCGGGCAAACTGGTCGTTGACTTTCGGACCGGCGACCATCGGGCGCATGACGAACTTCGTGATCCCAACCGCCACGAAAGCATCGATACAACGCAGCACAGCGTCAGGTGTCCGCCAGGCAGCGTAGGTCTCGAAGGAGACGCGTGGATTAATACGCCTGACCAGTGCGGCGATCTCAGCGCTGATATCCTCGTCGCCAAAGTGGAAGGGCACTATCGTCCCGTAGTGATCCTCCGGAACAATACGTTGGTACTCCTCAGCCGCCTGACGAATGGCACACACCGCCTTCCCAGCTTCCTCTGGCGGCTGGTACGAGCCCAAGAAACCATTCCCTAAACGCGCCACACGTTTGTATGCAGCCGGGGAGCGGCCACCGAACCAAATGGGTAGGGGCTGTTGCTTGGGTTTGGGCTGGATAGTGAGCTCATGGGTGGTGTAAAACTGGCCCGTGTGCGTGACCGCATCTTCGCTCCACAGGCGGCGTAATAATGGTACGGCCTCCTCAGTCATGGCGCCGCGATACTTTGGCGTGCGGCCCACGGCCAACCATTCGGCCTCATTATCGGTGCCCAGTCCGAAGGCCGGTAGCATGCGGCCGTCGCTGAGAAAATCGATCGTCGCAATCTCCTTGGCCAACATCAGAGGATCACGCACGGGTAGCACGGCAACGCTCATGCCGAACTTGATACGCTGCGTCCGGCCGGCGATCATGGCCAGAGCAGTGATGGGTTCGAGAGCCGGAGCGGGATTCCGGATACGGTCATTAATCCAGATGGAATCGAGGCCGCTCTCTTCCACCACGTCAACGAAGTCCCAGAAGTCTTGGGTACGCTCAAATGGCCAGCCGCCAAATCCTACCCCGATACGAATTTTCATCGTGATCTCCCTGTCGTGATGGACGTACACGCCTCCCGAAGCCAGGTGCGGTCAACGTCATTGAGCAGCGGGCCGATAGTCTCCTCAACTTGCTGGTGATAGCGCTCAAGCCAGGCGCGCTCGGCGTCAGACAGCTGGGTCCAGTCAATCAACCGCTTGTCGAAGGGAATGAGCGTGAGAGATTCTAGCTGTAACCAGCGTTTGCCGTTAGGATGAGGAGGCATGTTGTCATCTGGCACCACCACGTAGAGGTTCTCGAGGCGGATACCGCCCCAGCCCTCCTCGTAATAGCCCGGCTCATTCGACACCACCATGCCGGCTTGGAGAGGCTCGTCGCTGCCCCGTGGCCCCAGCCGTTGTGGCCCTTCGTGGACGTTGAGAAAGGCGCCGACGCCATGGCCAGTGCCGTGTCCATAGTCGAGACCGGCGTTCCACATGCTGGCGCGTGCCAGGGCATCCAAGACCACGCCACTCGTGCCTTCAGGAAATTTTTGCCTGGCCAGGGCAATATGACAGCGTAGGACGAGCGTGTAGAGACGACGTTGACGCTCCGTGGGCGTGCCGATGCTGACAGTACGCGTGTCATCGGTGGTGCCCCCGAGCACTTGCACCCCGGAGTCGACCAGGAAAAGTTCGCCATCACACAACGCAATCTCGGGGCTCGCCTGGCTATAATGTACGATGGCGCCGTTGGCACCAGCCGCGGCGATGGTCGTGAAGCTGAGATCGCTAAACCCTTCTTCGCTGGAGTATTCTTCGTGCAGCATGACGGCGTAGGCGAATTCGCTGACCCGCTGCCCGGCGGCCAGCTGGCGTTCGAGACGCGCCAGGCTCCGGATCTTGGCGCCGGCCGCGTGTCGATGGGCGTTGCGCATTGCTGCAATCTCCGCCGCGTTTTTCACCGCTTTCATCAACACCACCGGATTGCGCGCCGTGTGCAGGCGCTGCGTCTCAGACAAGAGGAGCCGCGTCCCCATAGTCGTCCCTGCGGCATCGAGCCAGACGGTCAACACTGGCGAGGCCCCCAGACGCCGCACAGCGTCAGGATAGGCGCTGTAGTCCTGGAAGGTCAACTGGGTTGCCAGGGTGCGCTGCACCTCCGCAGGCGGCGCTACCCGGGTAAAACACGTGGCCTGCTCGCGTTCGATCACGAGATAGGCCTCGAACACCGGATTGTGCGACACATCGCTGCCGCGCAGATTGGTGACCCAGGCGATCTCATCGAGTTTGGTCAGGATCAACGCCTCCGCTCCAGCCTTCGCCATCTCCTCACGTATAGCCGTCAGCTTCTCAGCCACCGAGCGCCCAGTCACCTCATCAGGCAGGGCATAGATGGGCTGTGCCGGCGGTTCTGGATGGTCATCCCATACGGCATCAACGAGATTCGGCGTGATGGGCACGAGGGCCGAACGGGCGTTTTTGAGGGCCTTGGCATACGAGGCGTGGGCCTCCATAGAGACGACGAAGGGATCAAACCCCACCCGCAGGCTGCCCCGCTGCTTCTCCATCTCAGTGAGCCAGCCAGTCAGCGTATGGGCGCCTTCCATGCCCAGCTTATGGACGCGAAAATGCGCCGCATCCACTTCCTGATCGGCCTGCAAATAGTAGCGCGAATCGACAAACAGATGGCTGCCCTCGGGACACAGCAGCGCATCGCCAGCCGAGCCGGTAAAACCCGTGATCGCGGCGCGCCGCCGCTGATAGATCGGGACATACTCGTTCAGGTGAGCGTCCGCAGACGACACGAGGTAAGCCTCGACCTGATACTCGGTGAGCCGCTGTAATAACGCTGTCAGACGTGCTGCGGGACGATGTGACGTATCGGACATAGGCACTCACCCTCCTCAGAAACCATAGCACTGACCGTTGACCATTGTCGCCGGATACAGTATAACGGTCGGACACCTTTTCCGAAAGTTTTAACGCGAGCTTCGAGCCTACAGAGAGAGGATAGGATTATGGAACGGAAAACCGTCATCGGCACCGGCGGAGAACTCCTGGTGCATCAGTTGCTGGCGCAAGGGGTGGATTATGTCTTTACCAATACGGGCAGCGCCGAAGCAGGATTCTTCAACGGCCTCTTAGCTGTGCCCGGCGTGCAGCCCATTCTCCTGCTGGCCGAGCCGCTGGTGTTGTCAGCCGCAGATGGCTACGGCAAGATTGCCGACAAGCCGGCTTTCGTCAATGTCCACCTGGCCGCTGGCACACGCCAGGGCTCGGGGCAGCTGCAGAACGCCTATTTTGACGGGACGCCCATGGTGGTCACCGCCGCGATGCGTGATACCGGCTCTTTCGGCGATCACGTGACGCTCGGCTCGAGCGGCGGTTTCTCGCAGATGGGGGTGGTGGAAGACATTACCAAACGCCGCTGGGAAGTGTGGGATGCGCGCGGCGTTCCTACCGTCACCCGGCGCGCCTTCCAGGAAGCCATGACACTACCCACGGCGCCAGTCTATGTGGCCTATAGTGGCCAGGCGTTGGATACCCCTGGAGTGGAAGCCACCATCCAACCCGGTGCAGCACCGGTCATGGGGCGACTCCCTGAGGAGGGCGTGTTGCGCACCATCTTTGACGCCCTGCTCAACGCCGAAAATCCACTGCTGGTCTGCGGTATCGACATTCGCTACGCCCACGCCGAGCGCGAGATTGTCGAGCTGGCCGAGCGTCTCGCCCTGCCAGTGGCGACGGGCACGTTTGACTATGGCAGTTTCCCAGTCCATCATCCCAATTATATCGGCTCTGTCGACACGCTCTCTGAAGAGCCCTATGACGTGGTATGCTGCGTCGGCTATCGGCAAAGCGGACGGGGCGGCCCGGTTGATCTGCGCTTCCGGCAGGCGGGTATGATCATTGGTATGGGCCACGACTACACCAAATTGGGGAACACTTTTCCTTTAGACATTGGCGTCTGGGGGAACGTCAAGCCCCTCCTGCAAGCGCTCAACAGCTTCTGGAAGCCGGAGTATGCTACGCAGCCACACATCCAGCGCCGCACTGTACAACTGCACGAGCAAAGGGACTGGCACGCCCGGCAGCGCCAGGAAGAAATGCGCGGCCTCGCCTCCGAGACCCCCATTCATCCCAACTACCTGGCCTACGTCGCCAGCCAGGTATTACCGGAGGACACGGTAGTCGTGTCCGAAAATTTCCGTGCCGCTGATCACCTCATGCCTTTTGGCTTTGACAAAGGACAGTGGCGCCTCATCCGCACCTATGGCGGCTCCTTGGGCTACGGCATTGGTGCGGCTATTGGCGCACAACTAGGAGCCCCAGACCGTCCAGTAGTGTGCAGCCTCGGTGACGGAGCCGTGATGTATGGTTCGTCGGGTTTCTGGACCATGGCACGTTACAGTTTGCCGATTCTCACCATTGTCTGGAACAATCTGAATTACCAGACAGTGCGCACGAACTTTGCGGCCTGGGGCGGGGAGATGGTCAAGCAGAACAAGTATCCTGAGGTCTATCTTGGCGACCCAGAGATCGACTTCGTCATGCTGGCCAAATCCCAGGGCGTCAACGGCACCAAGGTGACGTCCCCCCACGACCTGGAGAAGGCCCTGCGACGTGGTGTCGAAGCAACGGCCGGTGGCGAGCCTTACCTGCTCGATGTCCGTGTGGCCCCGGTTGGGGCTGGAGCGGATTCGACCTGGTATCAGAAATTCAAGCTGCGTGGATAGTACGACGCACTATGCATGAGCGGTCTTGGCTCCCTCTCCCTCCCGGAGAGGGCAGGGGTGAGGGTCCTAAAGGCTCTGAGAAAAGCCCCTCACCCCCATTAAAACCCTCGCCCAGGGGAAGAGGGGCAAGAAGGGACCAGGCGTTTAGAGATCACTTAGCAGACCGGCATCAATACTGGCGGCATGCGCCGGGGTGGGAAACAGCCGTTGTTCCACCTCGGTTTTGTAGGTCGCGATGGCGGCCCGCATGGCTTCACCCAGCTGTGCATACTGGTGCGTATGTTTAGGCACGAAGGCCGCAAATAACCCGAGGATATCGTGCACGACCTGCACCTGCCCGTCGCACCCCGGCCCGGCGCCGATACCAATCGTCGGGATCTGCACGCGTTGGCTGATCAAGGCGGCCAGTTCTGCTGGCACAAGCTCGAGCACCACCGCATAGGCGCCTGCCTCTTCGACGGCTTTGGCATCGTCCAGGAGACGGGCCGCAGCCGCTTGCGTTCTGCCCTGGACGCGCCACCCGCCGAGCTGATGAACGCTCTGGGGTGTCAGGCCAATGTGGGCCATCACGGGAATGCCATTCTCCACTAGGCGGCGGATCGTCGGCGCCATATGCCTGCCCCCTTCCAGTTTGACCGACTGCGCCCCCGCCTGTTGGAGAAAGCGTGCGGCATTGGCCAGGGCCTGGTCGGAGGAGATGTTGTAGGTCATGAACGGCAGGTCGCCAATGATAAACGCGCGTTCAGTGCCGCGGACCACTAAACGGGTATGGTAGAGCATCTCTTCGAGCGTGACTGGGACCGTCGTGTCATGCCCCTGGACGACCATCCCCAGCGTATCGCCGACCAGTAAGATAGGGACACCGGCCTGCTCAGCGATGCGTGCCATGGTGGCGTCGTACGCTGTAAGCATGACAATGGGGATACCTTTCTCTTTCTGTTGCTGGAAATAACGCACACTGACACGCACCGTCCGCGCTCCCTTCCGTTCC
>WNEY01002798.1_pt1 | contig 12918 bp, 7 predicted proteins | sample 5400531 | NCBI WGS metagenome assembly WNEY01 (sample SAMN13153338, study PRJNA577476) | soil metagenome | isolation source: 200 cm saprolite under Douglas fir tree site 1 | place: USA:California | collected 2015-04-18
TGATCGCGACCCTGGGCCCCTACCTTATGCCCCATCTCCTGGGAACGCTCAAGCATCGCTTTCCGCGGCTGGAGCTGCACCTTCGCGAAGGGCTGACCCACGTTCTCCTCGACACGCTCAAGGCGGGCGGACTCGGCTCCAGGCCACGAGCCTCGAGACCCTCCGCCACATGGTGGCGGCCGGCGCCGGCTACTCCTTGATCCCGAACCTCGCGGGAAAGAACGACCTCGGAAAGCTGGTCTGCTACCGGTCCTTCCGCCGGCCCGTTCCCGGGCGAACGATCGGCCTCGTCTGGCGCCGAGGCTTCGCCCGAAGCGGAGATCTCGCGAGCCTGGCCAAGCTCATACGGGACAGCCTGCCACGTCTGGTGGCGCCCGTAGATGGGAGGGTGGGGGGTCGAAAATGAACAGGCGGGACTTTCTCGAGATCGCGGCGGCGAGCGCGGTCGGGGCCCCCGAAGGACGCGCCGACTCGACCCAGGGCCCGCGGCTCGCGGGCGCATCCACGGACCGCGAGTACTGGGTGAGCGTCCTGCGGCGTCTGGCCGATCCCGTCCTGACCAACCTCGCGAATGGGACGCTCAAGGCCCGCATGCCCGTCGAGGAGGCTTCCGGCGCCGGTCGCCGCCCGGTCACGCACCTCGAAGCCTTCGGCCGGCTCCTGGCCGGCCTCGCGCCGTGGCTCGAGCTCCCGCCCGACGAGAGCGACGAGGGCCGCCTCCGGGCCCGCTACCACGGGCTCGTGCAGCGGGCCCTCGCCCAGGCGGTGGATCCCGCGTCACCCGACTTCCTGAACTTCACGAGGGACCGGCAGCCCCTGGTCGACGCCGCCTTCCTGGCCCAGGGCCTGCTCCGCGCGCCCCGCGCCCTCCGGGACACCCTCGACCCGGCGACCCGCGAGAAGCTGGTGCGCGCGCTGGAGTCCACCCGCGGCATCCAGCCCGGCTTCAACAACTGGCTCTTGTTCACCGCCACCGTCGAAGCCGCCCTGGCGTCGCTGGGAGCGTGGTGGGACCGCGTCCGGGTCGACTACGCCCTGCGCCAGCTCGCCCAGTGGTACAAGGGAGACGGGACCTACGGGGATGGGCCGGCCTTCCACTGGGACTACTACAACAGCTTCGTGATCCATCCGATGCTCCTGGACGTCCTCGACGCCTGCGGCCACGAGACGGCCGACTGGGAGTCGATGCGCCCGCTGGTGCGGAGACGAGCCCAGCGGGAGGCCGCCATCCTCGAGCGCCTCATCTCGCCGGAAGGCACGTTCCCCGCCATCGGCCGGTCGCTCGCCTACCGCTTCGGCGCCTTCCATCTGCTCGCGCAGATGGCCCTGCGGCGCGACCTCCCCGAGGGCCTGGTGCCCGCCGAGGTCCGGAGCGCCCTGACCGCCGTGATCCGCCGCTCGATCGAGGCGCCGGGAACCTTCGACGCCGATGGCTGGCTGCGCATCGGCTTCTGCGGGCACCAGCCGGCGGTAGGCGAACGCTACATCTCGACCGGCAGCCTCTACCTGTGCGCGGTGGGCCTGCTGCCCCTCGGCCTCCCGCCGGGCGACCCCTTCTGGTCCACTTCCCCGCAAGCGTGGACTTCGCAGCAGGCCTGGTCCGGCCAGGAGTTCCCGATCGACAAGGCGTTATCGGAATGGGCTCCGTCGTGAGCAGCTCCCCCCAGAACCTCTGCCGGGAAAAGGGAGCCGGGGGCCGGACCATCGAGCAGATCGGGCGACAGGGCCGCCGCCTCGGCCTCCGACGCGCGTACCCCGGGCTTGCGGGAGCTCGCCCCCCGGGAATAAGCTCACACCACCCGGGCGCTCCGCACCACTAAACGATCTCGCCCTATCCGCGAGGAGTCCGTCGAATGACTCGCAAGACCTTCGTGGCGTTTCTGTTGGCTGCGTTTCCTACCCTTGGGTCGGGCCAGGAGCCTCCTCCCGGCGTGGAGGTGCTCACCCTCGACCAGGCGGTCGCGCTGGCCCTGAAGAGCAACCGTTCGATCCGGAGCGCCGCCCTCCAGGTGGAGCGCTCCGAGGAGAAGGTGGGCGCGGCCAAGGCGCAGCGCATGCCCGCCTTGAGCCTCCAGGCCCTGGCCGGCCGGGTGGTCACCCCGATCCGCCTCACGTTTCCGGAAGGAGCTTTCGGGGACTTCCCCGCCACCGGGCCCATCCCCGCCCAGGACACCGTGGTGGAGGCTCCCCGGGCCACGAGCGCGTTCGTGATGGCCACCCTCGCCCAACCGCTCTCCCAGCTCTACAAGATCGGCCTGGGGGTGAGGCTCAACGAGCTGACGCGCGCGATCGACCGCGAGAGGCTGCGCGCGGAAAGGGCCGCGGTCGTGAGCGACGTCAAACGCCTCTACTACGCGCTCGTGCAGAACCAGAGCGCGTTCCAGGCGGCCGAGGACCAGGTCTGGACCTACAAGGAGCTGGAGCGGGTGGTGGGCGAATACGTGGCCCGCGAGGCCGCGCTGCCCTCGGACCACCTCGACGTGAAGGCCCAGCTCGCCGCCCAGCAGTACAAGGCGCTCAGCCTCAAGAACGCCCTCGCCACCCAGAAGGAGCAGATGAACGACCTGCTGGGCCGCGAGCTCACCCACGACTTCACCCTGACCGCGATCCCCGAGCCGTCGGTCGAGGAGGTCGACCTGCAAGCGGTGGTGGGGCGCGCCCTCGACCGGAGGCCCGACCTGAAGCAGGCTCGGCTCCAGGTGGACCAGGCGGACGCCGACCGGCGCCTCAAGAAAGCCGAGTACATCCCCGAGCTGAGCCTCGCCTTCACGTACCTCACGTTCACCAACGTCCAGCTCCTTCCCCGCAACGTCGCCCAGGTGGGCCTGCAGCTCAAGTGGCAGCCCTTCGACTTCGGCCGCGGCAAGGAGCTGGCCGAGAAGACCCTGCAGCTCGAGCAGGCGAGGATCGGCGTCCGGGGGACGGAATACCAGGTGCGCATCGACGTGGCCAACCGCTTTCGCAAGCTGCAGGAGACCCGGCTGCTGCTGGAAGCGAACCGCCTCGCGCGAGAGTCCGCCCAGGAGAAGCTGCGGGTGGCCACGGAAAAGTACAAGGCCGAGGCCGCCCTTCTCAAGGATACGCTGCAGGCCCAGGCCTCCCTCAGCGAGGCGAACGCCCAATACGACCAGGCGCTCTTGTCCTTCTGGACGGCCCGGGCCGACCTCGATCGAGCCCTCGGAGAGGACCACTGAACCATGAGGAGCACGAGCGTCCGGCGTTCCCTCCTCGTGGTCGCCGCGGTGGGAGCCCTCGTCTCCTGCGGGCGCCCCGCGGCGCGGGAGAAGCCGGCCCGGCCGGTCCGGGTGGAGGCCGTGCGCAGCGAGGCCATGCCGAGCGGCCTGCGCTACTCGGCGACCATCCAGCCCTACGAGCAGATCTCGCGCGCCTTCAAGGTGGGCGGCTACGTGCACGAGGTCCTGCAGCGTCCGGGCCCGGACGGCCGCCTGCGCGACTTGCAGCAGGGGGACGAGGTCACCGCGGGGATGGTCCTGGCCCGGATCAGCGAGGCGGACTACCAGGAGAAGGTGAACCAGGCGAAGGCCCAGCTCGCGGATGCCGAGGCTTCACATGCGAGGGCGCGCGCGGACGCGGAGCGCGCCCAGCAGCTCTACCAGCGCAAGTGCCTGACTCGGCCCGATTACGACGCGGCGAAAGCGGCCTTCGCCTCGGCGGGCGCCCGCGTGGACGGCGCCCGCGCGCAGCTCGAGGCCGCCCAGATCGCCTTCCGCGACGGCACCCTCGTCGCCCCCAAGGACGCCGTCGTCCTGTCCCGGAGCATCGAGGTGGGGACGCTGGCGAGCGCGGGGACGGTGGCCTTCGTCCTGGCCGACCTCACGCGCGTGAAGGCGGTCTTCGGCGTCCCCGACAGCCTCGTCCCGCGGGTCAAGCCCGGAGCCGCCCTGTCCGTGACCAGCGACGCTTTCGCGAACGTCGAGTTCCCCGGGCGCATCACCGCGGTCTCCCCCTCGGCCGACGCCCAGAGCCGGGTCTTCAGCGTCGAGGTCACGATCCCCAACCCCGGCCGGCGGCTGAAGGCCGGGATGGTGGCGACGGTCGAGGTACCGGCCCCCACGGGGCCGGAGATCCCCGCCGGCCAGCCCACGGTGTCCCTGGGCGCGATCGTGAAGTCCGCGCGGACGGGCGGGGGCTACGCGGTGTTCGTGGCCGAGGGCCCCGATGAGCGCATGGTCGCCCGCGCGCGCGACGTCAGCCTGGGGGGCATCTCCGGCAACCGGGTCGCGGTGACCACGGGCGTCGGGGCCGGCGAGAAGGTGATCGTGACCGGGGCCAGCCTGCTCGTGGACGGCGACCCGGTCCGCGTGATCCCGGGAAGCGAGGGCGAGTAGCCGTGGCCCACGGCAAGAGCGACGACGAGGCCGTCCGCACCACCCACAACACCGCGCGCTTCTTCACCGAGACCCGGCACATCTCGTGGGTGCTCCTGATCTTCACCGTGGCCTGGGGGAGCTACGGCTACCTCTCCATGCCGCAGCGCAAGGACCCCGACATCCCGGTCCGCGACGCGATCGCCATCTGCTCCTGGCCGGGGGCGAGCGCCGAGAAGATCGAGCAGCTCGTCACCCGCCGGATCGAGGAGAAGATCGCCGAGAACTCCAAGATCGAGCGCATCACCTCCAACACCCGCACCGGCGTGACCGTGGTCGCGATCAAGCTCCAGAAGGGGGTGGCGGACGTCGGCAAGCAGTTCGACGACATCAAGCTCAAGCTCGACGCGATCGCTGACCTGCCCCAGGGCGCGGGCCCCATCAACTTCGTCAAGGACTTCGGCGACACCGCGACCCTCATGCTCACGGTGGCCAGCCCGCGGGCCTCCGAGGTGGAGATCGCGCTGCGCGCGCGCTCGGTCCGGGAGGCCCTGGAGCGGACCCGCCATCAAGGCGCCGCGGGCCCGCGGGTGGCGATCGTGTACGGCTTCCCCAAGTCGATCCCCGCGAGACTGGTGCGCCCGACCTTCGAGCAGTTCGGCCGCTACTCCGAGCAGAAGGGCGCGCTCTCGGACGCGGACTTCTTCGAGGGGCCGGGCTTCGTGGGCCTGGACGCGTTCAGCGCCTGGGACGACACAAGGCTGGCCGAGCTCGGCAACACCTTCATTCGCGACCGTCTGCGCGCATCCGAGGTGCACCCCGACGTCTGGCGGCCCCTCACCATCCGCGACCCCGGGGAGACCGAGGCCAGGCTCGCGGCGGCGGCGGGGGACAAGTACAGCTACCGGGAGCTCAAGGACTACACCGACCTGATCAAGCGCACCCTGCAGACCGTCCCCATCGTGGCCAAGGTCGAGGTCAAGGGCGTGCTGCCCGAGCAGATCTACCTCACCTATTCGCAGGAGCGCCTGGCTTCCTATGGGATCCGGCCCTCGGGCCTCTCCGACCTCCTGGGGGCCCGCAACATCACCGCCCCGGGGGGCGTGCTCGAGATCGGGGACAAGAACCTGCGCATCGACCCCTCGGGGGAGTTCCGCAGCGAGAAGGAGATCGGCGACGTGCTGGTGCCCGTCGGCTCCGGCCACGGCGCCCTCTACCTGCGCGACATCGCGAACGTGAGCCGGGAGTACGAGAGCCCTCCCCGCTACCTCAACTTCTTCACCCGCCGGGCCCCCGACGGGACCTGGCCGCGCACCCGTGCGGTGACCCTCTCCGTCCAGATGCGGGCGGGGGAACAGATCGACCGCTTCGGGGTCGCGGTGAACGCGGCCTTGCACGATCTCCAGCAGCGACTGCCGGAGGACCTCATCCTGGCCCGCACCTCGGACCAGCCCCTGCAGGTGGAGGAGAACATCCATCTCTTCATGGCGAGCCTCTACGAGGCGGTGATCCTCGTGGTCCTCGTCTCCCTCATCGGCTTCTGGGAGTGGCGCTCCGCGCTGCTCATGGCTCTCTCCATCCCCCTGACCCTGGCCATGACCTTCGGCATGATGCACATGCTGGGCGTCGACCTGCAGCAGGTGTCGATCGCGTCCCTGATCATCGCCCTGGGCCTGCTGGTGGACGATCCGGTCGTGGCGGGCGACGCCATCAAGCGCTCCCTCGCCGACGGCCACCGTCCGGTGGTGGCGGCCTGGCTCGGGCCCACCAAGCTCGCCACCGCCATCATGTACGCCACGGTCACGAACATCGTGGCCTACCTGCCGTTCCTGATGCTCACCGGCGAGACCGGGCGGTTCCTCTACAGCCTGCCCGTGGTCATCGGCTGCTCGCTCGTCGCCTCGCGCCTGGTCTCCATGACCTTCATCCCCCTGCTGGGCTATTACCTGCTGAGGCCGAAGGCCGAGCCCTCCATCGAGGAGCGCCGCCGGAGCGGCTTTGCCTCCCGGTATTACCGGATGGGGACCTGGGCGATCCAGAACCGCTGGCGCGTCTTTGCGGGGTCGCTGCTGTTCCTGGCCCTCGGCGGGTTCCTGATGAGCCGGCTCAAGACCCAGTTCTTCCCGAAAGACCTCTCCTACCTCTTCTATGTGGATGTCTGGCTACCCGAAGACGCGCCCCTCATGGCCACGAACCGCGCGACCACCGAGGCCGAGGCGGTGATCCAGGAGGTGGCGAAGGAGCAGGGCAAGGAACTGGAGTCCCTCACCTCGTTCGTGGGCGGAGGCGGGCCGCGCTTCTGGATGTCGGTGACCCCGGAGCTCAGCCAGATCAACTACGCGCAGATCCTGATCCAGGTGCGGGACAAGCACGACACCCGGCACCTCATCGGCCCCCTCCAGCGAGCCTTGAGCGCTCGGGTGCTGGGCGCGAACCTCGACGTACGCCAGCTCGAGACGGGGGCCCCCGTGGGGATCCCCGTGTCCATCCGCGTCTCCGGGGAGGACATCCCCACCCTGCGAGGGCTCGCCGGGGAGGCCCGGAACATCCTGCGGTCGTACCCGGAAGCCATGCGCGTGCGCGACGACTGGGGGGCCGAGAGCTTCGCGGTGCGCCTCAAGATCGATTCCGACAAGGCCAACCTGGCCGGGGTCACCAACCTCGACGTGGCCGTGGCCTCGGCCACCGCCATCAATGGATACAAGGTGGCGACCCTGCGCGAGGGGAACGAGCAGATCCCGGTGGTCGCCCGCCTGCGGATGACGGAGCGAGCCCAGCTCAGCGATGTGCAGAACCTCTACGTCTATTCCTCGCAGGGCTCGCAGAAGGTCCCGCTCGGCCTCATCTCCACCATCGAGTACGGGCTCGAGACCCAGAAGCTGCAGCGCCGGAACCAGTTCCGCACCATCACCGTCTCGGCGTTCCCCGAGGAGGGGGTGCTGGCGTCGGAAGTGCTCGGGCCCCTCATGCCGAAGATCCAGGCCTTCGCGCGCTCGCTTCCCCCCGGCTACAAGCTGGAGATCGGGGGCGAGCACGAGGAGCAGGTCAGGGGCTTCGGAGAGCTGGCCACCGTGATGGCCATTTCCGTGATCATGATCTTCCTGGCCCTGGTCGTCCAGTTCAAGCACGCGGTCAAGCCGTTCCTGGTCTTCGCCGCCATCCCCTACGGCATGGTGGGGGCGGTGGCCGCCCTGTGGGTGATGGGAGCGCCCTTCGGCTTCATGGCCTTCCTGGGAGTGGCGAGCCTGGTCGGGGTGATCGTGAGCCATGTGATCGTGCTCTTCGACTTCATCGAGGAGAAGCACGCCGAGGGGGAGCCGCTCGAGCAGGCCCTCCTCGACGCGGGGATCATGCGCCTGCGGCCGGTGATGATCACGGTGGGGGCGACCGTGATCGCGCTGTTCCCCCTGGCGGCCCACGGCGGCCCGCTCTGGGAGCCGCTCTGCTACGCGCAGATCGGGGGCCTCGTGGTGGCCACCTTCATCACCCTGCTCCTGGTGCCCGTGCTGTACGCGATCTTCGTCCTGGACCTGAAGATCGTGCGCTGGGAAACGGATCGGAAGGAATGAACGCAAGGAGGGCTCCCATGGCTCGTCTCCACCGCCGAACGCCCAGGTCTCCGCTCGTCCGCCTCCTGGTGGCCCTGGCCCTGGCCGGGCCGTGCGCCCTCCCCCTCCTGGCCTCGCACACGCCGCCGCCGTCGAGCGTGACCATCCCCGGCAGCTTCCAGAGCGAGCTGGGCTGTCCGGCCGATTGGCAACCGGCCTGCGCGATGACGCACCTCACCTTCGACCCCAACGACCTCGTCTGGCAGGGCACGTTCAACGTCCCCGCAGGGAACTGGGAGTACAAGGCCGCGCTCAACGACGCCTGGGAGGAGAACTACGGCCTGAACGCCACGCGCAACGGGCCCAACATCCCCCTGAGCCTCGGCGCGGCCGCGCCCGTGAAGTTCTACTACGACCACCAGACACACTGGGTGACGAGCAACCACAACGCGGTGATCGCCACCGTGCCCGGCAGCTTCCAGAGCGAGCTGGGCTGCCCGGGCGACTGGGACCCCGGCTGCCTGCGGTCCTGGCTCGAGGATCCCGACGGCGACGGCATCTACGCCTTCTCCACCCGGGCCCTGCCCCCCGGCAACTACGAGGCCAAGGTCGCCATCAACGAGAGCTGGGACGAGAACTACGGGCAGGGCGGGGTGCAGAACGGCCCCAACATCCCGTTCAACGTCCCGCAGCCCGGGACCGAGATCTTCTTCTGGTACGAACCGGCCACCCACGTCCTGCACGTCGGTACCGAGGCCCCGCCCCGCGGCGACCTCAAACGGGCCCGAGCGCACTGGGTCTCGGAGGACACGGTCCTGTGGAACGTGCCCGGGGTGGGACCCGCGGGCACGGTCCGCCTCCACTACAGCCCGACCGCCGGGCTGGCGCTCGGTGGCAGCGGCGTGGTGGGCGGCACGTCCATCCCACTGACGTTCGATCCGGCCGGGGCCGCCAGCGAGATCAAGGCGAAGTTCCCCCACCTGGCCAGCTACCCCGCGTTCCGCATCCCCGCCGAGAAGCTGTCCCAGGTGCCCTCAGCCCTGAAGGGCCAGGTCGCGGTCTCGTCCGTGACCGCCGGCGGCCAACCGGTCGACGCCACGGCCCTGCAGATCCCCGGCGTGCTCGACGACCTCTACACCTACGACGGCCCCTTGGGCCCATCTTTCGACGGCTCCACCCCGACCCTCCGCCTCTGGGCACCGACCGCCCAGTCCGTCTCCCTGCTTCTCTACGACGACGGCCGGCCCTCCACATCTGCTACCGAGGTACCCATGACCGCCGATGCCAGCGGCGTCTGGAGCGCCACCGGTGACGGCGGCTGGTACGGCAGGTACTACCAGTTCCGGGTCAAGGTCTTCGTGCGGGCCACGGGGCGGGTGGAACAGAACGTCGTCACCGACCCCTACTCCGTGAGCCTGTCGGCCAACAGCCAGCGCAGCCAGATCCTCGATCTCGCCGATCCCGCCTGGCAGCCCAGGGGCTGGAGCAAGCTCGCCAAGCCCCCCCTCGAGGCTCCGGAGGACATCGCGCTCTACGAGCTCCACATCCGCGACTTCAGCGCGACCGACCCGTCGGTTCCCGAGTCGCTCCGCGGCACCTACAAGGCGTTCACCCTCTCCGAATCCAAAGGCATGCGCCACCTGGCGGCCCTCGCTCGGGCCGGCCTCACCCACGTCCACTTGCTGCCGTCCTTCGACTTCGCCACCGTCGACGAGGACCGCTCGCACTGGATGCCGCCCGCGGGCGACCTCGCGTCCTACCCGCCGGACTCGCCCCTGCAGCAGGCGGCGGTCATGGCGGTGGCCGACCGCGACGGGTTCAACTGGGGCTACGACCCCTGGCACTACGACGTCCCCGAGGGCAGCTACGCCACGAACCCCCAGGGGCCCGCGCGGGTCCTGGAGTTCCGCGAGATGGTGAAGGGGCTGAGCAAGGCCGGCCTGCGGGTCGTGATGGACGTGGTCTACAACCACACCAGCGAGTCCGGCCAGAACCCCCGCTCCGTGCTCGACCGGATCGTGCCCGGCTACTATCACCGCCTGGACAGCGACGGCAACGTCGAGACCAGCAGCTGCTGCCAGAACACGGCCAGCGAGCACCACATGATGGAGAAGCTGATGGTCGACTCCACGGTGCTCTGGGCCCGGCACTACAAGGTGGACGGGTTCCGGTTCGACCTCATGGGCCACCACATGAAGCGCAACCTGCTGCGGCTGCGACAGGCCCTCCATGCCCTGACCCCGGAGCGCGACGGAGTGGACGGCCGTGGGATCTACCTGTACGGCGAGGGCTGGAACTTCGGCGAGGTCGCCAACAACGCCCGGGGCGTCAACGCCACCCAGATCAACATGAAGGGCACCGGCATCGGCACCTTCAACGACCGGCTGCGCGACGGGGTGCGCGGCGGCGGCCCCTTCAGCGGGCTGCAGGAGCAGGGTTTCCTCACCGGCCTCTTCTACGATCCCAACGGGACCGGCCAGGGCTCCCCGGACCAGCAGCGGGCGCGCCTCCTCCTCGAGACGGACTGGATCAAGGTGGGCCTGGCGGGCAACCTGGCCGACTACCCCCTGGTCGACCGCAACGGCGACCTGGTGACCGGCAAGGACGTGGACTACAACGGGCAACCCGCGGGCTACACCGCCGACCCCCAGGAGGTGATCAACTACATCGAGGCCCACGACGACGAGACCCTGTTCGACGCGATCCAGCTCAAGGCGCCGGCGGGGGCGAGCCTCGCCGACCGGGTCCGCATGCAGAACCTCGGGGTGAGCCTGGTCGGGCTCGGCCAGGGAATCCCGTTCCTGCACGCCGGGGTCGAGCTCTTGCGCTCGAAGTCGCTCGACCGCAACAGCTACAACTCGGGAGACTGGTTCAACCGTCTCGATTTCACCCACGCGTCGAACAACTGGGGAGTCGGGCTGCCTCCGGCCCCTGACAACCAGGCCAACTGGCCGCTCTTCGGCCCGCTGCTCGCGGACCCCGCCCTCAAGCCGGCCCGCGACCAGATCAAGGACGCGGCCGCCCACTTCCGCGATGTCCTCGCCATCCGGGCGAGCTCCAGGCTGTTCCGGCTGCGCACCGCCGGCGAGGTCCGCGGGCATCTCGACTTCCGTAACGCGGGGCCGGACCAGATCCCGGGCCTGATCGTGATGGTGCTCTCCGACGCCGAAGGGACCCTCGACCGCCGGTACCGTGAGATCGTCGTGCTCTTCAACGCGACCGATGCGGAGCAGCGCTTCGCCGACCCGACGTTCGCGGGCCGGGGGTTCCGGCTGCATCCGGTCCAGGCTGCGTCCCACGACCCGGTCGTGCGTACCGCCGGCTTCGACCGGTCCAGGGGCTCCTTCACCGTCCCCGGCCGCACCGCGGCGGTCTTCGTGACGCGGCGATCGGAGGGGGACCGCGACGAATAGTGGCCGGTGCGGGTGTACTTCCTAGGAAATCCGAGGTATCGTAGGAACGTTAACTCAGGCAACTGACCTCGTGCGGGCCCCCAGGTGCAGGCGCCGCTCCTGCCGACCACCTGCGTATCGGTCATGTGACCAAGGTACCTCCCCGCGCCGGGCTTCACGAGGACACCGAGTGACAACACTTCCCCTGGCCGCAGCGCCGTCGAGCAACGCCACCCCCGCCGGAAGGGCCGGATCGGTCGCCGGGACGAACGAAGAGCTGCAGAACAAGTTCAGCCTCGTCGTCCTGACCTCCCAGAGGGCCCGGCAGCTTCAGAACGGAGCTCGGCCACGAGTCGATCCAGACGGCCACAAGTTCCCCTGGGTCGCCCGGCGCGAGGTCATGGCCGGCATGATCTCCTGGGATGTCATGCCGAAGCCAGCCCAGGGGCACCCCCCCCGCTAGGGAGGGCCGGTTAGGAGGTCCCGTGCGACATCTCCGCGTCTGCATTCTCGATCTGATCACGGGGGGCCCGAACGATGCCCTCTGGAGCCAGGTCATGCACCCCAACTTCGCGAGCATCATGCCCCAGGTGGTCGGGGTCTGGTGCGAGGAAGCGGGGCACGAGGTCCGCTTCGTCTGCTACACCGGGAGCGAGGACCTCACCCGTGAGGTGCCCGCCGACACGGACATCCTGTTCGTGGCCGCCTACAGCCAGGCGGCGCAGCTCTCCTACGCCCTGAGCAACATCTACCGCCGGCGGGGCATGGTCACCGTCCTCGGCGGGTCTCATGCACGCTGCTACCCCGACGATGCCGCCCGGTACTTCGATTACGTGCTCGGCTTCACGGACAAGGCGACCGTCCTCGAGGTGCTCCGGGATTGCTCGCCTCACCACGCCGGGGTACGCCTCGCCGCGAAGAAGCAGCCGTCCTGCCTGCCCGGGGTGAAGGAGCGCTGGAAGTTCATCGAGCCCACCATCGCCAAGACCCCCATCATCAAGCTCATCCCTATGATCAGCAGCCTGGGCTGTCCCTACACGTGCAGCTTCTGCATCGACTCCACGGTCGACTACCAGCCCCTCGACACCGCCCAGATCCAGGAGGACCTGAAGTTCCTCCTGGGGAAGCTCGAGCGGCCGCGGGTTTCCTGGCACGACCCCAACTTCGGAGTCCGCTTCGACGAGATCATGGCGGCCATCGAGGAGGCCGTCCCTCCGGGCCGCATCGACTTCGCCGCGGAGAGCAGCCTCTCCCTCCTGTCGGAGCCGCACCTCCGGCGGCTCCGGGCCAACGGGTTCCAGGCCATCCTGCCCGGCATCGAGTCCTGGTACTCCCTCGGCTGCAAGTCCAAGACCGGAGGCAGCACCGGGCTGGACAAGGTCCAACTGGTGTCCGACCACGTGAACATGATCCTTCGCTACATCCCCTACGTGCAGGCCAACTTCGTCCTGGGCCTGGACGACGACGAGGGGGAGGAGCCCTTCGAGCTGACCAAGCGGTTCGTGGACCTGACCCCGGGCGTGTTCCCCGCCTATTCGCTGCTCTCCGCCTTCGGGCAGGCCGCGCCCTTGAACCTCGAGCTGCAGCGCGATGGACGGGTTCTTCCCACGCCCTTCCACTTCCTGGACAACAACCGCGCCACGAACGTCA